>VFSW01005426.1_pt1 | contig 18842 bp, 20 predicted proteins | sample 5358111 | NCBI WGS metagenome assembly VFSW01 (sample SAMN11554181, study PRJNA540505) | mine drainage metagenome | isolation source: sediment from site ElyBrook_90M | place: USA: Ely Copper Mine, Vershire, VT | collected 2017 | reverse complement strand
CCCCGCCCCCCCCCCCCCCCCCCCCCCCCCCCCCCCCCCCCCCCCCCCGCGGGCGTCGTGCAATGAGGAAGGTTCCGATCCGCAGGAAGGCCAAGGTGCCCTTCCGCCCACGCTTCGCGGGCGCTTTCGAGGGGCACGCGTTCAACGTGGTCAAGCGGATGTACCCGCGCCTGATGGCCGAGCATGAGTTTGACGACTTGCTCCAGGAGGCATGGGTCGTTTTCCTGCATTGCCGCGAGCGGTATGCAGGAAAAGTCGATAACCCCGCGTGGTTTATGACTATTTTCAGCCGATCCCTCCATAACCGATTTATTGACTTGCAACGAGCATCCAGACCGCATATATGTATTGACGAGCTGACAGAAACGGATGAACCAGCCACCACGATCGATGCCGGCTATTGCTGGCGGGTGCTTCAGGAGCTACCCGAGGATATGCGGGATCTGCTGCGGTGCCTCGGCTTTGGTGACGACACCGTTCTGCCGGTTCTGAAGAGACGGGTCCGCGAAGTTTGCGGTGAAATTCAATCCTCATGACGAAGGAGAACTGAGCATGGCAGCGAAAAAGAAAGCGAAGGGCAAGGTCGACGAGAAAGAGATCCAGAAGGCGTTCGACAAGAACCGTAAGGAGGCGGCAGCGAAGGAAAAAGCCGAGGCAGTGTCCAAGGCGAAGGCCGCGAAGGAAAAGGACGATGCGGCGGCGAAGAAAGCGGCGGCGAAAGACGCGATCAAGGTCGATACCGCGCTGCTCGATTCCCTCTTGGCGGCGACCGGTGAGAAGGCGCAGGGCAAGGCGGAGAACCTGAAGGACTTCTGCTACCGGCTGTTCGTCAAGATGGCCGAGGTGCCGGACGACAAGTTCAAGGCACTGCCGAAGGCGGCGCGGGATTGGTACGACACCAATTCCGACCGGTACAACGCCGAGAAGTTCGACGAGCTCGAATTCCTGCCTGGGATGCACGGCTTCAAGGCCGAGGCAGCCGCCGCGGAAGAGGCCGAGAAAGCGGTGCAGGAACCCACCAGCGAAGGGCAAGAGGAGACCGAGGAGACTGACGTGACGAAAGCGAAAGGCAAAAACAAGGGCATGAAAGCCAGCACCGCCCCCAAGGCGCCGAAGGTGGCGAAGGGGAAGAGCGGCGAGCGGAAGCCGCGCACCGAGGGCACGAGCTATCAGGTGCGGATCGCGGTGGTGAAGAACCCCGAGATCACGTTCGAGAAGCTGTGCGAGAAGCTCGGCTTCAAGGGCAAGGAAGCGGCGCCGACGGGGCATGTGCACAACATGTTCGCGCACGCGCAGCACGTCATGCGCTTGGCGATCGGCGCTGGCTACGTGCAGAAGTGACCCGGTTCGACCCCCGCAAGTGCCCCGACCGCCCGGCCGTTGTCTAAAGCCACGGCCGGGTTTTAGTTGTGCGCGATGATCTGCTGGAGGGGGGCACCAAGCTTCGTTTCTTGCCGTTCCTGACGCAAGGTGCTGAAGAGATAGTCTACGGCACCCCATTCTGCGGCGGCGCTCAGCTTGCCTTGTCGGTGCTGGGTCGCGAATCTGGGCAGAGGGTAACGCTGTTCACGGCACAGCGGAAGATCCTGCACCCACGGCAACAGGCGGCGAAGAAAAACGGGGCCAACTTGATACAGGTTTCTTACGGCTACATGACGAATGTTCAGGCGAAGGCCCGTGCCTACGCCGAGCGGAACGATGCTTTATTCCTGCCTCTTGGCTTCGATGTTTCAGCCGCGACCGAGCCCTTCCTTGAAGCGATTCGACGTGTCCGTAAGCAAACAGGCGATCCGGACGAAGTGTGGTGTGCCACCGGCTCCGGGATGCTCGCCAAGGCGCTCGCCATCGGCTTTCCAAACTCCGCGATCATCGCGGTTGGCGTCGGGCTTCAGTCCAGGCATCTGACCCAAGGGTTGCTTTGGCCGCGCAATGCTTTCATCAGGGAAGCAAAACTACCGTTTGAGAAAGAGGAAAAGGACAGAGCACCGTTCCCTTCGGATGGAAATTATGACCGCAAGGCGTGGGTGCTATGCGCTGAGAGATCACGCACCAGCCGTAAACGTCTCTTGATGTGGAATGTGCTCGGCAACGCGTATTGAGTGCCCCACTACTAGGGTAAAACCACAGGCAAAACTGCACCGTTTGCATTCCTGAACCAACCATGCGCATAGTCCGCCCTGCGCAAATAAAGTATGGGGCGTTCTGTGGGTTTTCCAGCGGGGAGCATTAGGAAGAAGAGGCGCTCGGGGATTCCGCCGGGGCGTCCTGCCGGCGTCCCCAACAAGTTCACGCAATCGATCCGCACCGCCTTCGAGCTGGCCTTTGCGGATATGCAAACGCACTTTCCCAAGCAGGGGGAGGAAGACTTCCGCTTGACCATGTGGGCGAAGAAGAACCCGACCGACTTCTATAAGTTGATGGCGCGCATGGTGCCGCAGGAGATCAGCGGCCCAGGCGGCGGTGCGATTCCGCTCGGCCTCTCCGGCAGCGTGGTTCTCTACCTGCCGGACAACCACCGCGGGGCCAACAATGCGCCGGATGCCCCACAGTTGATCCCAAAGCGCAGGGATGCTCGTTGAGCACGCCGCGCCCGAGCGCAAGGTGCCGGTGCGCCAAGCCACGGCGCCCCTACCACCACCGCAGCGCATCCTCCGCCCGCAGCCAGGCCCGCAGGAGCTGTTCCTTTCCACCGGGGCCGACATCGCCATCTTCGGTGGTGCTGCCTACGCCGGCAAGACTTACGGATTGCTTCTTGAGCCCCTTCGCCACAAAGACATCCCTGGGTTCAACGCACTTATCTTCCGCCGCACGCTCAAGCAGGCGCACAACCCCGGCGGGCTGTGGGATGAGTCCTGCGCGCTCTACGCCACCTTTGGCGCCGAGCCACTGGTCGGCCACATGTCGCACCGCTTCCCCGGCAGCGGCGCCACGGTCAAGCTCGCTGGCATGGAGCACGTCAACGACCGCTTTGATTGGGACGGCGCCCAGATCCCGTTGCTCTGCTTCGATCAGCTTGAGCACTTCGAGTGGGTGCAATTCTGGTACATGCTTTCGCGCAACCGCGACCCGAGCGGACGGGTCAAACCTTATGTGCGCGCCACGTGCAACCCGGACCCGGACTCGTGGTTGGCTGGTTTCATCGCGTGGTGGATCGATCAGGACACAGGCTTCCCGATTCTTGAGCGCAGCGGGCAGCTTCGGTGGTTCGTCCGCGGCGGCGACGATGCGCCGACTTGGGCCGATAGCAAGGAAGATCTGCTCAAGCAATTCGGCCCCGACTGCGGCCCGCTCAGCGTCACGTTTATCCCCGGTACGATCTACGACAACGTTATTGGGATGGGGCGCGATCCGCTCTACCTCTCCAAGCTCAAAAACATGGGGCGCGTCGAGCGCGAGCGTTTGCTGGGTGGCAACTGGAAGATCCGCGCCGCCGCGGGATTGCTCTTCCGCCGCGAGTGGTGCCCGCTGCTCGACCACCCGCCCGCCGATGATCGCTTCGAGGCAATTGTGCGCGGCTGGGACTTGGCAGCAACCGAAAAGCGCGAGGATAATGACCCCGCTTGGACGGTGGGCGTGAAGATGGGGCGTTACAAGCGGCACCTGTTCCCTGGGCGCCCCCGTTGGTGCGTCCTGGACGTGCGACGGGGGCGCTGGACGCCCGCTAAGGTGGAGGGGCAGGTGAGGGAAGCCTCGGTCGGCGACGAGCGCCACGTGCGCGTACGTGGCCCCCAGGACCCCGGGCAGGCGGGTAAGGATCAGGCGCAGCGGTTCGTCGCCATGCTCGCGGGATATGACGCGCGCTTCCGCGTGGAGACTGGGGATAAGGAGACGCGCTTCAACCCGTTCTCGGCGCAGGCCGAGCGCGGCAATGTCGATATGGTGCGCGGTGCGTGGAATGATGATTACTTCCGCGCGCTCGAATCCTTCCCTGATGGCAAGGTGAAGGACGATGCGGACGCGTCCAGCTCCGCTTTCGACGAGCTGCTTATTTTCGGCGGGCCGGTGGATGTGATCGGCGGCGCGATGACGAGCACGATTGAGGATGCTCGTGCTGACGCTCCGTGGGAGATGAATCGATGAAACGCAGAAAGACGCCAGCGCACCGGGGCAACGGCGGTCTCCAGGTGGAGGTCGGCGAGACGTTCCCGCCGCACAAGTCCTTCCTTTCCAGTGGCATGTTGGGCTGGACGCTTGCCGAGGTGAAAGCGCCGCCCCCGCCGACGCTGGATGCGATGAAGACCGCCGAGGCGTATGTCGATCCCTCGCGCCTGATTACGGCGCAGATGTTCGTGCCCTACAATCCATCCGTCCTTGTCACGCGCAAGGGGCTCGCGGTCTTCGATGCGATGTCCTTGGACGAGGCGGTCAAGGCGGCGCTGGCGTTCAAGATTCTGGCGGTGCTCTCGGGTGGGTGGGAAGTTGTCAGCCCCGGCGACGAGGAGGACGATTGGGAGGTGACGACGTTTGTGCGCGACGCGTTCGATCACTTCCCCGGCGGGTGGAATTCCGCGTTGAAGAAGTTCCTCCGCGCGCTGCGCTATGGTTATAGTTGTTGCGAGAAAGTTTACGCCGAGCGCGACCGTGGCCCGCTGAAGGGCAAGCTGGTGCTGGATCGACTCGTGGAGCTGAAGCCGCACTACATCGATTTCGTCACCGACGCGAGCGGCAAGGTCGAGGCGATCAAGCAGATGCCGATCACAGGGCCGGGTAGCAATGACGGTCTTTTCAGCCCCGAGAAGTTCGTCCACTACACCTACGACCGCGAATTCGAGAACGCCTACGGCAAGAGCGATCTGGAAGCAGCTTACCGTCCTTGGTGGGTGAAGGACAACGCCTACAAGTGGCTCGCGATCCTGCTGGAGCGGTACGGCATCCCGCCGCTCTTCGCGATGTATGATCCGAATCAATACCAGGCGGCGAACCTGGAGGAGTTGAAGAAGGTTGTGAAGAACATTCAGACCGCGTCGATGGGGATCATCCCGCGCGGATCGAAGGATGGGTTGGAATTCTGGTCGCAGAACCTCGTCGCCGGCAGCCACGCGTTGTTTATGGCGGCGCTTGCGCGCTTCGACGCCGACATCGCCAAGGCGCTGCTCCAGCCCTCGCTTACCGGCTTCGCGCAGGAGAGTGGTAGTCAGGGTGCACAGAGCGGTGGTAGCCTCGCGCGGGCGAATGTGTCGTGGAAGTCGTTCATGATGGTGGTGCGCGAGCTGCAATCCGACGTGGCGACGAACGCGGTTAATTCGCAGATCATTCCGCAACTCTGCGATCTGAACTATCCGAACCTCAAGGCGTACCCGCTCTTCCGGTTCGCGCGCCCGGACGACGAGGCCGAGGTCGAGCTGTTCCGCCTGTGGAGCGAGCTGGTGACGGGCAAGGTGGTGAATCGGGTGGAAGACGACGAGCGCCACATCCGCAAGGCGCTCGGGATGCCGGAGAACGACGCACCGACGCTGGAGGAGCTGCCGGGCGACGCTGCGGCGAAGGCGAAAGCGGAGGCGCTGAAGAAGGGGATCGATCCGGGCGCGCAGCAACCGGGCGCCAAGCCGAAGAAGGTGCCGGTCGATGAGCTGAGCGAGGAGATGCGCGCGTTCGCGGATGAGAATGACGCCGAGTGGGTGCTGCTCGAAGGGCATCCGGTGTGCTTCGCGGTGGAGACGGCATGAAGTCGCTCGCCTTCAATCCAGATCAGCCACGCGATCCTGCTGGCACAGCGGAGGGTGGTCAGTGTGCCGCTGGGGTGTTCTTGCTTGACCGTCCCCACGACACAGACGCCGTTCGTGATGCTGAAAAGAAGTTGTCAGCCCTTGGCTCGATCAGCAGTGCTCCCTCGCATACTGGGAACTACACGACTGCTTCCCCCATCCCGCTCGCAAAAGGGGAGCAGGCAGAAAGAGAGCGCGTGCTGGATTCTGTGGTTGGTCGTGGTTCTTCTACTACGCGAATGGTTCCAGTTTCTTCTCTCGTGGCTACCGAGAAAGGGGTTGATCGAGGTCGTGTGGGGCAGATCATTAGAAACTCGAGCGATAGCCGCATGACGCCAGAGCCAATAATTGTGGCGAAGATTGACGGTAAGTTGCGTATATCAGCAGGCCATCACAGGGCTGCCGCTGCACATCTTCTTGGCAAAGATAAAATCCTGGCTACGGTGTGGGGTGGTGGACAAGAAAAGTTTGATCAGCACGACTTCGTCAGCGTGATCCCCCTTGCCCTCGCCACCGCTGACGGCATTCCACGCCGCGCGCTCGCCACGGCGGACGCGGAGGGGCGCGTCGTTCCCTTCGAGAAGGTTGAGCAGGAAGCGGTCATCAAGCACGCCCAGCACGACTACGCCACCCTCGCCGCTCGCCTTGACGCCCTCGAAGCCAAATCCCTCGACGCCCTGCGCGACGCCCTCGGCGAATCCCGCGACGCGCTCGTCAACAAGATTCGCAAGGCCACCGACTTCGCCGCGCTCGCGAACGACCTCAAGCGCCTGCCGCGCTTCGGCGCTGTGGAGATGGAGGTGCGCGCGATGCTCGACCGCGCGCGCGAGGCCGGGCTGCGCGATGCGCGTGCTGAGGTGCGCGAGGGGAAGCGGGAGTTTGCTTTCGATCCGAATCAGCCGAGGGACAAGGAAGGGCAGTGGGATGCTGCTGCTATTAAACGCCTAGAGCAGCATGACTACGCCGGCACCGACTCCTCCTTCACGCCAAAGGCTGCAACGCGCTGGCTGCGCGCCACGGCGTTCTGGGTTGCAGGCATCCTCGGCGACCGCGTCCTGTCCGATGTCAAGGGTATCATCCTGAACGGGCTGAAGACCGGCACCGCCGGATCAGTAATGGCGGAGCAGATCTTCGACGCCTTCCTGCCCTGGCTTGGCGACCCGAATGTGATCCGCGACGAGGAGCAGCTCGCTCCCTACCGGCTTGAAACGATCGTGCGCACCAACACTACGACGGCCTATAACCACGGGCGGCTGACGCAGTTCCTTGACCCCGAGATAATCCGCTTCGTCAAGGGGATTCGGTATAGCGCGATCCTCGACACACGCACCACGGAGGTTTGCCGTTTCCTGGACGGGCTCGTTTTCAAGCCGACAGACCCGAACCTTGAATCTCTCTTACCACCCAATCATTACAACTGCCGCAGCCTCGTTGTGCCCATCGTCGCCGGCGAGAAGGTAGACGCGAGCGAGTTCATCACGCCCGAGCAGATCGGCAAGGCGCGCGGGCTGGCGGATGCGAAGTTCCTCACGCAAACGCCGGAGGCGTGGAGGGCCTACAGCGAGTGCGATGAGGAACCGCCCGTCGCTTCGCAGGTTGAATCCCTCGCCACAAGCGTCAAAGCGCTGGTTGAGGGACTCGCGGCGCGCTTCCGCCGGGGGCGCACTGCGGAGGTGCGAGTGAAGCATGAAGCGGACGGCAGCGTAACGGTGAAGCGAATTCAAAAGGATGATGACAATGGCTGAAGTGGTGCTGACGAGCGCAGGGACCGAGCTGGTTGCCGAGGCGCTGGCGCGCGGCCTGGACCGAGGGCAGGCGCCTGGCTCGCTGGAGCTGATGAGCGAGCGGGGGCCGAACGGTGCGGTGCTTGCTGTGCTTGCGCTGGCGCACCCCGCGGCGATCACGCCGGGCCGCGGGCGCATCGAGTTTTATTCCATCAGTGAGGATGCGGAGGCCCCCGGAGGGGCACGCGCGGTGTGGGCGCGGTTCCGCAACGCGGCGGGGGAGGTGGTGTTGGAATGCGATGTGGGGTTGAAGAATTCCAAAGCCGCCATCGAACTGGATGAGACCAATATTCGCCCGGGCGACGTGGTGCGCATCCACAGCTTGGTGCTCACGATGCGCACGGCGCAGGGGTGATGAACCTCGCCTTCGGTATCCGATTGCAGGAGGAGGAAATATGCACACCGAACTGAATCCCGTCAAATGGACGCTTGCTGAGAGGCAGCAGTTCCTCGAAAAAGGATTTCGCCCGCGACGGATGAACGAGTTTCCGTGCAGCGCACTGGTGCGCCCGGTGGACTACGCGCATGATCTGGCGCGGGGCGAGATCGAGTGGATGCCGGGCTGGCGCAACTACTCATTGCACTCGGTCACAATCCCCGATGGCACGACGATCACTGAGTGCAATTTCTCGCAGTGCCGCCCCGGCACGGCGGCGATCAAGGGGAAAAGCCTAAAATTCGTCGGCTGCAATTTGACGAATAACACGCTCGATCCGACGTGGGCGCTCGAAGCGTGCAACACGGCGCAGGCATGGCTGGTGTCGATTGATGGCGTCGATGGGCAAGGCAAGCCGACGAAGTTCGAGAAACGCCAGTACATCTGTTCGCACCCGAGCAAGTTGAAGGCTGAGTTGCCGCCGGTCAACGCAGTTCTGAAGCGGGATTTCTAGTGGCTCTTTCCGCCGCGACAGTCTGGGAAGTCAGGCCAACGAACGGCACTGCGAATGCAGGCGGCGGGTTCGTTACGGGGGCCTCCGGTACTGACAGATCGCAGCAAAACGCCGTGCAGACTGCGTTCACCGACCTGGTGCTGGCGACGACGACCACGTTAACCAGCGCCGCTTTCCCCTTCGGCGCTGCGGACGTTGGTAACATTCTGGCCATCACCGGAGGGACCGGCTTTACGGTCGGTCTTTATCAGATCGTCAGTGTGTCCGTGGTTACGGCAACGATTGACCGTGTAGGTGGTACTGCGGCAAGTACCGGAGGGACTGGAAATCTGGGCGGTGCGAGAAGTGGTTTCTCGAACGGCACGACTCCGCTACAGGGATCTGGCGTCACCGCGGCAGGGAACAAAATCTACGTTAAGCAAGAGGCGTGGAACGAGGCCATGAGTTGGGCGCAGGCCGGGGGTGCCGCTGCTTCAATCGTGATAGAGGGCTACAAAACCACGCGTGGCGACGGTAATGTGCAGGCGAATCAGCCGATCAACAACCGCGCCTCGGCGGCGGGCGACGCGATCACCCTGACGGCCTCGAATGTCGTCTTGCGCTACCTCCAGGCGACGGCGGCTGGAGATTCAGGGTTCAACATTAGTATTTTCCGCGTCAGGTGCGAATTCTGTAAATCGTTCTCGAATACCGGAAAAGGATTCAAGAGTACAGTGGCTGACTCGAATGTGTTGATCGGCTGCGAAGCGAACAACAATACATCGAACGGGGTTGGGCCGAGTTTCGGCGGAACGGCGATTGGTCTATACAGTCATGACAACGGGGCGGCTGGAGTGACAAGTAATGGAAGTTCTTATAGTTTAAGTTTTTGTATCGTCGATAATAACGTCGGCGGCGGAATCATCGTGAACGGAACGGAATCAAAACATTGGAATAACACAGTCGATGGAAACACGGGAGCGACAGCGGATGGAATTGCGTTCGATACGCCGTTTGTAAACGTGATTGTTTTGAACAACATCTTCTCCAACAACGGCAGGGATGGGGCAAGATCATCGACTAATGCCTCTCCAATTTACGCCGACTACAACAACTACTTCGGCAACGCTGGTGTAGCGCGAACGAACTTCCCGACTGGCGCGAACGACTCAACGCTCGATCCGACCTTCACAGATCGCGCAGGTGGAAATTTTGCGATTGGCACGAACCTGAAAGCACTCGGTTTCCCCGGTGCTTTTCCTGCGGCACTTTCAACTGGCTACCTTGACATCGGCGCGGTGCAGCGGCTGGAGTCTGCGGGCGGTGGGTCTAGCGCGACGAAGCCGGCCAATTTGCGGGGTAATATGCAATGAGCGAACTCAAGAAGGGAACCACCAGCCGCACGGAATACTTCCGAATGATTACTACAAGCGGCACGCCATTGCTGACAGCGATTGTGGGCAGTCTCACAATGGCTTACGTGAGGGACCGTTCTTCGATAGTGTCTTCGATCCCCGCGGCAGCGACGAGCGAGGGTGCAGCTTACGCGGCGTACAAAGCGTTGGAGGTGGTCTCTGGGGGTGCGCTGGGCCTCTATCGTGCGGATTACCCGGACGCGGCTTTCGTCACAGGGGTGGATAAGGTGATCCTCGCGTTGACGCACCCGCTCGCGGATCCGGCGTTGAAGGAATATGCGCTTGTTGACAACATTGAGTCGGACAGTTTCACCGTGGTCACTTCCAACGCCACGGCGCTTGGGAGCGCACAAACAGGGATCAACTCGCTCTACGCTCGTTTGGGCGCTCCGGTTGGGGCTTCGGCGTCGGTGGATGTAGCTTCGATCCAGACGATGATCACTTCTATCTACGCGCGTATTGGAGCGCCAACAGGCGCCACGCTCACTACAGACGTGGCCTCGGTGCAGGCGGGCGTGACGGCAAATGCGAATGCGGTCTCCTCGCTGCATACGCGGGTCTCGTCCGTTGACACCCGCGTTTCCTCTGCGGCGACGCAGGTGGGTTCCACATTCACCGGGGTTGGCTCGCTCGCCGTTGGGGTGAACGTAGACCGCGTTTCAAGCGACGCGAACGCAGCGACAAATCTTTACCGCGGTGTGCTCGGCACGGCGCTTTTCACCGTCGGCGGCGGCTCGACTGTTGGTATCATGTCGCTCTCTGCGCTAACCACGGCGGCCGCCGCTGCGCAGCAGTTCAAGGGGCGCATCGTCACTTTCGACCGCGATACCACCACGGCGGAGCTGCGGGGGCAAGCGACGGATATTCTTTCAAGCTCCGTGCTGGGTCTCTTGGGTGTGACCTCGCTGACGAACGCGCCGGTTTCAGGCGATAAAGGGGTAATCACCTGACCCCATGCCCGCGATCACCCGACTCGGTGCCTGGGGTCATAACACTCGGCGCACAGGTAGTTTTGCGCGAGGGGCGGTTCCTGAACCCCCGCCACCTCCACCGCCAGCAGAGGATCTCGGCATCCCCGGCGGTGGTCTCGGGCGTGCTTTCTTCGTTCGGCCACGGCGCGGTTGGCGCACTCACATCGGGCGCGGAGATCTCGATCTCACGCTCTACCTCAGTTTGGTCGGTGCAGGTGTTGTCGAAGCGCGAGCACCCGCAGAACTGCCAAGGCAGGGCCGTGGCGAGGCGAATCTTTACCTTGCGCTCTCTGTCGAGGCTGGCGCTTCAGCGGTTATCCACCACATTGCGGGTGCGGGCTACGCTGAGCTGCCTCTTCGGTTGCTTGCTGAGGGCGCGGGGGCGGTTCAAGGGCCCGCTGTGCTGCACATCGCGCTTCACGTCGAGGGTTCTGGCGTGATCAAGACGAGCCCGTTCCCGCTAGAGGTGCTGGGAATGCTGATGCTTCTTTCCGAGGAGGATGAGAATGACGACGAGATATAGACTGCCCTTTCTGCTGGTGGCGCTTACTTTCCTGACTATTTCAGGCTGCGTTTATCAGCCTTTGATAGACCGCCCATCTGCGGCATACCAGCAGGATCTCAGCGAGTGCCGTGCGCACGCAGGAGAGATCGCGGGGCCAGGCACCGCCGCCGCCGTTGGGGCGGGGATCGGTTTCGGGCTCGGCTTTGCAATTTGCGCTGCGCTTGGGGGCCGTGATTGCTCTTCCACTGGGCGCGCTACGGCTATCGCAGGCGCTGCTTCGGGGGGCGCAGCAGGCGCGCGGGATGAACAGCAGGTAGTTCGTTCCTGCCTCGTGGGACGTGGCCATCGGGTGTTAAATTGAGATCCACCTTGCGTCGAGTTTTCGGGTGCCGCGTGCTGACCGCGTGGCAGCAAGCGAAAGTGGCGTGCATCTTCACGCTGCTGGGTGCGGGGTTGCTCTTCGCTTGGAAGCTGGATCACATCTCACCACAAGTGACGGTTCTCGATCCGGTGATCGAGCGCTTTGAAACGGATTACAGCGTCTACCGGCTGCGGTTTGCGGTGGGTGGGGTTGAGACGCGACCTTGCCACTTTGTGGCGTGGCACCAGTCTGGGAAGTGGTCCGCGAGGTGTGATCTGTGAAGTATGCCAAAGCACGCGAGCAGTTGAAGTCTGGTGGAGTGAATTTGACTCCGATCGCCGTTGCTCTTGCTCGGGCCTTTGGCCGCCAACCGATGCATATAGAATCTGCAGCGTGGCTGTGGTTCGAGTGGGTGAGCCATCCAGGAAAAGAACCTACCTACAGGTGGCTGCTGTGAACGGCATTTGCATCGTGCTCTTCGGGATCAACTCAGATGCTGGTCTAACTTACCCACACATGCCACTATCCTTCTTCCTGGGTGGTCTGCCGGTGCCCTCGGATTTTCTCCTCCTCCCTGTCCGAGGGATGGACGCGCCGCTCTCCGTCCAGGAACCTGAGGAAGCAATGACGTGACCTGGTTCCTCTTCACGCTTGCCTGCGCTTGGTTTATCTTCAACGTCGCTGCTAGCTACGCGCCGCTCGTGCTCGCGGAGCGCATCAGTCCGGGGAGGCTGCCGGCGGAATTGCTCGCGCGCGGGGAGGCACGGTATGTGCGCTTCTACGTCGGTAACAACGCTTCCTCCTACGCTTTCAGCGCATGGGCGCCGCCGCTGTGGACGGTGGTGGTGTTTGATCGCGCGTTCTTCCGCAAGGCGAGCCCGGAATTGGTGCGGTTCGTCGTCGCCCACGAGCTTGGGCACGCCTCGGCGCATCACCACATCTGGCGATGGTTCGCGGTGGTCACGGGACTTGTGCTGTTCCCTGTGGTGCGCCGGATGCTGGCGCGGCAGGAGGATGTTGCGGACGTTTACGCCACTTTTTTAACTGGCTTCAAGAAGGAGTTCTTCGAGCAGTTGAAGTAATTCAACCAAAGGACAAATCGCCATGACGAGCGAGAACAAAGAGCTGATCGATAAAGAAAAGCTAGGCCACCGCCGAGCGCACCAGGCTGCGCTGTACGCAAACCTGCGCTTGTTGATCGCGCTGTCGTTGAGGGAGGACAATCCAGTGCTTGGGCTCCACGGGGTCTACATCACCGAGAAACTGAACACGTACCTGATTACCGCAGGCTCCACGCCGGAGCCAGATGTTCTTCTGTCGGCGGTAGGGTCACTTCAGGGTTGTGTGCTGATGGACTTCGTCGCGCGCCGCACTGGCGATCTGGCAAACGCTCATATTGGGGACACCTTCGACGCGAAGCTCGGCGTGCCGCGCTGCGAGAACTGTGATGACGGAGATCCGGACGGCGCGCACGCTCGTGAGGAACTTGTAGAGAACGCGCGTGCCTGGTTGGGGCTTATGATCTTGGTTGCTGAGCGGTTCTATGGCGAACGCTTGCCAGATGTGGCGAAGAGGCTGTTGTGTGAGTTGAAAGCTTTTGCGCTGCTGGCCGATGCGGAGGTCAAATGACTGCGCCGAAGCTCTCTGTTGTCCTCCCGGTGCTCGCGCCGACGCCGTTCCTGTGCGCGATGACGGAGTTCGCAATCAAGACGCTGCGTGCGCACGCTGATAACTACTTCGAGTTGATCGTGGTGGAGGCAGAACATGATTACTTCGATACAGCAAATGATGAAGCTTATCCAACAGTTTGGGAGGGCACCAACAACATGTGGATTGACAAGTACCTGAACTTCAACCCGAAGATTGGGGGGGTCAAGGAACTGAACGCAGGGGTGGATGCAGCCTCTGGTGACATCATCCTTTCCACAGGCAACGACGTGATCGCCCCACCACACTGGGACACGGAGCTGCTGCGGTGCTTCGAGGAGCGAGCAGACTGTGCAGTGGCTTCGCTGAGCGCATTCGAGCCAGGCGCTGTGATCGGGCCGCGGCAGGCCGAGGATCGCGTGGTGGAGGGGATGTACTCTTCCTTCATGGCGTTCCGCCGTGGTTGGCGCTTTGATGAATCCTACGTGAAGATATATCAGGACTCCGACCTGATCATGCGCGTTTACGAAGCGGGGCAGCGCGCCTACCGCTCCTGCCGCGCGCATGTGCACCACCTGCTGCGCATGACCAGCGACCGCGTGGAGCCAGAGCAGCACGCGCTTGACCTGGCGCGCGATGAGCGCTTGTTCTACAAGCGGTGGGGGAAGAGCCCGTTGGCGATGTTCGCGATGATCCGCACCGGCGTGCAGGTCTACGGACGAGAGTCCGAGGGGTGGACAAACCAGATTGCGCTGCACTACGATCCGGCGAAGGATGAAGAGTGACCACTATAGAGGTTGGTGTGTCGCAGGCCACTGGCGACCGTCTCGCAATTCTTTCCGGGTTGCTCACGCGCCTCGCGTCGGAGGGCCGGCGGCGCGTGAATGTGCTGGAGGTGGGCTCTTATGAAGGGCAGAGCGCGATGTATTTCAACTGCTCAATCTCGAACATGTTTCCGGATGGGGGCTCGGTGACCTGCGTAGATCCGTGGGTGCCGTACCATCCACCTGAGCAAATTGCGGCTGGGCGCATCTACAAGAACATGGATGCGGATCTGCGTTCCGGGGTTGTTTTCGAGCGCTTCAAGAAGAACATTCAAAAATCCGATCCACGCGTTCCGATCGAGCACTTCCGCGGCACGCTGGCGCAGGCGATGATGCTGACGCTCACGGGGTGCTGGTTCGATGTGGTTTATATCGATGGCGATCACAGGTATGCATCCGTGTGCGAGGACATCGCCAACGCCAAGCGCCTGGTGCGTGTTGGTGGGTTGGTTTGCGGCGATGATCTGGAGCGCCAGCTTGAGGAAAGCGGCGTTGAGCGGGCGCGTGAATTGACGGAAGTCGATTACCAGGAGGAACACCATCCGGGTGTTTCCCTTGCGGTCTATGAGGCGTTCCGTCGTGTCTGGTGCGAGGATGGCGTCTGGGCGATGCGCCGCACGCTGAACGGCTGGTCGGCGGAATTATGAACTACCCCCGTCCCGTGCGCGATGTGCACCAGTTGGAGCTGACGACGAGGTGTAATCTTCGTTGCGTTTACTGTCCGCACTACTCGAACCTGCCCCGCGAGAAGGAGGATATGGCATGGGATACATTCGAGGCTGCGCTCGATCTAGTGGCGTTCTTCGTGCGCCAGGGTACGCAGACCGAACTCTCGCTCACCGGTATTGGCGAGTCTCTCCTCCACCCGCGTTTCGTCGAAATGGTGGCGGAGAGCCGCTCGGTGATCGGCCCCGCCCGTCCGCTGGTGGTGACGACGAACGGGCTGCTGCTGGATGACGCGATGTGCGAAGCGATTAAGCCGTTCAATCCGTCGGTATTCGTCAGCCTGCACCGCCCGGAGAAGGCGGCGCTCGCCATCGTCGCCGCGCGCAAAGCGGGCATCCTCGCGGGGCGCAACACGTCGTTCGCTGATGCGGCGTTCAACTGGGCCGGGCATCAGAAGAACTGGACGCCGATGGTTTCCGCCCCGAAGATTCCGTGCGAGTACCTACGCTCCGGGTGGTGCGTGGTGCTGGTGGACGGGCGCATCGCTACGTGCTGCCTGGATGCGGACGGGTCTAGCGTGGTGGGGGATGTGCGCGATGACCCTGAGCGGCTGGCTTTGAAGCCGTGGGGCGACGAGAAGCGTGGATGTAGTGCTTGTCACATGGAGGTGCCGTGATAGAAACTAAACCCTGCCCAACGTGCCAGACACCATCCGTTTTTGTTGACGTTGGCACGGCCTCCGGGCGCGGAACCTATGATTGCCCGAAGCATGGCGCATGGCGCGAGAAGAACCCCGCGGCGGTTGCCCTTGGCTCCCTTGGGGGAAGCGCCCGTATGAACGGCCTGACGCCCCAGGAGCGCACGGAGCTGGCGACCAAGGCTGCGGAGAAGCGGTGGCGCGACGAGCGCCTCAAACGCAACGTGGTGCCCGGTAGGGGCTAGATGTAGGTGTTGGAGGGATGCCTAGCGCCTAGTTGTAGGGGTTTTAGTCCGGATGCAATAAATTCGGCACCTGACGATGAGCAAAATCCTTCCCGAGCATTCCAACGCTGTCCGCGGCGTCGAGATCTTCGCGCCCGGCACGCACAACGGGGATGCGTATACCGAGGCCGACCTCGACGACATTATCGCCGCGTCGAAGGAGCTGGACTTCCGGCCCGCGATCAAGATCGGCCACTCCAAGGATGCTCCCGGCGCCCCTGCTTACGGCTGGGTCTCAAAATTACGTAAGGTCGGTGGCAAGCTCGTCGCCGACTTCGAGTCCATGCACGACAGTGTGATCACCGCGCTGAAGGACAAGCGGTACGATCGTGTAAGCAGCGAGATCTACTTCAACTTGAAGCGTGGCGGCAAGACCTTCCGCCGTGCGCTGAAGGCCGTCGCGCTTCTGGGCGCGGATGTGCCGGCGGTTGCTGGGCTCACGCCGCTGCACAAGATGGAATTCGTCGCCGACGGCTTCGAGAGCGTTGCTGCGTGCGAGCAGGCGCTGGAAATCCAGAAGCAGTCAATCATCGATTCGCTCACGGAGCGGGTCGCACAGCTTTCCGGGCAAGTCAACACGCAGAAGGAGCACGACGCCATGACGATCAAGGAACTGCAAGAGAAGAAGGCCGCGCTGGAAGCCAAGCTCGCCGAGCTGAAGAAGGACGACAAGCTCGACGAATCCGGCAAAGTGAAGATTTCCGCTTTCGAGCAGGAGATCGATGCGTTCGGCACCCAGATCACCACGCTGGAGAAGGCCGAATCCACCGCCGCCGAGAACACCGAGCTGAAGGCGCGGCTCGCCGCGCTGGAGCAGAAGGATCGCGGGCGTGAAGTCGCCGACCGCGTGGCACGCTGCACGGTGAAGGCGTTCCACGCCGACCTGGAGGCCGTCTACGCGCACGCGCTGGCGAACCCCGGCACCAAGGTCAAGCACTTCGCCGTCAAGGACGGCAAGCGCATCGAGAGCGAGAAGCCCATCGCCGAGGTGGTGGATTCGCTGGTCTCCTCGATCAATGCCGGTGCCAAGCAGCTCTTCTCCGTCGTGACGAACACGGGCAACGTCGAACGCCAGGAAGGCCCGAGCGAGGACGCCGGCGCCGAGCTGGACGAGAAGGTCAAGGCGCGCATCCGCGAGGGCAAGAGCAAGGACTACGCCGAAGCGATGGACGCCGTGCTTGCGGCGGATGCCGAACTCGCCGCGAAGTACCACGAGCAGCAGAGCGCCCGCCGGTCGTAAGCCGACGCGCCGCCGATCACCGAGAAAAGGAGCAGTCAACTATGAAATACCTCAGCAAGTTTCTCACCACCCTTCTGGGCATCGTTGCCTTGCACGCCGAGGCGTCGCTCGGTTGCCGGGCGGAGTTCGGCGAGCAGGTCACCGTTCCCGGCCTGACCGCCGCGACGAGCCTGAACCATCACCAGTATGGGGTGGTGCGTCTGTCCGCTGCGACGCGGGTCAACATCGCCTCCGAAGTCGGTGTCTCTGGTGCACTGTTGATGGCGTTCGGCGTGCTCCAGAACAAGCCCTACGTCGATGAGCCTGCGCAGGTCTGTGTGATGGGGTTGTCAAAGGTCTTTGGCGGGGGCACGGTTACGGCCGGCGCCCCGATCACCTACGATTCCTCGGGTCACGTGATCGACGCGGTCTCAGGTTCGATCGTGATCGGTCGTGCCCTCCAGACTTTGGCGACCGCAGGTGAACGCGGCACTGCATTGATCTTTCCACCCATCCGCTGGGGCAGCGTGGCGTAACGGCCGGCGCGCAACCGAATTAATCGCAAGGAGAAACGCAACCATGAAAAAGATCTTCAGCCTGCTGCTCGCCACCCTTTCCGCTTACGCGGAGGGAGCACTCGCGGCCAACCTCGGTGGGCAGCGCGACGTCTACATCGACGCGCCCCTTTCCAACGTCGCGGTGATGGCGTTCAGTCAGGGCACGTTCATCGGCCCCGCCCTCTTCCCGGTGGTCCCAACGCCGAAGCAATCCGGGAATTACTACGTCATCACGGACGCGGACTGGCTGCGCCTGCCGCAGAGCACGACCCGAGCGCCGAAGACCGCGCCGCGGCGTGTGAGCTTCAGCGTGTCGAGCGCGCAATTCAACGCGATCAACTACGCGCTCGCGGGCGACAACTCGATCGAGGATCTCTCGAACGCCGACAACGCGATCCGGCTGCGCCTCAACACGGCGCGCTTCGTCGTCTCGCAGCTCGCGGGCGACATGGAGGTGCGGATCGCCAACAAGGTGACCAGCATCAGCAACATTGGCTCGGGCGTCACGCTCGCCGCCGGCAGCCGGTGGTCGAATTACGCGAACAGCGACCCCATTGCCGACGTCAGCACGGGGCACGCGTTCATCCGCAACAACACGGGCGTGCGCGCCAACACACTGCTCCTGGACTACGACACGCACCGCATCGTGCGGCGCCACCCGGTGCTGCTCGACCTCTACAAGTACACCGAAGGCGGGTTCCTCACGATGGGACAGCTTCAGGAGGTCTTCGACGTGCCGCGCATTCTGATCGGCGACGCGGTCCGTGAAGCTTCGATTGAGGGTGGCGTCAGCTCGATGGTCAACGTGTGGGGCAACAACGCGCTGCTCTGCTACGTGGACGCCGCCGCGCCTGGGCCGGAGACGATGACCTTTGGCCTTGGCTTCCGCTGGACGCCCGAGGGCGCCCCGGCGCCGATGCAGGCACGCACCTACATGGACCCAGATCCCGGCAAGAAGTGCGAGATCACGGAGGTGGGCTACTACCAGGACGAGAAGATCGTGGCCCGCAAGCTGGCCTACCTGGTCGGCAGCACGCTCTAACCCGACGGGGCTGCCGCTACCAAAGGGCATCCTCTCACCTGACAAAGGGAAGCAAATGCACTACCGGAACGGACGGGAAGCGAAGAACGGTGACAAAATTGTGCAGCTTGAAGGTGGGAAAGTCGTTGCCTTCGGCGTACTGCACAGTGCAGTTCCAGGAAACGACTATTGCAACGGGAACATCGCCGTGATCCAGAACGCGCAGCAATACGCCTGTATGATCGATTGTTTGCACATCGACGACGTGTCTGGGTTGCTGGCGGAGAAGGCGTTGGATAAGCGCCCCGACGGTAAGT
>VFSW01005425.1_pt1 | contig 18845 bp, 16 predicted proteins | sample 5358111 | NCBI WGS metagenome assembly VFSW01 (sample SAMN11554181, study PRJNA540505) | mine drainage metagenome | isolation source: sediment from site ElyBrook_90M | place: USA: Ely Copper Mine, Vershire, VT | collected 2017 | reverse complement strand
CTTGCATGTGTTAAGCGCGCCGCCAGCGTTGATTCTGAGCCGGGATCAAACTCTCATTTGAAGTTGTGAGTTTAATCGTTCCGGACTTGAACTCAGAGTCTCTGACGAATGTTTCTAGTGCATCCAACCAGATTGTCAAAGATCTTTACCGCCGGCCGGACGCATCCTTGCGGAAGCGCCCGCCGATGGCAGGCCTCGAAACTTGCATGGCCGGCCCGCGCCAAAAAACGCGCACGAGCAGCCAAAAAATGAAAACGTTTGAAAAAGAACCTACCAGGAAGGCCGTATTCCGCTCCGGCGGTGGCCCGCGCGGAGTTTTGTTACCATTCCTTAAACGAGGATCTTGTACTCTTTTATATCACATCGCCCGCCGCACAGACAAGCCTGCACTCTGCGGGTTGATCCTCGAAATCGGCGACTTCCTCAGAATATCAGAACCATTACAGCCGCGCAAGCCCGCGGCGCAAGTTTTTTTCTTCAAGGGCCTCCCGGATGCCCCCGCGGTCCCGCGTAACTGCCGGATCTGTATGAATTTAAGGCGCTTGCCGGAAACACACCGGGACCCAAGTATTTTTGAAGAAAGGTACGGGGCCGCCCGCATCCCCAGGCCGCCCGATCCCCAGACGGCCCGGGCGGGCTAAAATGGTTTCATGCGGCGCCTGGCGCTATTTTGTTTGGTTTCATCCGCCGCCGCCCAGACCCTGCCCGAGATTCTGTCGCGGGTCTCGGAAGAGGCCGAGGTCTTCCGCAAAGCGGCGCCTCAGATCGTCTCTCAGGAGACCCTGACGCAGCGCGTTCAGAAGGCGCCGCCGCGCTTTCACCCGCGCGTGGGAGCGGCCGCCGTCCGGCCGGTCTCCCCCGCCTTACGGACCCGCGAGATCGTCTCCGAATACAGCTTCGGGACCCTCCAGCAAGCCCCGGATGCGCTGCACGAGTTCCGCCAGGTGACCTCCGTGGATGGCCGCGCCATCACTTCCGCCAGCGCCGCCCGCCACTCCCTGGCCCTGGGCCTCGCTTCCGCCGACGACCACGCCAAGAAGCGCATGCTCGAAGACTTTCAGAAGTATGGCCTGACCACCGCCGTGGTCGATTTCGGTCCCCTGCTGCTCCTGTTCACCCGGCGCCAGGAAGCCAACTACCACTTCGAACTGGCCGGCGAGGACCGCATCGGCGCCGACCGCGTCAAGATCGTGGCCTACACACAGGTCTCGGGACCGGACCGCATGCTGGTCTTCCAGGGACACCGGGCCATCCACCAGCCCATCCAGGGCCGCATCTACGCGCGCATTCCCGACGGCCTGCCCCTGCGTGTCTCGATCGTCGAAAGCCGCCGCAACGGCAAACTCGATTTCCGCGAGGAGGGCACCGTCGACTACACCCCCAACGCCCAGGGCTACCTGGCGCCCGCCGCCGTCACCCACCGCGGCTATGCCGGCGACCAACTGGTGGTCGAAGACGATTTCCGCTATGCTCCGTTCCGCAAGTTCGGCGCCGACGCCGCCATCAAGTTCGAGGTCCAGCAGTAGGCTTGCCAGGCAGTTGCGAGTTTCAAGGGCCGGGAGAAACTACGAGCCATTGGCCTGCTCGCCCTCGCCCTCGCCCTCGCCATTGATCGCTTCGAAGAATTCGATCAGCAGGCGCAAGTCCCGGTCGGTGTAGCGCGCCAAGGCGCCCGCCAGCAGCTCGCCCTTGGCCCGGTACACGCTTTCGAGGTGGCGCAGGCTCTCGGGAATCAGATGCACGATGGCGCTGCGCCGGTCGTATGGATTCGGCGCGCGCCGGGCGTAGCCGCCCTTTTCCAGCCGGTCGAGCACCACCGTCATGCCGCCGGAGGTGACGCACGCCCAACGCGCCAAGTCGCGCGGCGTGGACGGCCCGTGCAATTGCAGGAGGTGCAGCACCTGCAGGTCACGCAGGTTGATGCCCACGTCGTCGGCCACTTTCTGATTGAACAGAATCGCGGAGGCGATGGACTGGCGGACACAGCGCTCCAGCCGTTCGGTCAATTCGCGCCGGTTCGATCTTGACATCCAGCCCAGTATATCATAATCTGTAAGTAGCTTATCAACTAAGTAATCAACGGATGGAGGAATAACGATATGAGCACGGCAGCCAAGGCTTACCGGGGCGCGCCCATGGAGGGGATGGTGGCCGCCTGGTACGCCAAGAACACCGCCAAGTCGATCACCGCATTCCGCGCCGACGCCCGCCGCGCGGCCGCGCGGTTGACCCCTGGCGCCAAGGTGCTGGAAGTGGCGCCCGGGCCTGGCTACTTCGCCATCGAACTGGCGAAACTGGGCGACTACCAGATCACCGGCCTGGACATCAGCAGGAGTTTCGTCTCCATGGCCGAGCGCCATGCCAGGCAGGCGGGTGTGCGCGCCGAATTCCGGCTGGGCAGCGCCTCGGATATGCCATTCGAAAGCCATCAATTCGATTTTCTGTTCTGCCGGGCCGCGTTCAAGAATTTCTCCGCGCCCGTGCGGGCCCTCCAGGAAATGCATCGCGTCCTCAAACCGGGTGGACTCGCCTGGATTATCGACCTGCGCCGGGACGCCTCGCTGAAATCCATCGGCGAGGAGGTAGCCGGCATGGGTCTGGGGTTCTTCAGCGCATGGCTCACACGTATGGCGTTCCGCTATGCTCTGCTCCAACGCGCCTACACCAAACCGGAATTCGGCCAACTCGCGGCGCAAACCGGGTTCCGTTCCGTCGAGGTGCAGGAGAACGGAATCGGCTTGGACATCCGGCTCGGGAAGTAGATGGCGGGCGCTATGATTGGTCATGACGATGGTCCGCCAACGCGCCTACCTTCTGATCGCGCTCTTCGCCCTGCTGCTGGTGCTGTTCCCGTTCCTGTTCTGGTACCTCACCTGGTTCGGGCGTAAGCTGTCCGATGACCAAACTTCCGCCTATCTCTCGGACGGCGCCAGGCCGCGCCATGCCCAGCATGCCCTGGTGCAGATCGGCGAGCGCATGGCCCGCCACGATCCCGCCGTGACCCGGTGGTACCCGCAGGTGGTCGAACTGGCCGCCAGCCCGCGGATCGAATTGCGCGAAACTTCCGCCTGGATCATGGGCCAGGACCACACTTCGGCCCCCTTCCACGCCGCCCTGCTCAAGCTGCTGGCCGATCCCCAGCCGATGGTGCGCCGCAACGCCGCTTTGGCCCTCTCGAATTTCGGCGATCCGGCGGCGCGCCCCGAGTTGCTGGCCATGCTGCGGCCTTACAGCATCGCTTCGCCGGCGGCCGGCGCGGTGCATTACCGCCTTAAACTGGGCGAATACGTGAACTCCGGCACGCTGGTGGCGCATGTGGGCCGGACCGAGGTACGCTCGCCGCTGCCGGGCGAAGTGCGCGACCTCGACCGCCCCGAAGGCGCGGCCGTCTCGCCCGGCGAACCGCTGTTGGAGATCTCCGCCGGCCCGGACCACGCCTGGGAAGCCCTGCGGGCGCTCTGGACGGTGGGCGCCATGGACGATCTGGACGAAATCCAGCGCTACACCCACGGCGTCCCCGGTATGCCCGAAAAGGTGCAGGAACAGGCGCTCCTCACCATCCAGGCCATCCGTGCCAGGGGGCGCTGAGCGCTCAAAGCGCGCCCTCACCCACTGCCTCGGTCAAAACACCCTTCATCCCCAGCGGAATTTTCCACAGTCTGTTGTCTTTTCAAGCGGCTGGCGTGTGGAAATCCAATTGCATTGCGGCGCATAGCGCATCTTTGGAAGGAGGCGCGCCCACAACATGCCCGACCAAACTCTCACCATCACCGATAATCGAACTGGAAAAGCTTATACAGTGCCTTTATACAAGGACGCCGTCCGGGCCCTGGATCTGCGGCAGATCAAAACCGGCCCCGAGGACTTCGGCCTGCTCAGTTACGACCCTGCATTCCTGAATACGGCCGCCTGCCAAAGCGCAGTGACCTTTCTCGACGGCGAGCGCGGGATTCTACGCCACCGCGGGTATCCCATCGAACAGCTCGCCGCCCAATGCAGCTTCCTGGAAGTGGCCTACCTGCTGCTGAACGGGGAATTGCCCGACGCCGCGCAACTCGGCCAGTGGACCCGGGACGTGACCCACCACACCATGATCCACGAGAATCTCAAGAAGTTCATGGAAGGCTTCCACCACGACGCCCACCCCATGAGCATGCTGATGAGCACGGTGGCGGCGCTCTCGACCTTCTATCCGGACGCCCGCAACGTTCACGATCCGGAGGTCCGCAAGCTGCAGATCACCCGCCTGATCGGGAAGATGCCCACGCTGACCGCCTACGCCTACCGTCACAGCCTGGGGCTGCCTTACGTCTACCCGGACAACGACCTGGGCTACACCAACAACTTCATGAACATGTTGTGGCGGCGGACGGAGCCCAAGTTCAGCGCCAACCCGGTGCTGGCGCGGGCCCTGGAAGTGCTGTTCATCCTGCACGCCGATCACGAGCAGAATTGCAGCACCAGCGCCATGCGCGCGGTTGGCAGTTCCTTCGCCGACCCCTTCGCCACCACGGCGGCGGCGATCGCGGCCCTCTCGGGCCCGCTGCACGGCGGCGCCAACGAGGAGGTGCTGCGCATGCTGGACGAGATCGGCTCCAAGGACCGCGTGCCCGCCTACATCGCGCAGATCAAAGCCGGCCACGGCAAGCTCATGGGCTTCGGCCACCGTGTCTACAAGAACTACGATCCGCGCGCGCGCATCATCAAACAGGTGGCCGAAGAAGTTTTCGAAGTGACCGGCCGCAATCCCAAGCTGGATATCGCCCTGGAACTCGAACGCATCGCGCTGGAAGACGATTTCTTCATCAAGCGCAAGCTCTACCCCAACGTGGATTTCTATTCCGGCATCATCTACCAGGCCATGGGATTCACGCCGGACGTGTTCACCGTGCTGTTCGCCATTCCGCGCACGGCCGGATGGCTGGCGCAGTGGCAGGAGATGCTGCAGGACCCCGAGCAGAAGATCGCCCGCCCGCGGCAGATCTATACCGGCCAGCCGGTCCGCGAGGTCGTCCGGATCGCGGAGCGCCGCACCCAGCCGGCTTGCCGCTAGAAACCTTTCGCCACGCGGCGGCTGCCCGGATCAGGCGACGCCGGCGGGCCGCGTGGCGCTGAGTTCCCGCCCCGCTCCCTGCGTGGCCTGGTTGCCGGCCTGGTGGATGGCCTCGTTGCGCAACTCGCGCCGCAGGATCTTACCCACGGGGGTCTTGGGCAGGCTCTCGCGGAATTCGATCAACCGCGGCACTTTGTAGTTGGTCAGGTTGCGGCGGCAGAACGCCACAATCTCCTCCGCCGTCAGCTTGGGGTCCTGCGAAACCACATACGCCTTGACCACTTCACCCGCGATCACGTCGGGCACGCCGACCACGCCGCATTCGGCCACTCCGGGCACCGCGGCAATCACGTTCTCCACCTCGTTCGGGTAAACGTTGAAACCGGAAACCAGGATCATGTCCTTCTTGCGGTCGGTGATGCGCAGATAGCCGTTATTGTCCACCACCCCGATGTCGCCGGTGCGCAGCCAGCCGCCGGCCGTAATCGCCGCCGCGGTTTCGTCCGGCAACTGCCAGTAACCCGCCATCACCTGGGGACCCTTGACGCAGATCTCTCCCTCGCCGCCCACCGGCAGTTCGCATCCCGCCTCGTCCAGGATGGCGATGTTGGTAGAGGGCAGCGGCAGCCCGATGGTAGGCGAATAATCCTGGTCCAGCGGGCCGCAGGAGACAAACGGCGAGGCTTCGGTGAGGCCGTAACCCTGCACCAGCGGCCGCCCGGTCACCGCCTGCCAGCGTTCGGCCACGCTGCTGTGAACCGCGGCGCCGCCGCCCAGGGCGTACTTCACGCGGCTGAAATCCAGCGACGCGAATCCCGGCGTGTTCAATAATCCGTTGAACAAAGTGTTCACGCCCAGGATCACGGTCCACGGCATGAGGCTCAACTCCTTCACGAACCCCGGCATATCCTTCGGATTGGTGATCAGCAGATTCATGGCGCCCAGCCCGACGTACGCCAGGCTCATGGTCAAGGCGAAGACGTGATACATGGGCAGCGCCGTCACCACGATTTCGCGCCCCTCCTCCTGGAGGCCGTGCGACCAGGCGCTGGCCTGCATGACGTTGGCGACCAGGCAGCGGTGCGTCAGCATGGCGCCCTTGGACCGGCCGGTGGTGCCGCCGGTATATTGCAGCAGGGCGATATCGTTGTGCGTGGGCGCCGCCTCGTCCAACCGCGCGGCGGACCCGCGGGCCAGCGCCGCGCGGAGCCCGATGGCGCCCTGGATGCGCCATGCGGGGACCATTTTCTTCACGTGCCGGACGGCGAAATTCACGGCCAGTCCGCGCGGCCCCGGCAGCAGGTCGCCCGCCTGTGTGACGACCACGTGCCGCACCGCCGTGTTGGCCACCACCTGCGCCAGAACGTGCGCGAAGTTCTCCAGGATGACGATGGCCTCGGCGCCGGAGTCCTTCAACTGGTGCTCCAGTTCGCGCGGCGTGTACAACGGGTTCACGTTGACCACGATCAGGCCCGCCCGCAGCGCGCCGAACAGGGCCACGGGGTACTGCAGCAGGTTGGGCATCATCAGGGCGATGCGCGCGCCTTTGGCCAGCCCGAGAGTCTGCAGCCAGGCCGCGAAATCGCGGCTCAAACGGTCGAGGGCGCCATAGCTGAGGGTCGCGCCGAGATTGCGGAAGGCCGGCAGGTCCCGGTACTTGCGGCAGCTTTGCGCCAGCACGGCGTTGAGGGAGGGGTATTCGTTCAGGTCGATTTCCGCCGGAACGCCCGCGGGGTAGCTCTTCAGCCAGATCTTGTCCATGCGTTGACCTCCCGCGAAGCGGACAAGCGGCCGGCGGCGTGCCTGCCACCGCGCGTCAATCCCCGGTGTCGTTCAGGGCTGCGCGTGCCCACTTCCCGGTGTCTCGATGCCGTCTTGCCCGATTATACTGCACGGCGGCCCGCGGCGGTTCATTCAAGCGTCACACATAGTCATAGCCCAACCCCACCGTACTACGGGTGTCCGGCTCGCTGTACGGCCAGGGGTCCATGACCGGCGAATCCGGGCCCGGGCTCGGGCCCGGCAGGCTGGGGTTCACGCCCGGATGAGCGGCCTGCCATTGACTCCACAGCCGGTCGATGTTGGCATGGTGCATGTAAAAGAGGGGATCGCAGGGCGCCGTGGGGATGATCGCCATGGTTCCCCCCACCCACACATGCACGGAATTGTGATAGCCCTCGAGCTGGCCGGTGAAGCCGGAGAAACCGCCGAGGGCCAGGACACTGCCGATTTCGGCCGCTGTGGGCAGGGCGTCCGCAGGCCCGGGCGACCGGCTGACCGCGATGGCGCCCTGCGCGGGCGTGGTGACCGTGGGTGTGAAACCGGTCAGCCACGGCGGGATCTGCCGGTCCACGGTCCAATCCCAGTAGGGAATGGAGACATCCGGATGGATGGACCGCAACTGCCTTTCCAGAAGCACCAGAAAGATGCGGCGCCACGGCAGGAAACGCGGTGTGCCGTGCTGAAAGTGCATGCCCGCCGGTATGTCCATATCGTGGGAGTCCACGAATGGCCCCAGCCACCCATAGGGCGGAGGGATCGCAATCAGGGTGGAGTAGGCGCACAGAAAGCGCTCCTGCTCCTGAGGCGTCAAGGCCGACTGGCTCCTGCGCTGGTACGGCAAAGAGATGGAAGGGGGCCAGCGCAGCTTGAGGAACGGGCGCATGGCCTCGAGTTGGCTGGCGAACGTGGTGGCGGCCGGCGCCAGTTGCGGTCCGGGGGCCGGCATGGGCATCGGCATGGTGGCAATGGGGACGCCTGGCCCGCCCGGCGCGGGTCCCTGGTTTCCTGGCAGCATCGCAGACACTCCTCTCTTTTCTTTCGCGGCTGGACTTCGGTTGACTTCCTGGTGCATAGTGACGCCCCGGAGCGGTGCATTGCAGGGCCGAAGCACATTTCCCGCCGGAGGGGGACTCCGGCACATGCCGCCGGCCCAATGTTACAAATTAGGGGGACGCCATGCGCGGAATATCCCGCAACTCCTGCCTCGCGGTAATCGCCGGCGCGGCCGCTTGCGTAACGCTTCCGCCCCCCAGCCGCGGTGATGCGGCGGCAGGGCAAGCCGGGACCGCATCGGCAGCCGTGGAGACTTCGCTAAGGAGCTTCCTTCAGAATTACGACGAGGTGCTTGCTCGGGGGCACGACAGAACAACGCGATACTTCGCCGCCTTGGTTGACCTGAACGGCGATGGAGCGCCGGAAGCCATCGTTTATCTTTCGGACGGAGGATGGTGCGGGAGTGGCGGCTGCACCACGCTAATCCTGGCGCGCACCGATTCGGGTTTCAGGCTCGTTACCAAGGTCACGGTCACAAGGCCGCCTATTCGCGTGCTGGCCGGCACATCGCACGGCTGGCATGATATAGCCGTGTGGGTACGGGGAGGGGGAATCCTCAAGGGATACGAAGCGGAGCTCCGGTTCGATGGTAAGACCTACCCCAACAATCCCTCCATGCGGCCCGCACTACACCTCGCCGGGAGAGTGGCGGGACGGATCGTAGTTCCGGCATCGCAGGAAGGCACGCCCCTGTATCCGTGACCGGGCAGTTGGGATCTTCGCGCCCGCGCCCCGCAGCCCCTTGAAAACACGGCGAATTTTGCTCTTGACAGAATATTGCATATCGCTATATACTAATAACGATCTGCAATATATGACCCTCGGCGAAAAGCTCCGCTACCTGCGCGAAATCGAAGGCGCCCTGCGCGGCCGCGAACGCGAACTGACGCAGTCGGAAATCGTGCGACTGCTGCGCAAGGAGCTGGGCCGGAGCATCAGCCAGTCCTACCTGTCGCAGATCGAGAGCGGGGCGCGCCCGCACCTGACCAACTCCAGCCGCATGCTGCTGGCCAAGTTCTACAAGGTGCATCCGGGCTACCTGGTGGACGATCCGGAAGGCTACCAGGAGGAGCTCATCTCGGCGGTGGGCGGGCTGGAGGACAAGCTGGATTTGTGGCTGATCAACGGCGCCGAGCGCTTCCTGCGCGACGCGGAATTGAGCCAGGCGCTATTGCGCGTGGCGCGGCACGCGGACACCCGCATGTGCCTGGTGCTGCTGGGCGCCATCCTGGAGAATCCAGGGCTGGCGGAAAGGTTGTTGCAGGTGTTGAAGCCCGCTCCGGCGGCTCCGGCGGCGCCGGCGGCGGCGCCTCCCACCAAATCGAGGAGACGGCCCCAATGACATGGGCGGATTTTTACCTGATCTGTTTTCTGCTGGGCCTGGCGCTCAGTCTGCTGTCGGTGCTGACCGGCAGCGCGCACGTGCGCCTGCCGCACCTGCATCTGCATCTGCACGGCGCGCCGCATGTGCACGTGCCCCACGTGGGCGCGCACGGCGGCGGGGGGTCCGAAGGCGTGCCCTGGCTGAATTTCGGGACCATGACCGCGTTCCTGGCGTGGTTTGGCGGCGCCGGCTATTTGCTGGAGCGCTTTTACGCGGTCTGGTTCCTGGTGGCGCTGGCCATCGCGCTGTTGAGCGGTTTGGGCGGGGCGGCCCTGGTGTTCTGGTTCCTGGCCAAGCTGGCCGCGGGCGAGGAGGCGCTGGATCCGGCGGATTACGAAATGGTCGGCGTGCTGGGCAAGCTGAGCATCCCCATCCGCCAGGGCGGCACGGGAGAAATAGTGTTCTCGCAGCAGGGCGTGCGCTGCGTTTCCGGCGCGCGCAGCGAGGATGGCAAGGCCATCCCCAAGGGCGCCGAGGTGGTGGTGCAGCGCTACGAGAAGGGCATTGCCTACGTGCGGCGCTGGGAAGACATGACGGGAACCACGGAGGATTTGGCCGCCAGGGAGAGTTGATTTTCCGCGGCGCCAACAAGGAGAGTTATGCAGAAGGACATGGTAGTCGTGATCGTTTTGCTGATGTTGCTGGCGATCGTGCTGATCGCCTCGATGCTGGCGCGTTTGTATCGCAAGGCCGGCCCGCACGAGGCGCTGATCGTTTACGGGCGCGCGGGCACGCGCATTGTCAAGGGCCGCGGGACGGTGATCTGGCCCGTGGTCGAGAGCTATCGCAGCCTGTCGCTGGAGCTCATGTCGTTCGATGTGGCGCCGCAGCAGGACCTCTACACCCGGCAGGGCGTGGCGGTCACCGTGGAAGCCGTCGCGCAGATCAAGGTGAAGTCGGATCCGGAGTCCATTCAGACCGCCGCCGAGCAGTTCCTGACCAAGACCGACCAGGAGCGCGAGGGGCTGATCCGGCTGGTGATGGAGGGCCACCTGCGCGGCATTATCGGGCAGTTGACGGTGGAAGAGATCGTCAAACAGCCGGAGATGGTGGGCGACCGCATGCGCTCCACCTGCGCCGACGATATGAACAAGATGGGGCTGGAGGTGATTTCGTTCACCATCAAGGAAGTCCGCGACAAGAACGAGTACATCTCCAACATGGGCCGGCCGGACGTGGCGCGCATCAAGCGCGACGCCGACGTGGCGGCGGCCGAAGCCGAGCGGGATACGGCCATCAAGCGCGCCGAAGCCACCCGCGCCGCGGCGGTGGCCAAGGCGCAGGCGGACCAGGAGCGGGTGCTGGCCGAGACGCTCTCGCAGGCCAAGCAGGCGGAGGCCTCGCGCGACCTCGAGATCAAGAAGGCCAATTACAACGAGACGGTCAAGAAGCAGCAGGCCTCGGCCGACAAGGCCTACGAGATCCAGACCAACATCATGCAGCAGCAGTTGATGGCGGAGCAGGTGAAGATCCAGCAGGTGCAGAAGGAGCACGAAGTGGCCGTGCAGGACGCGGAGATTCAGCGCCGGGAGCGCGAGCTGATCGCCACCGTATTGAAGCCGGCCGAGGTGGAGCGCAAGCGCATCGAGACGCTGGCCGAAGCCGAGAAATCGAGGCTGGTGATGGAAGCCGACGGTCACGCCGCCGCCATTCGCGCGCAGGGCGAGGCCGAGGCCGAAATCATCTTCAAGAAAGGCGACGCCGAGGCCCGGGCCATGAACGTGAAAGCCGAGGCGTACCAGGAGTATAACCAGGCCGCGGTGGTGGACAAGCTCATTACGGGTTTGCCCGACATCGTGCGCGCGCTGGCCGCGCCGCTGGCCAACGTGGACAAGATCACCATCGTTTCCACGGGCGACGGGCGCGCGGCCGGCATGAACAAGATCACCGGGGACATGGCCGCCATGGCGGCGCAGATCCCGGCGCTGTTTGAAACGCTTTCGGGAATGAAGATGTCCGAGCTGTTCTCCAAGGTGCGGCAGATCGGGGACCACCCCGGCGGCGGCACGGACCAGACCAAGGGAACGGCCAGTTAGGCGCGGGCCGGGTTCGCCCGGCCCCATCAAAAGGAGAACGATTATGGCACTACTGGAAAGAGTATCCACGCTCGTCAGAGCCAATCTCAACGACCTGATGGACAAGGCCGAAGATCCGGAAAAGATGATCAAGCAGGTGATCCTGGACATGCAGAACCAACTGCTGCAGGTCAAAACGCAGGTGGCCATCGCCATCGCCGATCAGCACGTGCTGGAGGCCAAGGGGCGGGAAAACGAGGAGAAGACCGCGGAATGGGTGCGCAAGGCGGAGTTGGCGGTGGACCGGAAACAGGACGACCTGGCGCGCGCGGCGCTGGAGCGCTCGGTGAGTTACCGGCAGATGGCGGCGAACTTCGCGCAGCAGGTGGCGGACCAGACGCAGCAGGTGGAAGTGCTCAAGGACGCCCTGCGCAAGCTGGAACAGAAGCTGGCGGAGGCGCAGGCCAAGAAGGACGTGCTGATCGCCCAGCACCGGCGGGCGCGCGCCGCCAGCAAGGCGCACGACGCGCGCTTCGCCACCAGCGATCACTCGACGGCGGCCACCTTCGAGCGCATGCAGGACAAGGTCCGCCATAGCGAGGCGGTGAGCCAGGCCAAGGCGGAGATTTTCAAGGACGACGTGGAAGAGCAGCTCTCCGCGCTCGAAAAGCAGGATCAGATCGAGAAGATGCTGGCGGAAATGAAGGCCAAGCGAGGCTGAGGAGGCCCATGACGCCCCTGGAAATCTTGTTGCTGTTGGCCGTCGCCGCGCTGCTCTACCAGGAGGTTACCTGGCGGGACAAGGCGCGGCGGATGCAAGCCGATTACGAAAAGCGCCTGGCGGCCGAAGTCGCCATGGCGTACGAAGCCAGCCTGGCGGACGGTGAGCCGGTCCGGGCGCTCACGTTCCGGACGGAGAAGCAGGAGCCGCGCGGGCTGTTCCACGAGGTGACCCGCCATCTGTTCATCGCGCTGGCGATGTGCGGCGGGCGGGTGCGGTACGCCGCCGGCGATTTGCAGGAGATCGAGCGCTTCAGCATTCCGCCGGCGATCAAGCGGGCGCTGCTGGAATTCATGGCGCCCGCGCGGGAGATGGCGGAGAGGGCCTTCACTCCTGGCGCAGCGCGGTGATCGGGTTGATGCGCATGGCGCGGCGCGCGGGGATCCAGCAGGCCAGCGAGGCGATGGCCGCCATCAGGAGCAGCACGATGGCCAGCGTCGCCGGATCGGCCGGGCGCACGCCATAGAGGATCTGTTCGAGAAAGCGTCCGGCGGCCAGCGCCAGCACCAGACCGGCGGCGATGCCCGAGCCGAACAGGAGCAGGGCGCGGCGCGCCACGATGGCCAGCACCTGGCTGCGGTTGGCGCCGATGGCCATGCGAATGCCGATTTCCCGGGTGCGGCGCGATATGGCGTAGGCCATCACGCCGTAGATGCCGGTGGCCGCCAGGACCAGGGCCAGCACGCCGAAGGCGCCCAAGGCCGAGGCCGCCATGCGCGCCGGGAACAGGGGCAGGTCCAGGCGCTCGAGCAGGGTTCCGGCGGAGTACAGGGGCAGCGCGGGGTCCAGGTCTCGCGCGGCCTCCTCAATCAAGCGGACGGCCTGCATGCCGCTCAGCCGCGTGCGCGCCACCAGCGAGGCATTGGCGCTGTACCAGATCTCGAGGGGAGCCCAGTAAGCGGGCGAGCGCTCCTCGGCCAGGGAGAAGTACTTGCCATCCTCGGCCACGCCGACGATCTCGGTGGGCTTGCCCTCGGGGCTGGTCCGGAAGCGCTTGCCGATGGGATTCCCGCCGTGCATCAACCGGTCGACGAAGGCCTGGTTCACCACGGCCACGCGCGGGCCATCCTGTTTGTCGCGGGCATCGAACTCGCGCCCCTGCAAGATCCGCGTCTGCATGGTGCGGAAATAATCGGGGCTGACCGAAAAGTCATAGGCGATGGGGGCTTCGGTGGCCTTTGGTATGGGCTGGCCCTCGATGTAGATGGCGTCGGAGGAGATGTTCAAGGTCAGGGGCAGCCAGTCGATCAGGGCCGCCGAGCGGATGCCGGGAATGGCGCGCACTTTGTCGAGCAGGCGCCGCTGGAACTGGCGGCCGCGCTCCTCGCTGTATCCCTGGATGTTCAGATCGAAGGATGCGGTGACGGCCTCGCGGGGGTTATAGCCGATGGGCGCGTCCAGGGCGCGCCGCAGGCTGCGCACCACCAGGACCGAACAGACCAGCAGCACGGTGGACAAGGCCACCTGCGTGGCCACCATGTAATCGCGCAACTGCCAGTGGCGCAGGCGTTCGGAGATGGCCTCGTTCTTGAGCGCGGCGACCAGGTTGGTGCGCGCGGCCTGCAGGGCGGGCAGCAGGCCGAAGAGCAGCGTGGTCAGGACGGAAACGAGGAGGGCGAACAGCAGCACGCGCGCATCGGGCGCGGCGGCGATCACCAGCGGAATGTCGGTGGGGGGATGCCAGGCGGCCAGCGCATCGGCGATCCACAGGGCCAGCAGGGTACCGCCCGCGCCGCCCAGGATGGCGATGACCAGGTTCTCGGTGAGGAGTTGGCGGACCAGCGAGCCGCGCGCGGCGCCCACGGCCAGGCGCAGGGCGATCTCTTTGCGCCGGTCGGCGGCGCGCGCCATCAGCATGCCCGCCAGGTTGGTGCAGGCCACCAGCAGCACGAGGCAGGAGACGCCGAACAGCGCGGCGGCGAACCCGATCACCGGGCCGCGCAGATAGCTGCCGGCCAGGCCGGGCCGCGTCAGGGTGATCTTCATGCCGGCATCGTCCCGCGGATATTCGCGCGCCAGCCCCCGCGCGACGCTGTTCAGGCCCGCCTCGGCCCGCATCATATTCACGCCGGGTTTGAGGCGGCCCACGATGAAGGTGTTGCCGGCGCCGCGCTCGTCCAGGTACCCGCCGCCGCCCTCGAGCTGTTTCTGCATCATCATGGGGAAGAAGACTTCGGGCGCGAAGTAGAGTTCTGTGCCGAAGAATTCCGGCGGGGTGACGCCCAGGATGGTGAAGTCCATGCCGTTGAACTTGACCGTGCGGCCGGCGATATCCGGGTCGGCGCCGAAGCGGTTGCGCCAGCAGGCATAGGTGACCACGGCCAGGGGATGGCCGCCGGGCCGCAGGTCGTCGTCCGGCCGCAGCACCCGGCCGCGCAGGGCGCGCACGCCCAGCAGGTCGAAGTAATTGCCGGTGACCAGGTAGCCCCACAAGCGCTGGCTGCCGCCGGGCAGGCCCAGGCTGGCGGGCAGGAAACGATAGGCGGCCAATCCCGACAACACGGTGTTGCGGTCGCGCAGGTCGCGGTAGTTGGGAATGGAGAGGGCGGGAAAGGTGCGGCCGCCGATGGTCTCGTTGACCGAGACCAGTTCGGCGGAGTGCGCCACGGGCAGCGGCCGCAGCAGCGCCGCGTTGATGATGCTGAAGATGGCGGTATTGGCGCCAATGCCAAGTGCCAGCGTGAGAACCGCCACCGCGGAGAAGGTGGGATTCTGCCGGAGACGGCGGAGAGCCAGACGCAGATCGAGTGCCAAGCGGTCCATGAGTCCAGGATGAGCACGCCGAGCGCCAAGGTCAAGCCGTTGCCGCGCGGCCCGCGGGGCGCCGGCGCGTGTCCGTTTTCGAACGGCGGCGTACCGCATCTGGGATGGCGTCAGCGGTAGGCGAAGATCATGGCGTAGAGCACCAGCAGGATCAGGGACAGGCCGATGCCCAGGGCGGTGAAGCCGAACCGGCGCCACATGCGGCTGGTGGCCGGGGGCGGGACGGGCATCTTCCATTGATCCAGCTCGCCGCGCTCCAGGAGCTCCTGGTACTCGCGGGGGCGGTCCTTTTTCAGCTCTTCGAGCGGGACGCCGCCGGTGAAGATGACCGTGTCGATGGGGAATTTCTCGGGGCGGAAGTGAGTGTTGAAGAAATGGATGCTGAAGATGAAGCAGACCGCCAGCAGGGCCTCGTCGCTATGGATGGTGGTGGCCACGTTGACCATCCAACCCGGCATGACGCGGGTGAAGATGGTGGGGAACCAGAGGATGAGGCCGGTCATGCCGATGACAGCGACTCCCCAAAAGACGGCGAAGTAGTCGAACTTTTCCCAATAGGTCCAGCGGCCGTAGGCGGGGCGCGGTCCCTTGTTGACGAACCATTTGAGCGAGGTGCGGAACTCGCGCCAGTCGCGGCGGTTGAACATCATGCTGCCGGGGCCGAGCAGGAATTTCCGCCAGCTCAGGCGGTCGCGCCGCTTGTGGCGGGCGAGGTCCCAGAGGTGCAGGCCGAAGTAGGTAAAGGTGAGCAGCGCGCAGAAGCGGTGCACCAGGCCGGCGGCCTGGAATCCGCCGAGCAGCCGGGCGGCCACGGCGGCCCAGGGAGCGTAGGAGAACTTCAGGATCATGCCGGTGAGGGCCAGGCCGAGGAAGCTGGCGATGACCATGAGGTGCAGGTTGCGCTGAAAGACGGAGAAGCGGCGCACGTAGGTCTCCCCTTCCCCGGGCGCGGAGGGCGCCGCGCCATTGCGCACCGATCTCTGGTATTCGAGCGAGCGGCGCAGCCAGAGCACGGTATGGGCGCTGGAGATGGTGAGGGTTCCCACCAGCAGGGAGGTCATTCCCCAGAAGGTGTAAAACAGGAACGGGTAGCGCTGGGGATCGTGGTGGGTGGCGTGGGTGAGGTAGCCGGCGAACTGGCGGTGGGAGCCGCTGTGGCACTTGCCGCAGGTGGCCACGATGTTGGCGCGGCTCAGGCGGGAGCGCGGATCGGTGACCGGCAGGATGTCGTGCGCGCCGTGGCAGTCGTAGCACTTGGCCGTGGTCAGGTATCCCAGCTTGGAGACCTTGCCGTGGAAGGTATCGAAATAGCTTTCGGCGATGGCTTTATGGCAGCGGCCGCACTGGTCCATGATGTGGAGGCGGAAATTGGAGAGGTCGGTGCGCTGGATGCTGTGGGCCGAATGGCAGTCGCTGCAGACGGGCAGTTCCTTGTTGCCGTGGGTGACGGCCGGCGAGTGGACGCTGGCGTTGAACACTTCGTAGATGCCGCGGTGGCACTGGGCGCAAGTGCGCGCGACGTTGGCGCGGTTCACGGTGGAGCGCGGGTCGGATGCGGGCAGCTCGTGGTGGGAGCTATGGCAATCGGCGCAGTCGGCGGTAACGGTGAGGCCGGCGCGCATCAAGCCCTGGCCGTGGATGCTCTCCAGGTAGTTTTCGACGATATTCACTTCCCTGCCCTCGTAGCGCACGGCGGCTTTTTTTCCGGTGCGGTGGCACCCGGCGCAAAGGGCGGGAACATTGCGGGAGTAGGTGGGCGAGTTCGAGTCGTTTTTGCCGAGGGCGCCGTGCGGGCTATGGCAGTCGCGGCAGGAGGGGGCATCGGGGTTGCCCTGGGCGACGAGTTGCCCGTGAGTGCTTTCGCGGTACTGGTCGACCACGGCGGCGTGGCAGATGGAGCAATCCACTTTGGCGGGCATGGTGGCGCAGGGCCGGGTCTGGGCGGGGTCGCCGCCGGTGTGGCACTGGCTGCAGGCCACGCGAGCGTGGCGCGAGCGGGCCAGTTCGTCCTGCTTCACGAAGAGGGAGACGGTGCGCCCGCCGCGGGTCACCTTCAGCCCCGGGTCGCCATGGCAGCGCTCGCAATCGCTATCGGCCATGCCTTGCGAGTAAAACACGCGGCGCACCTGATGCGGCGAATGGCAATCCACGCAGGCGGGGATCAGGTGGGGCTGTTTTTCCCAAAGTTCGCCGCGGATCACCTTGCGGTGCACGGCCTCGATGCGCGCATGGCAGCGGGTGCAGGTGGCGGCGATATTCTGCTTGGCGATGGAGGAGCGCGGATCGGTGTGGGGCAGGACGAAGTGGGCGGTGTGGCAACTGGTGCAGACCGCGGTGACGGTGAGGCCGCGCTCGAACAGGCCCTGGCCGTGGATGCTGTCCAGGTAATTTTGCAGGATGTTGGGCTGGGCGATGTTGCGCGTCAGGCTGACGGCGGTGCCTTCGCGGTGGCAGCCGCCGCACAGGCGGGGAATCTGCATGGTGGAAACGGGAGAATCCGGGTTGGAGGGGCGCAGGATGTCATGCGTGCCGTGGCAGGTGGTGCATCGAGGGGCGAAGGTGTCGCCCTGGGCCGCCTTTTTGCCGTGGACGCTGGCCGCATACTGGGTGGCCTCGGCGTCGTGACACTGGGCGCAGGCCACCTTGGCGAGTTTTTCCGGGTGCGGCAGCTCCTTGATATCGCTGTGGCAGGCGGTGCAGTCGACGGCGGCGTGGGGCGAGGCCTTCAAGGCGGCCGCGTGGTAGCCCGGAGGGACGCCCGGCTGGCGCTTGCCCACGCGGGGTCCGGCGTCATGGCATCCGGCGCAGTCTTCGGACTTGGGCGGCGGGGCGGGCTGAGCGGGCTGAGCGTGCAGGCCGGCGGCGAGCGCGAGCAGCGCGGGGACCGCGAGGAGCAGCGCGCGGTTGCCGCTGCCGGGAACGTTCATGGGAGACCCGCGCGCATAAATCAGTCAATAAGACCTGTTACTACTATAATCAGCGTCGAATAAATCGTCAAGTGGCGGGGAAGCGAGTGTTCACAAATCCGACAGGGCGTGCGGCGCCGGGCGGAGGTCCCGCGCGGGAGGCTACTCGGCGCTCTTGAAGAAGTGCGCGATTTTGTGGCCGGCTTCCTCGGTGTAGTAGACCGTGATTTTGCCGGTCTTTTCGGCGCCGGTAGCGGCATCCCTGCCTACGTCGCGGGCGGCCCGGGCGGTCAGGCGGTAGGTGTCTTCGGCGCCGTCTTCGGTCTTCACGACCATGGTCCTGGCGCCGCGGTCGATGGTCTTGACGGTGCCCTCACCGACCTTGAGGCCGCCTTCGCCGACGCGGTCGATTTCATCGGCGGACTTCACGGCGCCGCGCTGGGAATAATGCACGACGACGTGGGCGCCTTCCTTGAGGCCGTGCAAGGTTTCCCTGGACGCCTGTTCGGTCTCCTCGCCGCCGTGGACGGCGGTGCGCGCGGCGAAGTGGAAGGTTTCCCCGGCGCCGTCCCTGGTATCGACCACGACGGTTTTGGCTCCGGCATCGATCTTCTTGACGGCGCCTTCCATGGCGCCCGCGACATCCTGGGCGGCGAAGGCGGGCGCGGCGCACAAGGCCGCCACCACGGCGAAGTGTTTGAGCTGAAGCATTGGCGAACTCCTCCTCAAGCCAGGATACCCGAATTGACCGGGGGCTAACATACCTTTCATATCCGTGTAACAGGCGGGCGCTATATGAGTAGGCATGGAACACTCCGGGCGCCTGGCGCCGATCGGGCTGGAGGCTCTGTTGGATGAACCGCTGAAGAGTTTGCTGGCTCCGGTAGAGCCGGCCATTCAGAGACTGCTGCTGGTGGACCGGTTGGGCGGCCTGGTGCAACTGGCGTTCCGGGAGGCCCGGGAGAACGACGCATTCGAGCGTTTGCTCGCGTTGCTGGAGGTGAGCTACAAGGTGACGGCGGGCGACCTGGAGCGGATTCCGGCAACGGGCGCGGTGGTGGTGACGGCCAACCACCCGTTCGGATTCCTGGAGGCGGCCATTCTGGGG
>VFSW01005424.1_pt1 | contig 18845 bp, 15 predicted proteins | sample 5358111 | NCBI WGS metagenome assembly VFSW01 (sample SAMN11554181, study PRJNA540505) | mine drainage metagenome | isolation source: sediment from site ElyBrook_90M | place: USA: Ely Copper Mine, Vershire, VT | collected 2017 | reverse complement strand
CAACCACTTCCACCAGAAAAATACTTGGCGTAGGAGTTATGCTCCACTTGATAAAATAGAAGTAGTAGAGAAAGCAAAGGCAGAGAGCCTGGAAGCGTGCCGGGTCTTCGCGTTGGCTCGTCATTCTGAGCCAAAATCGGCACCATTTATGCCGGAAACGTCCCCGTTTCCGACAGAAATCACCGCCCTTTTCCCCGAATTCACCCTCGTTTCACCCGGTAAGTCCTTTAGAAAGTAATTTTTAGCCGTAACTCTTTTAGAATTGAATATTTGCAGACCCCAATCCCCTGCAAACCAAAGATTCCAAAATGGTTCCGTCCAGAGATACCCCAGGAGGGGGGTGGGGGGGTACGGAGAGATTGAGCAACAGAGGCTGTTGGAGGAACAATTCCTGCAATTGCCCTGCGCTATCTCGCCAGGTATTTTACGGTATGGATTCGGGGTGAGAGGATGGGGCACTGTGGAAGATGGATATAGGAGGGCCGTGGATGGCAACGCACTTCAGCCCTGAGGCTCTCAAGTTTCTGCGCGGACTGACACGGCACAACGACCGCGCCTGGTTCGACCCGCGCAAGGCGGTCTACGAGCGGGAATTGAAGATCCCCATGCTGGCGCTGATCGACGAGGTGAATGAATCGCTGGCACTCTTTGCGCCGGAGCATGTGCGTCCGGCGCACAAATGCATGATGCGGATCTATCGCGACACGCGCTTCGACGCCGCCAGAGGCATAGTCCAGCGCCCGTACAAGACCCAGGTCGCCGCGTGGTGGGTGCGCGCGGGGATGGAGAAGACCTCGGGCGCGGGGTTCTACTTTCACCTCAGCCCCACGGAGATCGTCGTCGCCGCAGGCGTCTACAGGCCGACATCCGAACAGTTGCTGGCGATTCGGCGCTATCTGGTGGATCATCACGCCGAGCTGCGCGGTTTGCTGGCCGGACGGCGGCTGAGCGCAGCGATGAGTGAGTTCGAAGGCAACCGCCTGACCCGGCCACCACGCGGATTCTCTGCCGACTCGCCAGCACTGGATCTGTTGCTGTGCCGCCAGTGGGGCGTCTCGGCTACGCTGCCAGCGGAACGGGCGACGATGCGTGGGCTGGGAAAGGACATCGCGACACGCTTTGCCCTCGCGGCACCGATCGTTCACTTTCTGAACCGTGCGATTTTGCCGACGCAGTCTGTAAAATCGCCATAAATTTCTGTATTTGTGCCAAAAATAGGACAAAACCGGAAGAAACAGGCAAAAAAACTGTGGAAAGCCGATAAAACCCATTGACAAAGCAACTCGAAAGGTCGAAGGTGAATTGCGGTACGTTTCCTGGGACCCGCATAAACACCGGCGATTTCGCTGTAAAGTACGACTCGGAAGCCAGTTCGACGCGGAGAGTCCAGCAGACGGATCGGCAGCACACTGTATTCGCAGCAGAATCACGAATCACCAACTTGGAACCAAGGAGCAACATACTATGGCAAAAGGAATGACCAAGACAGCGCTGGTACGCGCACTGGCAGAGAAGCTCGAATTGACCAACAAGCAGACCGCGGCGTTTCTGGAACTACTGGCAGAGACCGCTGTCAAGGAGACCAAGAAGAACGGCGAGTTCACCATTCCGGGCATCGGAAAGCTCGTCAAGGCAGACCGCAAGGCCCGCCTCGGACGCAACCCCCAGACCGGCGAGACCATCAAGATCAAGGCCAAGACCGTGGTGAAGTTCCGCGTCGCGAAGGCGGCGAAGGACAGCATCGCTCCGCCGAAGAAGTAGTTTCCCCTTGGAGTCTGACTGTAGATGCAGACTGGCCCGCTGCCCCGCCGACTGTCCAGCGGATGCGAGCGGTCTCACTGTCTCTGTGGAGGCAAAGCAAAGGATGTGGGCGCGATCTCTGGCAAAGAGGCCGCTTCGCCCAGATTTGTGAAGCCACAGGAACGGTGAGACTGCTCAGGCGGCGGGTCGATCCTGCATCTGAAATGCCCGAGCCACAAGAGAGACTCCGAACGACACCAGGACACACTGGATGAGGAGATGCGCGTTGTATCGCCAGCCGAGCACGGCGAACGATGCAGCCACTCCCCAGAAGAATATCTCTGCCAGAACGGCTTGAGACCAACGTGGCAGAGATCCGGACGGAGATCCCTGCGGTCGCAGGATGGGCAAAAGGCGCGGTACCTCTGCGCAGTACGCAGTGAACGGAACTCCCAGTTTCTCGGTCAGGAACGACTCCTCGCGCAGAATCAGGCGCACCTGGGACGAGACGAGAAGGAGGATCGTGAAGATCGCCCCGCTGGCTGGCATCAGCAGCATCAGTGCCAACGTAGACAGCCAGGTTCCCAGGTAGAGTGGGTTGCGCAGATGCCGGTACGGTCCATCCGCAACCACGGAATCCCCGCGCATCCTCACGTCTCGCATGGTATCCGCTCCCAGATAGGCAACGCCCCAAGTGCGCAACCAGGCACCCGCGCCGGCGCACAGGATTCCCACTCCGAGCACTCCATTGAAGGCCGCGGCAATGCTCATGGCTCCGCTCTTCGACAGCAGCACGGCCAGCAGCCCCCAGACGTGCGCATTCGGTCCCGACCCATCCAGATGCAGCGCGGCATCCCATGGCGTGGCGTAGCCGAGGACGTAAATCGCCAGAGCGATCCAGAAGCGGAGACGGAACTCAAGGGCTGTGGCTTTCATGGGCAGTACGGGCTGAAACGTCCTTTCGATAGCGGAGGCTTCTCTGTCGGTAGCGGAACCGGATGCCGCGGCTACCAATGGCATCGTTGCGACTCGCTCAGTCCTCCCCCAACGCAGTCAGGATTGCGTCGAAGTCGTCGATCCCCGTGTATTCGATGATGACGCGGCCCTTGCCGCTCTTGTCCTCGATGCGTACCTTCAGTCCGAGGCGCCGCTGAATGCGGTCCTGCGCCTCATGGACGTTGGGATCCTGGGCCACGACCTCGGCCTCTGCACGCTTCGCCTTCAACTCTGGGTTGAGGAGGCCCTGCACATAGGTTTCGGTCTGCCGCACCGACATCGCCAGCGCTGTCACTTTGGTTGCTGCCGCTATGATCCGCTCCGCCGATTCCAACGCCAGCAGCGTCCGTGCATGGCCAAAGCTAAGCTGGCCGGACTCCACGAGGCTCTGGGTGGAATCTGGCAGCTTCAACAGGCGAAGGAAGTTACCGACGCTTGCGCGGTCCTTCCCGGTGCGCACGGCCATCTGCTCCTGAGTCAGCTTGAACTCGCGGCTGAGTCGCTCGTAGGCGCGCGCCTGCTCCATCGGGTTCAGGTCGGCGCGCTGTAGGTTCTCGACGATGGTCATCTCCATCGCCTGCTCGTCGGAGACCGCGCGCACGATGGCTGGGATGGTCGCCTTGCCCGCGATCTGGGACGCTCGCCAGCGCCGTTCGCCCATGATGAGCTGATAGCGACCGCCGGGCAGCTCGCGCACCACAACTGGCTGCACCACTCCGGTTGCGGCGATGGACTGCGCCAGCTCGTCGAGCTTGGCCTCGTCGAAGGCGGTGCGGGTCTGGTTGGGATTGCGCTCGATGTGGTCGAGCGCGATCTCCAGCGGCTTGCCGGTGGCTTCCGGCGCGCGGGCCGCCGGTTGGCGCGGGCCAAGCAGGGACTCAATCCCTTTGCCCAGCGCAGCTCGTCGCTTGGGGTCGGTGTGCATGTGATTTGCTTCCATACTCTTCCTCGCTGACAACGGAGAACTATTTGTTATAGGGCCAGAACCTCGGCCCGCTGGTTGTGCTGGACTTCTGTTTCTGCGCGGCCTTTGGACTGACGATTCCGTTCCGGCGCAGCAGTTCGAGTGCGAGGGCGTTGTAAGCCTCCGCGCCCTTCGATCGGGGGTCGTAGAGCTGGACTGGCTTGCCGTGGCTGGGCGCTTCGGCCAGACGGATGTTGCGCGGGATCGTCGTAGTCAGGAGTTTCCCCCCGAAGAACGTCTGGAGGTTCTCGGTGACCTGTTGGGAGAGATTGGTGCGGTCGTCATACATGGTGAGGAGAACGCCTTCGAGCGCGAGCGTGGGGTTGAAGGCCTGACAGACCTGGTCGAGCGTCTGCATCAGCTCGGTGATCCCCTCGAGCGCGAAGTACTCGGCCTGCATTGCCACCAGCAGTCCATCGGCTGCGACCAGCGCGTTCAGGGTGAGCAAGTCGAGCGCAGGTGGACAATCGAGCACGATGAACGGATAGGTATCGCGGACGGGAGCGATGGCCTCTCGCAGGCGGAACTCGCGTCTCTCTTGCGCGACCAGTTCGAGGTTTGCGCCGATCATATTCTTGCTGCCGGGAAGCAGCATGAGCGAGGCGACATCGGTGGGCAGCAGCGCCTCCTCCAGCGTTGCCGATCCCATGAGGACGTCGTAGACGCTGAGGCGGGATTCGCTGCGGGCGATGCCGAGTCCTCCGGTGGCGTTTGCCTGCGGGTCGCAGTCGATGAGCAGCGTGGGAAGGCCTTCGATGGCGAGCGCGGCGGCCAGATTGATGGCGGTGGTGGTTTTGCCGACTCCGCCCTTTTGGTTGACGACGGCGATGACCTTGGACGCTGGGGTCCTGGGCTGGCTGGGGAGTGCTTGCGGCTCTGACTGGAGGGTGGACACGATGTAGGGGAAGAGTATCGGGCGAGGGGCAGGGATGGCAATGCCGGAGGCTGTGCAGAAGTTTAGATTCCTGTGGAGAAGCTGTGGACGGCTTCAGATGTTGGCTGTAGTGGCGGGGATTCTGCGAGGGTGGTGTGGAAAACTATTTTCAGGGGATTGGCGTGGGCTAATGTTCCACGTGGAACATGGATGCCTGCGGAGGTGATTCCGCGGCGAGATATTTGGGTACGCTCTTACTGTCCGTTGTTTGTATTGGGGTACGCACACTCTCTCTGTCCACCCCCCCCTCCCCCTCCGGGGTATCTCTGGGGGGAACTCTTTTGGAATCTTTGGTTTGCAGGGGGCCGAGGCCTGTAAATATTCGATTCTAAAGGAGTTGCGGCTAAAAATTACTTTCTAAAGGACTTACTGGGTAAAACGAGGGTGAATTCGGGGAAAAGGAGGGTGATTTCTGCCGGAAATGGGGACGATTTCGGCATAAATGACGCTGATTTTGACGCAAAATGACTCGATTTGGCGTCGTTTTGGCGGAGAGCAAGAAGGCCGATGCGGATGTCGAAGCTCCCTGCCTTTTGTATCTCTCTACTGCTTCTATTTTATCAGGTGGAGCATAACTATCATGCCAACTATTTTTATGGGGAAGTGGTTGGTGGGATGGGGGTTACGGGAATTTTGGGGAGTGGAGGGGTTGACATGCGGATTTGCCCGAAAAACGGGGAAAGATATTTCAGTGTCTGCGACTGCCCTTGGGGGATGAATGTTCCACGTGGAACAGACGCAAGGGGCGAGAGGCGGGAGTTTCTTCAAGAACAGATTGGGGTTTGACGCGGGCTTGTACTGGGGTGGGTGGACTCAGGAGGCTGGGTTTTGTCGGCGATGAGGGGACTGGGGAGACTGGAGGCGGTGAGCGATCAGGAGGACGCCGTGGTGCGACTCTGGCAGGGCAATCGGCTCCTCGATGCGGAAGTGTTCGGCGAGGCTGGGGTAGATCGGCAGAGGGGATGATCCGACAATGAGGACTCGGTTGCTGGCGCGGAGGGAGGCTTGGCACACGGCTGCGTCCATCTGGTCCACCGCGCGCAGCGTTACGGTGTCGAATCGCCGTTCCGTGGGCATTGCCTCTACGCGGCCAGACCAGACCTCGGTTGGCAGACTCAGGATGCGAACGGCCTCGCGCAGAAAGGCAGCCTTCTTGTGCTGCGATTCGGCGAGCGTGACTGGCAGGTTGGGCCTGAGCAACTGGATCGGAATGCCGGGAAATCCCGCGCCGGAGCCGAAATCGAGCAGAGAAGCACACGGGCCGAGATGAATTCCGACGAAGAGGCTCTCGCCGAAGTGACGCTGGACGATCTGTTCGGGGGAGCGGACCGCGGTGAGGTTGGTGCGCGCGTTCCACTTGAGGAGGAGTTCAAGATAGGCGGCGAGTTGCGCGTAGATTGTGGGCCAGTCCGGCTGGGCCTCGGGCGCTCCCGCGACCGGTTCGATGGGCAGGGCAATGTAGGGGCGAAGTAGTTTGGCGATGGAATCGGGAGTCAACGAGAGCCTCTAGGGTGTGGGGGTGGAGGCGAGGCGGGGCGTCCAGGCTGCGGCCTCCGCGATAAACCGCGCGAAGAGCGCTCTGGAGGCGGCGCTGTGGTCGAAGTTGCGCTCGGGGTGCCACTGGACGCCGACGACGAAATGGCCGCTCAGGGCCTGCGGCGTTGCTTCGATCGCCTCGATGACGCCATCCTCGGGGCTGCGGGCGGAGACGCGGAGACCGTCTCCCGGAGTGGCGATGGCCTGATGATGGCTCGAATTGACGGGCAGGCGGAGCGCCCCGTCGAGTTCGGGTGCCTCGTCGCCGCCGACCATAGTGCCGAGCAGCGAATGGGGCGCGATGGCCGCGGTATGGGCGACGGGCACGGTGCGGCCTGCCTTGTGGTTCACAGGCAGGGCAGCGAGGTGTTGCACCAGCGTTCCTCCGCGCCAGACGTTGAGCGACTGGGTCCCAAAGCAGATGGTGAGGATGGGCTTGCCCATGTTGTGGGCGTCCTGAAGGAGGAGCTCATCGACGTTTTCGCGGGCGGGGTCGGGCGTGGCGCACTCTGGGAGTGGCTGCTGGCCGTACTTCTGCGGGTTGAGGTCGGCTCCGCAGCCAGGGAGCAGAATCCCCTGACAACCGGCGATGAGTCGGGCGGTTGTGGCGGGGGGATCGTCCAGCGGCACCACGACGGCCTCGCCTCCGCTGCGCTCGACGGCGCTGGCATATTGCTTCCAGCCGTGGGTGTTGTACTCGGGGTCGGTGCTGGTGGGGACGGGAATGGCGATGCGGGGTCTGGTCATGGGCAGTCTATGCTCCGTGGGCTGGGTCGCGGGAGTCGGTCGCTGGCGAGAGGTCCGAGTACCGATAGTACATCTTCGAGATCTCCTCGTAGAGGCGCTCGGTCAGGGCATCGGCGTCCTTTGTGGTGAGGCCAGCGGTGGGGATCGGGTCGCCGACGACGATCATCAAGGGCCGCGGGCGAAGGCTGTAGACGTGGATGGGGAGCAGTTCGTAGGTGCCGATGAGAGCCAGCGGAATCAGCGGAACTCCCGCGCGGAGCGCCATGAAGGCGCATCCGGAGTGGGTGGTCTGGAGGTGTCCGTCGGGGCTTCGCGCGCCCTCGGGAAAGACGACCAGCGGCATTCCCGACTTGAGCGCCGCAACGCCGCGCAACAGGCCAGCGACCGCCGAACGGGAGCTGCGTGAATCGACCGGCACCTGGCCCGAGCGCCTGAGGTACCAGCCGACGAAGGGTATCTTCCAAAGACCCTGCTTGGCCAGAATGCGGAACTGGAAGGGAAGTTTGGCAAAGAGCGCGGGCGTATCCATGTAACTCAGGTGGTTCGAGGCATAGACGGCTACGGGATGATTTTTGAGCTTTTCCTTGCCGACGATCCGCACGGGCGAGAGAGCGATGCCCAGCATGGTGGCGGCCCAGGCGCGCGCGACAAAGTGTTGCCAGCGGCCGGAGCGGTCCCACAGCCCGCAGATCAGGGAGAGACAACCGAAGCCCGCGGTGACGAGCGCCATCAACGGAATCAGGAGGAACCGGGTGAGGTAGCGCAGCGGTGCGGGAATGTGGTGAACGGGCGGCGGCGCGCCACACGGGTTTGCGTCTGGACTGGTCATGCCGTGGCTCACGCTCTCGCTCATGGTTGCAGGACCGCCTTGCGCAGCGCGCCGACCAGATAGATGGAGCCGGTTGCGACGATCAGGCCGCCTGTCGGGGTGAGTGAGCGGGCCAGAGCCAAGGCTCCGGTGGGGCTGTGCGCGGCGTGGGCGGGAACCTGTAGCGCGCGCGCCGCGCTCTGTAGGTCTTCAAGGCTGGCCGCACGCGGGTTGTCGATGGGCGCGAAGACGATGTGGTCGAGCGGTCGGTCGCCGGTCGAGTCGAAGAGCGGGAAGAGAATGCGCGCGATCTCGGTGAGGTCCTTATCGCGGAGGCAACTGAAGATGAGGGTGCGCGGCTGGGAACCGGGAAGTGCGGCGATGGCGGCGCGCAGCGTCCACGCGCCGGCCGGATTGTGGGCCACGTCGAGGAGCAGGTCTGGTGGCAGGAACTCGAGCCGTCCTGGCCAGACAGTGTTGGCGATCCCCGCTTCAATTGCGGCGTTTGTGATGTTGTAACCATTTTGGTTACATAATTCGACTGCGGCCGCGATGGCCAGGGCGAGGTTGCGGCGCTGGTGCTCTCCGGCCAGCGACGAACGCACCTGGAGGCGCGCGCCACGGAGCGGAACCTCGTAGTGGTTGGGGCGCAGCGGTGGGGTTGCGGACTCTTCCGGCAGAGGGGGCGTGGGGTTGCGGTCGGGAAGGAACTGCGCCGCATTGACGCCGCGCACATCGAGCGCGATGGCCACCTCTCCGATGGCCTGATTGGCCTCGGGATGCTGCGGCAGGGTGACCAGCGTGCCGTGCGGGCGCAGGATTCCGGCCTTTTCGTGCGCGATCTGGGCGATTGTGGCGCCGAGATAGTCCTGGTGGTCGAGCGCAATGTCGGTGATGACGGAGAGCATCGGGTCGGCGATGTTGGTTGCGTCCAGGCGACCTCCCATGCCCACTTCGAGGATGGCGATCTGGACCTTGCGCTCGGCGAAGTAGAGGAGGGCGAGCGCGGTCAGCGACTCGAAGAAGCTGGGGGCGTGGGGCAGTTTGCCGGTCGCAACCAGGCGCTGCGCGGTGTCATCGACGTGGAAGTAGAGGCGGGCAAAATCCTCTTCGGAGATCTCGGTCAATGCGCCCGCTGCGGGCGAACCGTCGGCAGACGGCTCTGGTTCGGAGACGCGGATGCGCTCGGTGACGCGCTCGAGATGCGGCGACGTGTAGAGCGCGGTGCGCAGGCCAGCGGCGGCACAGATGCTGGCCAGCGTTGCCGCGGTGCTGCCTTTGCCGTTGGTCCCGGCGATGAGGACCGACGGGAACTGCTTCTGTGGAGCGCCCAGGGCAGCCGCCAGTACGCGCATGTGGACCAGGTCGAACTTCCGCCGCAGCGCCGAGGAGGCAAGCTCATGGCCGAGGCCATGCAGATGATCGACCGCAGCGGCGTATGACATGACGCTATTCTAGCTGGAATGGAGCGGCTGGTTGCGATATGCAGGGAATGGAAAGCCGGGAGCCGGTTGAATCGAGATTCGTGGCCCCGACTGAATGAGTGCGCATTGCATCGCCTGACGCGCTGACCTACACTGTGAACTGTCGCGGAGGCTACGGGCGGTTAGCTCAGTTGGTTAGAGCGCCTGCCTTACAAGCAGGATGTCGGGGGTTCGAGTCCCTCACTGCCCACCAATCCCTCACTGCCCCATCGACTTGTTTCGAGAGATTTAGTCGGGTCCAGGGAAATCCATAAACCCACAGGCAATCCATTGGAGTTCAGGGTTGGTGCGTTCGATGCGGCAAGATGATGTTTTACCCACAGCGCGCACGGGGCTGTGGACGACGGGGCTGGCCGCGCAGCCGTACACGGACGCATTCGGCATCGCGAATGGAGTCTTCCGATGCGCGCGCTGATCCTCTCCGACATTCACGCCAACCTGGAGGCCTTGACTGCCGTGCTGTCCGCGGCAGGCCGGTGGGACGCGCTGTGGAACCTGGGCGATATGGTGGGCTATGGCGCGAGTCCGAACCAGGTTCTGGAGACAGTTCGGCCGCTGGCAACGCTGACGGTGCGTGGCAACCACGACCGTGTCTGTTGCGGGCTGACCTCGACACGGAACTTCAACCCGACGGCGTTGGCGGCGGCGAAGTGGACGATAGCGGAGCTAAGCGCGGAGAACCTGGGGTGGCTGTACTCGCTGCCGCAGGGACCGCTCGCCGTGGAACCGCGGACGCCGAATGAGGCGCGCGTGACGTTGGCGCACGGGTCTCCCCTGAATGAGGACCACTACATCCTGAACATGCGCGACGCGTGGGCACCGCTGCAGCAGATGACGACGGAGATCGCTTTTGTTGGACATACGCACATTCAGGGCGGTTTTGCGCAGAAGGAGCACGACTGGTACGAGTTGCGGCCACGCTACCAGAGTCACAAGGGCAGCACGACGTGGACGCTGCCGATTGCGCCGGGGACGCGCCACCTGATCAACCCTGGATCGGTGGGGCAACCGCGGGATTTCGACTGGCGAGCGGCATTTGCGGTCTACGACAGCGAGGCGGGCGAGGTGGTCTACCACCGCGTGCCCTACGACCTGGCGGGGACGCAGGCACGGATTCTGATGGCGGGACTGCCGAAGCGGCTGGCGGCGAGGCTTCGGGAGGGGCGATAGAGGGTGCCCCTATCGCCCCATACCGGAGAGATACAGTGCATCCCCCGGTGCGTGCAGTTCTCTGTGGGTGCCGCTCAGAAGTTGAAGGTGGCCTGTAGTGTGATCCGCCGGACGAGGTTCTGCGCACCCGCAAGAGTGGTCGTCTGCCCGAACTGCGGGTTGCTGATGGTGCCGCTCGGGCTGCCATAGTTCACCTCGTTGAACAGGTTGAACGCCTGCGCGCCGAGGCTCAGGTTATACTTCCGGCCCGTGTTGGAGCCACCGCCAAAGCCGCCGCGTCCACCGCCGCCGCCGTGGTATCCGCCACCACCGCCCGGCCCACCTGGCCCACGCGGTCCGCCTGGCCCACCGGGTCCACCGGGTCCACCCCCCCGCTGGGCCGCCAGGGCGGCTGCCGTCTTCGGCCCGAAGCCAATGGTCTTCGCCAGCCTTATGTTGAACGATGCGTTGGCTGGCCCGGTGCAGAAGTTCACCGGAATCTCTGTGTCGGCGAACGAACCGGGCGTGAGATCCAAGCCATTCGAGGTAGAGAAGTTTGCCCTGTTGACGCACTGGGCAAAGCTCCCCCGCGAAGGCATAGGCCCGGTGCCAACCCATGTTGGTCGGTCGTTGTACCCCTGGGTGACGCTGTCCACAAGTCCTGTTGTGATGTTGTACGGCGACCCGGACTGCACGAAGATAAACGGGCTGGCCGTGATGTTGAACGGCAACGGAATGCTTCCGAAGAGCGCCAGCCGGCTGCGCACATCGTAGTTCGCGCGGCCATAGTCCACCGTGGAGCTGAATGGGTCGCTTAGGCTGCCGTCGTTGGAATCAACCCAGTTTGCGGAGTAGTACCCTCCGACGCTGAGGCCCTTCGGGGTCTGAATGTGGATATTGGTGTTGATCTGGTTCTGCCGGTAGACTCCCTCGGACTGGTTGACGTTGGGGATCTGCGAGACGTCTGTGCCTGCAAAGCCGGGAATGCCGCGCGATACGAACTGGTGAAAGCCGCGCGCATTCAGGTATGTCACCGACAGGGTGGCATACTTGCCGACCTGCTGCTCCAGCGTCGCCGCCGTCTCGGCAGTATAGGGGGTGCGCAGACTGGGGTCGTTCAGTGTGGCCGTGGTATAGGTAGCCGTGCCGCTGCCCGATGTGCAGTCCGAACTGTATCCTGTGAACTCCCCCCCAGAGTAAGTGGGGGTGCAGCTTGTTGAGGCGGTTGTATTCGCATAGGTATACCTCACCGAATTGACGCCGTTTTTCGCAATCTGCGACTGGATCTGGTTCAGGCTGAACCGCTGGAAGAAGACGCCGAAGCCGCCCCGGATCACGGTCAGCGGAGTTGCTCCGTTCTTGCGCGGGATGCCGTAGGCGATGGAGACGCGCGGCGCAAAGTCGTGTGAACTGTTGATCACGTTCTGCGCCTCCAGTCGGAACCCGTAACTGATGGTCAGGTTCGACTTTGCCTTCCAGTCGTCTTCGGCGTACAGCCCAACGTCGGTCTCCCGCGCGCCGATCGTGGAATTCGTAAAGTCCCTATACGAAAACTGGTTGACAACGTTGCACTGGTACGACGACGGCAGTTGCACATTGTTTGTGTTGTTTCCGGCAGTCAGATAAGCGCATGGAGTGGGATCGCTCACCCCGGCTGCCGTGCAAACGGCTGGTCTGTTGCTCTGGTTCGGGTCGGTGCATGGGTCCAGCAGGTAATTGTAGGTCAACGTGCCGTACAACCCGCTGTTTGAATAGTTCGACTCGCCTGAACTCCGGAACATCCCGCCGAACCGGATAAAGTTCTTCACCAACTGGATCGAGGTGTAGTTCTGGAACTCTTCGTGGTCGTTGGTGCTGTTGGTCTGACTGCCGGGGCTGATGTCGAACCCGCCCGACACTTTTACTTCCGGACTGGTGTACCCCGGATTCCCGGTGAGCGAGTTCGAGGTGCCGCGAACATACTCGAAGCGCGTCTCGTTGATGACCTTCGAGCTCCACAGTTGCGTCTCGCTGATCTGCAGCTCCTGATTGCTGCTGCTGCTGCTGCTGGGCGTCAGCAACGCGCTGGCGATCGCAGGATCCACGCTGCTGGCGTTCGACTCATACTGGTAGCGCACCGTCATCGTGTTCTTCTGGCCGAGCATCATGTCCAGCCGCGGGCTGATGTCCCAGCGCGTCTGCGGCTCGAAGAGCGCGCGCGCCGTGGTGGGGAACGGATAGCTGGTGCAGGTCGAGTCCCCCGGCGCGCACAGCGTCGTCGATGTCGGCGAACTCGCGTAGAAGCCGCCCTGCGGGTAGATGATCGCGTTGTTTTGAATGGTGCGGCGCGAACCGGACAGGGTAAACGACATCCCGTTGCGAACCGGCCCCGTCAGGTTGCCCATGAAAAACAGCGTGTGGTAGGGCGGCTGAACGTTCTGCGCGCCCAGAAACGGCGTCGAGGTGTTCAGGTCCTTGTCCTGAAACTGCGATGTGAAGTAGCCGTGGAAGGTGTCCGTTCCCGGCTTGGTGATGACCTCGATGCGCCCGTAGCCAAGCTCCGGGTACTGCGCCGAGAAGGGGTTCTGGTTGATGCGGATCGCCAGGATCGACGACTTTGGAGGCAGTTGCCCGCCGGTAAAGCCATCAATATAAATCTGTCCTCCGCTCGGCCCAGCCGAAGGCCCTGCCAGTGCCGTAAGTTCAGACTGAAGATCGTCTGGATCGTCCGACAGAGCATCCAGGGACGCTCCCGTAATCACGGAGGAGCTGGCATTGTTCTCTGGATCGACGCTCAGCGCCACGGTGTCCGTGGTGACGTTCACCTGTTGCGTCTGCTCCGCGAGCGTCATGACGGCGTCGAGGTTGAGGTTCGCGCCAGCGCTCACCTGGATCGTCGGCTTGGAGTAGTCGGCGAAGCCCGGGGCTGTGACGTTCAGCGTGTAGGTGCCAGCGGCCACGCCACGAAAACTGTAGGTGCCGTCGCTCTTGGACGCGGTAGTCTGCGTCTTGCCCGCGCTCGACGTCAGGGTGACCGTTGCGCCCGGGATCAATGCGTTATCCGGATCCAGAACCAAGCCATGAACCTCAGCCCCGGAGGACGGGGCCGACTGCTGCGCCATGGCTACAGACGGCACTAGCGCAATCGGGACAACCAGAAAAAGCAGGACCATCAGCCAACGCAAACGAAAGGACATCTTCACTCCTCAAAAAAACTCATCCGCACAAAAGTTGAAAGAGACTATTCTCCGCCGGACGGGGCGTCGCCAATGCTCATCGACAGGTTCATGCCGCCGTTGGGGTTTGCGGTCAGGATCGGCTCGACGCCGGCGAGCAGGGTAATCGCAGTTACCGTGCTCGACCCCGGCGATGGCTCGGAGGCCACAATCATCACCGCATCGCCATTCTTCAGGTCGGCCAGGGTCATTGAGGGCAGACTGCCGATCATCTGGGAGAGGTCCATGCCCGCCGAGCGCCGAGCGCCATCCGCGCCCGCGCCCGCGCCGCCTGCCCGTCCGCCTCCACCGTTGGTCCTGGCTGCCATCCGCGTCGCGATATACGGCGGCAGGGTACGGATGTTGGAGTTCGTCGTTACGTTGACGGTAAAGACCTTATGGGTCATCAGGTCCTTCAGCGTAATCGTTCTTGCCGCCGGGTCGATGCCCGCGACCAGGCCGGAGAGGTTTTCAAACGCTCCGCTGACAACCTCCTCGGCCTGCATCGAAGCGCCGTCCGCGGACTTGGTCCCGCGCGCCTGCAACTGGTCCTTCGGGTGAATCTGCGCGAAGGTGCCCGGCTTGGCGTCCTCATATTTAACCGAATCGCCGGTAAATCTGCGGAAGACGGTCTTGCTGGAGGTATCGACGACCAGTTTTTTGCTTCCCACCGCAAGCGTAACCGTGCCGCTCGCCGGGTCCACTGCGCTCACGATGCCGCCCACTCCGCGCGCCTTCCAGTCGGCCTGCTGCGCGGCTTGCATCTGCGCGATGTCGGCGGACTTCATGAGGATCACGCGCAGCGCGTTGAAGCTGCCCGGAGCATCGCCCGCCCTGCCGATCACCAGGACGCGGTCGCCAACGGAGATGTCGGTCAACTGGCTGGGCTTCGCGGTCTTCAGATCAACGCTGCCCACGGCAAGCTGCACGATCTTGGCACCGCTGGCCACACTGACCGTAACCACCGGGCCAGCGTCCGTTGCCATTGTGAGCGTGTCGCCGGAGACCGTCTTCACGGTGCCGCGCTGCGAGGTGACGGTAGCCGGTGCCGTCGCAACCGCCGGTGCCTGCGCCAGGGCCGCAATCCCGCAAGTAGCCGCCGCTACAGAAAAAAACAGTCCGAAGCCGAGCGCAGTCTTGAGCGGTACCGAGTTGTTCCGAATGACCATCTGTATCCTCTATTGGGCCTTCCACCGAGAATGCCGTTCCGGACAGGGCAGGAAGGGCGCGCACCGTAACCACATTCCAGTGGCAGACAGAGATTTGTCTACTTAATCATACGATTCTGCAACTCAAAAGTTTCGTGCGACCACAACATTCCCACGACGCGTCCTGCCAGGGGAAGCATTCTTCCGTGAAGCCTCGGCCCAAGGTTCCGTTCCCGTTCCGAGGCCGCGCATCCCTTCAAGGAGTCGCGGCTGGCGTATCGTCGATAATCGAAGGAGCAACTTTTGGGTACGATGCAGCCAGCGGCGCAATCGACGAGAGGAACTTCCATTGTGCACTCTAGCGAACGGAGCGAAATGAAACCTGTTGAAGGCCGTAAACGAGTCGTGATCGAAGCCATCCAGCCTCAGGTGGACTGCGGACGGACGCCGGCGCGCCGCTTCCTCGGCGATTGCATGGCTGTCTCCGCCGCGATCTTCGCCGACGGCCACGACCACGTCGCAGCGCGCCTGCTCTACAAACGCCAGAGCGACTCCGACTGGCTGTCCACGCCCATGACCGCGCTGCCCAACGACAGGTGGCTGGGCAGTTTTTCCGTAGACCGGACCGGTCTGTGGAGTTTTACCCTTCAGGCCTGGGTAGACCACTTCGACACCTGGTGCGCCGACCTGAAAAAGCGCCTCGCCGCGCAACCCGACCCCGCCAGTTCCGACCCGGCAAAGCGGAACCTGCCCCCGCAGGAGATTCCTCTCGCGCTCAGCATCGGCGCACTGCTCCTCGACGAGACCGCAATCCGCGCCAAAGGCGGCGAGGCAAAGCAGTTGAAGACTCTCGCTGCATCGCTGCGCACGCTGGCAGGCAAAGACTCCGCTGTCTACGAGTACCCGCTGACGCCGGAGGACGAAGCGCTCGTCGCGCGCTATCCCGACCTCCGCTTTGCCACTACCGCCGAAGAAGAGCTGCACCTCTGGGTCGATCGCGCCCGCGCCCGCTTCTCCAGTTGGTACGAACTCTTCCCTCGGTCTGCGTCACCGGACCCATCGCGCCATGGGACCTTTGCCGACGTGGAAGGTCTGCTGCCCGCGATCGCCGCGATGGGTTTCGATATTCTCTACCTGCCGCCGATTCATCCGATCGGTCGCGCCTTCCGCAAGGGCACCAACAACAGCACCACCGCTGGCCCCGACGACGAGGGCAGCCCCTGGGCCATCGGAGACGCGCAGAGCGGCTCCAGCGAAGGGAAAGGCGGTGGCGGCCACAGATCCATCCACCCGAAGTTGGGCAGCTTCGCCGACTTCGACCGCCTCGTCGCCGCCACCCACGCCAACGGCATGGAGCTGGCCCTCGACATCGCCTTCCAGTGTTCTCCCGACCACCCCTGGGTCGCGCAGCATCCCGAGTGGTTTCTGCACCGGCCCGACGGCACGATTCAGTACGCGGAGAACCCGCCCAAGAAGTATCAGGACATCTATCCGCTCAACTTCGAGTCCGCCGACTGGCGCGGACTGTGGGACGAGCTGCGCTCCGTCTTCCAGTTCTGGATCGACCGTGGCGTCCGCGTCTTCCGCGTCGACAACCCGCACACCAAGGCACTGCCCTTCTGGGAGTGGTGCATCGCCGGCCTGCGTCAGCGGACGCCGGAGGTCATCTTCCTGTCCGAGGCCTTCACCCGCCCGCACGTCATGTACTCGCTGGCCAAGCGCGGCTTCACCCAGTCCTACACCTACTTCACCTGGCGCACGGAGAAGTCGGAGATTGAGGCCTACTTCGAGGAGATCACCAAGCCGCCGGTCAGCGACTTCTTCACGCCCAACCTCTGGCCCAACACGCCGGACATCCTGCACGCCTCGCTCCAGACCGGAGGCCGCGCCGCGTTCCAGCAGCGTCTCGTTCTGGCCGCCACGCTGGCCGCCAACTATGGAATCTACGGCCCCGCCTTCGAGCTGTGCGAGAACGTCCCCTTGCGCCCCGGCAGTGAGGAGTACCTGCACAGCGAGAAGTACGAGATTCGCCGTTGGAACCGCGCCGACCCGGACTCGCTGGCGCCGCTCGTCACGCTGCTCAACCAGATTCGCCGTGCCAACCCCGCGCTGCAAAGCGACCTCTCGCTCCACTTCCACAACGTCGACAACCCGCAGATCATTGCCTACTCCAAGACAACGCTGAAGCCTCCTCCTCCACTCACGCTCGCAGAGACGCTGACTCCCGCTCCGCAGCGTACAGATCCCCCTGCTGCCCCGTCCGACACAGCGCCCCCGAACGTCATCCTGGTCGTCGTCAACCTCGATCCCCACAACGAGCAGGCGGGCTGGATCGACCTCGACCTCAAGCAGCTCGGCATCGCACACGACGAGAGCTTTGACGTCGAAGACCTGCTTACTGGCGTCCACTACAAGTGGCACGACCGCAGCAACTACGTTGCCCTCAGCCCCAGTACCCAGCCCGCCCACATCTTCCGCCTCACGCGTCCCAGTTGATTACATTGATACTTGACGATCCCTAATTTGAAAGGCACAGTGATTGAGTGAATGATGCAGAGATAGTCCGACTCCTGGCCTTACCAAAACGGGTTACTGAACCGCCATCGAAGACCTGGAAAGAGGAGGGCATTCAGCGGCGCAAGGACTTTCGTCTCGAATCCCCTGGCGGAAGCGGAGAGCAGTTTCGGGCATTTGCACGACAAAACGTTGCTTTCCCTGAGAATTTTTCAATCGGTTTGGAGTATGAGCCGCAAGACGGGCAGGACGCAACTATTCTCATCCGATGCAATGGGCCACACGGAGATTTCAATGGGGAGATCAGCCCCGATAAACCGCACTTTCATCCACATGTGCATAAGGCATCGAGTCGAGCCATTGACAATGGTGAAAGGGCTGAGAAGTACGCAACACGCACTGACGAATTCGTCGATGTTAAGCAAGCCATGAGATTCTTTCTTAAGACCGTGAACGTCAATGCAGAAGATCAGGATCGGTATTTTGAAGAGGATCTACGCAGAACGCTGTTTGATGAAGAGATTGGTGAGTCAAAATGACCGCTCAAGAGGTCTTGACCCAGGGATTTTCCGGCCAGATTTTTCTTCGGGAGAAGCGCCCCGGGATAAGTCAGATTATTGCTCCAATCTTCCATGAAGATGGCGACATGATTGATATTTTCCTCGATCAGAGAAGCGGAAATATCGAAACGCTAAAGCTAACGGACAACGGTCTGACACTCATGAGGTTGTCCTACTCGTTTGATATCGATACGCCAAACAAACGGAAGATACTGACAAGAATTCTCAACGAGAATGGGATTGCGGAAGACGCTGGCGAGCTTAGTCTCGTCGCTACATCTTCAAATCTATCCGCTAGGTTCCTGCACTTTTCACAAGTCATCGCAAAAGTTACATCACTCCAGTTTCTCAAGCGACAGGTAATATCAAGTCTATTCTACGAGCACCTGGAAGAGTTCATTAAAGACAATCTGAGGCAATATTCGCCGCAGCCTCGGTTTGTCCCTTGGAAGGAACGACCTGAACTGGAAGTCGACTGGGCCTTTCTTTCGATGGCGTCAAAGCCGATCTATCTATTTGGGGTGAAAGAATCGCCAAAGGCGAGGCTGAGCGCTATCTCTTGTTTGGAGTTTCAGCGTCAGGAAATCCCTTTCCGCAGCGTCATCGTCCATGAAGATTTTGAAGACGGATTAAGAAAGGGCGATCAGCGCATCATCACAAGTGCTGCAGACAAGCAGTTCACATCTCTCGAAGACTTCAGAGACAATGGACCGAAGTTTTTTGCGAGAGAAGCTGCATAGATTATGGACATCCTCTGTAATCCATATGATGACCACGATGCTCGGATCTTCGCGAACTGCTGGAGGTCGTCGAAGCTAACGAAGACTGCATCGAGAGGGTATGGAGGAGTTCTTCCGCAAAGCAACGCGTGTCCACTTTGACGCCGACAGCCAATGGGTTGTCTGTCTGGCGGTCGCATCATCGGCGTTCCGTTGGTCTGGTTTTCCACCTCCTGCACGCCACACCAGTCGAGTGCGAGCAAGTCCGCATCGACAGTCGCGGATTGCAGTGGGACACGCACACGACGAGAGCTTTGACGTCGAAGACCTGCTTACTGGCGTCCACTACAAG
>VFSW01005423.1_pt1 | contig 18851 bp, 14 predicted proteins | sample 5358111 | NCBI WGS metagenome assembly VFSW01 (sample SAMN11554181, study PRJNA540505) | mine drainage metagenome | isolation source: sediment from site ElyBrook_90M | place: USA: Ely Copper Mine, Vershire, VT | collected 2017 | reverse complement strand
CTGAGCACAATCCCCTCGCCGAATTTGTCATGACGCACCCTGCCGCCGAGGCGCAGATCCCGCGCTTTTGCTGTCTCGGCGACCCCGAGAGTGCCGCCGTCATCGGAGCCGTCCATCGATTCCGGCGCTGTGCGGTAGCCGTGTCCGAAGACTGATTGTGTCCGCACTTCTTCCACTAGTTCCGCCGGAATTTCGCCGAGGAAGCGCGATGGGCTGGTATAGTGCTCGCTGCCATAGAGACGGCGAACTTCGGCATAGGTCAGGTACAGCTGCTGCATGGCGCGTGTCATTCCGACATAGCAAAGTCGCCGCTCCTCCTCCAGGCGTCCGGGTTCCTCAAGGGAACGTTGATGCGGAAACAGCCCCTCTTCCATGCCGGCCAGGAACACAAGCGGAAACTCAAGACCTTTGGCAGAGTGCAGGCTCATCAGCTGCACGCAATCTTCCCAGGCTTCGGCCTCGCCTTCGCCGGCTTCAAGCGCGGCATGAGCCAGAAACGCCGATAACGGATCCAGTCCGGCGCTTGCATCGTGCTGGTAATTTCGTGCTGCGCTGACCAGTTCTTCCAGATTTTCGACGCGCGTTTCGCTCTTTTCGCTCTTGTCGTTCCGGTGAAAATCCAGCAATCCGCTCAACTTCAGTGTGTGTTCCACCTGATCTGCCAGGGTAGTGCCCGCGGTATCTGCGGCCAATCGGTCAATCAGGGCCATGAACGCACGCAGCGCATTGGCGGCACGCGTGGCCAGCTGGCCGGTGGCAATAAGATCGGTCGCCGCATCCCATAGAGACAGCGATTTGGCGCGGGCATGGACACGCAAGGCATCAAGGGTGCGATCGCCAACGCCGCGTGTCGGAACATTGGACACGCGTTCGAAGGACGGGTCATCGTGGCGGCTGGCGAGGAGACGCAGATAGGCGAGCGCATCCTTGATCTCGGCGCGTTCGAAGAAACGCAGGCCACCGTAGACGCGGTACGGAACGCCGGCATTAATCAGGGTCTCCTCGAACACCCGCGACTGGGCGTTGGATCGGTAAAGCACTGACACCTCGGCGCGTTTGTGACCGGCAGACACCCATGCCTGGATGCGATCCACGACGAAGCGCGCCTCGTCCAGTTCGTTGTACGCAGTGTAGATCCGGACGGGCTCGCCCTTGGGCCCCTCTGTCCACAGATCTTTTCCGAGGCGTCCGGTGTTATGCCGGATCACCCCATTGGCAGCGCCCAGTATCGTCCCGGTGGAGCGGTAATTCTGTTCCAGGCGGATCAGCACCGTGCCGGGGTGGTCTTTTTCGAATTTAAGAATATTTTCGACCATCGCTCCGCGCCATCCGTAAATGGACTGGTCGTCGTCGCCGACGACAAAGAGACTGTTGTGCGCGCCAGCGAAAAGCTTGAGCCAGCCATACTGGATAGTATTGGTATCCTGGAATTCATCGACCAGAATGTGACGGAATCGTGTTTGATAGTGAGTGCGCAACTGAGTGTCATCGCGCATGAGCTCGTAGGAACGCAGCAGCAATTCCGCAAAATCGACCAGTCCCGACCGGCGGCAGGTGTCTTCGTATTCCTGGTAGACGCGAAGCCACTGTTTTTGTTGCAGATCGTTCATAGACCCGAGGTGTTGCGTCCGGCGTCCGGCGTCCTTGTGACCATTGATAAACCACTGGGCCTGACGCGGCGGCCAATAGGCCTCGTCGAGTTCGAGATTCTTCAGGATTCGCCGGATCAGGCGGTACTGGTCGTCGCTATCCAGAATCTGGAAGCTTTGCGGCAACCCGGCTTCACGGAAGTGGGCACGCAGGAACCGGTGTGACAGGCCGTGAAATGTGCCGACCCACATTCCGGCAACCGAGAAACCCAGCATCGCCTCGATGCGGCCGCGCATCTCGTGGGCTGCCTTGTTGGTGAAAGTCACGCCAAGGATCGTGTGGGGTGATGCGCCCTGCGTCTCCACCAGCCACGCAACGCGATGCGTTAATACCCGCGTCTTTCCGCTTCCGGCGCCGGCAAGCACGAGCAGTGACCCAGGCGGTGCTGCCACTGCCTGACGCTGCGCATCATTGAGGCCATCCAAGAGGTGCGACACATCCATTCGTGGATGATAACAAGCGGCGCCGAGCCGTGGGAATCAATTGTCGGGCACACTTCGCTGTTGGCGTGTTCCGGCACCCTGGTCGGTCGCAAACCGCTCCCCGAAGCCTGTCGCTGGTGCGCAACGCCGCCGGCGCTTTTGCAGTACGCCTTTGCGGCGCGCTCGCTCATCCGGCCCCGGCAGCGACTAAACCCAATATATTGTTATTTCCCGACTCCGGATGTACATTCTCTGGGTACGGAACTCAATCCACTCGAAGGCGCCCGAGGAGACGGCATTTTGTCTGTCAGCGAATTAGTGTGTGCCGATCCGACCCTGGTACAAACCATCCGGCGTCATTTCGAAGGCCTGAAGCGAAACGACGCTGGCAGCGGACTTTTCCGGCTGCTTCAGTGCGGGCTCGACAAATGCGGTGCTGCCGGTGGACAGGTCGACCATGCCGGGGTGGTCTATCTCCATGCAAAGCTTGGCGCCTACGCGTCGGATGGCAGCAACTTACCGGCGTTACGCATCAAGGCGCGCGTGATTCAACAACACCTTGCGCCCTATCTCCATCCGGACGTGGAAGACCGGGCTGCAAGCAACCCGTTTCAGCCCTATATCGATGCTATCAATCGAATCGGAGCCGGGTCGCCGCTCGCGCCGGTTGCCTGCACGCGCATTGATCAGCCCGATGAGCAACCGGACCCGGGCGTCGCATCCGCGCCCAGCGACGTTGTTCCGGCGCCCTCCGAAGCCGGGATCGCAGGCGGATCCGGTATTGGCGGAAATGATGAGGATGGGCAGGATTACCTGGAGAAGGCGCTGGTCGCAGACGACCAAGACAGTTCGAGCGAAAAGCGCTATCAGACTTTGCGCAAATCAGAGCTTGACGCCTGGCGCGCGATCTACGGCACGCTAAAAGACTTCAAGAGCTTGAAACGCCTGTGGGTCGGGAGTCTCGATGAGCTGTTGCGCGAGCGGATGGAGCTTGAGCAGCAGCTCAGCAGCGCCTCGGATCATATCAAGTCCGTCGAGTCCGAGCGCGACAGCCTGCGCGTGGAGCTTGATCAGGCGCGCAGCCGCAGGGCGGGACGACAACCGGCCGCTACGCGTGTTGGCACGAAGCGCGGCAAACGAACCGGTGGTTTGGCAAGACGCGAGACCTTCATGCAGCAGCTTGAGGCCGAAATCGAGCGCGCGCGCCGATATGGCAGCCCGCTTGCCCTGGCCTTGATCGGCATCGAAGGTCTGGATGAGGTCAGCGCGTGCCACGGCGAAGATGCGGAAAAGCACATCCTGGCCTGTTACACCGGCGAGATTCTGGCCAACTTTCGCACTTATGATCTGGTAGCGCATTATGATGCGCACCAGTTCGCGGTGCTGTTTCCCGGCACCGATCGTGATGGCGCCATTCGAGCCCTGGTCAAGGCGCAAAAGCGGGCCGCGGATACGCACCTCAATCTGGCCTGCGAATGTTTCGCATTGCCGCGTTTTTACGGTGCCTTGGGCGTGCATTCCGCCGGTGAAGACGCAGCGACACTCCTGGCGCGCACGTGCGCGGTGCTCGAGGAGGCGCGTACGGCCCCGCCTCCGTATGTCGTGGTGGCATCGCAGCGCCTGGCGCTTGTGCGTCCGGACGCCTGGAGTGAATCGATATCAGGCGGCCCCAATCCTAGAACGAGACAATAGGCGCGAGAAGCCGGTTTTTAAAGTCATTGTGACGGGAGTAACATAGGTATATGCCTTCTTTAACGACAAAGTTGGGGAGGAACCATGCCAGCCGAGCGCCGTGATGCCGCGCGCATTCCGTACGTACTGGAAGCAATGCTCAGCAATGGCGAACACGGTTTCCAGCCGTGCAAGACCCGTGACATCAGCATGAACGGTGTATTTGTGCTCACCCACGACGGAAGCCTGCAACGCGATGATTCCGTGGAACTCTCCGTGAAGCTGCCCGCCGCCGCCAAGTCGATGCAGCGTTTTCATGCGCAGATCGTGCATGCCGGTCCGGATGGAGTCGGGTTGCTGTTTGATCATACGACCAGCGAGGGTTATGTGCCCTTGCTCAGGCTTGTGTTTGCCAAACGCAAGTTGCCGGAGTTGTTGTAATACCGGCATTGCGCACCCGGCGTGCGGATTTCAAGCACATCGTGAATTCCCTTCTGCACTTGAGTCTGCATCAAAATCCTTCGTGCGGGTCATCAAAACCGCGGCACGTCGCGTGCGTTCCCGGCATAATGCGCCAATGTAGCGGCGCGGCGGCGGGCGCACAGCCTGTACACATACGTTGTTCGGATCGGCACAGTAGGGGATAGTGCGAGAGATGGCGACGCAGACCACGCGGTTCCGGGCGATGGTAGTGGAGGAGGACGCGGATGGGGTATTCGTCCAGCGTCTTGTCACGCGCAGCATCGAGCAGCTGCCGCCTGGCGAATTGCTGATTCGGGTGCAGTTTTCTTCGCTCAACTTCAAAGACGCACTATCCGCAACCGGCCACAGGGGTGTGACACGCCACTATCCGCACACTCCCGGCATCGATGCCGCCGGTATCGTGATCGATAGCACCGCGGCCGCCTTTGCCGCGGGCGATGCCGTGATCGTCACTGGTTTCGATCTCGGAATGAACACGCCGGGTGGCTTCGGGCAGTACATCCGGGTGCCTGCTTCCTGGGCCGTGCCAATGCCGGCAGGTCTTACCCCGAGAGAAAGCATGATCTATGGAACCGCCGGCCTGACGGCGGCGCTTTCGATACTGCAGCTCGAGGATCACGGTCTTACTCCGCAAAGCGGTGAAGTACTGGTTACCGGCGCGAGCGGCGGCGTCGGTTGCGTGGCGGTTGGCATTCTCGCCAAAGCCGGTTATGCCGTGACTGCTGCCTCGGGCAAGAGCGAGGCAAAACCCTTTCTCACGGATCTCGGCGCGCGCGAGGTTATCAGTCGCGCCGAGATCGAAGATGCCAGCGGCAAACCACTGCTCAAGGAGCGCTGGGCGGGGGTCGTCGACAGCGTCGGCGGTAAGATATTGTCGAGCTCAATACGCGCAACCCGTTATGGCGGCGCCGTGAGCTGTTGCGGCCTGGTCGCATCCGCCGAGCTTGCGCTGACTGTTCATCCATTCATTTTGCGTGGTGTGAGTCTCCTCGGTATCGATTCCGCCTACTGTCCGGCAGCGCTGCGCGCACGTGCCTGGGGGAAGCTTGCCGGAGTGTGGAATCTGGCGCCGCGAGAGCGTATTGCGCGCGAAGTCCGTCTTGAAGATGTCAAAGAAGAGGTAGACCGGATGCTGGCCGGCAGACAGATTGGACGGGTCCTGGTGAATATTGCGAACCATGCGCAGATTAATGCAGAAGGCGCCGCAGGCTCAAAGCCGCTTGAGCAAGCGGATTGATGCGCGCCACGCTCGGCACACAATTAACGTCATCCGTCCGCAACCCGACCCACGCAGTGGCGGCCTGCAGGCGACTCGCCGCTACGAACATTCTGTGCGGCGCGGGTGCGAATTGATAACCTTGGCAGCCGCGGCCGTATCCGGCGGGCGAAATCTCCGCACTGATTCCGGCCGGCGTCCCATTCGGTGGTAACTGAAGGAGATTAGCGTGCGAAGAACGGTGGTCTATGTCAATGTCCTACTGTATTTATGGACCGGGTATGCCTTCATGCGCAACGCCCTTAATGTCTACGCCGCCACCGGCGCGAACGTCCAATTCGCGGGATCGCGTTTTTTCTACGCTGGCCTGTGCATCTTCGCTTCTGTTTATACCGCGATCTGTGCATCGGGTTTGGCGCGCCGCAGCCCGTGGAGCCGCAGCATGGCCTTTTGGTTGAATCTCGCACTGGCATTGATTATCGGAGGTTTCCCTCTAATGACAGTCCTGTGGCTGGCAGTACGGGGAAGCGACGCCGCGCCCGTCGCGCTGCATTCCGCCAACTTCGTGATTGTGGTTCTTGCCGGAGTGCTGTTCCTTGCCCTTGGTTTTGCAATGCGCACCGCGGGCTTGCGCGACTATTTCGTTCGCGCGCAGGATCCCGATGTCAGCGCAGCAACGCCACGCTCTTGACCTGCGCGAAGATCTCGACCCCTGGCTGCAGACCGAGGGCGTGAACTGACCGACGCGTGATTCGCGCGAGCAGCGCCACACCTGATGCGTCAAGCTTAACGACCGCCTGAGCTGCGCGGCCTTCCATGATCGCAACGATGCGTGCCGGGAACACATTGAGGATGCTCGTGTTGTTATGACGCTCAAGACTCAGGCTCACGTCGCGCGCAAGGATTCGCACCCGTACAGCGCTCCCCTCGGACAATTGGTTCTCTGGAACCACCAGGCGCCCGGCAGGAAACTCGAGAATCGCAAGCTGGAACTCCTCGTCATGCCCGGTAACGACCGCCTCGAGCACAGCCGAGGCCTCGTCGCTGTGCGCAAGCGGCTGGTCCAGGCGCGTGAGCATGTCGGCAAGCGGTCCGGCGGCTGTGATCTGTCCGGCCTCGAGGCTGATCATGTGATCAGCGAGCCGCGCCACTTCATCGATGGCGTGGCTTACATAGAGGACTGGTATCGACAGCTGCCGATGCAGGCGCTCAAGATATGGCAGGATATCGGCGCGTGCGCTCGCGTCGAGGGCGACCAGCGGCTCGTCCATCAATAGTATCGCCGGGTCGGTCAACAGTGCACGTGCCATGGCTACCCGGCTGCGTTCGCCACCGGACAATCGGTGGATGCGGCGCTCGAGCAGCTGGCCGATACCGGCTGCTTGCACCGCCTGATCGAACACATCCCGGGAACGTACTGGGTGCGCGCGTTTCATGCCGTATTCCAGATTGCCGCGCACGTTCAGGTGGGCAAGAAGTCCGGCATCCTGGAATACATAGCCGACCCGGCGCCGGTGCGCGGGTAGAAAGACGCTGGTGCCACTGTCCTGCCAGATCTCATCGTTTACTCGCAGCGTACCGCGTACACCCGGTTCGAGGCCGGCAATGCAGTGCAGCAGGGTAGACTTGCCGGAACCGGAAGGTCCGAATATCGCGGTTACACCGCGTGCCGGCGCCTCGAATGCGGTATTCAGCTCGAATGCACCGCGTTGCAGGGTAAGGCGCACCTGGATACTGCTCATGGGTCGCGCATTTGCAAACGCCGATTTGCCATGTACACGGCGAACATTACAAGGAACGAAAACACCAATAGGCCGGCAGACAGCTCGTGCGCCTTGGCGTATTCCAGCGCTTCGACGTGGTCGTAGATCGCAATCGAAAGCACCTGGGTTTTCCCGGGGATATTGCCTCCGATCATGAGTACCACCCCGAACTCTCCGATGGTGTGAGCGAAGCCGAGGGTCGTGGCGGTGATAAGGCCGCGGTGCGCGAGCGGCAGAGCCACAGTGAAGAAGCGGTCCAGCGGTCCTGCGCGCAGCGTTGCGGCCGCCTGAAGTGGGCGTTCACCTATGGCCTCAAACGCATTCTGCAGTGGTTGCACGACGAACGGCATCGAATAAAGCACCGAGCCCACGACCAGGCCGGAAAAGCTGAACGCGAGCGAACCGCCGCTCACGGCGTGCCAGGCCGCGCCTATCGGTCCGTCCGGCGCGAGAGCCAGCAGCAGATAGAAGCCGAGGACGGTAGGAGGCAGCACCAGCGGCAGCGCAACCACCGACTCGACGGGAATTTTCAGAAAGCTGCGCGTGCGCGCGAGCCACCAGGCCATCGGTGTTCCGATTACGAGCAGTATCGCTGTGGATATTGCAGCCAGGCGCAAGGTAATCCAGATCGGCCCGGCATTGCCGGCAAGCGCATTCATGGGGATTTACCGGCGCACAGCAGCTGGCCGCGGCGTATCGGTCATAGGGGGCTTGTTGTGCCGCGCCAGATCCAGGCCATAACCGTAGCGGCGTATGATGGATTGCGCCGCGGGACTTTGCAGAAAATTCAGAAAGGCGAGTGCCGCACGGTTGCCTTTGGCGTGCTCAAGCAGTACCGCCTGCTGATTAATCGGCGGATAGAGCTTTTGCGGCACCAGCCAGTAGGACCCGCCACTCCCAAGGTCCGGATCTTTCAGCTGTGCCAGCGCCACGAATGCGAGCTGCGCATTACCACTGTAGGCAAACTGGAAGGTCTGGCCGATGTCTTCGCCGCGTACGACACGCGCGCGCACTGATTTCCACAGTCCCAGGTGGCGCAACGCCGCGAGTGCAGCGGCACCGTACGGAGCGGTTTTCGGATTGGCTATTGCAAGATGGCGGAATTCTTCTCCGCGCAACACCGTACCGTCGCGGTCCACCAGGGTCGGAGAGCGACTCCAGAGTACAAGCCGTCCGCGCGCGTAGGTGAACCGGCTATCAGCAACGGCGAGATTCTGTTCGACCAGCCGGCGCGGCGTGGCGGCATCGGCCGAAAGCAGGATGTCATAGGGTGCCCCTGCGCGGATCTGGGCGTAGAGCTTGCCGGTCGATCCGCTGCTGATCACCAGCCGACCACCGCCCACGCGGGCGAATTCGGTGGCCAGATCCTCAAGCGTGTGGAAGAAGTTGGCCGCCACCGCGACATTGACCTCATCGCCAGCCGCGGCCGGTTTGTCCAGAACGGTCGCGCCGGCCTTAAGCGGAATCTGCATGCCACCGAGCAAGCCGAAAGCAAGTGCGATGAAACACAGGCGCTGCGTATTGTGCGCCATCGAGAGTTGGCCTCCGTTGCAGGTTAAGGACAAGCCTAATGTAATTCAAAAGTGATGTGGTTCGCTATAGAATGGCAGGAGTCGATTTAATCAGGCAGGAGGGTTTCTTGAAGTCAGAGCGTCGTGATACGCCGCGCATTGAAATAGCCTTGGAGGCAATGCTCAACCACGATAATGCGGGCTTTCAGCGTTGTCACACACGCGACATCAGCCTTGATGGCGCCTTCGTCGAAACCGACCGGACAGGAATGGCAGGAAATGCACTGGTGGATCTGGCTATCAAGATCCCGGGCTTCAGCGAGCAGCGCATTCACCGTTTCCGTGCGCAGGTAATCCGTGCCACGACAAAAGGCGTCGGCCTTGTTTTCGATCAGATCAATACTGACGGGTACGCGGCGCTTCTCGAATTCGTCTACTCGCGCCAACCACGGGCTCCGTGGTGAGGCGAGCGGTCAATCGCGCGTTCCGGCCATATCCGTCATCAGCGAGTTGATAGCGGCCAGACGTCGGAGCGGCTGGCGTTCCTCGAGCCAAGCCTGTTTATAGGTGTTTTCAACAGGGAGCAGCTGGGCGAGACGCATACCGACCCAGCTCGCGTCTTCGAAGCGATGCGGTTCTGCGATCCCCTCGCCATCATCCGGCATCACGCGGCGCAACAGGATCGCGAGCGAGCTGAACTGAGCGGTCAATGGCTGTTTGATCTCATCCTCCCACAACCGCACGTCCGCCTGCGCCAGTCTGCCCGCGGGACAGGTTCGCTCAATCTCGAAACGCAAGGCGCCACGCACCAGGATGTGCAATACCCCTGACTGGGGCATGTCGCAGTGCTCGATATGCGCAAGGGTGCCAATGGTAGCCGGTTCGGCAATTTCGCCGACCTCCTGTCCGCTGCGAATGAGACAGACTCCGAAAGGACTTTCAGACTTAAGGCAGGCAGTCACCATGTCCATGTAGCGTGCCTCGAACACACGCAGTGCCAGGCGCTGCTCGGGAAACAGCACCGTTTGCAGAAGAAACAGCGGCAGCCGTTCAACGTTGTCCAAAGTGATTCCGGCAAGGTTCTATCATCACGGGTACTCTTAATAATCGAGAATGCAACGCGACTCGCTGCTCGCACGCTGATCTTGAAAGCACATCGATGAGCCCGACGTGTCATTGTGGCGCCATGCGTGCGTGCCGCACGAAGCCTGTGATGCTGTGTGCCGATCACTATTCCGGCCCATGACCAGCACCAAAGGCTAAATGGTACCCGCTGATTCCTCTGGCGGCCCAATTATTTGTGATTTTTCTGTCATGTCACTTACCCTCCAGTCTGGAGGCACAGGCGAGCCAGCAGCCCCCCATCACGTCGGTTATGGAGCGTAATTCCCCAACCATGGGCACGACAGATTTCCCTAACGACAGCGAGCCCTAGACCACTGCCACCGGTAGCGGGATTGCGTGAAGTCTCAAGGCGTACAAACGGCTGAAAGACGCGCTCCCGTTCCTCTTCAGGAATGCCGGGGCCGTTGTCGAGAACCTCTATATACACCGCTTCTTCATGACCGGACAGGTTTATCTCCACGGGCAAACCGTTGCCATAGCGCTGGGCATTTTCCACGAGATTCCGTATTACCCGCGTAAGGGCGGAACGATTTGCGTGCACCATCCTCACTGTTCCAGAAACCTGTACGACCGGGCCGCCGCGCGAATGCCCGGTGCATAAATCGGCAAGAAAGGCCGGAAGGATGATAGGCTCCTGGGTGCCGACCGTTATTCCCCTGCTGAAGTCGAGACAGTCCGTGATGAGCTTTTCCATTTCCGAAAGGTAGCGATTCAAATCACTGAGCAGCGAAATATCAGAGGTTTCCTCGGCCAGTTCCATGAGTACCCGGGCACGGGCCAGCGGCGAGCGCAGATCGTGGGAAATTCCCGCCAGCAGCGTGGTGCGGTTCTGGATCAGCGTTTGTACCTGGTTGGCCATGGCGTTGAAGCTTTGTACCAATTCATCCAGCTCCTTGACTCGAGCCTGGGGTTCAATCCGCGCCGCTCGTCCCTGTCCGACCTGCGCGGCCGCGTGGCCCAGATCGCGCAGCGGACAAGCCAGTTTGCAGGCGACCACGAGTGCCGCACCCAGACTCAGCAGCAAAATGACAACAAACAGAAACGCAAGAGTCAAAAACGGATCGGTCCCGATGCGGCTGCGGGCGAAGCTGAAACGCACGATATGCCCGTCTGCCGGAATATCCACTGAGTACTCATTGTTGTGCCGCAGGATCTGAACAGGATGTCCGAGTCGGCTGCTCAACGTAGCCTGGAGCATGTCGATAAAGGGCAGGAAACTGGTTTCGCCATTCAGCGGAGCGCTGGTTTCGCCTGCATCAAGACGATATTGCTCGGCAAGCCGTTTGCTGAACTCGGCACGCATGGGCGGCGGGGTGGTCACGAACTGATGTGCCGAGAGCATCATCAAGGCGGCAAGATCCTCGGTCGTAGAGCGCAATAGTGGCCAGACGATGAGCCTGGCGGAGACAATGTAGAACAGGATCTGGCAGAGAAGGGTGAACCCGACGAGGGCGAAGGCAGTGCGCCCGAACAGGGAATGACGAGAGAGCCGCGGCATCCTCACCCGCAACCCCCCGGCGCGAACAGATATCCCGCGCCCCGCACCGTGCGGATGTAGCAGGGGTCTTCCGCATTGTCCTCGATCTTCTGTCGTAATCGTGCAATCCGAACATCGATTGACCGGTCGAATGGCAATCGCCCGTCTTCGCCGGCGAGAGCCATCAGTCGTTCCCGGGATATCACCTGGTTTGGGTGGGAACAGAATATTTTCAGCATAACGTAATCGGCTGAGGTAATGCGCACCCTGTCAAGGTTCTTGGTCAGAGTATGGCTGGCGGTATCCAGGCGGTAGGGGCCAAAGGCGTAGACCGGAACATGATGGACTGCGGTAGCTACCTCGTGGCGGCGCAGTACCGCATGAATGCGTGCGGTAAGTTCACGCGCACTGAACGGTTTGGCGAGATAGTCGTCTGCGCCCAGTTCCAACCCTACTATCCGGTCGGCTTCCTCTCCGCGCGCGGAAAGGATGATGAATGGCAGCTTTGGTCCGATGCGCCGCGCGATCGATAATCCGTCCTCGCCCGGCAGCATCAAGTCGAGCACCATCAGGTCAAACCGCGTCTGCGCCAACTGACGGTCCATCTCCGCACTGTCGGCGGCAATAACGGCATTTATACCATGCTGGCCGAGATAACGCGTGAGCGTTGTGGCGAGCTCCACATCATCGTCCACAATGAGGATATTGAGCCTGTTCATAATGGAAAATCTACCACGCAATGCCCCGGCAGCATTTGTCGGAAATAAACAGTAACGCACTGAAACAGTTAGGTAACACAAAGCCACGCGAAGTCACGGACCCGAAGTACTGTCGTAATCCTCGAACCGTACTATCCACACGCACCAGCGCTCGCATCCTTCCAGGATTGAGGAATAGAGCAGCACATGGGCAGTGGCGCTGATGTGAGCATAAAAGTATGCCCGCCTTGATCATTAACCAATGACTATCAGCGAGGTATGTATGTCCAAGCAACCAATAAACGAGCTTAAAACAATCCGTAGCCTGAAGTATGTCGGAGTTTGCGTCGCTGCCGGTCTTTTGGCAGTAGCGCTTCCCGTTGTCTCGCTGGCGGCGTCGACTGCCCAGATCACCGAGTATCCGGCGCCCACGGCAAATTCTGTACCCCTGCAAGTCGCCGTTGGCCCCAATTCTAACGTCTGGTTTGGGGAATTTCACGCCGGCAAGATAGTGCGCTTCGTCAACGGGCGCATGGTCGAATTTGGTATTGCTCCGGCCTCCGGGCCCATGAACATGTGGGCGAATCCGGCGGATGGCAGCCTGTGGTTTTCCGCACTTGGTAATTATATTGTCCATTTGACGTCCAGCGGTCAGGTCACGACCTACCCGATCCCTTCGCCGAACAGCATGCCCATGGGCACGAATGGCGACTCTCAGGGGAATGTCTGGTTCGCCGAGATGTTCGCCAATAAAATCGGAGTGGTGCGCATCAACGGCCACATTGATGAGTACGAGGTGCCGACAGCGAATTCGCAGCCCGCAGGCCTGACTGTAGATCAGTACAACAACGTCTGGTTTGCTGAATCCAGCACGGACAAAATTGGCGTCCTGAGAAGTAACGGGATTTTCAATGAATACAGTTTGCCTGCAGGATCCAAACCGATGGGAGTCGATTTTTCGCCGTTGCAGAAGGATCAGGACCGGGTGTGGTTTACGGATGCAGACGGCAATCAAATCGGGTCCATTACGCAGAACGGGAACATCACTCTCTACACTGTCCCGACGGCATCGAGCAAACCGCAAATGATCATGGAAGATGAAGCCGGGAATGTATGGTTTACGGAAATGAGCGCTAACAAGATTGGACGGCTGCGGTCGAACCAGACATTCAGCGAATACCGTATCCCGACGCCGCTGAGCAAACCTATGGGACTTGCCGTTGATATGAGTAACGGTAGCGTCTGGTTCGCGGAAACACTGGGTAACAACCTTGGGCAACTGATACCGCTTGACTGACCTGCGATAGGCGTTCGACTGACCACTACCACCTGCGGTTTTCGGTGGTCGTCTGGATTCAGAAGAAACTTGTAACATGGGGCAGGGACGCCCCGTCTTATTGACAATTCTCGCAGTTGCCAATCAGCTGCACCCAGCTCACTATGCTGTGACTTGCATCTGTGGCACGTCGCCTAATTGGTCCCGGGCCTGCGCCAGATTTCGTTCGCGGGCACCCCGCCATCCGCATCGTTCAAAATCCCCAACCATCCGGCCACCCCTGGTGAATCGCCAATCAGAATCGCGCCGGAAAACCCTACCGTAGTCCTGCCTCGAAAGCGCGGAAGCGTTAGGAATGCAATGCCTATTCCTGGTTCCGGCCCGAAATGGACTGCACTTGCATCCTCGGCATCAGCAATGTTGCCGAGGCTATGGCTGGCCGAGCGCAGCACATTTTCTGGCCCGTCAATAAAATTCGTGGGGTGCGGTTTCGGTTCAGGTAGTTTACCCAACGCATGAATAAAGCCATTTCGAGGATTCCGCGGGATCGGAATCCTTACGATTTTCTGAGGGTCAGTTTGGTCTTGATGTTAAGCTCCGCCATGACGCTGCTTGATCGGGCCCTTTGGCCTTGAACCAGTTCAAGATGAGCTGCCGGTGACACCGGCACATGCGGGCGATCTTCTTCATCGGCCCGATGCGTGAGCGCAGGGCGTTGGCGCACCAGACATCGAGGAATCCGCCGGCCCAAGTCGCGGATTGACATGTCGACAGCGCCTGGAAGTTCTCCTTGAGCACTTAGGCATGCACGTCCCTTAAATCGAGCCACAGGAGTGCGGCAGCCGATCGTAGTCTTTACAGCCCCGCCCGCAGCCAGAACAATAAGGTCCGGCCCGGGCGCAGGCTTACCTCGATGGTGTTGGGCGTATCGTGACGAAAGCACGCGGCGTGCCAGACAAACCCCTGGTGGTGGTATCAGCGATCGACCAGTGCGATGAGATCCGAGCACAAAAAGGAGGTGCGCTTCCATGACATGGCCATATCTGTGCCCAATGACGCGGCGGCTATATTGGGTTCGTATGGCAGGGACATCGAATGCTGCGCCAAAAGCCGGGCAGGCTTTCCCGCACTCGCTGTGCCCGTGGGCGAGCGGGTGGTGGCCGAAATGAAGCCTTTGCTCGCTGTCCTGATCGCTGGCTTGCGCACCACGAGGACGATCAGGCACTACGGCGACTACCTCCGGGTTCCGGGAGGAGGATCATTTGTCGTGTCGATGCCGATGGTCGGGATCGGAAGCTCTCCGCTCGGGCTTTACTGCTTAAATACCCTTGCGCCTACGAATTCTGCGGATGTCTGTCAAGCGACACCTCGCAGGCGGACACGCGTCCGGCAGGCCGTGTGCCGCCGTCTTTGCTATAACTAAACATATAAGGAACAATAAAACGCCATGCCTTCCTCGCCCGAAGTTCTCATCGTCGGCGCCGGACCCGCCGGAATCGCGGCAGCGCTGCGCCTGGCGCGCGCCGGTGTTTCGGTCATGGTGCTTGAGGGTGCCGAGTATGCCGGTGCGGAGAACTGGTCCGGCTGCGTGTACCACGCGGACGCGCTATTGCGCGAAGATGTTCTTGGCCGGGAACTCTGGAAGCAGGCCCCGAAAGAGCGGCGGATCGTTGCGCGCAGCCTGTTCGTGCACGATGGCATCAATGCGGCCGGTTTTGAGGCGCGCGCCCATGCCGGCAATGATTATGGCGAGGCATGGACGGTTCTTCGTCCCAAACTCGACCGCTGGCTTGCAAGCCAGGCAATAGGCTTTGGGGCAACGCTGCTAACCGCAACTGCGGTCACTGGTCTGCGCTATCGCGGCAACCGCGTTGTCGGGGTCAATACTGATCGCGGCGCAGTGGAGGCCGGCGTGGTATTTCTCGCCGAAGGCGACGCGGCCGGCCTCCTGGCGCGTGAAGGCCTGGAGCGGTGCGCGCTTCCGCACTATGCCCAGGGTATCAAGGCAGTATTCCGGTTGCCGCCCCAGGAAATCGAACGGCGCTTTGCGCTCGAACCGGGCGAAGGTGTGGCGCAGGAATGGCTGCTGCGCAACGGCCAGCTGGGCGGCCGCACGGTGCGCCTCAACATGACCGCCTTTCTTTATACAAACCATGACACGCTCTCGCTCGGACTGGTTCTGCCGCTGGATCGGCTGGCCACAGGCGGCGTCGCCGATCATCCTCATCTGTTTCAGCGTGTTCGCGAGGTAGCGGCGATTGCGTCCTATATAAAAGATGCGCAGCAGGTGAGCTACGGCGCCAAGGTCATTCGCTCCGGCGGAACCGACGAGACCCCGGAATGGGTGCGCGACGGCCTGGCTGTCGGGGGCGGCGCGCTCGGTCTTGGCCAGGAAGTGCCCTATCCAAATTTTATCGCGCCCGCTATCACGAGCGCGCTTGTGTTTGCCGATGCCGTGCTGCGTATTCGCGCGAAAGCGGCGGACTACACGCGCGATCAGCTGGAACTCGAGTACGCAGCCACGCTGCGCGATACAGCTGATTTCCGCAATGCCGAGTTGATCCGGCGCTGGCCCGCTGCGATTCATGGCGGACCGATGTTGTTCGAACACCTACCGGCGATGCTGGGGCAGATGGTTGATGCACAGAAACTGCCCCGTTCCGAAGCGCTTGCACAACGGCGGCGCGCTCTCGGCGTACAGCTTGCAAATCTGCGCCGCGATGCCGCACAGGCTCTGCATCTGGCGCACGGGCTCGGGCCGCGGCTGCGGGCGCACAAGGCAGAACCGCTGCAAGTGCGTTTCCTTGTAGTGCAAGGTGCGGGCGCTCCGCAGGAGATTGTGTCGCACGAAGATGCCCTGCTCGGACTTGCGGCCTGCGCCATTGGCCATTTCTATGGGCGGCGGCTGCCAGAGTTCAGTGATCGTGTGTCAATGATATGGCGCAGCCTGGGACAGACAGTGCTGGCACTGCCGCGCGTTGCGGGTCTGGGTTTCGACGCGCTGTGGGGTGGCGCGCTGCTTTTCGGCGATTTCATGGCCTACAAGGTCCGGCGAATTCCGCTGCGTGAACTGATCCTCAGACCTTACCATCGCTATGACGACATCGTGCGTCGCCGGCTCGATTGGGCGCAGGCGCATCGCACGGCCGCGTCGCCCAATTCCTGGATTGCCGCGCTTGACCGCTATCGCCCCGATCCGCGTCATATCACTGTTCCGCTGGACCTGGGTGCAGCGGGACAACAGTTGCGAAACGTCTGTCCGGCCGAGGTTTATACAGTCGTCGGCAGGCTTGGCGGTATTGCCAGCCAGCACGAGAACTGTATCAAGTGCGAATCCTGCCGGGTCACCATGCCCGCGGTGGACTGGAATCGCAGCGGTGGCCACAGATTTGCGTACCGCGTACCTGGCGACGGGCGCTACGGATTTGACTCGTCCGTCGAATCCACGCTCGATCTTGTGCCCTTGGCGCCGCTTCATCTCTATGACGGTGAACGCAGATCCTGGCAGGATCTCTATCGCTCATTGCGCGCGCGACCGGCAATGGTTGGCGCGGAGTGGCCACGTGCCTGGGCCAGGTTGCTGAAGGAGATATCGGTAAACGAACTGACCCGGGCTGCCCACGAGCGCGTCAGCTCCTGGCTGACGCGGCGCGCTTATGGCTGGATGGAAACGGAAGTGCGCGCCCTGCTGGAGCAAGCGCAAGCGCAGGTGACGGACCGTTGCGGCGTGCGCGATAGCGCGGAGCATGAGCAGCGCCGGCGCGAGCATTCCTGGGAGCAGCTCAAGGCGGATTTCCCGCCGCAGAGACTCGACGCCCTGGCACAGACCTCCTGGACCGAAGCTGACCGGCGCGTTTTCGGGCGCTGGATTAAAGCTGCGCGCGTCGACAGGCCGGCAGGAATCGAATGGCTCGCGGCGTGGTCGCCGGCGCTTGCCTGGATCGCAGCCGGTCACTATATCGCCGAATCTTGGGCGCGACGCGCAATTGATGAGGTCGTCGCCGCACCTTTCTGGCGCGAGGAAGACGGAGATTCGAATTGGTTGCCGGCTTGTGCCGGGTGCCACATCGACGCGCACGGTGTTGTCAGTACGGCAGGTGCAATCGTCGCGCACGGCGCAGGTGCGGATGCGGCGCAGCCGGTGAGGCTGCGGGTTGAATCGGGTCTCACCGGTTTTACCGCGACACCCGAGATGGCAGAACTAAGCGTTGCTCTTGCAATTGGCCAGGCATCCGTGTTGCGCAGGCGCGCCCTCGAATATGCGGGGAGCCGCGTCCAGTTTCGCGGCGAAATGCTGGACCACGAAGGGCGCGACAGCATCGCAAAGTTCGGTGCGATCAAACGCATGCTGGCGGGAATCGAGCAGGCACACGCGCTGCTTGTTTCCGCGCGCAGCTGGTGCGGGCGCGAGCCGGATCGGGTTCTGTCGCTCGTGCGCCAGTGCATGGGACCGTGGATGGACGCAGTGCCTTGGCTCGCGGGCCAGATTTTTGGCGGCATGGCCTATTCCGAGGAAGATATTCTCGCGCGCCGCTACCGTGACGCAATACTTTTCAGCCAATGGCCAGGCGCGCGCGAGCTCGAAACCGAAGATCCGGATTTCGGCGCACGAATTCTGGCGCAGGCGTTGCCGGGCTCGACAACGGATTACGCCAAAAATGTAAACCTCATGCTGTTCACTGCGAGCCAGCAGCGTGTCCGCAGGCTGCGTCCGGCCGAGTCAGTACCCATGACACGCAAGCCGCCGCGCGCGAGTCGTCCGCTGGAATGGCAAGCACAGAAGAAGTTCGTTTACCGGAGCGGCGGTTTCCTCGGTGGTCAGCTGCTTTCGCCGGATCAGTTGCTGACCACGGAGCATTACCGGCGGGATCCGGTGCTGCGCAGTACGCGCGCCGAAGTCCTGCGACTGCTGCGTCGTGGTTTCCGCAGCCCGAATCGCGGCGAACCCTATGGCCATTACATTGATTCACTTCACGGCATGCCGGAAACGGACGTCCGGCTGTTGCGTGACTTCAATGCCTTCGCGACTATCGTTCCCGAAACCCTGGGTGGAAAGGGCTGGAACAAGGCGCAATATTCGGTGCTGACCAATCTGTGCATGGGAGAAAAGGACACCGCAACTGGACTCCTTATCATGGCCAGCACGAGCATCGGAACGATGCCGGTGCTGCTCGGTCGCGACAAGGATCTGCCGCGACTGCGTGAGGAAATCCGGGTTTGCCTGGCCGATGCGCATGGGTGGAAGGTGCTGCGCACGGGGCTGGATCAGATGATCAGCATGCTCGAGCATCCCGAGCCGAAACCTTTTCGCAGGGCGATGGAGCATTGGGGCGTGCGCATTCAGCGCATGTTTCTTTTTCCGGGTTCGACACTGAAGTATCTGGCGCGCAACTACCTCTTGCTCGTGCAGCGGACTGTCGAAACTGCAAAATCACGGGATCTCGACACGCTCGCAACCTGCCTGCAGGAGTGCCGCGACGGGTTCGATGCCGTGCGCACCCTTCTTCTTGAGGAACAGCAGGAACTCGATGCCCGCGAACGCGCGCATGAGCGCTTTCT
>VFSW01005422.1_pt1 | contig 18856 bp, 16 predicted proteins | sample 5358111 | NCBI WGS metagenome assembly VFSW01 (sample SAMN11554181, study PRJNA540505) | mine drainage metagenome | isolation source: sediment from site ElyBrook_90M | place: USA: Ely Copper Mine, Vershire, VT | collected 2017 | reverse complement strand
TGGTATACCAGAAGACAAATGGCAAGGTCGTGGTCATGAATGCCGGAGTACCGACGGCCGTGGAGCTGACAAAAATATTTCCAACAATAAAAGGCCAATAGTCTATCGCTGTCCCCGGCGGCGATGCGTCGCCGGTTCTGGCCTGCGAATTGCATCACAAATAATGTAACCGAACGCCCAGGACACCACGTAAGTCTGGCGCCGGCCAGTATTTCGCTCCGCGCCCGCTTATCCACCGGGGAGTTTAAGGAGGCCCGCTCTACGATTGCTCAGGCGATCTCGAACGTGATGGCAAAGAAGATAGGACCGTGACCGGGCCACCCTATCTGACCCAATACGCCAGAACTCTCAAGCGCGCCAAGTTGATTAGGACCCAGTCAGCGGATTCCGTCAGGAACAGAAGGCGTGACAGGCGAGGAAAATTGTTCATAACTCATCTGTGTTCACGTTACGTGAACAAGACATAATAATGAACATGATCGCTACACCGCCGGACACAGATTTATTGCCCCCGCACCCTCTGGATCTCCTTCAGTGCGCATTTGATGCCCTGCAAAGAACCACCGGATTGATAGCAAAAGTGGCGCCGAAGGTTGATAGGCCGATCGGTCGCCGACCCGACGCCATCGTTGAAATCGACATTGGCGGACATACACACCGGTATGCCGCACAGTTAAAGCGAATCGATCGCTTCGCCACCTTGGGCGCTGTCAAAAAACCAGATGGACCACTACGACGAGCCGGGATTGCTCATCGCTCCGCGCATCACACCGGAAATTGCGGAACGGTGCCGCGAACTCGATATTCCCTTCATTGACACCGCCGGAAACGCCTACCTCCACGCCCCCGGGTTGCTCGTGTTCGTAAAAGGGCAGCGTCTCCTAGATGACGATATACCAATCGGTGGCGCCGGACCCCGTGCCGGCACTGCGACGGCACTGCGCGTTATATTCGCATTGCTGTGTAAGCCGGAGCTATTGAACGCGCCCTATCGCGAAATCGTTCTGGCGGCCGGCGTCGCGCTTGGCGCGGTCGGCGGGGTGTTCTTGGATCTGAACAGTCGGGGCTACACGATGGGCGGCCAACGCACAGACCGGCGCCGTCTTGTGGAACCTGAACGACTCTTCGAGGAGTGGGTCACCAACTACCCGATCAGACTACGCCCAAAACTCAACCCCAAGCGCTTTCGTGCCGCGACACCGGACTGGTGGCAACAGTTCGACGCAACCGAGTACGGTGCCCTGTGGGGTGGCGAGGTCGCCGCCGACAAACTGACGCGATATCTGAAGCCCGCGACCTTTGTCCTTTACGTTCGTCCCAACAACGACCGCGAAGCGCTGACGCGCTTGGTCGCGGCGAACCGGCTTCGCGCTGATCCCAACGGGGACATTGAGATTATCGAAGCCTTCTGGAACTTTCCTCCGAACGAAGATCATCCGGATCTCGTTCCACCGATACTCGTCTATGCGGATCTCGTCGCAACCCTCGATCCCCGCAACATGCAAACCGCGAAGCTGGTTCGCGAGCGGTATATCGACCGTGCTCTGCGTCAGGGCTGATCGACCCGTTGATCCGGTCGTCCTTGCGATCCTGCGGGAAGTGGACCGCCTCGCTGGCAAGCTTGGGTTCGAATATTTTGTGGCGGGTGCGACCGCCCGGGATATCCTGCTGACTCATGTCCACTGTCTGCCTATTGTTCGAGCGACGCTAGACGTCGATTTTGCGGTGGCCGTTTAGAGCTGGCAGCAGTTTGAAGCCATTAAGGCAGCGCTTGCGGCTGAGGGTCGGTTTAATGCGTCGCAAATTGTCCCGCAACGACTCCACTACCGCCTATCCGATGCGGAGGAGCCAGGCTACCCGATCGACATCATCCCGTTCCGCGGCGTGGAACAGCCACCCAATGCAGTGGCATGGCCGCCGGAAATGACCGTGCTGATGAGCGTGACCGGATATGAAGAGGCGCTCGCCGCGGCAGCAGAGGTGCAAATCGACGACAACCTCGTAGTCCCTGTAATTTCGTTGCCGGGCCTTGTAGTGCTGAAACTGTTCGCCTGGCGCGACCGGGAAGCCGAAGACTCGCAAGGATGCGCAGGACCTCGTGACGCTTTTTCACCGATATTGCGACGCCGGCAACCTGGATCGGCTTTACGACGAGGAGAAAGATCTGCTGGAAGCGGTCGACTACCATCCGGAACTGGCCGGGTCCGGACTTCTTGGCCGAGACGTGCGAAAAATGGCCGCGCCAACAACGCTCGCGCAGATGCTTTCGTTGTTTGATAACCCGACTCTAGTCGACCGGCTTGTCATGCATATGGGCAAAGCGCTGCACAGTATCGAAGCCTCCTCCGCCGCCGCGGAGCGTCTGCTCGATCAGTTCAGGGCGGGGCTTGCCGGAGGCAAGGGTCAACATATCGACCCCATAAGGAAAGCGTAGCATTCGTAATTCCGGTCAGCTTCTCGGTGGGCAATCGTGCTCCGGATCATGGCAGCGCTTACCGATCACTTTCCCATGCCTCGGCCCAGGCACCCTCGCCCCGCTCCCTCAGCCACGCTGAGGGCCACGCTTCTCCATGCGCGGTCCGCAGTTCCCCGATGCGCGTGAGACCATCCTTGCTGCTCACGCCGACAAACCCGAATTCCGGCGCTGACAATCCGAGATCGAACAGCCGCCGCCTGGCCCGGCTGCATCAGGTAATACTGGCGCCTGGGGGGGTCGCCATTGCCACGATGTCCCTCTGACGTAGGCCTGGTCGACAAATCCGGGCACAGGCAACAGCATCGGTACCCGCGCAAATCCAATGAACGGATATCTCCTCGCCTCGTGCCGGACTCAGCTCGCCAGGCCGGAGTGACGCAACAGCGCGTCGATCATCGGTGCGCGGCCACGAAACCTGATGAACAGCTCGGTTGGCTCATATACGCCGCCCTGCTCGAGGATGCTGTGCAGGAAGTCATCGCCGGTCTGGCGGTCGAAAATCCCGTTTTCCTCGAACTTGCTGAAAGCGTCGGCTGACAGAACCTCGGCCCATTTATAGCTGTAGTATCCAGCGGCGTAGCCGCCCGCGAAAATGTGCGAAAAACTGTTCTGAAACCTGCTGAACGCCGGTGGAAAAAGGACCGCAACCTCCTTGCGGACCTCGTCCAGAAGTTCCTGGACGGTTTTCTCCGCCGCTCCGAAACCGCCGTGCAAACGCATATCGAACATCGCGAACTCCAGTTGCCGTACCATCTGCATGCCGGACTGGAAGTTCCTGGCCGCGATCATCTTGTCATAGAGAACCTGCGGCAGCGCTGCGCCGGTTTGGTAGTGGCGCGCCAAGCTATCCAAGGCCTGACGTTCCCAGCACCAGTTCTCCATGAACTGGCTTGGCAGTTCCACGGCATCCCAAGGAACACCGTTGATGCCGGAAACGCCGACGTAATCGACGCGGGTCAACATATGATGCAGGCCGTGACCGAATTCATGAAATAGAGTCGTGACTTCGTCATGGGTGAGGAGCGCGGGATCGTCGCCTACCGGTGCGGTGAAGTTGCAGACCAGATAGGCCACCGGCACCTGCACGCCCGTGGCAGTGCGCTTGCGGCTTATGCAGTCATCCATCCATGCTCCTCCGCGCTTGCCGGGTCTCGGATAAAGATCCATGTAGAAACGACCACGCACCTCGCCGTGCATGTCGCGGATTTCGTAGAAGCGAACGTCCGGATGCCAGACTTCAGGGTTGTCGGACTGACGGATTTCGAGCCCGTAAAGACGGTTGACGACCGCGAACATGCCGGCAATAACCTGCGGTACCGGAAAATAAGGCCTCAGATCCTCATCACAGAAATCATAGCGGCGCTGGCGCAGCTTTTCTGAATAATACGGAATGTCCCAGACCTCCAGATCCGTGGCCCCGAACTCGGAGAGGGCGAACGCACGCAGCTCCGCCAACTCACGCTGCGCTGCAGGGCGGGAACGCTCCGCGAGTCCGCTCAGGAAAGCCAGGACCTCGTTGACGCTCTTTGCCATCTTTGTCACCAGCGATAGCGAAGCGTAATCCGGGTAGCCGAGTAAGCGCGCCTCCTCGGCCCGCAATGCGAGCAGGCGATTGATGACTTCGCCGTTGTCCCAGCGTCCGGCCTGCGGCCCTTGATCGCTCGCGCGGGTGACATAGGCCTCGTACATACTCCGGCGCAGCACACGCCTGTCGGAGTAGGTCATGAATGCCACATACGAGGGTCCGTGCAGGCTGAATTTCCAGCCAGGCTTGCCCTCGTGCACGGCCGCCTGGCGCGCCGCGGCACGCGCAGACTCCGGCAACCCCTCCAGATCAGCCGCATCCGTGATCAACAGCTCCCAGCCATTGGTCGCGTCAAGCACGTTCTCCTCGAATCGGCTCGTCAGCGACGACAGTTCCTGCTGGATCTCCCGAAAGCGGTTCTTGTCAGCAGCACCCAGCTCCGCTCCGGACAGACGGAAGTCGCGTAGCGTATGTTCGATGATCTTCCTCTGGGCTGCGGTCAATTCCGCAAACGCCGCATCAGCCGCGATGGCCTTGTAGGCGCGGTACACACGCTCGTCTTGGCCGAGTTCGGTCTGATAATCGCTGAGTTTGGGCAGACAACGATTGTAGGCTTCGCGCAGCGGCTCGCTGTTCATTACAGCGTTGAGGTGCGATACCGGCGACCAGAGACGGCTCAGCCGCTCCTCCATGTCCTCCATGGGCTGGGCAAAGCTGTTCCAGCTAAATGGCACGCCCGATGTCAGCAAACGTTCGCGTTCTTCCCGGTTGCGCGCCAGCATCACGTCCAGCGCAGGCTCGACATGTTAGGGAAGGATTTTCGTGAAGCGCGGCAGGCCGCGCAAATCGAGCAGGGGATTATCTGCTTCGCTCGCCACTTGTGTCATGGTAGGTTAGGGGCACGACGGTTGACCAGAGGATCATAATCTAGCATGTCTTGGCTGAGCACAGTATCCACCCGCGGACCCGGAACGTGAGCCACGCCCACCCGTATGAGGAGCTCACGCCAGAGGTCATCCTTGACGCGGTCGAGCGCCTGCCGGTGCGCTGTACCGGTGGCTTGCTCGCCCTAAACAGCTATGAAAATCGGGTCTATCGAGTCGATACCGAGACCCGCGGTCCCATCGCTGTCAAGTTCTACCGCCCTGGCCGCTGGACCGACGACCAGATAGCGGAGGAACATGCCTTTACGCGCGAGTTAACCGAACAGGAAATCCCGGTGGTCACCCCGCTCGTCGGCCCGGAGGGGTCGACTCTTTGCCGCCACGCCGGCTTCCGCTACGCACTGTTTCCGTGGCAACCCGGGCGTGCGTCGGAACTCGGCTTGCCGGAGGAGCGGCGCATGCTTGGCCGCTACCTCGGCCGCCTTCATCGTGTCGGCGCAAGCGCCCGTTTTCACAGCCGCCCACAGCTGACCGTCGAGGCATTCGGCCACGAGCCCGTCCGCTACGTGCTTGATCACGGGTTTCTACCCGGCTACCTTGATCAGGCCTATCGCTCGCTCGCATCGGAACTCGTGGAACGCATCGCCGGGATCATGGCCGCGGTATCGGCACGCACGCTGCGACTGCACGGCGACTGTCATCTTGGCAATCTTCTCTGGACAGATACCGGTCCGCACATTGTCGACTTCGACGATGCCCGCAGCGGTCCGGCGATCCAGGACGTGTGGATGCTGCTGTCCGGGGACCGGGATGCGATGCAGCGGCAGTTGGGTGAAATTCTGGACGGTTATGCGAGCTTCATGGACTTCGACACGAGCGAGATCGCGCTGATCGAACCGCTGCGTACGCTGCGGCTCATTCACTACAGCGCCTGGCTGGCACGGCGCTGGGACGATCCGGCATTTCCGCGAAGTTTTCCATGGTTCAACACCACTCGCTACTGGGAGGAGCAGGTACTTATTCTCCGCGAACAGCTGGCCCTCCTGGACGAAGAACCCCTGTTCCGGTCCTGAGCCTGCAACACCGTGCTACGGTGCGTTGTGTCTGCTGTCATTCCGATACACCGCTCGGGACGGGCAGATCATTTCGGTGCCACGTGCCGGGGAGACCTGCACAGGTATCTGCGGGCGAAGTGGTATGGCAGATTGCCGCTTTGCGGGCATGCGCAGACCGCCGCCCGCCAGGCACGTGCCGCCCGGATCTTCCTGGGTTTGCTGCTTCCCTGGGATATTGCGGCCACCGCTCTTTGCCAACATCACGGCAATTCGTCCATCCTACAGCTGGCACTTGCCGGGCCGTATCGAGGGCACCATGACCATCCGCTCTTATCTTGACGTCACGCGGGTGATCACTGCGTCCGCATACGTCGACGAATCGGCGGTGCTTATCGCAGATATGGCCATCGCGCAAGACAGCCCATCTGGCCCCTATGTGTCATTCGCGGGAACGTCAACCGCCTATGCATCGGTGCACGTACAAACATCCAGGTCGGACGCGTTATCCACGTCACCCATCGACATGCAGCGCTACCCGCAGGCAATGCGACGACGATCGGCAGCGAGGTGACTACCGGCCATCAGGCGACCCTCCACGGCTGCACGATCGAAGACCGGCGCCTCACCGGAACAGGCTCGGTGATGCGGGACGGGGCGGTGATCCGGTCCCACGTGTTGCTCGGAGCACGCAGCCTGGTATCCGAGGGGAGAGGGCTCGGAGGCGACTATCTGTGGTCCGGGATTCCTGTGCGCCGGGTCCGGCCGCTGACCGTTCCGGAGCTTGCGTCGATCAACTACTCGGCTGCTCATTATGTCCAGCTGAAGAACAACTACCGCCCGGCGGGATACCTTCAGCGAATCTTGCCGGTCGGCTCGGTCGAGGGGTGCCAAACAAAGCGGCTAGTTGCGGTCACGCAAGGCGTTCATGACCACCGCGGTATCGGGACGCATGCCGCGCCAGAAATAATAGGATTCCGCGGCCTGTTCCACCAGCATACCCAGACCGTCGGAGACGCATGCCGCGCCGTTTTGTCGCGCCCACTCCATGAACGGCGTCGGACGGTCGCCATACATCATGTCGTAGGCCAGTGCGCCGGCGCTGAAAATTCCCTGAGGCAGCAGCGGCACCTCTCCCTGCAGACTTGCACTGGTGCCATTGATGACGATGTCAAAGCCTTGGCCAGCGAGATCATGCAACCCGCAGGCGCTGATGGGAGGATTCCCGAACAGGCGCTCCAGTTCCTTGGCACGGGCGACCGTGCGATTGGCGATAACGACCGAATCGGGCGCGCATTCCAGCAACGGGGCCAGCACCCCGCGCACGGCACCACCCGCTCCCAGAATCAGCACACTTTTGCCTTGGAATGCGCGCTGCGGACACCGTCCGACCGGGTCTCTCCAGTCCACGCCGAGGAGCCTGGCGAGGTCGCGCACCAGACCGAGACCGTCGGTATTATGTGCCTCGATCTTTCCGTCACGGTTGAACCGGAGCGTATTCGCTGCCTGCGCCTTCTCCGCCAGATCGGTATGCAGTTCGGCAAGCCTGTACGCTTCCAGCTTGAACGGCACCGTCACGTTCAGCCCGCGGCCTCCGGTTGCACGGAACCGATCCACCGCCTGCGCAAAACCGCCGGGCTCAACCTGAATCGCCGTGTAGTCAATGCTGTCCTTGAACTGGCAGGCAAACATCCGGTGAATCGTCGGTGACTTGCTGTGTCCGACGGGATTACCCATCACGGCGTAGCGTTCCGGCATTTCAGAGTCAGACATCGTTTGTCCTGTATCACTCAGTACACCGCCACTAATGGTAACCTCTTCCGGCGACGTCCTGAAACCGGATCGCTGCAGCGCACGTCCGGCTCCTTACTGCCTGCATTGCACGCCGGGTGCACTCGGCAGGTCGTATCCGTTCCACACCGCTGAGATGGTGTGCGCCATTGACATCTCGCGGAGCGAACAATGACGACACTGCGGCGGCGCACCTTTTTCAGGCGGTGGGTTGCCGGAGCGGGCCCGATGCGAGCGCCTCTTGGAGGCTTGCACGCAGATCGTTGAGACGTCCGTGAAAGAAATGGCCGGCGCCATGCATGACCAAGAGCTGTGGCGGATCATCGAGGCCTGCTACCCAATCCTGCACACGGCGCACCGGAACGACCTCATCCTGATCGCCGTGCAGAATGATCGCCGTATGGCCGGGTGACGGCAGAGCGCTAAAGTCGTACAGGTTTACCGGTGGCGCCACCAGCACCATCCGGGATACTGGTCGCAGTACCGCCGTGCGCAGTACTACGTAAGCCCCGAACGAAAATCCGGCAAACCATGTTTCGGCGGCAGGATTACGGCCCCGGGCCCAGTCAGCAACAGCCAACAGATCGTCGGACTCTCCGTTACCGTCATCAAAGCTGCCGGCACTGCGGCCAACTCCACGGAAGTTGAAACGCACAGTGCGTACTCCCAGTTCGGCAAAGCTGCGGGCAAGTGTATGAACAACCTTATTTTGCAGGGTGCCGCCGTACAGTGGATGCGGATGACAGATGACCGCTTGAATGGGCTTTTCTGATTCTGCCTCCGGACACGCCAGCAGCGCTTCCAGCGGACCCGCAGGGCCCTGGATGGTTACCGGCCCGGATTCGCATGGAGATGACTGTCTCATGCCCCCCGGCAACCTCGCTCGCCGGTGCGCGGTGCACACCCCAGGGCCCTCAGGAATTCCGGCCGAACTTTCCGGAACGGTAGTCGCGGGCGGGTTTGGCCCGGATTCCCGGTCATTACCGGCTTTCCATTCTGGAAAACGGACGTCGCGGACACCCGGCATTGCTGCTGCCCCATTCGGCCTGCAAAGAAGAACCAGCGCTGCGTTCCGATACCAGCCTGAAGTGTCATTGCCGGTCTTTGGCCCGTACCACGATGCCGAGCTGCTCCCAGATCATGTCCACGCGCTGTCGCACGGACGGAGACATGGAAATCGCACGACCCCATTCGCGTGCCGTCTCGGGCCGCCATTTGTTCGTCGCATCGAGGCCCATCTTCGATCCCAGACCCGCAACCGGGCTGGCGAAATCGAGGTAGTCTATGGGTGTATTCTCAACGATGACCGCATCGCGCGCCGGATCAACGCGCGTGGTGACGGCCCAGATGACATCCTTCCAGTCACGCACGTTTATGTCGTCGTCGGTAACGATGACAAATTTGGTGTACATGAACTGGCGCAGGAACGACCAGACACCAAACAGGACGCGCTTGGCATGCCCGGGGTACTGCTTTCGGATGCTCACGATCGCCAGGCGATATGAACAGCCTTCGGGCGGCAGATAGAAATCGACGATCTCGGGAAACTGTTTCTGCAACAGAGGCACGAAAACCTCATTGAGCGCCAACCCGAGAATGGAGGGCTCATCCGGTGGACGGCCGGTGTAGGTGCTGTGATAGATGGGGTCCGTGCGATGCGTGATGCGCTCGACGGTGAACACCGGAAAGCGCTCGACCTCGTTGTAATAACCGGTATGATCCCCGAAGGGCCCCTCTTCCGCCTCTTCCTGCGGCGCGATATACCCCTCCAGTACGAATTCCGCGGTTGCGGGAACCTGCAGATCATTTGTGAGGCATTTCACCACATCGGTTTTTGCTCCGCGCAGCAGGCCCGCGAACTGGTACTCGGAAAGCGTATCCGGCACCGGGGTCACCGCCGCCAGGATCGTTGCCGGGTCGGCGCCAAGCGCGACTGCGACAGGAAAACGTTCGCCGGGATGCGCGCTGCACCAATCCCTGAAATCCAGGGCGCCGCCACGGTGTGCGAGCCAGCGCATTATCACTTTGTTGCGCGCAATCACCTGCTGCCTGTAGACCCCCAGGTTCTGCCGTTCCTTGTTCGGTCCGCGCGTCACCGTGAGCCCCCAGGTAATCAAGGGGCCGGCGTCCTCCGGCCAGCAAGTCTGAACCGGAAGCCGCGCCAGATCCACGGCATCTCCTTCGATCACGCATTCCTGGCAGGGTGCGTCCCTGACCACATGCGCCGGCATATTGAGCACCTGCTTGAACGTCGGCAGCTTCTCCCACAGATCACGGAACCCCTTTGGCGGCTCCGGTTCCTTGAGAAAAGCAAGCAACCGGCCTATATCGCGCAGCGCCTCGACCGATTCGGCTCCCATTCCCAGAGCCACGCGTTCCGGGGTACCGAAAAGGTTGGCAAGCACGGGCGTTGCATGCCCCCTGGGGTGCGTGAACAGCAATGCCGGGCCAGCTGCATGCAACGTCCGGTCGCAGATTTCGGTGATCTCAAGAACCGGGTCGACCTCGACGTCGATGCGCTTGAGCTCGCCACGGCGTTCCAGCTGGGCGATGAAGTGGCGCAGGTCGCGGTAGATCACCCGTATTGCCCCGGGCAGGAAACAACTGTCACAAGGCGGCAGGAAACCGACTCGGTACCCGTGTTGCGTCTGGGCCTAGTGCGGGGCATCAAGAGATCTTTCCATGCCGGGCGGTATGGTCTCGGCGAACGAACCGCGTGTGCTTATACCAGCCAGCCAGTGGGCCAGGCGCGCATGCCGGTCGCGCCAGTCATGCGGAAAACGGAAGTCAATGTATTCGAGCGCCACGCCCAATGCCAGATCGGCAATGCTGAAGCGGTCGCCTACGAGATAGGCCAGGCCCTTCTTGGCGCTGTCCGCATATTTCAGCGCTGCGACGATCTTGGTCTCCTGACGGGTAATGAGCTCCGGAGACTGCTTCTCAGGCGCCCGGCGGACCTCCATCAAGCGGGCTACGACTGCGTCCAAAATGCCTTGCGCCAGCGCATGCCAGCGCAGCGCATGCCAGCGCTCCTCGCCACTGCGTGGAATCAGGGGTTCGCCCGCCAGGCTGTCCAGGTATTCGGCGATGAGCGGGGAATCGAACAGCACATCGCCGTCATCGCGCACCAAAACCGGCACTTTGCCCAGCGGGTTGAGCGCAATCACGTGGCCCGCCGGATCCGACGGTCCTTCGACGATCAAATCGCAGGCGATTCCCTTTTCCTTAAGCAGCACCCGAACCTTGCGCACATAGGGCGAAGTCAAAGATCCATATAATTTCATTGGGTCCTCCTAACGGTAGTAATCCAGGAGCAGCCCAATGTAGACCGCTGCTCCGAAGTAATTGTTGTTCATGAAAGCGCTGAAACACCGGTCACGTTCGCGGGTCCAGATCAGCGTCTGTTGATAGGCGGCAATCGCGGCCGCCACAGCTAGACCCGCATAATACAGCAATCCCCGCCCCGCGAGGGCACCGCCCCAGGCCAGGAAGAGGATCGTCAGCACATGACTCGCTGCAACTAGGGCGCGATCCCAGCGTCCAAAAAGGATGGCGGTGGACTTCACGCCGATCCTCGCGTCATCGTCGCGGTCAACCATGGCATATTCGGGGGCGTATGCAACAGACCAGAATATGTTTGCGCCCAGCAGCACCCAGGCCGCGACAGGCACGGCGCCTGTTTCGGCGGCAAATGCCATGGGGATCCCCCAGCCGAAGGCAAGACCGAGGTAAAGCTGCGGAAGGTGCGTGAAGCGCTTGGTGAAAGGATAGCTCGCGGCCAGAAATGCGCCGATAAAGGCCAGCGCGACGGTCAACGCATTCAGAAGCATGACGAGCGCAAGGCCGGCAACGCAGAGCACGATGAACAAGACAATTGCTTCGCGCGGCGTTACCCGCCCCGAGGCGATGGGTCGTCCACGTGTACGCTTCACATGCGGATCGAAATCGCGGTCTGCGAAGTCGTTGATGACGCAGCCAGCCGAGCGCATGACAAAGACGCCCGCGACAAACACGATTACCACAATCGGAGAAGGTCGCCCGGCACCGGCGATCCACAGCGCCCAGAGCGTCGGCCAAAGCAACAGCAGCGCGCCGATCGGCCGGTGCCAACGCATGAGCATCGCATAATCGCGCAGACGCAAACGCATTGCGGTCACTGCTTGCATGGAGGGATACCTGGAAGGAAATATTCGCTCACCATAAGTGTCTTACCGTTGATCATAAACAACGAGCGCCTTCCCCAAATCTCCTGCGGCGCATGCCCGGTGCCATGGGTCGCCGCCGCATACAGGACACCCCCGGGAACAAGGCGCTCGATCGTCACACGCGCGCGCCTTAGCGTGGGGTTGCTGAACAGCGCTGCGCCCAGCGGCCGTGCTTTCAGGTGTCCAAGCCGCCGTTCCGGCCCGCGCAGCGTAGCTGCAGGAATGACGGTGCGCGCATAAACCCAGGCCGCCTGGTCACAGCGCAGGTACACCTCGCGCACCAGGCCATATCTTCCCGGCGGCACCCCGAGTTCCAGTGCTTCGCACGATCGTGGCAGTGACCAGCCCTGCGTCAGCACCTCGACAGTGAATCTTCCGGCACAGACGGCCCGCAGTCTTCCCGTCAGCGAGGCCGGGTCAAGAAGCCAGTCGCGCATCTCGACAGGCGCCGAGCAGACATTCATACGGCGGCGATGGAGCCACGGAGATTCAACCGTGCACGTATTCATGGGCGTTCAATATTTTGCACAAGTTTTGTGCATAGCGGACGGGGCATTGCCGATTCCAGTCCATTTCCGCAGCACGCGGAGAGTTTCATGGGCGCATTATGCCGTTCCGCCTGCATCCCGGCCAGATCCCGCCTATACCTCGGCATAGCTGTCACGGACTCCGAGCCATCGCTGCACGATGGGCGTGACATGTTGCGGATACCGGGTCAGCAGAATGGTGGCGACCCTTTCGATCTGCGGGAGCGCGGACTGGTCGCGCACAAGGTCCGCGATGTGGAACTGCTGCTCCCCGGCTTGCCGGGTACCGAGAACCTCGCCAGGCCCGCGCATCTCGAGATCCTTGCGCGCTATCTCGAATCCGTCGTTGGTGGCACGCATGATCGCGAGCCGTTCCCGGGCAGCCCCCGAAAGTGGTGACCGGTACATGAGCACACAGCTGCTGGCAACTGCACCGCGCCCGACGCGTCCACGCAGCTGGTGCAGTTGCGAGAGGCCCAGGCGTTCTGCGTTCTCAATGATCATGAGGCTGGCGTTCGGAACGTCCACGCCGACCTCAATGACGGTTGTGGAGACCAGCAGGTCTACGTCGCCGTGCTTGAACGCGGTCATGACCTGTTCCTTTTCTGCCGGCTTCATGCGGCCATGGATGAGCCGGACCTGTAGCTCCGGCAGTGCCTGCCGCAGAGCCGCCTCTGTCGCGGTGGCGGTCTGAAGCTGCAGCGCTTCCGACTCGTCGATCAGAGGACAAACCCAGTATGCCTGGCGCCGCTCGACGCATGCACTACGAACGCGTTGCACGACGTCCTGGCGTCGGCTGTCTGGTATCACTGCGGTTTCAACCGGGTGCCGCCCGGCAGGCAGCTCATCTATGATCGATACGTCCAGATCCGCGTAGACAGACTGGGCCAGTGTGCGAGGTATCGGGGTCGCAGTCATGATGAGCTGGTGCGGCCAGCAACCGTTCACGGCGCCCTTTTCACGCAGCATCAGGCGCTGGTGTACGCCGAAGCGGTGCTGCTCGTCGACGATGACGAGACCGAGGCGGCTAAATCCGATCTCACGCTGGAACAGCGCATGGGTTCCGACTACTACTGGTGCGCTTCCGGAGGCAACGAGTTCCGACATGGAGCGGCGTGTTTGGGCATTGAGCCTGCCGGTCAGCCAGGCAACTTCGATATTCATCGGCGCCAGCCAGTCCCGAAAATTGCGCCAGTGCTGCTCGGCCAGAAGCTCGGTTGGTGCCATGATCGCAACCTGCCAGCCGCATTCGACCGCATGGAGCGCTGCCGCAGCCGCAACCAGCGTTTTTCCTGACCCTACGTCGCCCTGGACCAGTCGCTGCATCGGCTGCCTCTGACGCAGATCGCCCACGATCTCCTTTATCACCCGTTGCTGCGCCGCCGTGAGTGCGAACGGAAGGCGTGCGAGCAGCGCATCAAACAACTTTCCGCTGGCGTCGATGACAGGGGCGCCATGCCGCCGGATGCGCTCCCGAAGTTTGCGCAAGCTCAGGCAGTGCGCCAGCAGCTCTTCGAAGGCCAGTCGTTGCTGTGCGGGGTGGAGCCCCTGCGTCAGCATGTCAACGGCTGCCTGCGGGGGCGGACGATGCACATAGTCCAGAGCCTCGCGAAGCGTAGGCAGCTGCAGCATGGCCAGCACCTCTTCCGGCAACCATTCGCGGATGCCCTGCAGGTGTGTATCCAGAACCCCGGTTATGAGTCTGCGCAGCGAAAGCTGGTGCACGCCTTCCGTAACCGGGTATACGGGCGTCAACCGGCTTTCCGGTTCTGGCTTTACGCCTGCTGGCAAAAGCTCGTACTCGGGGTGGACCACTTCCGGCCCGGCCGGCCCGTTGCGCACTTCACCAAAGCAGCGCAAAAACGCACCCCGTTGCAAAGTATTCTGCTGCGCTACCGAGAAATGAAAGAAGCGCAGCAGAATGCTGCCGCTGCCATCGGCCACACGGCACAGAAGATTGCGGCGACCGCGGTAGACCACGTCTGACAGTTCGATGTTTCCGCAAAACATCGCCTCCTGGCCGGCCCTCAGACTGCCGATCGGCGTAAGCCGGGTGCGGTCCTGGTAGCGGAGAGGGAGGTGAAACAGCACGTCCTGAACGGTGCGCAAACCGAGGCGCCCGAGCTTCGCCGCAACCCTCGGTCCGACCCCCTTGAGCGCCGAGACCGTCTGCTGCTCGATATCCATTAGTGGCGCAAGAGAAGTTCTACTGGTCCTCGAGGACCATGATCGCGTCCATCTCGACCGACGCCCCCTTGGGCAGATCGGCAACCCCTACCGCCGCACGCGCCGGATAGGGTTTGCGGAAGTAATCGGCCATGACTTCGTTCACGACCGGGAAATTGGCGAGATCCGTGAGATAGACGTTCAGCTTCACGAACTGCTGCAGGCCTCCGCCCGCTGCGCTGGCAACCGCCGCCAGATTCTCGAATACCTGTACAATCTGTGCGCGTATGCTGCGGGTCTCAAGTTCACCGCTTTCGGGACGCAGCGGGATCTGGCCGGAAAGGTACACCGTCGAACCGGCCCGTACCGCCTGTGAATAGGTGCCGATCGCCTGCGGAGCGTCATCGGTCTGAATTGCCTCTCTTTTCATCGATCACCTCGTGTGGAAATCGCAAGCAGCCAAGGAGGGCGATGACCCATGCGCGAGGCACGCCGTCACCGTGAACTGCCCGTTCGCTAACCCTTCATTCGATTGATGCGTATGACCGCTTCCTGCGAGCGTATACGGCGAATAATCTTGGCCAGATGCGCGCGGTCGCGCACTTCGACCGTGAAGTCTATGGACGCATTGAAGCTGTCACGCTCCTCGATGGACACGGCGTCGACGTTCGCATCCATCTCGGCGATCGCCGCCGCCACCATAGCGAGGACGCCGCGCTGATTCTTGACCTCGACGCGCAGGCTGACCGGAAACACGGAATCGATTCGGCTCTCCCAGCGCACATCGATCCACTGTTCCGGATGCTTTCGGTACTTGACCACGTTCGGACAGTCTTCGGTGTGCACGACGATGCCGCGGCCCGCCGACAGAAAACCCAGGATGGGGTCACCCGGGATGGGGCGACAACAGCGTGCAAATGTCACCACCACCCCCTCGGTACCGCTGATGGCCAATCCGGGCAGCTTTTCGCCGGTCGTCCTGATGTCTGCGGTCGCTGGCAGAAGCTGTCGGGCCACCACCGCTGCGAGCCGGTTGCCCAGCCCGATGTCGGCAAGAAGATCGTCCCAGCTCCGTGTCTTCAGCGTCCGCAGCAGCGAGACGCGCCGTGCTTCATCGACGCCCGGTAGCTCCATGCCGGCCTCCTGCAAAGCCTTATTGAGGAGACGTTCGCCGAGTCTTACTGACTCGCCACGCTGCAAATTCTTGAGATAACTGCGGATGTGCGCTCGTGCCTTGCCGGTCACCACGTAGTCGAGCCACATTGGGTTGGGGCGACCCCGCTTGGAGGTGATGATCTCGACATGATCGCCGTTGTGCAGCGCGGTACGCAGCGGCACGAGTTCGTGGTTGATCTTCGCGCCGGAACAGCGGTTGCCCACATCGGTATGGACGTCGTAGGCGAAATCGACGACAGTCGCGCCACGGGGAAGCTTCCTGATGTCGCCGTTGGGGGTAAACACATACACCTCGTCGGGAAACAGGTCGACTTTCAAATGCTCCAGGAATTCGTTCGGGTTACCGGCTTGCTGCTGGATCTCGAGAAGGTCCTTCAGCCACTGCAGCGCGCGCTTGTGCACTTGCGCGCCGTGGTCTCCGCTCTTGTACAGCCAATGCGCAGCAACGCCCGCCTGCGCCACCCGGTGCATGTCTTCCGTACGGATTTGCACTTCGATCGACACACCGAAAGGACCGAAGACCACCGTATGCAGCGATTGATAGCCATTGGCCTTTGGTATAGCGATGTAATCCTTGAACCTGCCAGGTATCGGCTTGTACAGGTTGTGGATGATGCCGAGCATCCGGTAGCAGGTGTCCACCTTGTCGACGATGATGCGGAATGCATATACGTCGTACACTTGTTCGAAGGTAAGGGACTTCTGGCGCATCTTCTTGTAGATGCTGTAAAGATTCTTTTCGCGGCCGGAGACCTCGGCCGCCAGGCCCTCCTGCTTCAGCTGGTTCAGGATCGCGCCCCGGACCTTCTCGACGAGGGTCTTGCGGTTGCCGTGCCGCTTGCGCGTGGCTTCGGCAAGCACGCGGTAACGCAGCGGATACAGGTTGGCGAAACCCAGATCTTCGAGCTCATGCGACCACTGATGCATGCCCAGACGATTGGCGATGGGCGCATAGATGTCGAGGGTTTCATGTGCAATGTCGCGCCGCCGTTCGGGCGGCAGGGCGCCTAGCGTACGCATATTGTGCAGGCGGTCGGCAAGCTTGATGAGAATTACCCGGATGTCCTGCGACATCGCAAGCAGCATCTTGCGGAAATTCTCGGCCTGCTCTTCCTCTTTGGTCTTGAACTCGATCTGGCCGATCTTGCTCACACCATCGACCAGTTCGGCAACGTCCTTCCCGAAATCCGCCGCCACCTGTTCCTTCGCGGTGGGGGTGTCTTCAATCACGTCGTGCAGAATGGCGGCGATGATGCTCCTGCTGTCGAGGTGCATCGCCGCGAGGATGCGGGCGACCTCCAGGGGATGGAAGATGTACGGTTCACCGCTGCGCCGGCGCTGGCCCTCATGCGCCTGGGCACCGAACAGGTAGGCCCGATAGACATCGGCGACTTCCGGGGCGGGCAGGTAAGTCTCCAGCAGTACGCACAGGTCTCCGATCTGGAACCTTTCGCCCCACGTCCCCAGGTGCGGCTGATCAGGAAGAACTGGCGCCGCCTTCCTTTTCTGCCGGTGCAACAGACGCGTCCGTCGCGATCTGCCCCGCTGTGTCGTCATCAGGTTCGTATGCGGCCTCCGGAGCCTTTTCATCCAGGATAGCGTTCGTGACGAAGCCCCCGGCGATCTCGCGCAAGGCAACCACCGTCGGCTTGTCGTTTTCACGGCCCACACAGGGCTCGGCACCCAGCGCTAGCTGTCGGGCGCGTTTTGTAGCCACTAGAACCAGCTGGAAGCGGTTCTCCACATTCTCAAGACAATCCTCTACGGTAACTCTGGCCATTCCTCACCTCGATCGTATTTAGCACTTTTCCGTCCCGGACGTCCCCCGGTCGCTTTCCGTCAGGGACGCGGTACAGGTCATACCCACACTTTGACGACACCGGAAAATCCGGAACAGATTGACCGCTGTAACGCTGGTCCCATTCGTCACAGTTGCCGAATTACCGCTGCGCTTACTGACATCTTACTGATAATTTGAGTTTTTTTCTATTCGTCCCGCAAAAGAGCAGCAATATCGAGCATTACGGGTCGAACGTCGCCGAAATGGCCTTCCAGAATCGCACGGATATCAGACAGCGCCGCAGAAAAAACGTCGTTGACGACAACATGGTCGAACTCGCCGTAATGGCGCATTTCTGACGAAGCCTCCCGCATCCGCCGCGCTATGGTCTCGGGGCTGTCCTGACCACGGCCAACCAGACGCTCATGGAGCGCTTCGCGTGAAGGCGGAAGCACGAAGACGGTTACCGCATCCGGCATGAGTTCCTTTATATGCCGGGCGCCCTGCCAGTCTATGTCCAAAACCACGTTTTTGCCGGCTACCAGCAGGTCTTCGACCGATTCCCGCGCCGTACCGTAATAGTTGCCGAAAACCCGTGCATGTTCGAGGAATCGCCCTTCCTTGACCATGGCGGCAAATTGGTCGTTCGATACGAAGTGATAGTCCGTGCCATTCCGTTCCCCCGGGCGCGGGGCGCGCGTGGTGTGGGACACGGACACTGCAACATTCGGCGCACTGGCTGCAAGCGCCTTGGCCAGGCTCGACTTGCCAGCACCGGAGGGGGCAGACAATATGAGAAGCTTCCCGGGGATCATGGATCAGCGGGCCGGCGCGACTGGCGCCAAATCCGGCGTCGCTGGCACATGGCGTCCCGCTGCCGAGGACCGGCGACGATGAACCGAGCTGTTAATACTGTCATTCGCGGACCTGGATCACAAATTTTGGCCTGAAAACACCGTAACGGCGAGGCTTCCCGTGCTTCCGCACTGGTTATAGAACACTCGCAGATTCATGCCTTCACGAGGCTGATCAACGGAAGGGGATCCGAAATCGCCTGCCTGCTGTCCCAAAAACGAGTTGGGGCGAGAAGCCTTGGGAGGCTACTCGATATTCTGGACCTGTTCCCGCATCTGCTCGATCAGAACCTTCAGGTCCACCGCGGCATTCGTAAGCCGGACGTCCACGGCCTTCGATCCCAGCGTATTGGCCTCGCGGTTGAATTCCTGCATCAAAAAGTCCAGCCGCCGTCCGATCTGCCCTCCCTGATCCAATAC
>VFSW01005421.1_pt1 | contig 18858 bp, 16 predicted proteins | sample 5358111 | NCBI WGS metagenome assembly VFSW01 (sample SAMN11554181, study PRJNA540505) | mine drainage metagenome | isolation source: sediment from site ElyBrook_90M | place: USA: Ely Copper Mine, Vershire, VT | collected 2017 | reverse complement strand
AAGTCCTTGCGATTGGCCGCATGAGCAAGTTGCATGGCGCCAATGCCGCCGAGGTCGCGATTCTCGTGCGCGATCAGTATCAGCGGCGCGGCCTTGGACTGGAGTTGCTGCGCCGGCTCATTCAAGTGGCTCGCGACGAACGTCTTGATTCGGTCCACGCTTACATGCTTCAGGAAAACGTGGAGATGCGCGCGTTGATTGAGAAGCTGGGCTTCCGCATCTTGGCCACCGACGATCCAGGTGTCCTGTTTGCAGTGCTCGACCTCTGAAGCGGCGATTGCGATTCCTTGCGCTACGCCAGTTGCGGCACATTACGCAAGCCCGTGCGTCAGTGCGCGCAGTAGCGGCCGAGGAACTTAGATTCCGAACCCATCAAATCTGCAACATACAGAAACTCAATCCACTTACTCGAAATCCAGAATCAGCCTGATTGGCCTCCGAACTGCCCTACTGTTTACTTTAGGGGTAGAGAAGCTATGAGAGCGGTTGAACGTCTCATGCAAGGGATGCCCGGGGAATCGATAAGAGATGCGGTGCCGCAATCGGAGCGCTTATCTCCATTCTGTCCGTTGCCATGATTTTCTCCTCCAGTTATCGGTGGAGGCGAGAATTCTCGGCGCTCAAACAGGGGATGAGCACCTTCCTTGTAAGTCTTGGGATCGTGTCCGCATACTATGCAGTTCTCGTGCTCTGGTTCTGGAAGGCGGCCACGCAATCGCTGTCGCGCGGATAACGCAACGAATCTTCGATGGGGGTGAAAGAATGCGAGCACTGATTGCCATAGATGGTTCGCCTGCTTCGCAGTCCGTTGTGGACGAAGTCGCAGCACGCCCTTGGCCGAAACAGACCGCGCTTCACGTACTTTCCGTTCTGGATTCTCTCCTGTTCACCAAATCCCCTGTATTAGTTCGGACGGCCACGAAAGGCGCTCAAGCCGCCGTCGACAAAGCCGCAGAGCAACTTCGCTCCACGAAAATGGAAGTCTCTGCGTCCGTCGTCGAAGGCAATCCCGCAAGCTCCATCGTGGACGTCGCAGCGAAATGGAAAGCCGATTTCGTCATAGTGGGTTCCCACGGCGCGGGCCGGCTCGGCCGCTTTTTACTTGGGAGCACAGCACACGCAGTTGTGCGGAAGGCGCCGTGCTCAGTCGAAATCGTCCGGCGAGCTGCGCGAGATCAGAAGGGCGGCTGCGCTCAGGGCCTGCGCATACTGTTGGCTACCGACGGATCGGATTATTCGACGGCTGCGGTTCAATCTGTCGCTCAGCGGTCCTGGCCGCAGGGCACCGAAGTGCGCGTCATCGCGGTGCCCGAGTTTATTGTGCCGACACTCGAGACGACCTACGTTAGCCCCGAGTTTTGGGAGAAGCTGCGCGCAAATTCAATCAGCGACGCAAAAGCGGCCGTTGCGGCAGCCTTGAAAATCTTAAAGGGCACTCGATTGAAAGCCGAAGGAGATGTACCGACCGCTTTGGACGTTCCGAAAGCGGTGATTCTGGACGAAGCGAAAAACTGGAATGCGCGCTTGATTGTGGTTGGATCGCATGGCAGGCGCGGATTTGATCGATTCGTGATGGGAAGCGTCTCTGAGGCCGTGGCCATGCATGCTCACTGTTCCGTAGAAGTCATTCGGCCAAGGCAAGCCCCGAAAGGGAAAGGAGAAACGAAATGAAAGTAAAAGACGTAATGGTGGGAACACCAGTCTCATGTAGCGAGCAGACAAACTTGGGGGCGGCTGTCGAGATGTTGTGGAATCACAACTGTGGCATCCTTCCGGTTACGACTAGCGACGGAAGAGTCTATGGCGTCGTAACGGATCGCGACATCTGTATCGCGCTCGGGACGCGGAATCGTTTGCCGGGAGATCTCAACGTCGGTCAGGTCATGACTGGCAAACTTTTCTCGTGCTCTCCGGAGGATGATATTCGTACCGCTCTCGGAACTATGCGCACCGAAAAAGTTCGCCGATTGCCGGTGATCAACCGTGACGGCGTGCTCCAAGGTGTCTTGTCTATGGACGACGTGGTCTACCATGTGGGTGACACCAAGAAAACGACGGAACTCTCCTACGAAGACGTCGTGCGCACATTCAAGGGTATCTATGCGCCCCCACTTCCGGAGTTGGTTCTACCAAAGAGCGCTGCCGCTTGAACGGCGCCAGCCGCGACCGCAAGTGATCGCCAAGTCTGCACGCCCCGGTTTGCTATGTCGGGCGTGTGCGTTTTCGTCAGGACTTAGTCGCTGGAACGCTGCTGCTTCGGAACTGGGTTCTGCCCAGCTCCTTGGCAGCCGCGGCTCGGTGCGCGAATCCCTAAAGGAGGCAAGCAATGGCCACTGTTGCCAAGATCAAAAACAATTCGACAATCCCCGAGCTGACCAATAAAGAGCTCCAAAGCCTTCTCACATGCGAGAAGACGCCAGCGGTTTCTATTTTCATGCCTACACTTCCTTCTGTACGAGGTGCGAATGAGAACGTAGTTCGTCTGAAGGGTCTTTTGCGGAGAGCCGAAGGCGAGTGGGCCGCGCGCTCGCAGCATGATCCCAACGCAGATGCACTTCTCCGACCAATAGAGCATCTCGTCGGCGCAGAAACTCTTTCGTGCGACGGCAAGAGTCTTGCCCTGTTTGCGGCGACAGACTTTTTTCGCGCCTATAGCTTGCCGTTCGAACTTCCGGAACTCGTGAACGTCGGCGGACGGTTTTTCTTGAGGCCTCTTCTTCCGATGCTTGCCGGCGACGACAGGTTTTACATTCTCGCTCTCAGTCAAAAGCATGTCCGGTTGCTCTACGGCACGCTTTACGGCTCCAAAGAGGTTCAGCTTCACGGGGTTCCCGAAAATCTTTTTGAGGTATTTGAGAACGAAAGCTTTGACCGGCAAAAGCAGTTCCACACGGCCTCGCGAGCCGACGCGGGCAACAGACCAATCTCCCACGGCAGCGGTATGGAAATCAAAGACAGGATCGTCGGTTTCTTTCGCCGCGTGGAGAAAGGCGTGACGCCTGCAATTCAAGATTCAAAGGCTCCGCTGATCTTGGCAGGCGTAAGTTATCTCCTCCCGCTTTATCGCGAGGTGAACACAAGCCCGGCGCTCGTGGATGATGCCATCACGGGGAATCCCGATATCCTAAGCGCTCAGCAACTGCACGCGGCTGGTTGGGAAATCGTTCAACGACGCCTCGAGTGCGAAAAGAAGCGTGCTCGAGATCAATACACAGAGCTGGCCGGTACACCCCAAACGTCGAGCAATTTGCGGGAAATTGTCGCAGCCTCCCCCAGTGGCCGTATCCTTTCGCTGTTCCTGGCTGAAGGCGCCGAGCAGTGGGGTTTTTGGGATTCAGAACAGGGGGTTGCGCACGTTCATCACAACCGCGAGCCTGGCGATGAAGACTTACTGAATTTTGCGGCGATTCAAACCTTACTGCACCACGGTAATGTCTATTCCGTCGCGCCGGTCGAATTGCCAGACGGTGCGAACTTGGCGGCCCTGTTTCGGTTCTGAGTGTTCGCAATGTCAGGTTGAGAAAGCCGTCCAGGAACCAAGCTCGCGAGGCAACTCTGTCCGATTCGCGACATGATAACATGCGGTAGTTGGCGCGTGTTATGAACCCCTTGATTTCCAAATGGCGTTTGAAGGCTGTCCTCCCGGTCGCGGCCGTACTCGTCCTGGGTCTCGCCGTTTTCGAGGCCGCGATGCTCATCCTGGAAACACCTAACCGTCATTGGATCTTAATTATTGCGGCCGGCGGTGCGGTAGCAATTTGTGGTGTCTTGCTTGCGGTGCTGGCTATTCTGTTCCAAAAGCCTTTGGTCGAAATGAACGACAAGATTGCGCGCCTGCGCAACGGAGATTTGAACGTCACATTGAACTTCGCCCGCCGCAATGACGAAATCGGCGAGTTAGGCCGCCATTTTAACGAGATGGTTTGTCAGCTCCGGCAGAGCCGCGAAGAAATCGAGCGTCTTCACCGCGAACAGATGACGCGTGCCGAGCATCTCGCGACCTTGGGTGAATTGGCCACAGGCCTTGCCCATGAGATTCGCAATCCCCTTACGGGAATCGCTGGCGCAATCGAAATTCTTGTCGGTGACCTGCCGCCGCAGAGTCCCGGCCGGGATGTCCTGGAAGAGGTTCGCAGAGAAGTGAAGCGCATCAATGTTATTCTTTCCGACCTGCTCATTTATGCGCGGCCGCAACCTCCGCGGCTCGTTGCCGCGGACTTGAACGCCGCTGCGGAGCAGGCCACACGGCTGGCGCGGGAACAGATACGCAGCCGTCCTATTGAGATTGAACTTATTTCGCAGCCAGACCTTCCGCCCGTTGTCCACGATCCCGCGCAAATCGAACAGGTGCTGATGAACCTGTTATTGAATGGCATTCAGGCCATCCCCGAACGTGGGAAAATAGAATTGAAGATTGTCACAGAGGGCAGCTTTGCCTTGTTAACCGTCTCCGACACCGGCGGCGGGATTTCTCCGCAAGATTTGCCGAGGGTTTTCCGGCCCTTCTTTACGACCAAGCAGAGGGGAACGGGCGTAGGATTACCTCTGGCCAAGGGAATTGTGGAAGGTCATGGAGGCCGCATTGACGTTACGAGTGAATTAGGGCGTGGAACAAAATTCACCGTTTGCCTTCCTATCTCCCCCGCGAATGATGGAACTGCATCCTCGAAAAAGGGCACAGTGGCGTGAAAGCGATGACTCCCATCAAGATCCTGATTGTCGACGACGAAAGCTGATCCGTTGGTCGTTGGCGCAGAAATGCAAGGAAGTCGGCCATCTGTCCCTGGAGGCCGAAAACGGAAACGAAGCCTTGCGTGTCGCTCGCTCCGAATCGCCAGACGTGATCCTTCTCGACGTGCGCTTGCCGGATATGAGCGGAATCGACGTGCTGGACGAGCTGAAACAGCATGGTCCCGAGAGCAGCGTCATCATGATGACCGCGGATCCGCAGCTCGGCGATATCAAGGCCGCCCTCAAAATGGGCGCTTACGACTTCATCAGCAAGCCGATCAATTTTGACGAGCTCTGCGTCACGATTGATAACGCCCTCGAAGCCGCCCGCTTGCGCACCGAAGTGGAATCTCTTCGAGGTGAGGTTCGCCGTCAAGCCGGATACCATGACGTGATCGGCACGTCGCGCAAAATAACTGAACTCATGTCGTTTGTGCATAAGATCGCGGCAAGCGAAGCCACAACGATTCTGATTCAGGGAGAAAGTGGGACTGGGAAAGATCTGATCGCCAAAGCGATTCACTATCAGAGCGCTCGCCAAAATAAGCCTTTTGTCGCCATCAATTGTTCCGCGATCCCAGAAAACCTGATGGAGGCCGAGCTCTTCGGATACGAGAAGGGCGCCTTCACGGACGCGAAGGCCATGAAGAGAGGCCTGTTCGAAGTCGCTGACGGAGGAACACTGCTCCTTGACGAAATTGGCGAACTTTCACACTTCCTGCAGGCGAAACTTCTCCGCGTGCTCGAAGATCAGGTCATCCGCCGGGTGGGCGGGGTCAAGGACATGCAGGTGGATGTGCGCGTAATCGCAGCTTCGAATCGCGACCTCGAGAGGGCGGTTCGCGAAGGGCATTTCCGGCAGGACCTTTATTATCGCTTGGCGATTATCTCGATTTTCATTCCGCCGCTCCGCGAGCACCGGGAAGATGTTCTGCCACTTGTGGACTTCTTTATCGCAGATTACAACCGGAAATTCCGTAAGTCCGTTCGCGGAATCAGCGACGAGGCGCGGCGCATGCTGCTTGCGCACGACTGGCCGGGCAACGTCCGGGAGCTGAAGAATGCCATCGAACGGGCAATGATTTTGGAGGACGAGCCGATGCTTCGGACAGACTACTTGCCGATCTCGGTTGCCACTCCCCTCTCCGGCCGGACCAGCTTTGAACAGATTTCTTCTCCTTCGGCCACCACGAGCCTGCCAAATGGACGCGGGTTGCCCACTCTTGCGATTCCTGAAGGCGGCACTTCCCTGGAAGAAATCGAACATGCCTTGGTGGAACTGGCCCTCCAGCAGTCCAGCGGCAACCAGACCCAAGCCGCAAAGCTACTGGACATCAGCCGTGACGCACTGCGCTACAAAATGAAGAAATTCGGCCTTCTCCACGGCGAAGAAGCCGCCGCTTCGGCGGATTCTTAGCCGCTCTCCATTTCCACGAATAGTCGGTACGTCAAAACACGCAACGCCAAAGCGTGAAATCCCACGCCGCACCAATCCGTGGGACCGTCCCACATAATGACGTCGGCAAGCCACTCGCACCTCACGACTTCGCGTGGCTAACGTTTTCACGAAATGGCATGCCTCTTGCTTTTACCAGTTTGTGGTACCGAAGCAGTGGGGTCGAGGTCGAACCGAGAAAGTAGGGTGGCTTCGAAAGACCGGCCTGCTGCAGTAAGCAGAAATGCAGACCATTAGCTTCGGTTCAAGAGAGGCAGAGGCCTAGCTCGGGACACGGAAAGGGCGTCGTGGCACAAGACGCTTGGGCATATGGACGCCCTCACCCGAGTCAGCCCCTGCTTTTCTTTTTTTTTGCGTAAATCTCAAATGCGTCCCTACGGCCGCATCCGAAAAGGCAATCCCTTGTCGCGCCTTAGGGGTTGGTTTACCCCAACGCCGTGGCTTTTTAGAGCAGGAGAGAAAGTAGGCGTTGGTAGAATCGGCTGGCACACGTATTCGACACTGTTTAACGAGTACGGGACCCACGCTTACGAAATCCTTACGTCTTCCTTACACGCTTCTAATTCGAGCGCGATAGCTTGGCTTATGAAATTGAGCCTGCTCGTCTGCAAGCTATGTCGTGAAGTCGGCTTACGAGAGAAGCTCGAATGGCGCTCCTGATTTTTCTAGCTCTGAACGGTGATGCGGAGGATGAAACTCCGGCCGATAGATGGATAGCGTGCCTGGCATGTGTCGAGCATGACGTTTCGGTGTGACGCTAGGCATCGAGAAACTCACCCAGGCTTCTGACACTGACAGGTCACGCAGGTCAGGTCAAGGGTCGGTGGCTGCCAAGCGCGATGTTTCAGGAAATAGCCCGCGGAACATAGTTACAGACGGGAAACGCAAGTAAGGAGAGATCTCCATGACGAGGTTCCGGTCGTACAAACGGCTTATCTTCTGCGGCCTGGCTTTAATGCTTGCACCGCACCCCGGTTTTGCGCAAAGCGGCGCCACTGGCTCGACGAACCAGCCAGCGAGTTCGGCAAATGAGCAAATACCGCCTGCGATCGCTAAACAGCTTGATGCCATGAAACAGCGCATTGATGAGCTCGAGGCGGAGCTGAAAAACAAGAACGCACAGCAGCAACAACCGGCCGCTGCGCAAGCGCCCACAAGCGCAGCTTCGCCCGCGACGGCACAATCGCCGATGCTCGCGGCCAGCCAGGAATCTTCCTCGGCGGGGCCGACGCCTGCGGCATCAGTGGCACTCCAGCCTGCAGTGCTCCAAACCGCAAAGCCTGAGAAAAAAGAAGTGGTGCAGCCCTTTTCGGATTGGGACTGGACTTGGCTGAATGGCAACCCGCGCACAAAAACTCCGGCCTTCGACTCGAAGTTTTTCACGCCGGAAATTAGAGCGGACATCAACTATGTCTATGACTTCAACCATCCGACGGACCACTCGATGTGCGGATCGAGCGAGCTATTTCGGTCGCAAGAAGTCCAGTTGGAACAGTTGGGCGTCGGCGGCGACTTCCACTATGACAATGTTCGCGCCAGGCTCATGACCCAGTTCGGTATGTATTCCGCGACGACGCCGCGGAATGATCCAAGCCCGGGACACGGACAATGGGATCTCGTCAGCGCATACCGTTATATTTCGGAAGCGTACGGCGGATATCACTTCGACGTGATGCATGGCGTCAATGTCGATGCGGGAATCTTCATGTCCTATATTGGTCTGTTCAGTTACTACAATTTCGACAACTGGGCTTATCAACCTTCCTATGTTTCCTCGAACACCCCATGGTTCTTCAACGGTGTGCGCGTGCAGATTTTCCCGACGGCACATTTGAAGATTGAGCCGTGGTTCATCAATGGATGGCAGTCGTACGGATCGGCCAACCACAGGCCGGGTATCGGAGGGCAGATCAAGTGGACCCCGACGAGCTGGATGAACATCATTTCCAACAACTACGGTCTCGGTCAGGACGATCTCTTTGTGCCCGGACGGAAGCGCATCCATACCGACGACAGCATCGAGATCAAGTATTACGACAGACCGGACATGACACTAGACAAGATGGCCTTCAGCCTCACGGGAGACATGGGCTGCGAATATGGTGGCGGCGTAAGTTGCTACCACAATACTACGGGTGGTCCCAAGCAGAGCTTCCTTGGTTACATGCTGTATAACCGGTTCTGGTTTCACAGGGACCTGTATGGGCTAACGCTCGGCGGGGGCAAGATCAACAATCCGGGACGGTATCTTGTCTTGCTGCCGCCGATCAATGGAGAGACCGCCATTACAGCGGCGACGTCTTCACCTTACTTTACGGAGAATCCCGGGGATCCTTTCAAAGCTTGGGATTCCTCGGTCACGTTTGACTATATGCCCAAGCAATACATCACTTTTCGCTGGGAATATGATTATCGCCATGCGAATGTGCCGTATTGGTCTGGCCGGGGCGGAATTACGCCTCCGGGCGGAAACACTGGCTCCCCCGAAGACTTCGTCTGCAATAACGGCGTCTCATCCGGGGCGACGGCCCTCGCGCCCGCGACAGAATTCTGCACGAGCCCGCAGCAAAACTCGAGCGTCTGGTTCCCCGATCTTCGCAAGAATGAGCAGTTTATAGACTTGTCGATAATGGTCAAATTCTGAGGCGCATCTGTACTGTTGAGCATGCGCAGCGAGTGCTTTCGAGGAGAAGGACGTGCGAGACATAATTTTCATCACGGCCATCGCCGTTTTTGCCGTTGTGGCAATTGGTTACGTCCGCGCGTGCGAGCGACTGAGATAGGAGCGAGCCCATGAACGCGGGAAACGCAGTGCTGCTGGCCCTTTGTGCGCTGCTCTTTGGCTATCTCGTGTATGCGTTACTTAGACCGGAGAAATTCTAGCAATGACTCCCAACGGCTGGCTTCAAATCGCAGTCTTTCTGGTTTTGATCTTTGCGATCACGAAGCCTTTTGGCGTTTTCCTGACCCGCGTGTTCAACCGCGACAAGACGTTTCTCGATCCGGTTCTACGTCCAGTGGAACGGCTGCTCTATCGAATCACAGGTATTGATGAGAACCACGAGATGCGATGGACCGAATACGCTGTAGCGATGCTGCTCTTCAGCGCCGTCTCGATGGCGCTGCTCTACCTGATCGAGAGAGTGCAAACCTGGCTTCCACTGAATCCGCAGAAACTGGCCAATGTTTCACCGGCTCTGGCCTTCAACACAGCCGTCTCATTTACGACGAACACAAACTGGCAGGCTTACACGCCGGAAAGCACGATGAGCTGTCTGACGCAAATGGCCGGCCTGGCGTACCACAACTTTACGTCTGCTGCAGTGGGAGTCGCGCTGGCGATCGCTGTAATTCGCGGAATCGCGCGCAAGGAAACGAAAACCCTCGGGAATTTCTGGGTGGACGTGACGCGTTGCTTGCTGTGGGTGCTTCTTCCCGTTTGTTTGGTCGTGTCGCTTGTCTTTGTATCGCAGGGAGTCATCCAGAACCTCAAGCCATACACCACGGCGCAATTGATTGAGCCGCAGACAGTGCCTGTCACCGGCGCTGACGGGAAAACCGGGACACAAGTGATTCGCGAACAGGTGATCGCGCAAGGGCCGGTGGCGTCGCAGGAGGTTATCAAAGAGTTCGGGACGAACGGCGGCGGATTCTTCAATGCGAATAGCGCGCATCCCTTCGAGAATCCCACTCCACTCACGAATTTCCTGCAGCTTCTAATGATTTTCGCAATTCCGTCGTCTCTCACATACACGCTGGGGCGGATGACCGGTTCACAGCGGCATGGATGGGCGGTGTGGGCGGCAATGGCGGCGCTCTTTTTTGTCGGGGTGACAACCGCGTATTGGGCGGAGGCTCGTGGCAATCCGCTTCTCCACGGTGTGGATCAACGCGCCACGGCGACGCAACCAGGTGGAAATATGGAGGGCAAGGATGTCCGATTTGGGATAGCGGATTCCGCGCTTTTCGCCACGGTGACCACGGATGCGAGATGCGGTGCTGTAAACAGCATGCATGACTCGTTCACGCCGCTGGGCGGTCTCGTTCCACTCGTCAACATCATGCTGGGAGAGATCGTATTCGGGGGGGTCGGCGCCGGCCTTTACGGGATGGTCGTGTTTGTGATTCTGGCGGTCTTCATCGCGGGGCTAATGGTTGGGCGAACACCAGAATATTTGGGAAAAAAAATCGAGGCGTATGACGTGAGGATGGCCATGCTGTCGATCCTTGTCCTGTCCTGCGCGATACTTGTGTTCTCGGCCGTTGCCACTGTACAACTCTTTTGTACTACTGGAATTTCCAATCCGGGCCCCCATGGTCTTTCGCAGATTCTCTACGCATATACATCGGCTACTGGCAACAACGGTTCCGCGTTTGCCGGGCTCAGCGCCAACACGCTTTGGTACAACACGAGCCTCGCCGCGGCCATGCTGCTCGGGAGATTTTTCATGGTGATCCCGATTCTCGGGATCGCGGGAAATCTCGCAAGTAAAAAAATTACTCCACCATCGCTTGGCACGTTTCCCGTGACGGGCGGCCTGTTTACCGGGCTGCTTGTGGCGACGATTGTGATTGTTGGAGCGCTCACGTTTTTTCCGGCGCTCAGTTTGGGGCCAATTCTTGAGCACCTGTTAATGGTTGCGGGAAAGGCCTTTTGAGAATCCGATGACTGAGAATTCACCTTCTAGAGCCATGTCTCTCGCGGATACGAAGATTCTGCGGCGTGCCGTACTCGATTCGTTCCACAAGCTCGACCCCCGCACAATGATTAAGAACCCCGTGATGTTCGTCGTGGAAGTGGGCGCGGTTGCGACATCAATTCAACTCGCTCGCGACGCTGCACATCACGCCGGCCACTTCGGCTTCGGGCTGCAGATCTGCTTGTGGCTTTGGTTCACCCTATTGTTCGCAAATTTTGCGGAGGCGATGGCAGAAGGGCGCGGCAAGGCCCAAGCCGAAACGCTTCGCAAGGCCCGGACGGACACCGTTGCGCACAGGATCAGGCGCGACGGAACGCAGGAAACAGTGCCCAGCGCATCGCTGCGGACGGGGGATGTGGTGTTTGTAACCGCAGGTGAATTTATCCCAGGCGATGGGGAAGTGGTCGAGGGCGTCGCTTCGGTGGACGAGTCCGCGATTACGGGCGAGTCAGCGCCAGTAATTCGTGAGGCGGGCGGTGACCGTTCGGCGGTTACCGGCGGGACACGCGTTCTCTCCGATGAGATTAAGGTGCGCATCACGTGCAATCCTGGCGAGACATTCCTGGATCGCATGATCAAGCTTGTCGAAGGCGCTTCGCGGCAGAAAACGCCGAATGAGATCGCACTAAATATTCTATTAGCGGGACTGACGATTATCTTTTTACTGGCGGTGGTCACGTTGCAACCATTCGCACTTTATTCCGGTGCGCCACAGAGTATTTTCGTTCTGGTCGCGCTGCTTGTTTGCCTGATTCCCACGACAATCGGCGGCCTTCTCTCGGCGATTGGAATTGCGGGCATGGACCGAATGATTCAGCGGAACGTGATCGCCATGTCCGGCCGCGCCGTCGAAGCTTCGGGAGATGTTGATGTCTTGTTGTTGGACAAAACAGGCACGATCACGCTGGGCAACCGCCAAGCAACGCGTTTCTTTGCAGCGCTCGGCGTGACGGAGACGGACCTTGCAAATGCCGCGCAACTGGCCTCAATTGCCGACGAAACACCCGAGGGGCGCTCCATCGTTGTGCTGGCGAAGCAGAAGTATGGGCTCCGAGGACGCGAACTTGCCCCGCACAATCCCACGTTCATCCGTTTCTCCGCGCAAACACGAATGTCTGGAGTCGACCTGCACGGCCAGGAAATTCGTAAGGGCGCGCAGGATGCCATAACGAAGCACGTCGCCGAACGGGGCAATCGCGTGCCGCGCGAAATCCTGGATGTGGTCGAAACGATTGCCAGTTCCGGCGCCACGCCGCTGCTGGTTGCGAAAAACCGCGTCGTGCTGGGCGCCATTCAACTCGAAGACATCGTAAAAGGCGGCATGCGGGAACGTTTCGAGCAACTTCGCGCCATGGGCATACGTACCGTGATGATCACGGGAGACAACCCGCTGACGGCGGCGGCAATCGCCCGACAAGCAGGGGTCGACGGATTTCTTGCCGAGGCAAAACCCGAAGACAAAATGAAGCTCATCAAAGACGAACAGGCAAAAGGCAAGCTCGTCGCGATGACTGGGGACGGTACGAACGACGCACCGGCGCTCGCGCAGGCTGACGTCGGCGTAGCCATGAACACGGGAACACAGGCGGCCAAAGAAGCTGGCAACATGGTGGACCTCGATTCCAATCCGACGAAACTTATTGAAATCGTGGAGATTGGCAAACAGTTGCTCATCACTCGTGGTTCGTTGACGACCTTTTCAGTCGCCAACGACGTGGCGAAGTATTTCGCCATCATCCCGGCGATGTTTGCGACCGCCTTCCCGCAGCTTGGCGTTCTCAACGTCATGAGGCTGCATACGCCGGAGTCCGCGATCCTCTCGGCAGTCATCTTCAACGCGCTGATCATCATCGCGCTGATACCGCTGGCGCTCCACGGAGTTAAATACCGCCCCGTCGGCGCGGTTACTCTGTTGCGGCGCAATCTTTTGATTTACGGCATCGGAGGGGTGATCGCTCCGTTCATCGGGATCAAGCTGATTGACCTGCTGCTGACACACCTTGGGAGGATGTAGGGGAAGGCTATGAAAAAAAATCTCCTGATTTCTGTCTGGTTCACCTTGGTCACCACGGTTATCTTTGGGCTGATTTATCCGCTCGTGGTGACCGGCCTTTCGCAGGTCTTGTTCCCACGCCGCGCTAACGGTCAGCTCATCGAAAAGAACGGCAGAGTCATCGGATCGCGCATCATCGGGCAGGCTTATACGGGACCAGGCTATTTTCGTTCGCGGCCTTCTGCGGCAGGAACTGGCTACGACGCGACTTCGAGTGGCGGCTCGAACCTTGGCCCCACAAACAAAGCTTTAATCGCTCGCGTGGACAGCGATGTGCAGCGTTTGCATGCGGAGAATCCTTCGGTTTCGGTTCCGGTTCCTATCGATCTTGTGACCGCCTCTGGCTCGGGACTTGACCCGGATATTTCCCCTGCAGCGGCTGATTTTCAGATACCACGCGTTTCTCGCGAACGGCACATCAGCGAGGCGGAATTGCGTGCGCTTGTCGCCCGCCACACCGAAGGGAGGCAATTCGATTTTTTGGGCGAGCCACGGGTCAATGTTCTCTAACTGAATCTTGAACTGGATGCCATGCATCCCGTCCTGCAGTAACTCAGGATTTTTCGTTCGTGTCTTCTACGTGCGCATCAGAAGGCAGGTTGAAGCGGTAACCGACCCAGGGTTCAGTCTGGATATATCTCGGCCTTGCGGGGTCGGACTCGATTTTTTTTCGGAGCTGATTAATCACAACCCGTAACGACTCCGTCTCGTCACCATAATCGGGTCCCCAAACAGCCTGCAGCAGCCGCCGGTGGGACATGGGTCTGCCGCCGCTCGCGACGAGCTCCTTGAGCACGTCGAATTCCTTGGGGGTGAGGTGGACCGGCTTGCCGCGAACGATGGTGGTTCGTTTTTCGAAATCAAAGTTCAAATCCTTCGAGCAAAAGACACTCTGGTTTTGCGCGTTCGGACCTCTGCGCAGCACGGCGCGAACGCGAGCGAGAAGCTCCTGGATGCCAAACGGCTTGACCACATAATCGTCTGCACCGGCGTCCAGTGCGCGCACCTTGTCTTTTTCCGTATTGCGCACCGTGAGCATGATGATAGAAACGTCCGAGTCGCTGCGAATCTCACGGCAGGTTTCGAGCCCATCCATAATTGGCATGTTCATGTCGAGCAGCACCAGGTCGGGGCGCACAGCACGGAGCTTTTCGAGGGCTTCCTGACCATCGCGGGCTTCGAGGATTGAATATCCCTGTGCGGAGAGGGTCGTGCGCATAACACGGCGAATCTGCGGTTCGTCGTCCACCACAAGAATGGTTGCGGATTTCATGGCGCGTCGCTTCGCGTTTGACCGAGAGGAAGCGTAAAGGAAAATACCGAGCCGTGGCCGCGCTGGCTGGTTACGCTAATAGTGCCCCCGTGGGCTTCTATGATCGCTTTCGCAATGGGCAATCCCATGCCGGTGCCCTGCACGAGGTAACGCTGATTCTTGCCGCGATAAAATTTGTCGAAGATGAGTCCGAGCTCCATGTCCTCGATTCCAGGCCCGCTATCCGCGACGCTGGTCGAGAGAAAATTCCCGCTGGCTTCAGCCGAGATGGTAATCGGTTGGTCCTTCGGCGAGTAAGCATCGGCGTTTTCGATCAGGCGGACAAGGACGTCTTTTATGCGATCAAAATCTGCAAGCACATGGCGAAGCCCGGGAGCAACGTCAACGCGAACAGGTCTGCTGCCGAGGGCGCTCTTGCAATGCAAAAGGGCTGCGGAAACAATTTCCTCCATCGCGTTCGGTTCCAGGTTCAGCTCAAACTCACCGGCGTCGAGCCGCGCCATTTCAGCGGCGTCGCCAACAAGCTGGTTCAGGCGGTCGCACTCTTCGTTGATGACAGCAAGGAGTTCGTGCTGCTGGGCCTCCGGCGGATTCGCCGTGGAGAGCAGGCTCGTGACGGAAGCTTTGATCGAAGTAAGGGGCGTGCGGAAATCATGCGTAACGGAATCGAGCAGCGCGGACTTCAAGCGTTCGCCTTGGCGGCTGGCTTCGGTTTTGCCCAGTTCTTCGACCGCGCGCGCTCGTTCGAAGGCAATGGCAATCATGGAACCCAGCGCCTCAAGCGTCTGCCGGGAAAGCAGCCGCCCCGAGATTCCGAGGCTTCCGATCGGCCGCGTGCCCATGCGAACGGGAACAAAAGAGAGGCTGCCGACTGCGTCACGAAGTGGTTCCTCCCGCGCGGTGGCCCGCTTTAATTCTTCGTCAGCGAAATGCGGAAAGGCACCGGAGTGATAGAACTTGTTTTTGTTCTCCAGGTAAAGCGCCGCCGCGCCTACTTCGAAGGTTTCCACAATATGATTCGGAATTGCGTTGAGCAACACGATGACATTGCCGGAAACGAGGAGTTGCTGACTGAACGTATACAGCCGCTCGATTTCTCTGCGGTGCTGTTGCGCTTCATCCGCTTCTCGGCGGACACGCGTCGCAAGTTGGCTTGCGATGAGCGATGTCGCCAGAAATGCGAAGAGCGCTGCCCAGTTTTGCGGGTCGGCGATCGTAAATGTCCCCACCGGCGGCAAAAAGAAGTAATTGAACGCGAGCATGGCGGCAACAGACATGAACGCGGAAACCGCAAAGCCCCAGACCGTGGAAACTGCTAGAATCGCGAGAAGAAAAGTCAGCGCCACCGTGGTTTGATTGCCCGTAAAGACTGTGCGGTAAAAGAATGTGATCCCGATGACGATGGCGAGCGCCAACGCAAAGTGCAGAACGCGAATCGGGAGGCTTCGCAACACCGAGGTATTCTAGCGCAGCTATTTCGCCCGCGCTGGCGGAAGACGGACGATGCCCAAGAACCCCACAAAGAAACCCGAAGATTGGCTGGAGAAAGTCGCGCCACCCGAGAAGACAAAGGGTATCTTCAAACTTTTTCTTGGCTATGCACCGGGCGTGGGAAAGACCTACAGCATGTTGAGCGAAGGCATCCGCCGGCACAACCGAGGCGAGGACGTCGTGATCGGCTTCGTTGAAACGCACGGCCGCAAAGGAATCGAGGAGCTGGCCCCCGAACTGGAAACAGTCCCGCGCCGCAAGATCGTGTACAAAGGCGCCATTTTTGAAGAGATGGACGTCGACGCCATCATTGCCCGTCATCCAGCCGTCGTTCTCGTGGATGAACTGGCTCACACAAACATTCCCGGCAGCAAGCATCGCAAACGCTACGAGGATATACAGGAGATCCTCGCAGCCAAGATCGATGTTCTCTCCACGCTGAACATTCAACACATGGAGAGCCTTGCGCCAACCGTGCGCACGATTACCGGAGTAACAGTCCGCGAAACCGTTCCCGACTGGGTCCCTCTGATGGCCAACGAAACCGTGATGGTGGACCTGACGCCCGAAGCGCTACAGCACCGCATGGAACGCGGCGATGTTTATTCGCAAGAGAAAGTTCACCAGGCCCTTCAGAATTTTTTCAGGCGAGGCAATCTGATTGCATTACGCGAGCTGGCCTTGCGCCAGGTAGCGGAACATGTGGACCGCAGTCTCGAATCCTACATGACGGCGAAGGAGATTGAAGAAAATTGGCCTGTTCGCGAGAGATTGGCCGTTTGCATCAGTTCGAATCCGGCTGCGCAATACTTGATCGCCCGCGCCGCGCGCATGGCAAGACGGCTTGACGCCGAGCTGTATGTCGTCCACGTGGATACCGGCAGTGATGAAAAGAACAGCGATCAGAAGTTGCTGGAGGCAAATTTCCATTTCGCCGAAGACCTGGGCGCTAAGGTCATTCGGCTCCGAGGCAAGAGCGTCGCGGATATGATGGCGAAATTGACTAGGGAGAAGCACATCACACAGGTCATTTTCGGCCGTTCCGCAGTGAAAGGTATTCGCAAACTTCTATACCTTTCCGCTGTGCATCGCTTTCTGCAAAAGGCCCCCGCCGTGGACGTCCACATCGTCACCCACGAAGAGGAGTGAACGGACGAACTTCCAGAGATATGGCGGAAGCGTGTGGGAGTCGAACCGAGAGACGTTACTCTAACGTCTGTGTTTCGGCGGCGTTGCAGCCCACACTCCGGGCCAACTGGAACAATTGGAACAGAACATCAAGCTTCTCTTATAGAAGCGACCCGGTAGCAATACTTTCGGCTAGTGTCCGTTAATGCTGTGAAATAGGCTATCGCGCTGCATCACATCACGCCGATGCCGAGGGGAACCGGGCTGCCCTGAGTGACGACGTTGCCCCTCTGCAGCAGTCACTGCCTCGCGTGATGTAGGTCACCGACCTCGCTAGTCCTGGCTGATATACGTAACCCGGGAATGGTCGGTTCAATGCCGCGAGTTTAAGGAGATTTTCGATGACTAAGAAGCTCTTCGCATCTCTAGTTTGTGCTTTCGGGTTTTTGCTGCTGGGCGCGCATCCGGCGTCCGCGGGTAGCGTTTCCACATCATTTTATGCAGAGGCAAGTGATGGAGCGTTCATCACCTGCACGGATACGGGCTCCACATCCGCGGGCTGCAACTTGGGAAATGCCGGCGCCCTCGGTGGTGTCAATTACTATCCTTATAATGGTGTGCGGGGGCTTTCGCTAGACGCTTTCGCAGGCGACACCTCGCATGCTTATGGCTTGGCTTCTGGAATCGTAAATGATCTGTTGACCTTCACTGATGGCTCCCCGACGGGATCGGCTTTCGTCGAATTCACTTTCGTCGTACAGACCTCTGGCAGTAACAGTTGCATTTACCAATCCCTGGATGCCACGGCGGGAAATGAAGCCGTGCCTTTGTCCTCGCTGTCTTACGATGGGTTTGGCACAGCCACTTTTACGACGACTCCGCAGGCTGTGACGTTCGGCTCCCCTTTTGCATTCGGAATGTCAGGCGATTTGTCTTGCAGTTTGGGCTCATTATTCTTGAATCTGGATCTCGAGGATATTCTCGTGCTCAATGCCAATGGCAACCCGATTCTGGGAATTTCGCTCACTTCCGGTTCCGGCACGAATTACCCGCTCGATTCGCGAAACATCACCCCTGAACCAGCGAGCCTGTCATTGCTTGCGACCGGCATTCTGGGCATTTTCGCCGTGGTTCGCCGGAAGATAGCTTAGCTGCTGCCGCGAGCAACTAGGTCGAAACGCAGTTGTTTTGGTAGGGGCAGTGGGGATCGAACCGAGAGACGTTACTCTAACGTCTGTGTTTCGGCGGCGTTGCAACCCACACAAGAATCCAACCGGAACAAATGGAACACGAGGCTATAGCACATCAGCTTCTTTCGATTGCCGCACTTTTCCTTCAAGGTGCGCCACTCGTGCGGTGCTTTTCAAGCCGCTCGACCACTACGTCGAGATCGGGATAGCCTGCGCCAAACTTCCGCGTGAGCCAGTTCCCGCCGCGCTCGGCAATCCTTTCGCCGTCCGCAATCACCTCGAACTGGCCGGTCTTACCAGGGGTAAGGACGGCATCCATCCCTAGTCGCTTCTTGATGAGGGCCACGAGACTCGTGACCTTGGCCCCGTTGTTTTCTCACGTTGGGCAGTGAACAATTTCGATCTTCATTCCGACCTCCAAGGTGCTGAATGTCAATTTTGAAGGATACACCGTTCCCTGTACGGCAATGCGAATGAACGTTCCCGAGTCTTTGTGTCAAGAACCGAAGAGATATGGCGGAAGCGTGTGGGAGTCGAACCCACCATTCGACTCGCTAGGAGCCGAATCGCCGGCTTTGAAGGCCGGGACAGTCACCGGACCATTTTCGCCTCCGCTAAGATTATAATGGTAGATAACAGCAGAACACGAGCGCACAAAGAACTGACGGTTGGTGCATTCGATGCCGCTTAGGGGAGACACAAGCAAAGTTACACGCGGGACTCTCAAGAAGGACGAAACGAAAAAAATGCAACTCAGCGCTTTGTCGCGGCTACTTTCTTGCGGGCGAGTTCGAGAAGCTTGGGATGGACGCAGACTTCAAAGTAAGGACGATTCG
>VFSW01005420.1_pt1 | contig 18858 bp, 9 predicted proteins | sample 5358111 | NCBI WGS metagenome assembly VFSW01 (sample SAMN11554181, study PRJNA540505) | mine drainage metagenome | isolation source: sediment from site ElyBrook_90M | place: USA: Ely Copper Mine, Vershire, VT | collected 2017 | reverse complement strand
CAGAAGGGGGAGGCCGGGTATGCGAAGGCCGTTGCGGGGCGCGGGGCGGCGTTTGGGGATTTGAATAACGACGGTTGGACGGACGTAGTGATGACGGTCCTGGGCGGGCGGCCGGTGGTGTTGAAGAACCGTGGCGGGGCAAATCATTGGTTGACGATTGTGCTGCAAGGAACGCGGAGTAACCGCGATGGTTTTGGAGCCGTGGTGAAGGTGAATGGGCAGACGCAGTATGCGAGCGCGGCGGGAAGTTACTTGTCCTCGAACGACAAACGCGTGCATTTCGGGTTGGGTGAGGCAACGAAGGCGGATGTGGAGATTCGCTGGCCGAGCGGAGTTGAGCAGAAGGTGGCCGGCGTGGCGGTGGACCATTTCCTGAAAATCCTTGAGCCGGAGAAGAAGCGATGATCGCGCTGGTGTGGTTGTGGCTAGTCTGGCAGGGCGCGCCGAACAACGAGTTAGTGCAGCATGTGCAGGCGGGGATGGCGGCGAAGCAGGCCGGGCATGTGAAAGAGGCGATCGCGGAGTTCCGGAAGGTGACGGAGTTAGCGCCGATGCTGCCGGCGGCGTTTGTGAATCTGGGCGCGGCTGAGTTGGAGGACCATGATTACGCGGGGGCGGCGAAGGCGTTGCAGAGGGCGTTGGAGCTGAAGCCGGATTTGCCGGGTGCGGAGCAGTTACTCGGGATGGCGCTATTGGCGCAGGGGTATGCGACAGAGGCACTGCCTCATCTCGAGAAGGCGGGGGAACCGGGCACGTTGGGGATCGCGCAGGAGGAGACCGGCCACTTCGCGGAGGCGGTGAACAACCTGCGGAGAGCGATCGAGCAGCATCCGGGCGATGCGGACCTGTTGTATTACTTAGGCCGCGCGGCAGGGCTGCTGTCGAAGCAGACTTTCGACACGCTACTGGCAACGCAGCCCGATTCGGCGCGAGCGCACCTGGCGGAAGCCGAGAACCTGGCGGTATTGCGCAGGGTGCCGGAGGCGGAGAAGGAGTTTCAGACAGCGCTGAGGCTGCGGCCGGACTTACCGGGAGCACGTCTCGAGTTAGGGAAGTTATATGCGACGGCGTCGGACTGGGCGCAGGCCGAGCGGGAATTTCGCGCGGAGGTTCGGCTTGCGCCGGGGAATGCGGAGGCGGCATACCGGCTGGGTTCGACGATGCTTGAGCAGGGCAAGCCCAGGGAAGCGCGAGTGGAGCTAGAAAGGAGTAACATGCTGCTGCCTAAAATGCCGGAGACGTTGTATTCGCTAGGCCAGGCGGCATCGATGGAGGGCGATGCGGCGGAAGCGGAGCGGGCGTGGAAGGATCAGTTAGCGGTGGAAGATCACACCCCGCTGGCGAGGAAAGCGCACTTTGGGCTGGCAGGGCTGTACCGGAAGCAGGGGAAGACGGCGGAGGCGGCGAAGGAGATGGAGGAGTTCCGACAGACAAGCCACCCGGCTCACGGCCTACCGGGTTTGAGCGCCACCCCGCGGGGTTGACCCCTTGGGGTTCGAACCCGAAGCGGAGGGCGAATTGGATCACAGGGGGAAGGTTCGCCTGGTCACTTACGACACCGAACTGCGGGGTGCCGAGGGTCTGGCCGGGGAACCCGAACTGGACGCGGTTAAAGAGGTTGAATACCTCGGCTCGGAACTGAAGGTTGAGCCGGCCGTCAGGGCCAAACGGGAAGTTTTTGAAGGCGGACATATCCCAGTTGGCGATGCCGGCGGCGCTGAGGTTGGGATCGACGCGGCCTTCGGTGCCGAACGTATAGGCCGAGGGCTGCGAGAAACAGGCGGTGTTGAACCACTCGTTCAGACGGGACTGCGCCGAGCCGCCGATGGGTGAGCTACAGCCATAGGCGACATTGGGACGCGAGCCGCCGCCGAACGAGTTAGTCAGGTTCACGGCGGTGCCGAAGTGGAGGGGGAAGCCGCTCTGGAGCGTGGTGACGCCTTCGAGGCCCCAGCCCCCGACGATCTGGTTCACGAGCCCGGAAACGTTGGAGAGGAAGCGCTCGCCTTTGCCAAACGGCAGATCATAGACGTAGCTGAGGACGAGCCGCTGGGGCACGTCGAAGGAGGCGAGGGACCTTTCGTTACGCAGATTATTCCAGTCCTGGACGCCGCCGGTGCCGCCCGCCTCGAGCCAACTGGTGGTGGTTTCCGTGTCGCTGATGAGCTTGGAATAGGTGTAGGCCGCGCTGATGACGGCGCCGTTGCTGAAGCGCTTCTTGAACTGCACCTGGAGCGACTGGTAGTCGGAGTTGCCGATACCCGCGCCGGCGTTATAGAGGCCAGTGTACTGTGGATACGGCCGGAGGAGCTGGCCGTAGGGAACGGTTTGGGCGGCGAGCGAACCCTGCGTGACGATCCCGTAGAACGGATTGGGAACGCTTTGCAGTAACTGGCTTCCGAGAGACAGATACTGGTCCGGAAGCTGATTCAGGTTCGGGCTTGAGATGGGTAAGTGAGTTCCCTTGGCGCCGGCGTAGTCGACTTCAAGTAACATGCCGTTGGCAAGTTCCTGCTGGATACCGAAGTTCCACTGTTGCGCGTACCCGTACGGATTGCCGGGCTGCGCGAGAGTTGGGCCTTGTCCGAGCAAGGACTGCTGGTAGACGGGGTTGCGGCCGGGGGGCTGCAGGATGCCTTGCGGGAATGGGTTCGCGAGGTTGTTGTAGGGAGTCAGCCCGTTGTTGATGGAAGAGACGAAGGGCGTCGAGATGCTATTGACGGGGTCATTGTTGGGGCTGTAAGCCCAGGCGATATCGTTGGGAATCCAGAAGATTCCATAGCCCATACGAAGGACTGTCTTCGAGGTGATCTGGTAAGCTGCGCCGAGGCGCGGGGCGAACTGCTTCCAATCCGGCATGATGTTGCTGCGGTAGCCGTAGCCGGGCGAATTCACGAGTCCGATGGAACCATTGTAGGCCAAGCCGGCGTTCTGCAGGATGGGATTCGGCGTGTTGGGCTGGAAGTAAGTCATGCGGTTGTATCGCTCGGTCCAGGGGCCGTCATGCTCCCAGCGGAGACCGATGTTGAGGGTGAGTTTCTTGGTGACCTTCCAGTCGTCCTGAGCGTAGAGGCCGGCGTAGAGTTGCTCCGCAGCGACGAGGGCCGGGGTACTGGCGCTACCGCTGGAGGGGTAGCCGAGAAGGAAGGATGCGTAGCCGTTCCCGGTATTGCCGGGGTTGATCGGGCTGGCCGAGGTGAAGCCGGAGTCGAAGTTGAAGATGCCGGTCGGCGTGTTGGTCTGCGCGTAGTTATGAGTTACGCGGAGAAATTCGCCACCGAACTTGAATGTGTGGGAGCCGACGATCTTAGTGAGGCTGCCCGCGATGCGGTCGTCGTCATTGCGATCGATGATGATGCTTCCCGCGCCTTGGCTGCAGAAGATATTTGCGGGGTCATAGCCGCTGATGCAGGGCACGGGGAGGTCGTTAAAGGCGAACTGGCTGTTGAGAGACGATGGCCAGCCGAGTTGCGATGTGTTGTATCCGAGTGTGGCGGGCGTTCGGTCGTAATTGAAGCGCTGATAGCTGGCCTCGACATCCATAATGGTCGTCGGGCTTAGAGTATAGACATCGTCCAGAACGAAGTTGTTGGTGTTGAAGAGTTCAGTACAGCGATCCTGGCAGACGCCATTATTAAACGGGTCGATGGGTAGGTTTGTGTTTCCCCAGTAAGTGTAGCGAGCAAACAGGTGCTGCTTTTCAGAGATATTTTGGTCGATACGGACGACGGTTTCGTCATTATTCCCACCGACGCTGGCGTTGCCAACCCAGTTGTTGACTCCGGTCAGGGAGTTGCCAAGCGCGTTGGGCAGGGGGTAGAGGTTCTGCATCTTGAGCGCGGCGTAGTTCAACTGTGAGGCAGGGATGATGTTGCCCGGGTACGGAGTACGTGTGTACTGGCCTGGCTGGCTGGGATTCGGGACCGTTGAGTTCGGATTGTAGATCGGAATGAGATTGCCGCTTGAGTCGCGGAGGTCGGAGAAGTTGCCGGTGCGCTCGAGGGCGGTGGGCACGGTTTCGGTAAAGCTCTGGCCCTGGCGGAGTTGGAAGCCCTCATAGTCGACGAAGAAGAAGGTCTTATTCCGTCCGTCGTAAAGTTTCGGGATGACGACCGGGCCACCGAGATTGAAACCGTACTGGTTCTGGGTGAAGGCGGGCGTGCCGACGCCGGCTGCGTTGTTAAAAAAGTCGTTGGCGTTGAGGACTTTGTTCCGGAGGTACTCCCACGCCGTGCCGTGAATTTCGTTGCTGCCGGACTTGGTGGTGAGGTTAATGACGCCGCCGGCGAAGCGGCCGAATTCCGGCTCGAGGTTGTTGGTTTGGACCTTGAATTCCTGGAGCGAGTCCTGCGTGGGCACGAGCGCAGTGATGTTGATATAGCCGCCGTTGACCGGAGATCCGTCGAGGAAGGTGGCGCTTTGATTGGCCATACCGCCGCCGATTTGATAGTTCCCCCAGGCGAACGGGTTGGTTCCATTCGGATTCTGCATGGACCCGCCCTGGGGGACGACCGATGGGACGAGCGCGACGAGGTTCAGGGGGTTGCGGCCGTTGAGCGGCAGTTCGTTCACTTCGCGCTTTTGCACGACCTCGCCAAGGGACGTAGTTTCGGGCTGGAGCAGCGGAGTTTGCGCTGTGACTTCGACGGTTTGGCTGACGTCGCCGACTTCGAGGGCGACATCGATGCGGACCGTGTTCTGGACTTCGAGAACGACGGGAGAGCGGCTGAACTTCTTAAACCCGGACTTTTCCGCCTCCACGCGGTAACGTCCGGGGGTCAGATTGACAAATTGATAAATGCCGTCGTTATTTGTCGACATTTGCCGTTTATCGGCAGTATCTAAGTTTGTCACTGTGACCTGGACACCGGGAGTTGACGCTCCGGTGGAATCCGTGACGGTTCCGGTGATGGAACCGAAGGTGGTTTGTGCGTGAAGCGCGACCGCGAAGAGTCCTGCGGCGAGCAAGGTAAATAAGGCAGCGAACGGGATGCGATGACACATACAAGGTGTGTTACGACTCACAAAGTTACCCTCTTCATCAAAGAACTGCGGACTATATCTAGTAAGCGAATGGTCGTTGTTTGGACCGATTCACAAGACGCCTTGAGTGGGATGGTACATCGGTTTGTAATCAGCGTCAATGGGTAATTTTACGGAATATATGTAGATTTCCAGAGGGGATAAGTCGAGTTATGTGTGTGTAATCTTACCGGATGCGGGCGCTGAGCGACACCACTTCCGCTGGCGGGGTGCGGGGGAAGGCGGTGCCGGGACGTCGGACTACCGGGCGGTGAGTTCAGCTTCTGCCGAGGCGCCGGGAGGGATGCGGATCGTGGTCGAGCAGGTTTCGGCGCCGGAGGCGCCGCGACCGGGATGCGCGGCCGTTGGTTGGCCATTGATCAGGATCGTCCGGCACGAGGCGCGGAAGGAGGCTTGCCAGAGTAAGTCGGGACCGGACTCATTCGTAAGGAGGGTTCGGGTTCCTGCGTTTGCGTGACGAACGGAGACGAGATTTCCGTGCACGGGCAGGTGGCGAAGGACGGTGGATTGGACGCGCCCGAGCGTGGGGAGCGTGGTGATGGTGGAACCGGGTGAGGCGGCATCGATGCCCATCAGGCCGGTGACGATCGCGCCAATGACGGAGAACGAAACTTCGGGATATTCCCGGCGCGGGCGATTGTAGCGGGCGAGGTCGAGGATTTGCGAGGTCGCGGCCTCGGAAGCGCCGTAGTGATACAAGACCTCGGCAAAGTGCGACTGGACCTCGACGATGGGAGCGGGGGCTTGGTGTGTCCGGCGCACGAGGGCCTGGACGGCGGCGTCTATCTCGGGCCGTTTTGCGACCGCATGCCAGTAGAGAACATCGGCTTCGTCATGGCCGGCGAACTCGCGGGTGGAAGTGAGAAAGGCGCGGAAGCGGCCGTCCGCGGCGTCCCACCATTGGTCTTCGATCAAGGTACGAAGTAGCCGGGCCTGTTTTGATTGGACAGCGGAGGGGCCGTGCTCGCCTCGCGCGTCGAGGATATGGGCGTAGGAGTCGAGGGCGGCGTATTCGGCGGCGAGCAGATCGACGCCGAGGACGAAGTCGCGGCGTGCCTCTTCGTAGCTCGGGTTGCCTCGATAGACCTGCAGGTTGTTGCGGGGATCGAGGGCGCCGCGAATGTTGAGCAAGCGCGGGCGCGACATTACGTGGGCAGGATCGAGCTGCCAGCGGATCGAGTAATTCGTCGCGGTTTGGCGGTAGAAGTTCAGAAAGAGCGGGTCATTGAGATACGTTTCGTCTCCGGACCAGCGGAACATCCGGTAACAGGTGTCGACTAAGTCGAAGTTTGCCGGAAGGCAGTACCAGAATTGGGCATCGTCGCGATAGTCCTCCGGAGGCGGGCGGTTGTAGCGGTTAATCTCCCAGAGACCGCACCAGTCGCGCGACGCAGAGATACTGGCGGCAAAACGGTGAAGCATGTTACGGGTGTAGAGAGCGAGTCCAAGGGCGTGAGCGCCGATCGCCTGGTGCGAGAGATCGCGCATGCAGAAGGCGGCGCGGCCGGGCAGAGCGGCTTCATACCAAGGCCCGACCGGATCCCCATCAAAGACGTAGGCAAGCGCCTGTGCCTTGGCCCAGGAGAAGGCGCGAGTCAGTTGGGGCGAAGACGAAGTGAACTCAAGACGGGATTCGGCGGCTTGCGAGGGAGGCGCGAAACCGCAGGCCGCCGCCAGCAGAATGCACGATTTGATGCGGCGGTGAGGAGGGTGTGGCATGAAGCAAGGATAGCGGCTAGCGAGCGGCGAGGATTTTCAAGGCGGGCTTTCGAATTGCGTAGTAGCCCGCCTTGCGGGGAGGGCGCTTCAGAAGCCGAAGCGGAGAGCGAACTGAACCAGGCGGGGCAGGTTCGCTTGATTGCTGATGACACCGAACTGCGGAGTGCCGAGGGTCTGGCCGGGATAGCCGAACTGGACACGGTTGAAGATGTTAAAGAATTCGGCGCGAAATTGGAGGTTGAGCCGGCCTTCCGGGCCGAGAGGGAAGTTCTTGAAGGCGGACATATCCCAGTTAGCGATGCCGGGCGATTCCAGATGCGGGTCCGTACGGGACTCGCTGCCGAAGGTGAACGCTGCCGGTTGGCTGAAGCAGGAAGTATTGAACCACTCGTTCAATCGGGCCTGCGCGGATCCGCTCATTCCTGAGTTACAGCCGGAGGCGACGTTCGGACGGGAACCGCCGCCGAAGGAGTTGGTCAAGTTCTGCGCGGTACCAAAGTGGAGCGGGAAGCCGTTCTGCAGAGTCGTAACTCCTTCGAGGCCCCATCCTCCGATGATCTGGTTGACGAAGCCATTGACGTGCGAGAGATAAGTCTGGCCCTTGCCGAAGGGGAGGTCGTAGACGTAGCTCAGGACCAGGCGGTTTGGCGTGTCAAAGGAAGCGAGGGATCGGTCGAGCCGGATGTTGTTCCAGTCCTGGTGGCCGCCGACTCCGCCGCCTTCGAGCCAGCCGGTAACCGTGTCGGTATCGCTGATGAACTTAGAGAAGGTATAAGCGACGTTGATAGAAGCGCCGTTGGAGAAGCGCTTTTTGAATTCGACCTGTAGGGATTGGTAACTGGAGTCGCCGATGCCCGCGCCAGCGAAGCCGACTCCGGTGTACTGCGGGTAGGGGCGGAGGAGCTGGCCGTAGGGGACGGTCTTGGCGGCGAGAGAACCTTGGGTCACGATTCCGTAGAACGGGTTCGAGACGCTTTGCACGAGCTGGCTGCCGAGGGAGAGGTACTGGTCCGGCAGTTGGTCAAGCTGGGGAGTGTCAATTGGCAGATGCGTACCCTTGGCGCCGGCATAGGCGACATCGAGGAGCATCCCGTTGCCGAGTTCCTGCTGGATGTCGAAGTTCCACTGTTGGGCGTAACCATAAGGGTTACTGGGGAACGGAATGGTGAAGCCCTGGCCGAGGAGCGACTGCTGATAAACGGGATTGCGGCCCGGCGGCTGCAGGATACCCTGCGGGAAGGGGTTGGCGAGGTTGTTGTAGGGAGTCAAGCCGCCGTTAATGGAGGAGACGAAGGGCGTGCCGATGCTGTTGACGGGGCTGTTATTGGGGCTATAGTCCCAGGCCACATTATTGGGGAGCCAGAAAACTCCATAGCCCATGCGGAGCACGGTATGGGGAAGGATCTGATAGGCGGCGCCGACGCGAGGAGCGAACTGCTTCCAGTCGGGGAGGATGCTGCTGCGGTAGCCGTAACCGGGCGAATTGACGAGGCCGATGGAGCCGTTGTAGGCGAGGCCCGCGGACTGAAGAATGGGGTTTGGCGTCGTGGGTTGGAAATAGACGAGGCGATTGAAGCGTTCAGTCCAGGGGCCGTCGTGCTCCCAGCGGAGACCGATGTTGAGCGTAAGTTTCTTGGTGATCTTCCAGTCGTCCTGGGCGTAGATGCCGCTGTAGAGCTGCGCGCCGGCGACCAGAGCCGGTGTGCTGGCGCTGCCGCTGGAGGGATAACCGAGCAGGAACGACGCATAGCCGTTGCCGGTGTTGCCGGGCTTGAGCGGATCGACGGAAGTGAAGCCCTGGTCGAAGTTGAAGATGCCGGTGGGAGTGTTGGTTTGCGCGTAGTTATGGGTGGTGCGGAGGAACTCCCCGCCGAACTTGAGGGTGTGGGAGCCGGCGATCTTGGTGAGGCTGCCGGCGATGCGGTCGTCATCGTTGCGGTCGATGATGACGCTGCCCGCACCCTGGCTGCAGAAGATGCCGGCCGGATCGTAGCCGCTGATGCAAGGCACGGGGAGGTCCAGGAAGGCGAACTGGCCATTGAGAGACGACGGCCACCCGAGTTGGGTCGCCGGGTTGTAGCCGAGCGTGCTGGGCGTACGGTCGTAGTTGAAGCGCTGATAGCTCGCTTCGAGGTTCATGATGACGGTGGGGCTGAAGGTGTAGACATCGTCGAGGACGAAGTTATTGGTGTTGAAGAGTTCGGTACAGCGGTCCTGACAGACGCCATTGTTGAACGGGTCGATGGGCAGGTTTGTATTTCCCCAATAGGTGTAGCGGGCAAACAGGTGTTGTTTTTCGGAGATGTTCTGGTCGAGGCGAACTACGGTTTCATTGTTATCGCCACCGACGCTGCCGTTGGCGATCCAGTTGTTGACGCCGGTCAGGGCGTTGCCGGCCGCGTTGGGCAGGGGGTAGAGATTCTGCATCTTGAGCGCAGTGGGATTCAACTGCGCGGTGGGGATGATGTTGCCGGGGTACGGCGTTCGTGTGTAGAGGCCCGGATGTGCGGGATCGGGGACGGTGGAGTTGGGGTCGTAAATCGGGATCTGCGCTCCGCTCGCGTTCATCAAGCCGGAGAAATTTCCGGTGCGTTCGGCGGCCGTTGGGACCGTTTCGGTAAAGCTTTGACCCTGACGGAGGCGGAAGCCCTCGTAGTCGACGAAGAAGAAGGTCTTGTTGCGGCCGTCGTACACCTTGGGGATATAGACCGGGCCGACGAACTTAAAGCCGAACTGATTTTGGGTGAACGCCGGGCGGGCGATGCCGGCTTCGTTGTTGAAGAAGTCGTTGCCGTTCAGGAGTTTGTTCCGAAGATATTCCCAGGCTGTGCCGTGGATTTCGTTGCTGCCGGATTTGGTAGTGAGATTGATCACGCCGCCGGCGAAGCGCCCGAACTCCGGCTCGAGGTTATTGGTCTGTACTTTGAACTCCTGCAGGGAGTCCTGCGTGGGCACGAGGGCCGTGATGTTGATGTAGCCGCCATTCACGGGGGCGCCGTCGAGGAACGTAGCGCTTTGGTTGGCCATGCCGCCCCCGATCTGATAGTTGCCCCAGGCGAAGGGGTTCGTACCGTTCGGGTTCTGCATGGACTGGCCTTGCGGAACGACCGACGGCACAAGTGCGACAAGGTTCAGCGGGTTGCGTCCATTTAGCGGCAACTCGTTCACGGTGCGCTGGCTTACGACTTGACCCAGGGACGAGGTTTCTGGCTGGAGCAGTGGCGTTTGGGCGGTGACTTCGACGGTTTGGGTCACGTCGCCGACCTCGAGCGCGACGTCGATGCGGACGGTGTTCTGGACTTCGACGACGACCGGGGACCGGCTGAATTTCTTAAAGCCGGATTTTTCCGCCTCTACGCGATAACGCCCGGGGGTCAGATTCACGAACTGGTAGATACCGTCGTTGTTGGTGGACATCTGGCGCTTGTCGGATGTGTCGATGTTAGTCAGGGTGATATTGACGCCCGGCGTTGGTGCGCCGGATGCGTCGGTTACGGTACCGGTGATGGAACCGAAGGTCGTTTGTGCGTGAAGGGCCGCCGGCATTAGAAGCACGGCGAGCAGGACGGCGCATGCGGACAGCAGGGCGCAGGTACACCAACGAGGTGTGTTAGTAGACACGGATCTCCCCCAGGTTGCGAAGCTATGGCGCAGGAAACGGCCGTGAATTACCGCGCAGTGGATCGTTTCACTTAGCGCCTTGGAAAAAATATTACATCGGTTTGTTACCAACGTCAATGGGAAAATGGAGGAAAGTCGCAGCGAGGTCAAGTGGACGTGGAGGCGCGATAAGTGGCAGGGGTAAAAGGGGGGAGCGTTAGTCTCGCTTCGGAAGTATCTGGTGCGGCCGGAGGGAACAGCCCGGCGAAGGAGTCGAGCGAGCCGGAGAGGCGATTCCTTGCATTGCGAGGCAGAGGGGCGCGCCGTGGGCTGAGACTCCGGCGTGCCGCTGGTTGCTGGCAGGCGGCAGGCGACGCACCGGGGTGAGACCGGCTTTTGCTGGAATGGAGCGGGCAGGACGCCGGGCAACCAAGCGGATCCGAAGGAGCATGGGCAGCAAGGGGCTGCGGGAGAGGAATCCAGAGTGAGGCGGGGGAAGCGCTGGAACCGGAGAGGAGTGGTACGCCCGAGAGGATTCGAACCTCTGACCTTTTGCTCCGGAGGCAAACGCTCTATCCAGACTGAGCTACGGGCGCGTGTTCCTCTATTCTAGCGCGGCAGGGCCCACTCGGGCGGAGATTGAACGAAAGGGCACTTTTCGTCAAGCCCGGTAATGTGAAAAAATACGGCACATGTTTCGTCGTCTGGCCACCTGCGTGGCCCTTGCCGTGGCGGCCGCGCAGGCCGCTGATTATGGCCGACTGGTCGAGGCGAAGGTTGCCGAAGTGGATCACGTCGTCGCGCAAGGGCCGTATGCGGCATCGTGGCCGAGCTTGGAGGCCTACAAGGTTCCAGCCTGGTATGAAGACGCGAAATTCGGCATCTTCATCCACTGGGGCGTCTATTCGGTGCCTGCGTTCGACAGCGAGTGGTATCCGCGGAACATGTACATTCTGAACAGCCTGGTGTATAAGCACCAGGTTGCCACCTATGGGCCGGAGACGAAGTTCGGCTACAAGGATTTTATTCCGCGGTTCACGGCGGCGCGGTTCAACGCGGAGCAGTGGGCCTCGCTGTTCCACAAGGCCGGGGCGCGCTACGTAGTTCCGGTGGCTGAGCACCACGACGGCTTCCCGATGTACGACTGCTCGTTCACGGACTGGTCGGCGGCGAAGATGGGTCCGAAGCGGGACATCGTGGGCGAACTCGCGGCGGCGATTCGCAAGGAGGGTTTGCATTTCGGGGCCTCCTCGCATCGCGCCGAGCACTGGTGGTTCTACAACGGCGGCCGCAAGTTCCCTTCCGATGTGCAGGATGCGCGCTACCAGAGCTTCTACGGTCCGGCCGCGCCGGATAAGCCCCAGCCCGACCCGAAATATCTTCACGACTGGCTGGCCCGCACTTCCGAGATCGTCGACAAGTATCATCCCGAGCTGGTTTGGTTCGACTGGTGGATTGAGCAGCCGGTGTTCCAGCCGTACCTCAAGAAATTCGCGACCTTTTACTACAATCGCGGCAAGCAGTGGGGACAGGACGTCGCCATCAATTATAAGAACAAGGCGTTTCCGGATCGCGCGGCGGTACTCGACATCGAACGCGGCAAGCTGGATGTGACACGCAAGCTGTTCTGGCAGACGGATACGTCGATCAGCATCAAGAGTTGGGGCTATATCAACAACGACCAGTATCGCGACCCGGGTTCATTGATTGACGAACTGATCGATATCGTGAGCAAAAACGGCGCGCTGCTACTCAACGTCGGGCCGAAATCCGACGGCACGATCCCCGAGCAGGCGCAGCAGATTCTGCTCGCCCTGGGCCGCTGGCTGACGGTGAACGGCGAGGCGATCTACGGGACACGGCCGTACCTGGTTTACGGCGAAGGGCCGACGCGCGTGGTCGGCGGGTCGTTCAAGGACACGGCGAGCCAGCCGTTTACCGCCCAGGACATTCGCTTCACCACGCACGGCACGGCGCTCTACGCGATGCTGCTGGCCTGGCCGGCGGATGGAAAGGTGGTGCTCCACGCGCTGAGCGCGAAGGGCGCCGGGAACGGCCGCTCGATCAACAACGTCGCTCTGCTCGGCTCGAAGGCGAAGGTGAGCTGGCATCGCACCGGCGAGGGGCTGGTGGTTTCGCTGCCGGCGCAGAAGCCCTGCGATTACGCGTACGTGTTGAAGATCACTTAAGGAGTTCGCTATGCCTGGCTCGATTGGCCGCCGGGAGTTTGTTTCCTCGGTCCTCGCCGCGCCGTTCGTTCGCGGAGGAAGCAGCGCTCCCACTCCGGTCGCGCTGCCGTTCTCGCCGGCGGACGTCTCGCTCACCGAAGGCCCGTTCTACGCCTGTCAGGAGCTGAACCGCGCGTATCTACGCAGCCTTGATCCGGACCGTCTGCTGCACATGTTCCGGGTCACGGCCGGGATTCCGTCGAAGGCCGCGCCGCTCGGTGGATGGGAGAAGCCGGACATCGAGCTACGCGGCCACTTCACCGGCCACTATCTGTCTTCCCCAGCGCTGTTCGCCGCCCAAGCCGAGCCGGATGCGAAGCTGCGCGAATCGTCGGCCTACGTGGTCCACACCCTGGTGCAGTGCCAGAAGGCACATGGCAACGGGTATGTGAGTGCGTTCCCCGAGAGCTTCTTCACGCGGCTGCGCGATGGGAGGAAGGTCTGGGCGCCGTTTTACACCATCCACAAAATTCTTGCCGGTCTCATCGATCAGTACACGCTGGGCGGGAATCGGGAAGCGCTGGAGGTGGCTCTGGGCCTGGCGCGATGGACCGCAGGCTACACTCATCCGCTTGACGACGCGGCGATGGCGCGCATCGAAAAGGTCGAGTTCGGTGGCATGGCGGAAGCGCTGTACAACCTCTACGCGATCAGCGGCGATGCGGCGCTGGCGGCGCTGGCGCATCGCTTCGATCAGCCCGCGTTTCTCGACCCGCTCGCCGCGGGCCGCGATGAACTGACGGGCCTGCACGTGAACACAAACATCCCGAAGGTGATCGGCGCGGCGCGGCGTTACGAACTGCTCGGCGATCCGCGGGACCGGAGCATCGCGGAATACTTCTGGTCCGAAGTGGTGGGCAAGCGAAGCTATTCCACTGGAGGCACCAGCAACGGCGAGCTATGGCGAGTTCCGGCCGGACAACTTGCTTGGCAACTCGGCCCGACCACACAGGAGTGCTGCTGCACGTACAACCTGCTGAAGCTGACCGGCCACTTGTTTGGCTGGACCGCCTCGCCCCGCTACGCCGCCTACACCGAGCGCGCGTTGTTCAACTCGATTCTGGGCACGATGCACCCAGGTGACGGCCTCACGATGTACTACGTGCCGCTGGCCGGCGGTTATTGGAAGATCTTCGGACGGCCGCTCGATTCGTTCTGGTGCTGCACCGGAACCGGCACGGAGTCGTTCGCGAAACTGGCGAGCAATGCGTACTTTTACGATGCGCACGGCGTGTGGGTGAATCTGTTCGTCCCGACGCGGCTCGACTGGACTGCGCGGGAATTCCTCCTCCACCAACAGACACGCTTTCCCGACGAGCAGACCTCAACCCTGGTCGTCGACCACGCGCCGGCGGAGCCGCTGGCGATGCGCATCCGCGTGCCCGAGTGGACCGGTGGCGGTTTCCGGGTGCATTTGAACGGGCAAGCGCACCAGGTCTCCGCCCAACCCGGCGGCTACGCGACGATCGAGCGCGTATGGAAGGCCGGCGACCGCGTGGATGTGGACCTGCCGATGTCGCTGCACACCGAGGCGATGCCCGACGATGCGACGCTGCAGACGATCCTTTACGGCCCGGTTGTACTGGCCGGCGACCTTGGCCAAGGCGAAATTCCGCCGGCGATGCGCCGGGGCGAAGCGACCTTCGCCCCAGCGGCCAAGCGTACGCCGTACCGCGCCGAAGTCCCCGAACTCCAGGCGCACGGTGACAACGCCGGTGCATGGATTCGGCCCGGCGAGGGGCCGCTCAGGTTCCGGACGCGCGGCCAGCGCACCGATGTCAGGCTGACGCCGTTGAATCGGATCGTCGAGGAGCGCTACGCGGTGTACTGGCGCGTGAAGCCGGCCTGAGCGCTCGAACCAGCGGCCGTTCCAGGTATCCTAGGCGAAGTGCTTGGGATTGACCGCCGCGCCGCTGGCATTGTCTGGACCACGCTGCTGATCCTGCTTGGCGCGTGGCTGCTGTGGCTCGCCCGCGCCACGGTTGTCCTGTTTGCGCTCTCGCTGCTGTTCGCCTACCTGCTGACGCCAATCCTGCGCCTGGTTCACCGCTTCACGCCCAAGCGCATCGTCCCCGAAGTTTCGCTTGCAATCGTTTACCTGCTGCTGGTCGCGCTGATGACGTTCGCCGGCATCGCGATCGGCTCACGGATCGGCGAAGAGGCGTCCAACCTCGCTTCTAAGCTGCCGGCCCTGGTTCAGGATCCGCAGTGGCAGAACCGGATCCCGCTGCCGACGTGGCTCGAGCCGCATCGTGCCAGCGTGGTCGAATTCGTGCGCGCGGAAGTGATTCAAAGTGGACGCGACGTTGTGCCCTATTTGCAGCGCATGGCCGAACAGTTGGTGCTCGGCGTGCGCTACCTGGGCTACCTGGTACTGGTTCCGGTGCTGGCGTTTTTCTTTTTGAAGGACGGCGTGCGCCTGCAGGAACGCCTGCTCGGCCAACTTGGCCACGGCAGGGTCCGCGCGGCCGTCGAGGAAATTGTCGCCGACATCGACCGCGTGCTTGGTCAATACATGCGGGCGCTGGTGCTTCAGTCGCTTTCCGCGTTTCTGTTGTACTCGATGTTTCTCTCTTTTACGGGAGCGCCGTATGCGATCCTGCTGTCCTCGGTCGCCGGGCCGCTCGAGTTTCTGCCGGTCATCGGTCCGGTATCCGCGGGCTTGCTGACGGCTTTCGTCACCGGCATCGCAGGCTACGCGCACGTCGGTTGGTTTGCCCTCTTCTGGCTCTTGCTGCGCGGCTTCCAGGACTATATGCTCGTTCCCTTCCTGCTTGGCGCGGGCTTCGAGATGAATCCTCTGCTCATCCTGTTCGGCGTTCTGGCCGGAGAACAGATCGGCGGAGTGGCGGGAATGTTCTTCTCTGTGCCAGTCATCGCCATTTTCACCGTCATTGTCGGGCGGCTACGCCGGAACGACAACAGCGAAAACGCACCTGCGATGCGCTCCCCGTTGGATTCAGTAGAATGAAGGTTTCCCGCCGAACGGCCTACCGCCATCATCCAAGAAAACGGATGGACATTCCGGCGGGCTGAGCTGGAATTTAAGGAGACTCATATCTATGGCAGTCACGGGAGCGGGCCTCGAAGGAATCGTCGCGGCCGAATCGCAGATTTGTTATATCGACGGGGGCGCTGGCATTCTCAGCTACCAGGGCTTCAACATTCATGCCCTGGCTGAGAACGCCATCTTTGAGGAAGTCATCCACCTGCTCTGGCATGGCCGTCTGCCGAAACAGGCCGAGTTGGACGAGCTAAAGGCCAACCTCGCTGCCGCCCGCCCGATTCCGGCGGAAGTGATCGCGTTCCTGGCGGGCGCCGGGACGAAGCCGCCGATGGACGTGCTGCGCACGGCGGTTTCGATGCTAGGTCTCTATGATCCGGATGCCCGCGACAATTCCATCGAAGCCAGCACGCGCAAGGCGCTTCGGCTGATGGCGCAGACCGCGACGATCGTGACGACCTTTGACCGTCTGCGTAAGGGCGCTGAGCCGCTCGCCGGCGACCCCTCGCTCGGCTTCGCGGCGAATTTCCTTTACACGTTGACCGGCAAGAAGCCCGACAAGGTGATGGAGAAGGTATTCGACATCGCCCTGACGCTGCATGCCGATCATGAGCTGAACGCCTCGACGTTTGCCGCGCGCGTGACGGCCGCGACGCTCTCCGACATCCACTCGGCGGTGACTTCGGCGATCGGCGCGCTCAAAGGGCCGCTGCACGGCGGGGCGAACGAGGAAGTGATCAAGATGCTGCTGGATGCAGGCAGCGAGGCCCAGGCGCTCGAGCACGTCCACTACATGCTCAACAACAAGATCAAGATCCCCGGCTTCGGACACCGCGTCTACAAGACCGAAGATCCGCGCGCCACGCACCTGCGGAAGATGTCCGAGGAATTGGGCAAGAGCACGGGCCAACTGGAGCTGTATCTGACTTCGAAGAAGATCGAAGAGACGATCAAGCAGCTCAAGGGTCTCAACGCCAACGTCGATTTCTATTCGGCTTCGACGTACTACTCGCTCGGCATTCCGATCGACATCTTCACGCCGATCTTCGCGGTGAGCCGCATGGCCGGCTGGACCGCGCACGTGCTCGAGCAATACCGTAACAACCGGCTGATCCGCCCGCGGGCGGACTACACCGGAGCCACGGTCGGCCAGGCTTGGGTGCCGATGGCGAACCGGTAGGCATGTACGATCTCGCGTTTTTTCGGAACAATCTGGACCAGATTGCGAAACGGCTCGCCTCGCGCGGCTTCACGCTCGACCTCGAGCAGTTTCGCCGTCTGGACCAACAACGCCGCGCCGCGGTCACCGAGAGCGAACATCTCCAGGCCCGGCGCAAGGCGGCGAGCTCCGAGATCTGCAAGTTGCGGCAGCAGGGTGTAGACACAGGCGACGCGCAGCGCGAAGTGAGGGAATCAGCCGAGCAGATCGACGCGCTGGGCAAGCAGGCGGAAGCTCTCGACGAGGAGCTTCGCGGCCTGCTGGCTTCCTTGCCCAACGTACCGCACGAGTCCGTGCCGGCCGGATTCACCTCCGACGACAACGTGGAAGCGCGGCGCTGGGGAACCCCGAAGGATTTCGATTTCGCGCCCAAGGCCCATTGGGACTTGGGGCCGGAGCTGAAGATCCTCGACCTCGAACGCGCCGCCAAGGTCACCGGCGCGCGCTTCGCCGTCTATTGGGGCCTCGGCGCGCGGCTCGAACGGGCGCTCATCAATTTCATGCTCGACGTACACACAGGCGAGCACGGCTACACCGAGGTGCTGCCGCCGTTCCTGATCAACTCCGCCAGCCTCTTTGGGACTGGCCAACTGCCGAAGTTCGCCGACGATCTGTTCAAGATCGAGAAGTCCGACTTCTGGCTCGCGCCCACCGCCGAAGTGCCGGTGACGAACCTGTTTCGCGACGAGACGCTGAACTTCGACGAGCTGCCGATTTCGCTCTGCGCCTACACGCCGTGCTTCCGCAGCGAAGCGGGCAGCTACGGGCGCGATGTCCGCGGCATCATCCGCCAGCACCAGTTTCAGAAGGTGGAGCTGGTGAAGTTCTCCAAGCCGCAAGAAAGCTACAAGCAACTCGAACGGCTCACCGCCGACGCCGAAGACATTCTCAAGCGTCTGGGCCTGCCCTTCCGCACCGTAACGCTCTGCACGGGCGACATGGGTTTTTCCTCCGCCAAGACTTACGACATCGAAGTGTGGCTGCCCGGCCAAAGCGCGTACAAGGAAATCTCCTCCTGCTCAAACTTCGAGGCGTTCCAGGCGCGACGCGCCTCGATCCGTGCCAAGGCGGGCAAAGGCAAGACGGAATTTGTTCACACCCTGAACGGAAGCGGGCTGGCCGTTGGACGGACCTGGGTGGCGATCATCGAAAACTACCAGCAGGCCGACGGCAGCGTGGTTGTGCCGGAACCGCTGCGGCCGTACCTGAACGCCGAGCGGATTGCGCCGCGCGAAGGGCGAGCCTGGTAGCGGCCGCGCGGCGTTCCGCTACGCGTCCGAGTGGCCGAGGCTCATCTCCGGCGCGATCGCGTCGCGCACGGCCTGCTTCAATTCTTTGATTTCAGGAAACCGCCCCTGCGCGGCGCGCGACCACACCGTGCGCCCGGCGGCCCGCACTTCAAACACGCCGCCGGAACCCGGGATCAGCGCGACTTCTCCGGCCACGCCCGCGAACGTCGTTAACAACTCCTGCGCCATCCACGTCGCGCGAAGCATCCAACGGCACCCGGTGCAGTATTCGATCTCGATGCGCGGTTCGGGCATGGACCCGATTGTACCGGCATGACGCCCGCCACGTTAAGATAAGACCTTGCCCGCCGCGCAAAAGAAAGTCGACTTTGTCTTCTTCGATGCCGGCGGGGGCCATCGCAGCGCGGCAACCGCCCTTCAGGCCGTCATCGAGCGGCAGCAACGGCCTTGGCGCGTCCGCCTCGTGAACTTGCAGGAACTGCTCGATTCGCTCGACATATTTCGCAAGATCACCGGCCTGCGGCTGCAGGAAGTCTACAATCAGGTTCTGAAGCGCGGCTGGACGCTCGGCTCGCCGCAGCTTCTGCCGCTGATGCATGGCGTGATTCGCCTTTATCATCGCGGGCAGGTTCGCCTGCTCGATCGGTTCTGGCGCCAGGAACGGCCGGATCTCGTCGTCTCGCTGGTGCCGAATTTCAATCGAGCGCTGTTTGAAGGCCTCGGACGCGCGGCCCCGGGCACGCCATTTGTCACCGTCCTCACCGACTTCGCCGACTACCCGCCGCACTTCTGGAT
>VFSW01005419.1_pt1 | contig 18860 bp, 17 predicted proteins | sample 5358111 | NCBI WGS metagenome assembly VFSW01 (sample SAMN11554181, study PRJNA540505) | mine drainage metagenome | isolation source: sediment from site ElyBrook_90M | place: USA: Ely Copper Mine, Vershire, VT | collected 2017 | reverse complement strand
GATCCAACGCCCAGCCCGGACGACCTGCGGCTGACGGCCGAGGCCCTCGCCGCCGGCCGCCTGCTCGACATCGCGGTCCTCGATCACCTGATCGTGGCCGGCGACGGATTCACGTCCCTGCGCGATCGCGGAGTCGCTTTCGACCGGTCGAGCTGACCGTCTCCGAGACGGCGGTGGCGGGGCAGGTATACTGCTGAAGCTTTTCGACATCGAGATGGGACGGTCTGCCACCCGACTGGACGGCAGCGGCCACCTCGATAGGGCCAACCCGGCCACAGACCTGTCGAATATCCCGCCGGCGACACAACGCTCCCCACCGTCACCGATGCCGGCAACCGAAGAAGGAAACGCCTCGCATCATGTTCGGCCTGCACACACTGCTCGGGCTGTTCTCGCGCGACATCGGGATCGACCTGGGCACGGCGAACACCCTCGTCCACGTTCGCGATCGTGGCATCGTCATCAGCGAGCCAAGCGTCGTGGCCCTCGAGGCCAAGACCAGGAAGGTCGTCGCCGTCGGTGCCGAGGCCAAGCGAATGGTCGGCCGCACCCCGGCCAGCATCATCGCCGTGCGCCCTCTTCGGGACGGAGTCATCAGCGACTTCGACGTGACCCAGCAGATGATCGCCTACTTCGTTCGCAAGGTTCACGACCGGATCGGCATGGTGCCGCGGCCTCGAATGCTGCTCGGCATCCCGTCGGGCGTCACCGAAGTGGAGAAGCGTGCGGTCCGGGACGCGGCCATGAACGCCGGCGCCCGCTGGGCGGGCCTGATCGAGGAGCCGATGGCCGCCGCGATCGGCGCCGGCCTGCCCATCAACGAGCCCACGGGCAGCCTCATCGTCGACATCGGCGGCGGCACCACGGAAGTGGCCGTCATCAGCCTGGGCGGCATCGTCGTCAGCCGCAGCATCCGCATCGGCGGCGACGAGCTCGACGCCGACATCGTCGCCTACGCCCGCCGGGAGTACAACCTGTTTCTGGGCGAGCGGACGGCCGAGGACATCAAGATCGCGATCGGTTCGGCGAGCCCGGGCGAATGGGACGCCCAGCGCGTCACTCTCCGCGGCCGCGACCTGCTGACCGGCCTGCCGCGTGCGGTGGAAGTCGGCGGCGAGCAGATCCGCGAGGCGATCGACGCCTCGCTGCAGCTCATCGTGGACACCGTGAAGGACACCATCGAAGAGACGCCGCCGGAGCTGGTGGCGGACATCATGGACCAGGGCATAGTCCTGGCGGGCGGCGGAGCGCTCATGCCCGGGCTGGATCGCCGGATCGCCGAAGCTACCCAGATGCCCGTCCACGTCGCCAATGACCCGCTGACCTGCGTGGCCCGCGGAACGGGCGTCGTGCTCGAAGAGCTAGATCTGATGGAAGAAGTGCTGGTGGCGGACACTTACGTTCGCCCGCGCTAGAAGGCCGGCTTCGCCGCTGCGCCCGACAGCCGAGGAGGCCAGATGAATGCGATCTCCGCGACCCGACGAACCATTCGTCGGGAGTGGACCTGGTTCGGAACCCTGCTGATCATCAGCGTCGGCTTGATGGGAGTTTCCGACACTCAACCCGTGCAGCGACTCCAATCGGCCGTCAACACGGCCATGTCGCCTATCGAGACGACCATGAACAGCATCGCGGACACGGTCGATTCGTATTGGTCGGCGCTGATCCAGCTCGATCACCTGCGTACCGAAAACCAGCGGCTCCAGCTGGAGAATCAGACTCTCCAGGAGCAGCTCCTCCGCCAGCCGGCGATCTCGCAGCTGAGCACGGACTGGACCGCGATCACGGCCGCCCAGCAGGCCATCCCCTACCAGACGACCGCGGCGCGGGTGATCGTTCGCGACGTCTCGGACGTCAGCCGAAAGACCATCATCATCAACAAGGGCAGCCAGGACGGCCTCCAGGTGGGTGAGTGCGTGGTGGACGCCGGCGGCGCCCTCGTGGGGCGGCTCGACTCCGTCTACGGGAACGTCTCGGTCGTCCTGCTCGTCAACGACCCCAACGCGATCGTGGTCGGCGAGGAGGCCAAGTCCGGAGCCACCGGCACGATCCGCGGCTCGATCAGCGGCGACCTCTCAATGCAGTACGTGGACGCCAGCACGCCGCTGACCAACGGGCAGGCCGTGGTGACCGCGGGCGAAGCGCTGCCGAATCCCGGGCAGCCCTCGGCGCAGCCCTCCGCGCAGGCGAGTGGCGTGGACACCTCGATAAACCCGATCGGCCGCTCCCCGTACCCGCCGGGCCTTCTCATCGGGACGATCACGTCCGTCAAGCAAGACCCCAACGCCGTCGTCCAGAGCGCCACGGTCAAGCCGGCCGCCCATCTTGCGGACGCGACATTCGTCCTCGTGATCCTGGACTACCAGGGTGGCTTCGCCTCGCCGGCCCCGGGCGCGACGCCGTTCGTGCCGGTCACACCCGCTCCGTCGGGATCCGCGGCTTCGGGGGCGCCGAAGGCCACGCCCAAACCCACGCCGAAACCCACTCCTACGCCGAAACCCACTCCCACGCCCGCGCCGACTCCTACTTCCGGCTACTAGGCCACAGCTCCTGTCCCGAGCGCAGGTGAAGAGGCCCAACGAACCTGCTAGGCTCTAGTGACCCCACTCCAATGGAGGCCCAGTGAAGGGAGTCGTACTCGCGGGCGGCACCGCCACACGGCTGTTCCCGCTGACAATCGTCACGAACAAGCATCTGCTGCCGATCTACGACCGGCCGATGATCTACTACCCGATCGCTACTCTGGCGGACATGGGCATCACCGAGGTGATGGTCATCGTGGGCGGCAAGAGCGTCGGGGACGTGGTGGAGCTCCTCGCCGACGGCAAGCACTTCGGGCTGGACCTGACGTACCGCTACCAGCGCGGAGCCCTGGGTATCGCGCACGCAATCGGCCTCGTTCGAGAGTTCGTGGGCGACGATTGCTTCTGCGTCGTCCTTGGCGACAACGTTCTCCTGGGGCCGCCACTGGCGCACGTGGCCCGCGAGTTCGAGAACGGCCCCTGGGGCGCCGGCACTCTCCTCTATGAGGTTGCGGATCCCGAGCGTTTCGGCGTCGCCGAGCTCGACGCCTCGGGCAACGTCGTCGGTTTCGAGGAGAAGCCCACAAAGCCGAAGAGCAACCTCATCCCGATCGGCGTGTACTTCCTCCGGCCGGACGCCTTCGGCGTGGTCGACCAGCTCGTCCCCTCGCTGCGCGGCGAATTCGAGATCACGGACGTTCTGAACCACTACCTGCCCGGCAAGTTGTTCTCCCGCAAGTTCGAGGGCATCTGGACCGACGCGGGGACGGTGACTTCGCTGATCCGCGCGGCCGAGCTGGCGGAGCAGGAGTCGCAGGCGGGCCGCCTCGCCGAGCCTCCCACGAGGCCGGCCCCGTGACGGAACGCACAACTCCTCGCCACCAGCGCCTGCTGGTCACGGGCGGGGCGGGCTTCATCGGCTCGTGCTTCGTCCGAGACCTTCTCGCCCGCCGCGACGGCTCGAGGGTCGTCGTTCTCGACAAGCTGACCTACGCAGGCAACCGGGCCAATCTCGCCCCCGTCTATGCCGATCCGGAGCAAGCCGCCCGGCTCGAGTTCGTGGTCGGCGACATCGCCGACGCCGCAGTCGTGGGGCCGCTGGTCGCTCGTTCGGACGCAGTGGTCAACTTCGCGGCCGAGTCGCACGTGGACCGCTCCATCCTGGACCCCGAGGCTTTCCTGCGGACGGACGTGCTGGGCGTCCACGTGCTGCTCGAAGCCTGCCGGCTGGAACAGGAGCGAGCCCGCCGCGGCGAGCGCGAGGCGGCGCCGCGCTTCCTCCAGGTTTCCACGGACGAGGTCTACGGCTCGGTCGAGACCGGCGAGAGCCGCGAGGACGACCGACTCGAGCCCCGTTCGCCGTACTCGTCGGCGAAGGCGGCCGGCGAGCTGCTGGCCCGCTCGTACTTCGTCACCTATGGTCTTGACGTCGTCATCACGCGCGGCTCCAACACGTACGGCCCGTATCACCACCCGGAGAAACTGATCCCGCTCTTCCTGACAAATGCCATCGACGACCAGCCCCTGCCGCTCTACGGCGACGGGCTGCAGCGCCGGGACTGGCTCTACGTCGCCGACCATGCCGGTGCCATCGGCCACGTTCTGGAGCACGGCGTCTCCGGGGAGATCTACAACGTCCCCGGCGGCAACGAACGAACGAATCGGACGGTCGTCGCGGCCCTCCTCGAGCGGCTGGGCAAACCCTGGTCGCTGGTCCGCAGGGTCCAGGATCGGCCGGGCCACGACCGCCGTTACGCCATGGACGGCTCCCGCCTCGCGGCGCTGGGCTGGCGGAACAGGACCACTTTCGAGGCCGGCCTCGCGGAGACGGTGGACTGGTTCCGCGACAACGAGGCCTGGTGGCGGCCGATCAAATCCGGCGAATGGAACGACTACTACGATCGCCAGTATCGGGCCCGGCTGGCCGGATCGACGGCCGACGCGGGTCCCGGCGTACCGGCTCCAGCCGTACCCACTCCCCGCCCGGCTTCCCCAGGCTCGAGCGGAGAAGGCGCCTGATGCGCATCGCCGTGACCGGCGCGGGAGGCAGACTCGGGACAAGCCTTCGAAGCGAGCTGGTGGGCCGTCCATTCGTGGATGCCATCCTCGCCTGGGACATCCCCGAGCACGACCTGGACGACCCGGCATCCGCGGAACGGCTCGTCCGGCGCGACCGGCCGGACCTGGTCGTCCATGCCGCCGCGTGGACGGACGTAGACGGCTGCGCCCGCGACCCGGAGCTGGCGATGCGGCGCAACGGCGTCGCCACGGGCGAGCTCGCCGCGGCGTGCGCCCTGACGGGCGCCGGGCTGATCGTGATCTCGACCAACGAGGTATTCGACGGAACGCGGAAGGACGGCGCGGGCTACGGGCCCGACGACGAGCCACATCCGATCAACCCGTACGGCGCCAGCAAGCTCGCCGGCGAGCAGGCGGCCAGGCGGGCGTTCGCGGAAGCCGCGGCGGCGCGCGGTGCGACGGACTCTCGCAGTGTCGCGCCCCAGCTGGGCATCGTGCGGACGGCCTGGCTGTTCGGGCCGGGCGCGCCGGACTTCCCCACGAAGATTCTCGCCGCCGCGCGCCGCGCCGCCCAGGCCGGCGAGCCTCTCAAGGTGGTCGGCGACGAATGGGGCACGCCCACCTACACCGTGGATCTGGCCCGCGCTGTCGTGGGGCTGCTCGAGTCGGGCCGGTTCGCCGGAACACACCACGTGGTCAACGGCATGTTCGCCACCCGGTCTCAGTGGGCGATGTACATCATCGGCCGCGCCCAGCTCGATGTGGAAGTGGAAGAGGTCCCGAGCACGACCTGGCCAAGACCATCCACCCCGCCGCGATGGGGAGTGCTCGAGCCGACGGCGCTGCCCACCGGCCCGCTCCGCGTCTGGACCGACGCGATGGCCGAATACGCACCCATGCTGCTGGCAAGGAGCGAAGCGTGACCACCCCCTCGACCACTCAAGAAGCAGTCGCGCCGTCGGCGCTGCCCGGGGTCAGCTACGGGCGCCTGACCACCTTCGCCGATTCGCGCGGCTCGTTCTCGGAGATCTGGCGCGCTTCGGCGTTCGGGCCGCTGGACGTTGCCGCGGCCGGCCTGCCCGACGCACGCTTCGTCCAGGCCAATCTCTCGCGGTCCGCGAAGGGCGTCCTGCGAGGCCTCCACTACCACCGCCGCCAGCTCGACTACTGGACGGTGATCAGCGGCAAGGCGTTCGTGGCGCTCGTCGACGTGCGACCCGTGACCGCCGATCCGCACGCCCGGGCCGTCGTGGAGACGCGGTTGCTCGAGGCAGGCGAGAACGTCACCATCCCGACGGGCGTTGCCCACGGCTTCCTGGCCATCGAGCCGCTCGAGCTGCTGTACCTGGTCACGAACGAGTACGACGGCAGCGATGAGCTCGGCTTCGCCTGGGACGATCCGGCGGTGGGCGTGCCCTGGCCCGAGGTGGAAGGAACGACCGACGGTCGGCCGATCCTCTCCGGGCGCGACTCGTCCAACCCAACACTGGTCGAGCTCGTCGCGAGCCTGCGCGACTGACCTTCGGGATCTCAGCGACTGACCCTCGGGTCTTCGTATGCCCGGAGTCGCGATTCGCGGCCGGGCGCTGTAGGCTGAGCATTCAGTCCGCGCATGCGGCACGAGCGAGCGGAGAACGGCCCAGCGCCGGGGAGGAGGATCGAATGAGCGACGATCCGCAGGCCAGCGGTACGAAGAAAGCCGGAGACCGGCCGGCCCGCCGATCCACCCGCAAGGCGGCCGAACACGCCGAGGCCGCGCCCGCGACCGGCCGCCGGCACGCTGCTGAGGCCGCCCCCCAGCCGGCCGCGCCGGCTACCTCGCCGGCCGGCGAGGTGTTCCCGGCTCGGGTCGAGGCAAAGAACGTGACGATCACCCAGGGCGGCGCAGCGGAAGTGGAAGCCGACACGATCACGCTGACTCAGGGCGGCATCGGCGCCGCGTCCGCGGAAGACATCACCGTGACCATGGGCGGCATCGCCCGGGCCCAGGCCGACGACATCGCCGTCCGAATGGGCGCCATCGGAGTGGCTCGAGGCGAGCGCGTTTCGGTGGAGCTCGGGGCGGTGGGCCTGGCCGTCGGCGGAGGTGTCGCCATCCGGCAGGGTTTCACCCGGGCCGTCCTGGCCCGCGACGTCCGGATCGAGCAGGGCGGAGCCCAGACCGTGATCGCCGCGAACGCGACCTTCGGGCCACGGAGCGGGGCCTTCATGGTCCTCGCCCGAAGGGTCGAGGGCGAGGTCCGGACCGTCCTCGATTGGCGCGGCGCGCTCGCTTTCGGCGCCGCTTTCGGGCTTCTGGTGGGCCTCACGGCACGAGGCGCGGCCAGGAGCGGCAGGCGGCCGAAGAAGGGCTGACGTCCGCCGCCGGGAGGCCCGAGCCGTCTCCCGAAGGGTGTCCGGTATAATCTGGAGCCGCGCCAGCACGTCCCGAAAGGACCTCCGCTTGCCTCCGACCCGCCACAGGAGCCCTCAGTGATCGACCCCACGGCGAGGGTTCATGCCTCTGCCGAGCTCGAAGCCGACGTCACCGTCGGCGCCAGATCAAGCATCTGGAACCGGGCCGTTCTTCGAAACGGGGCGCACCTCGGGGACGAGTGCATCGTCGGCCGGGATGCCTTCATCGACGAAGGCGTCCAAATCGGCGATCGGGTCAAGATCCAGAACGGGGCCCTCGTGTACCACGGTGTCACCGTTGGGGACGGGGTCTTCATCGGACCCGGAGCCATTCTCACGAACGACAGGTTTCCGCGCGCAATCACTCCCACCGGCGAGCTCGCGCGAGGCGACGATTGGACCGTAAGTCCGATCGAGCTGCGAGACGGCTGCTCCATCGGCGCCGGTGCAGTGGTCGTCGCGGGAACCGTTGTCGGTCGATTCGCAACGGTGGGTGCCGGCTCGGTGGTGACTCGCGACGTGCCGGATCACGCCCTCGTGGCCGGCAATCCGGCCCGAAGGCTGGGCTGGGTTTGCGCCTGCGGGAGTCGCCTCGCGGGCCCCGGTGGCGCCGCCGCCGGACCGGACCCTGCGCCCGATGCTCCCCTCGCCTGCCCGCGATGCGGACGCAGCTATCGCTTCAACCCCGCGCAGGGATCGCTCAGCGAACGCCCGGCGTCGACAACAGGAGTCGCAGAATGATCCCGCCAGCTCGCCCTGATCTCGGACCCGAGGAGGTCGCCGCCGTCACCGAAGTCCTGCAGAGCGGCATGATCGCCCAGGGCCGCAAGGTCGCGGAGCTCGAGCAGCGGTGGGCGGACTTCTGCGGCACCAGGCACGCCATCGCCCTGTCCAACGGGACGGTCGCCCTCATGGCCATCTGGGCCGGCCTGGGCCTCGAGGCGGGCGACGAGGTCATCACCGTCTCGCACACGTTCAACGCCACGGTCAGCGCGATCCTGTTCACCGGCGCGACGCCGGTCTTCGTGGACATCGAGCCGGACACATACCTCATGGACGCGGGCCGGATCGAGGCCGCCATCACCTCGCGAACGCGGGCCATCTGCCCGGTCAGCCTTTTCGGCATGGTCGCGGACATGGACGCGATCCAGGCCATCGCGGACCGTCACGGCCTTGTCGTGGTCGAGGATGCCTGCCAGGCCCACGGCGCCCTCTACCGCGGCCGACGCGCCGGCAGCTTCGGCTACGCGGCCTTCAGCCTCTACGGCACCAAGAACATGACCACGGGCGAGGGCGGCTTCGTCAACACCAACGACGACCGCCTGGCCGAGTGGATCCGGCTCTACCGGAACCAGGGCATGAAGGAGCGCTACCACCACGACATCCTGGGCTACAACTTCCGGATGACGGACATCGCCGCGGCCATCGGCCTCGTGCAGCTCGACAAGCTCGAGCGGAACACGGCCCGCCGGCAGGCGATCGCGCGGCGCTACGACGAAGCCTTCGCCGACCTGCCGATCAAGCTGCCGATCTGGCCGGACGGCCGAACGCACGTCTACCACCAGTACACGATCGGGGTCGGCGCCAGCCGCGACCAGATCGTGGCCGAAATGAAGGACGCGGGCGTCAGCTGCGGCATCTACTACCCCATCCCGTGCCACAAAGCCGCCTACGTCCAGGAGCTCGGCATCGAGGCCGACCTGCCCAACACGGACGTGGCCGCCGCCGAAAGCATGTCGCTGCCGATGTTCCCCGGGCTCACGCAGGCGGAGCAGGACCAGGTCATCGCGGCGCTTCGCGTCGCGGTCGGGCGCAACGTGGTCGAAGCGGGCGCCGGCCGATGACGGGCCCGTCCTCGGCGTCCTCGGCGTCCTCGGAGTCCTGGGCGTCGCCGGAAGCGCCGGAAGGAGCCCCGAAGACGGCCCTCCTGCGCCTGGGACTCGCCGGGCTCGGCTCGATGGGCCGCAACCACCTGCGGGTCATCTCGAACCACCCGGAAACCCAGCTCGCCGCGATCGCCGACCCGGATCCGGCGGCTCTGACCGCGGCCACCTCGGAAACCGGCGCTCGCGGATTCGCCGATCCGCTGGAGATGGTCCGCAACGCGGACATCGACGGTGTCGTCGTGGCCGCGCCGACGACCGCTCATCTGGACCTGGCCCTCGCCGCCATCGAGCGGGGCCTGCCGGTACTCGTCGAGAAGCCCCTAGCCGGCACCGTGGACGAGGCTCTCGCGATAGTGGCCGCCGCCCGGCGCCGCAACGTCCGCGTCCAGGTTGGCCACGTGGAGCGCTACAACCCCGCGGTTCTGGAGATGGGCCGCCTCCTCCGCGCCGGCTGGCTGTCCACCGTCTACGCCATCACCAGCCGCCGCTCCGGCCCGTTCCCCGCCCGCATCAGGGATGTGGGCGTGACCGTGGATCTGGGTACTCACGACGTGGACATGCTCTCCTGGATAGCCGGCGAGCGGCCCGTGCGCGTCTACGCCGAGACGGCCCAGCGGCTCCACGCAACCCACGAAGACCTGACCTTCGGGCTGATGCACTTCCCGTCCGGCGCGACCGGGTTTCTCGACGTGGACTGGCTCACGCCGGCCAAGCGCCGCAGCCTGGTTGCCATCGGCGAAGAGGGCATGTTCGAGCTGGACTACCTGACCCAGAGGCTCACCTTCACGCGATCAAACGTCGAGCGGCCCCAGATGATCGGCGGCTACGCCACGACGTTCACCGGCGACGTCGCCGAGATCCCGATCGCAAACGTGGAGCCGCTGCGCTCCGAGCTCGACGAATTCGTCCGGGTCCTCCGAACCGGCGATCTACCCTACGTCGACGCCGAGGACGGCCTGTGGGCCGTCGCCATCGCCCACGCCCTCCTCACCGCGGCGGCGGAACGCCGTCCCATCGACCTGTCCGACATGCCATCGAGGCTCTCCGCGCAATGAGCATCGTCAACCGTCCCTCGCGAGTCGTCAGCCTGCTCGGGGGCTCGATCAAACCGCCCATCAACCCCTGCACGCACACCTCGCCCCGGTTCGTCCACCCCTGGACCGGAGAGACCGGTACGACCGGCCGCGTGATCGTGGTCGGCGCCGGCAAGATGGGCCTGCCGCTCGCCGTCCAGTTCGCTCGCCACGGCTGGGACGTGACTGCCGTGGACGTCAACCCGGCCGTCGTCGCCGCGATCAACGAGGGCCGCTCGCACGTGGCCGAAGAGCCGGGCCTGGCCGAGGGAGTCGCGGAGGCGCACGCCGCCGGCCGGCTCCGCGCGACCACCGACGCCGCCGCGGCCGCTCGCGAAGCGGACGTCGCCGTCCTCATCGTCCCCGTCATGCTCGACGACAGCAGCCAGCCGAGCTATCGGTACATGGATCCGGCCGTAGATTCGATCGGCGCCGGCATCCACGAGGGCCTGACCGTCATCTTCGAGACGACGCTGCCGGTGGGCGACACCCGGGGCAGGTTCACGCCGCGGATGGAGGCGGCCAGCGGCCTCAAGGGCGATCGCGACTTCTTCGTCGCGTTCTCGCCGGAGCGGCTCTACTCCGGCGCCGTGTTCGACAACCTCGCCACCTACCCCAAGCTCGTCGGCGGCATCGGGCCCGAGTCCGGCCGCCGGGCCGCCGCTTTCTACGACTCGGTAGTGGACGCCGAGGTCGTGGCCATGAGCTGCGCCGAGGCGGCCGAGTTCAGCAAGCTCGCCGACACGACCTACCGCGACGTCAACATCGCCCTTGCCAACGACTTCGCCCGCTACGCCGACCGCGTCGGCGTGGACATCCAGGAAGTCATCGACGCCGCGAACAGCCAGCCGTACTCCCACATCCACCAGCCGGGCATCGGCGTGGGCGGCCACTGCATCCCCGTCTATCCGCACCTGATCCTGAGCCGCGCTCCGGATCTCGAGGTAATCGCCATCTCGCGGCGGACCAACGACGCCCAGGTGGGAAACGCGATCAAGGCGCTCGAGGCGGCTCTGGGCGGTCTCGACGACGTCCCCGTCCTGGTGCTCGGCATGACCTACCGCGAGAACGTCAAGGAGCTCGCCTACTCTCGGGCGCTGCCGCTCATCGAGCGGCTGTCGTTCCACGGCGCCCAGGTCCACGCCTACGACCCGCTCCTCGACGACGCGGAAATCGAGCACTGCTGCGCGACTCCGTACCACTGGGGAGAGCCGGGCCCGTTCCGCGCCATCGTCACCCAGACCGCCGACGCGCTCTGGACCACTCTCGACTTCTCGCTCTTCCCGGAGCTCCGGGTGGTCCTCGACGGACGCAACAGCCTGCGGACGGTCGATCTGCCGGACGGAGTGGACTACCTGGGCATCGGCGTCCAGGCCGGCACGCGGCAGCGAGCTCAGGCGACTCCCGGGGCCGCTCCCGCGGCTTCCCGCTAGGCGCGGCCGGCGATGCGGATCGTCAGCGTCGTCGGCACGCGGCCACAGCTGATCAAGGCGGCCACGCTCCAGCCGGTCCTGCGCCGCGAGCATCAGGAAGTGTTCGTGGACACGGGCCAGCACTACGACGAAGCCATGGCCGGCAGCTTCTTCACCGAGCTCGGTCTGGCCGCGCCGGACTACTCCATCGGCGTGGGCGGCGGTGGCCAGGGAGATCAGACCGGTCGAATGCTGATCGGCCTGGAGCCGGTCATCCGCGAAGAGCGGCCGGATGCGGTCCTGGTCTACGGCGACACCAACTCCACACTCGCGGGGGCCCTTGCCGCAGCCAAGCTGGGCGTCCCGGTAGCTCACGTGGAAGCGGGCCTGCGGAGCTTCGATCGGTCGATGCCGGAGGAGCTCAACCGCGTCGTCGCGGATCATCTCTCGAGCTGGCTCTTCGCCCCGACGCCCGCGGCCGTGGCCAACCTCGCTGCCGAGGGAATCACCGCCGGGGTCACGGAGGTCGGCGATCTGATGCTCGATCTGGCGGCCCGAGTCTCGGCGGAGGTGCGCGATCCCGCCGCCCTGGCCTCGGTCGCTGCCCGCCTGTCGCTCTGGCTCAAGCCCGGCAACTACCTGTTCGCCACGATCCACAGGGCCGAGAACCGCACGCCGAAGGCAATGCGCGCCTGGGCCGAGCTGCTCGGGGCCGTCGCCGGGCCGGACCGTCCCGTCGTTCTCGCCCTCCACCCGGGCACGCGCGAGGCGCTTCGGGCGGCCGGCGTGGAGCTGCCGGACGGCATCCTCGTGATCGAACCGCAGGGCTATCGGACCTCGCTGGCCCTCCAGCTCCATGCCGCGGCCGTCCTGACGGACTCCGGCGGAGTGCAGCGCGAGTCGGCCTGGCTGGGCGTTCCGTGCCTGGTTCTGCGTTCCACGACGGAATGGGTCGAGACCGTCGGCTCGGAGGGCAGCTCGGCGGTCCTTGTCGGCCTCGATCGAGACGCCGCCGTCCGCGAAATCGAGGCTCGCGCCCCGGCCGATCGGTCGGCCGCCCAGTCGGTTCGTCGGGCAGCCGGGCTCCGTCTGCAAGGCTCGGGCGCCGCGGAACGCATCGTCGCGTTGCTCTCGGGCGCTCGGGCGGCGGAGCGACCGGCGGGCCGACCGGGCCAACCACAGGGCCAACCACCCGCGAAGGCCACGCGATGAGTACTCGCCCCCGCCGCGCCTGCATGATCGTCCATGCCTACTACGAAGAGGATCCGCGGGTTCGGCGCGAAGCGGAAACGCTCGTGGCCAACGGCTGGGAAGTGGACGTCTTCGGCCTGCGAAGGGCGGACGAAGGGCCGCGCGCCACGGTCGCCGGCGTCACGCTCCACCGCCTCCCCGTCGGCCGCCACCAGGGTGCCGGATTGCCCGTGTACCTCGCCGAGTACGGCGCATTCCTGGTCCGGGCGATGTTTGCCGCGACCCGCGCCCACCGGCACCGCCGCTACGACCTCCTCGAGGTCCATTCGCTGCCGGACTACCTCGTCTTCGCCGGGCTGCCGCTCAAGCTCGCCGGCGTCCCGGTCCTGCTCGACCTCCACGAGGCCATGCCGGAGTTCTTCCGGACCCGCTTCCCGAAGGCCGCCAACCCGATCAGCTACCGGCTCCTCCTGCTCCAGGAGAAGCTCTCGATCGCGATCGCGAACGAGGTCCTGACCGTCAACGAGCCGCTCGCCGAGCGCCTCCGGAGCCTCGGCGTGGACGGAGACCGGCTCACCGTCATCCTCAACAGCCCGGACCTGGGCCTCTTCGACGCGGACGCGCATTTCGTCCGCCCATTCATGGCCGACGGAACGCTCCGCATCGTCTACACCGGCGCGCTGACCCCCACCTACGAGCTCGACGTGGTTCTGCGGGCGATCGCCACGATCGTCGCCGAGCGGCCGGACCTCCCGATCGAGGCCACGTTCTACGGCCGCGGCGACGCGGCGGAGAGCCTCCAGGCGCTCGCGGCGGAGCTCGGGATCGCGGATCGCGTCGCGTTCCCCGGCCGGATCCCCATCGAGGAAGTGCCCGCGGTCATCGCCGCCTCGGACCTTGGAGTGGCGCCGACTCGCCTGGACCCGTTCACCGGCATGAGCCTGTCCACCAAGCTCCTCGAGTACGCGGCCATGCGCAAGCCCGTCGTCGCCTCGCGGCTGCCGACCGTGGAACGCTACTTCGCGCCGGACACTCTGGTCACGTACGAGCCCGGGAACGTTGCGGATCTCGCCCGGGCGGTGCTCCGACTCGTGGACGACCCCGCCGGCCGCGATGCCCGGGTCGAAGCCACCGGCCGGCGGGTGGACGAGCTGAGCTGGTCGCGCCAGACCCGCTCGTACCTTGCCGTTGTCGATCGCATGGTGAGAGGCGGACGAGGCGATCGCTGAGCCCATCCTTCGCCTGCCGGAACGTGTCGGTCCGTTGGCCGGCCACCCTCGTCGGCCTTTTCAGGGAGCGGAATGCGGTAGCATACGGCTCCGTTACCCCCGGCCTGCTCGCCGGACCATACCTACCAGGACGCCCAGATGACCTTCCGGACCCGAACGGCCCCTCAGCAAACCCGTCGGCGGACGCGCCGCAGCGACACGCGACGCGCGATCTACGTCACTCTTACTTTCTCGCTCGCGATCGTAGTCGCCCTCGCCATGCTCGGCGGCGTCTTCTTCGCAAGCTACTACACGGCCCACTGGGCGCCCGTCGCCGGAGTCAACGGCCAGGGCATCAGCACGGACGACGTGTACTCACGGGCGAAGGTCAACCTGGCTCGCTATCAGCGCCAGCTCGCGGACTACACCACGCTCCGGAACCAGGGCAAGATCACCAGCGCCGAGTTCAGCAACTTCCAGAACACGATCCAGAACAACATCTCCGGCGTCATGAGCGCCGCGCTGACGGAGATGGAGAACGAGCTGGCACTGCGCCAGTGGGCGGCCAAGAACAACGTCTCCGTCACGAGTCAGCAGGTCGACGAGCAGATCGTCACGGACGGCACCATCAACGAGCTGCGCCACGTAATGGTGATCGGCGTCGCCCCGGAACCCACACCACCGGCCTTCACGGTCACCGCGGCCGAAGACCAGGCCGCCAAGACAAAGGCCCAGGGATATCTGGACGAGGTCAAGGGCGGCAAGAAGTGGGCTGACGTCTCCACTGAGGCGCACGCCAGCGAGGTGGGGGCGTCCGGCACCAACGGCGACATCGGTCTCATCCAGCAATCCGCCACCAACCTGGACCCGGACTTTCGGGCGGCCATCTTTGCCCTTCCCAAGGTCAACGACGTGACCTCCATCTTCAAGGGCTCGGACGGCATCTACCGCTTCGCCACAGTGACCGAGATCGTGCCCAAGTTCGTGGACACGGGCTGGCAGACGGCGGTGGCCAACGCATCCAACGGCGGCGCCTATCGCCAGCAGGCCGAGGGCGAGGCCATCAAGGCGGCCGTGCAGAAGGTCATCGAGGCCAAGTACGTCAGCGGCGAGACGAAGCAGCGGAACGTTCTGGAGCTGTCGATCGCCCAGGGCTACGGCCAGCCCGGCTCCGGTGACGAAGTCCAGATCCGGATGATGACCTTCGCGCCGAACCACTCCGTTTCGGACGCAACGACGATCCCGACCACCGACCCGGCCTGGACCGACGCGAAGAACCGGGCCGAGGCCGCGGTGGCCGCTCTGCGTGCGGACCCGTCGAAGTTCGACGCGATGGCCCGCGACACTACCAGCGCCAGCCGCAACGACGACCCGTACTGGGCCTCCAGCGGCGGCCTGGTGCCCTGGATCCCGGCGGACCTCTTCATGGACACCACCCAGTCAGGTCAGTCCGGCCTGGGCATTCCGAACGTCCAGGCGGCGGTATTCGCCAGCGGCCTCACTGCGGGTCAGATCCTCGATCCCATCCTGGAGGCGAGCCAGGGCTACGTCGTAGTCCAGTTCGAGGGCCGGCGGCCCGCTCCGGACCAGCGCATCGCCGACGCCCAGCTGGAGATCGCCTCCGGCGCGGACTTCGCCACGATCGCCGCCCAGCAGTCAGAGGCGGCAAACGCGGCCGACGGTGCGGTACTCGGCTGGGTTTCGCCCTACATGCTGAGTCAGGACGAGCAGGACGCCATCTTCGCCACCCCCATCGGCGGTGTATCCACGATGGTGACGGACAACGGCTACCACATCTACAAAGTCCTCGACGAGAAGACGCGCGTGCAGGACCCTGCCGAGCAGCTCCGCCTCAAGGACGTCGTCTTTGCCCGCTGGCTGTCGGACCTGCAGTCGTCGGCCCTGATCTGGACCAACGGCACCATCGTGTCCGCCCTCGCGTCGGCAACGCCCTAGGATCGCGCGGGACTCGTGCTCGACGCCTTCGTTGCCGAGGCTCGCATACGCTGGGGACTCGACCCGTCCGCGGGCCTTCAGATAGTCGCGCCCGACCGGCTGGGAGTCTTCCCGCTGGAACCCTCCCGACCGCTGCTGATCGTGCCTCGATCGAAGCTCGGGCCCGGAGGCAAGGCCGACGGCAGCGCCCGTGGTGAAGCCGCCGCGGCCGAGACCGACCCGCACGCTCCGGCGGCGATCCCCGGCCGTCACTCGCGCGGCGACGGCCCGATCGAGACGCTCCGGCGGCTGTATCCCGGCGACCACGTGGTCGGACGCATCGGCGTGGCGGAGACGGTCGCGCTCGATGAGCTGACCGGCGAAATGCTCGACCGGCCGGTCTACCTGCCACCCCTGGATCCGGAGCTCGCGTCGGCGAGCCCCTGGGCTCTGCCCTGGATCTCCTACCGGCTGCGCCTGCCCGACGGCTGTCCGTGGGATCGAGAGCAGACCCACCACTCGCTCAAGAAGCACCTGCTCGAGGAGGCCTACGAGGTTTACGACGCTCTCGACGGCGGCGCGACCCCGGATCTCGCGGGCGAGCTTGGCGACCTGTACCTCCAGATCGTCCTGCACGCCCAGCTCGCGGCCGAAGAAGGCGTCTTCGACATGACGGACGTCTACGACGCGATCAGCCGCAAGATCGTCCGCCGCCATCCGCACGTCTTCGGCGAAGCGAAGGCCGCCACCGCGTCCGACGTGAACCGCCAGTGGGAGCAAATCAAACGAGCCGAGCGGGAAGCGGACGCCGCCGCCGCGGCCGCCGAGGGCACGGACGACGAGGCCAGACCCGCGGTCAAGAGCGCCCTCGACGGCATCTCCCGTTCCATGCCGGCCCTGGCCGCGACCCAGGAGATGTCAGAGCGGGCCGCTCATCTCGGCTACGACTGGCCGGACATCGTCGGCATCCTGGACAAGGTCCAGGAGGAGCTCGACGAGCTGGCCGCGGCCACGACGGACGAGGAGAGGCGCGAGGAGGTCGGCGATCTACTGCTCGTGGTGACGAACCTGGCCCGACGCCAGGGCGTGGAGGCCGAGGATGCTCTTCGCGCCGCCGCGGACAAGTTCCGCGACCGATTCCGGCGGGTCGAGCGCATGGCCCGCGAACGAAACGTACAGCTGCGCGAGATGACCTTCGCCGAACTCGACCAGTTGTGGGATGCTGCCAAGGCCGAAGTCCGGGCGGAGGCGGCCAGCCGAGCCGCACCAGCCCGGATCCAGGACGCCACGCGGGAGGTTTCCAAGTGACCATCGGAGCTCAGCCGGTCCAGCGTGCGGATGGCCGCATGCCCGGAGACCTGCGACCCGTGACCCTCACCCTGGGCGTCCAGAAATGGGCCGAGGGCTCGTGCCTGATCAAGGTCGGCGGCACGGAAGTCATCTGCGCGGCCACGATCGAGGACAAGATCCCGCCCCACCTGCGCGGCAAGGGCACGGGCTGGGTGACGGCCGAGTATTCGATGCTTCCGCGCGCCACGAGCGAGCGGAGCGTCCGCGAGGCCGCCAAGGGCCGCCTGGGCGGCCGGACCCACGAGATCCAGCGCCTGGTCGGCCGGTCGCTGCGCGGCGTCGTGGACATGGCCAAGCTCGGAGAGCGGACGATCACGATCGACTGCGACGTGCTCAACGCCGACGGTGGAACCCGCACGGCCTCGATCACCGGCGGCTGGGTGGCCCTCGCCGCGGCCCTCCGAACGTACGGCATGGAGCGCTGCCTGATCGGGAAGGTGGCCGCAGTCAGCGTGGGCATCGTCAACGGGATCACCTGCCTGGACCTCGACTACTCGGAGGACTCCAAGGCGGACGTGGACTTCAACGTGGTCGCCACCGACGCCGGCCGCTACGTCGAGCTGCAGGGCACGGCCGAGGGCAAGCCCTTCGAGCGCACGGACATGGATCGGATGCTCGATTTCGCGAGCACCGGCCTCGACAAGCTGTTCGCGATGCAGGCCGAGGCGTTCGCCTCGGTCAAGCGCTAGCTCCGCGGGGTGGCAGGTTCGCGCGGTCCGGGACTGCGTTCGGGCGGCCCGAGGGCCGAGCGTGCGCGCCTGCTCGTCGCCACGCGTTCGGCCCACAAGCTCCGCGAGCTGCGCGAGCTGCTGGACGTCCACGCCGAGCTCGTGGATCTCGACGACGTCGGGATAGCGGACGAGGCGGTCGAGGACGGCGAGACGTTCGAATCGAACGCGTCGAAGAAGGCGCGCTTCTACTGCGCACTCTCCGGCCTGCCAACCCTCGCGGACGATTCCGGGATCGAGGTGGATGCGCTGGGCGGCGGGCCGGGCGTTCGAACCCGTCGCTACGCCGGCGAGCAGGCCACCGACCCCGAGAACAACGCCAAGCTGCTCGGCGCGCTGGATGGTCTACCGGCGGAGCGGCGCGGCGCCCGATACCGTTGCGCTCTCGCGCTGGCCCTGCCGGAATCGAAGGGCCCGCGCGGCGGGCTGCCGCTGCGGTTCGCGCGCGGTACCTGCGAGGGCCGGATCGCCGTCGCGCCGAAGGGAGAGGGCGGTTTCGGCTACGACCCGATCTTCGAGCCCGCCTCGGAGCCGCCCGGCGGCCGCACCCTGGGCGAGTGGTCCGCCGAGGCCAAGAACCGCATCTCGCACCGCGGCAAAGCCGCCCGGCGCATGAGGAAGGTTCTGCTGGCCCTGGGCTTCTAGCTGCTGAGCCCGCGCCCTCGGCTTCTAGCCCCTCGGCCTCGGCCGTGAAACCGGCCCGTTTGTGCGTTGGCGAGTACACGTCGGCAGGCCTCGCCTCGCCAGCCTGCGCCCGTGTGCGTCACGAGCTACACGTCCTGATGCCCGGGTTCTCTGCTGTGCTGGGCAGGAGGTCGAGTGTGCGTCGAGGCGCACATGACAGCGAGCCCGGGACCCCGTCCAAGGGGACTGTGAGCGGGCACGACCGGTTGAGACGCCTGTCCGGGCCGGCCGAGACGGCCGAATCGATCGGAATCGTGCCCGGAAGCTGCCGACGTGTATCTGCGCTCGCACAGTCCCCGGGAGCGTGCGGGCTCGGACGGCTGCAAGCACTCTGACGTGTACTTGCCGACGCACAACGCGGGCGCGGCCTCGAACGCCAGGATTGACGAGCTCGTCGCCGAGTCTGGAATTCGTGTTTCTCCGGCTTACCGATGGCGGCGGTGTTCCGGGAGACTCAG
>VFSW01005418.1_pt1 | contig 18861 bp, 16 predicted proteins | sample 5358111 | NCBI WGS metagenome assembly VFSW01 (sample SAMN11554181, study PRJNA540505) | mine drainage metagenome | isolation source: sediment from site ElyBrook_90M | place: USA: Ely Copper Mine, Vershire, VT | collected 2017 | reverse complement strand
AGACACGTTTTGCAGGTGAAATGGGTATGTACCTTGGCGAGATGGTGGGCCTCGGAGAATAATTGATCAGGCAAATCAGCCATGAAGGACTGTCGGATTCGCAGCCAGAGGCGCTCGTTGCAGATCGCAGGGGAACCGGTGTTCGAAAATTGGCGAAGTCACCAACCCGGCCCCGGCGGTGTGGCGGTTTGCGTGTCGATCAAGGTTGAGTCTGGTCACAAAAAATCTTTCGGAAAGGCGTTGACACCCGGAAAGGTTTCTCCTAGCCTCCCGCCCGGCATTGGGCCATAGAAACGAGAAAAGTCGGTCGCCCCTCGGCTTTTGCGAAGGGATGAAGCGAGGGAAGCGGCTGTTTGTCGTTTATGGGCACTGGAATGAGCCGGGTGATTTGGCCTTGCCCATGTAGCTCAGCCGGCAGAGCGCGTCCTTGGTAAGGACGAGGTCACCAGTTCAATCCTGGTCATGGGCTCCAGGCCGAGCCGGGCAGGACCGAAGTTTAAACGCAAAACGAAAACCAGCAACCGCAGGAGCAAGCAATGGCAAAAGAGCAATTTCAGCGAACGAAACCGCACGTCAACATTGGCACGATTGGCCATATTGACCACGGTAAGTCCACTTTGACGGCGGCGATCGTCGAGGTACAGGCCAAGAAGGGCCTCGCGCAACCCATTTCCTACGCCGACATCACCAAAGGTGGTACGGTGCGTGACGAGACCAAGACAGTCACCATCGCCATCTCCCACGTCGAGTACCAGAGCAATCAGCGGCACTACGCCCATGTCGATTGCCCCGGCCACGCCGACTATATCAAGAACATGATCACCGGCGCGGCGCAGATGGATGGCGCGATCCTGGTCGTGGATGCCGCGGAGGGTCCGATGCCGCAGACGCGCGAGCACATCTTGCTGGCCCGCCAGGTCGGCGTGCCGGCAATCGTGGTTTTCTTGAACAAAGTCGATCTGGTGGACGACAAAGAGTTGCTGGATCTGGTGGAGATGGAGGTTCGCGATTTGCTCACCAAGTACGGCTTTCCAGGCGAAAAGACCCCGATCGTGCGGGGCAGCGCCAAGAAGGCCATGGCTGGTGAGGCGGAGGCCGAAAAGTCCATTCAGGAGTTGCTCGACGCCGTGGATGCGTTCATCCCGCTGCCGACGCGCGAAGTGGACAAGCCGTTCCTGATGAGCATCGAGGACGTGTTCAACATTGAAGGCCGTGGCACGGTGGTGACTGGCCGTGTCGAACGCGGCGTTCTGGAGCGCATGTCCGACGTGGAAATTGTCGGCATTCAGGAAACGCGCAAGACCGTCGCCACGGACATCGAGATGTTCCGCAAGTTGCTGGACAAGGCCACCGCTGGCGACAATGTTGGCGTGCTGCTCCGCGGCACGAAGAAGGAAGAGGTCGAGCGCGGCATGGTACTGGCCAAACCCGGATCCATCACGCCGCATACCAACTTCAAGGCGGAAGTGTACGTGCTGTCGAAGGAGGAAGGCGGCAGGCACACGCCGTTTTTCACCAATTATCGTCCGCAGTTCTATTTCCGGACCACGGACGTGACCGGTAACGTGGCGCTTCCTTCGGGGGTGGAAATGGTGATGCCCGGTGACAACGTCTCGGTTGAAGTCAAGGTGATCTGCCCCGTGGCCATGGAAAAGGGCCAACGTTTCGCCATTCGCGAAGGTGGCCGCACCATTGGGGCGGGACGCATTACCGAAGTCATCGCCTAGCGATCCAACATTGGCAGACGGCCCTGCGGCAGGTCGCAGCCGTCTTTCATTTTTGTCCCGTTGAGAATTAACAGAGTGCCAATCTGCGGTGTAGGGCGGTAGCTCAATTGGTAGAGTAGCGGTCTCCAAAACCGTCGGTTGTGGGTTCGAGTCCCTCCCGCCCTGCCACTTGCGGGTCTGGAGAGGTGGCAGAGTGGTCGATTGCGGCGGTCTTGAAAACCGCTTCGGGCTGACGCCCGACGGGGGTTCGAATCCCTCCCTCTCCGCCAGATATTTTTATGAACACGTTTTGGCTGGTTTTCTGGGTCGTCGTCATCGGCGGCTCCTTCGCCTATCTGTGGCGGACGGGCCAGTTGACGCGTTTTGCCGCGTACCTTCAGGAAACCCGGGAAGAGCTGAAGAAATGCACTTGGCCCAGTTGGGATGAGTTGAAGGGTTCGACCGTCGTGGTCGCCCTCTCGATCCTGTTGCTGGGCGGTTTCACCGTGCTCGCCGATCTCCTCTTCAACCTGCTGGCCAGCAAGCTCACGTGAAATCAGGATCCGCCATGCGCAGCCAGTGGTTCGTCATTCACACGCTTTCCGGCCAGGAGCAGAAGGTCAAGGAAAGCATCGAGAAGCGCATCAAGACCGAGGAGATGGGCGAGTTCATCCACGAGGTGCTGGTGCCGATGGAGAAGGTCGTCGAGGTGCGCAACCAGAAGAAGACCGTTTCTACCCGCAAATTGTGGCCGGGCTACGTCTTCGTGGACATGGTGCTGTTGGACGAGGACCGCCGAATTATCGAGAAGCCGTGGTATTTCATCAAGGAAACCCAGGGCGTGATCGGCTTCGTCGGGGGGGAACCGCCGACGCCGACCCCGGCGGAGGAAGTCGAGTCCATCAAAGCGCAGATTTCGGCCTCGGAAGAGACCGAGAAGCCGAAGGTTAGCTTCGAAGTCGGCGAGACGGTGAAGATCAACAACGGACCGTTCCTGAACTTCAGTGGCGTGATCGAGGAGATTGACCCGACGCGCGGCAAACTCAAGGTCACCGTCAACATTTTCGGGCGGAACACGCCCGTCGAACTCGAATACTGGCAGGTGGAAAAAGCGTAGCGATTTTTATGGCGAAGAAAGTCACCGGCATCATCAAGTTGCAGATCCCGGCGGGCCAGGCCAACCCGGCCCCACCCGTCGGCCCGGCGCTGGGTCAGCACGGCGTCAACATCATGGGATTCTGCAAGGAGTTCAACGCCGTCACCAAGAATGACGCCGGCCTGATCATCCCGGTCGTTATCACCGTCTTCCAGGACAAGTCGTTCAAGTTCATCACCAAGTCTCCGCCCGCCTCGGTGCTGCTCAAGAAGGCGGCCGGTGTCACCGTCGGCTCCAAGGAGCCGAACAAGGAAAAGGTGGGCAAAGTCACACGCAAGCAGGTTCTGGACATCATCAAGATGAAGCAGAAAGACCTGAACGCGACCTCGGAAGAGGCTGCCTTTCGCGTCATCGCGGGCACCGCCCGCAGTATGGGCATCGAAGTCGTCGATTAACCAGCAACCGCGGGAGAGTTCCCCGACCCGTCGGGGAACTCGTGAGCACCGCAACCAAACCAAATGCCAAGCAAACGATATAAAAAAGCCGTGACGTTGGTGGACGCCAAGAAGACGTATCCGCTCAAGGCCGCAGTGGAACTCCTGGCGAAGTTTCCGAAAGCCAAGTTCAACGAGACCGTGGATCTCGCCTTCCGCCTGGGGGTGGATCCGAAACAGTCCGACCAGATGGTCCGTGGCACCGTGCCCCTGCCGCATGGCAGCGGCAAGACGGTGCGCGTCCTTGTCTTCGCCAAACCCGGCAATGCCGCCGATGCCGCCAAGACCGCTGGCGCCGAATACGTCGGCTTCGAAGACTTGATCAAGAAATGCCAGGAAGGCTGGGCGGATTTCGATGTCGCCGTCGCCACGCCCGAGGCCATGGGCGAGGTCCGCAAACTCGGCAAGGTGCTCGGCCCCCGCGGCCTCATGCCCAACCCGAAAACGGGCACCGTCACCGACGACACCGCCAAGGCGGTCAAGGAAGTCAAGGCCGGTCGCGTCGAGTACAAGACCGACAAGGCGGGCAACGTGCATGTCCCGGTCGGCAAGGCCGCGTTCCCGGTGGACCAGATTGCCGAGAACGCGCGGGCGGTCATCGAGGCGGTGCATAAGGCCAAGCCGGCCAGCGTGAAGGGGGTGTACATCCGGAGTTGCACGCTTTCCTGCACCATGAGTCCGCCGGTGCGGGTGGACCTGAAGGAGTTCGCGGCCGCCTGAATCCTGTCGCAACGATCAACCTTTTTACGATTTAACGCCTTACCGAGCCATGCGTGCCGAGAAAACGATTTTAACGAAGGAATACGTGGGCCGCCTCAACGCGTCGCCGTTCTTCATCGTCCTCAACTATCAGGGACTGAAGGTGGCGGCGATCACCGAGCTGCGCCGACGGCTGCAAAAGGCCGGTGCCGAGATGCACGTCGTCAAGAACTCCATTTTTCGCTTGGCGGTGAAGGAGGCCGGCGTGGCTGACTTGGGCGCGACCCTGACCGGCCAGCTCGCGGTGGTGACGGGGCCGCGCGACATTTCCGCCGCCGCGAAGGTGGTCAAGACCTTCGCCGCCGAGTTCGATAAGCCGAAGATGCGGTTCGGCTATTTGAATCATCAGCGGTTGGAGGAGCCGGATTTGAAGGCGCTCGCCGACTTGCCGTCGCTGGAGGTCTTGCGGGGTAATCTGCTGGGGGCGCTTCAGGCCCCGGCCACCAAACTGGCGGTGCTGCTGAACACGCCGGCCACGCAATTGGCGCGGGTGCTCCAGGCGCGAGTGGACAAAGGCCCGGCCGCGTAACACATTTTCCGCTGCGGGCTGGCCAGCGTGCGGCGGAACGAACAAGAACCAACAAAGTAAATCGTCGGTTCGCAGGCAGCGGGCTTAAACCACCTGTGGCCACGGGTGACGACGAGACTGGAAACGAACATGGCAGACATCGCAAACTTGGTGGAAGAGCTGAGCAAGCTGACGGTCATCGAGGCCGCCGACTTGGTGAAGAAACTGGAAGAGAAATGGGGCGTCACGGCGGCGGCCCCGGTGGCGGTCGCGGCGGCTCCGGCCGGCGGCGCGGCGGCTCCGGCGGCGGAGGCCAAGACGACCTTTGACGTGATCCTCACAGGCGTCACTGCGGAGAAGAAGATCGCCGTCATCAAGGCGGTCCGCGAAGTCAAGGCAGGCCTGGGCCTGGCGGAGGCGAAGGCCCTGGTGGAGGGCGCGCCCAAGCCAGTGCTCGAAGGCGCTCCAAAGGCGGACGCCGAGGCGGCCAAAAAGAAACTCGAAGACGCTGGCGGCAAGGTCGAGTTGAAGTAGTGATTCGGGCGGATGATTTAGGGCGGCGGGCTTGGCCCGCCGCCCTGATTCGCCTGTGAACGTGATTGATTTTTTGACAAATAATCAAGCCATCTCGGTGGCTGGTGAGCCGGCCAAAGCACGGTGGGGTGCGGCGCTTGCCGGTGGTGGTAGGATTGAACCCAAAGGCCGGCGTGGCGCCGGCCGGTGACTGAAAGAGAATCCATGTCCTCGCGAGCAACTGAACGCATCAACTTCGGTCGGATCAAAGAGATCATCGCGCCGCCGAACCTGATCGAGCTGCAGACCAGTTCGTATCACGAGTTCCTGCAAGCAGACGCGCCGACGTCCAAGCGCCGGAACGCGGGGCTGCAGGCGGTGTTCACCGAAGTCTTTCCCATCGAAAGCTACGACGGGAAGTGCGTTCTGGATTTTCATTCCTACGAAATCGGCGAGCCGAAGCTGACCTGGCTCGAAGCATTGCGCGAGGGCTTGACCTTTGGCGCGCCGCTCTATGTGACCTTCCTGCTCAAGGAGGAGGGCAAGAGCGCCAAGGAAGAGAAGGTGTTCATGGGCGAACTGCCGCTCATGACCCCGCAGGGTACTTTCGTCATCAACGGCGCGGAACGCGTCGTGGTGAGTCAGTTGCACCGTTCGCCGGGCATCGCCTTCGAGGCCACACAACATCCCAACGGCAAGATGCTGCATTCGTTCCGCGTCATCCCGGATCGAGGCTCCTGGTACGAGGCGCAGTTTGACACCAGTGATTTGCTCTATGTCTATCTCGACCGGAAGAAGCGGCGCCGGAAATTCCTGACGACGACGTTGTTCCGCGCCCTGGCGTTCCTCGATACGGAGGAAAAGGGCAAGAAGGACGAAGACAAGGTCCGCGGGACCGATGAGGAGATCATCAAGCTCTTTTACGAAATCGAGGATCTCACCGTCAAGGAAGCGGAGAAACTGGAAGACCTGCAGAACAAGGTTCTCATCCACGACGCCGTGGACGAAGAAAAGAACCTCGTCGTGGCGCGCGCCTTCGAGCCGTTGTCCAAGGCGGTGGTCAAACAGATCGGCGAACTGGGCGTGACCAAGCTCAAGGTCGTCGATACCACTTCCGACGAAGGCATCGTCATCAAATGCCTGAAGAAGGATCCCGCCAAGAACGAGGAGGAGGCGCTCAAGGACATTTACCGTCGGCTGCGTCCGGGCGACCCGCCCACGCCGGCCAACGCCCGCGCCCTGATCAAACGGCTGTTCTTTGACCCCAAGCGATACGACTTGGGCCGCGTCGGCCGCTACAAGATCAACCAGAAACTCAGCCTCAAGGACAAGCAGGACTCGCGCATCCTGACCAAACACGACCTCGTCGAGGCCACCAAGTATTTGCTCCGCCTCAAGAAGGGCGAGGGAAGTGTGGACGACATCGACCACTTGGGCAGCCGCCGGGTGCGTACGGTGGGTGAACTGCTCGCCAACCAGTGCCGCGTCGGCTTGGCCCGCACCGAGCGCCTCGTTAAGGAGCGCATGACGCTGTTCGACCAGAGCATCGAGGCCATGACGCCGCAGAAGCTCATCAACCCGAAGGCGCTTTCGGCGGTCATTCGCGACTTCTTCGGCCGCAGCCAGCTCAGCCAGTTCATGGACCAGATCAATCCGCTGGCCGAGTTGACCCACAAACGCCGTCTCTCCGCGCTGGGACCGGGTGGTCTCTCCCGCGACCGGGCCGGCTTCGAGGTGCGCGACGTGCATCCCTCGCACTACGGCCGCATCTGCCCGATCGAGACGCCCGAAGGCCCAAACATCGGCCTCATCGCCTCCTTGGCGACGTTCGCGCGCATCAACGATTTCGGATTCCTGGAGACGCCTTACCGCAAGGTCGAGCACGGCCGCGTGACGCAGCACCTCGATTACCTCACTGCGGACCGCGAGGAGAATTTCATCATCGCCCAGGCCAATTCGCTGATTGACGACAAGGGCCACTTCACCACCCCCACCGTGGTCTGCCGGGCGCGCAACGGAGAGTTCATCGACGTCGAGCCGGCCCGCGTCGATTACATGGACGTGTCGCCCAAACAGCTCGTCTCCGTCGCGGCGAGCCTGATTCCGTTTCTGGAGCACGACGACGCCAACCGGGCCTTGATGGGCTCGAACATGCAACGGCAGGCGGTGCCGCTGCTCGTTACCGAGAATCCCCTTGTGGCGACCGGGCTGGAGGACCGCGTGGCCCGCGACTCTTGCGCGGTGACGCTGGCCGAAGAGGCGGGCAAGGTGGCTTCGGTCGGCGGGAACCAGATCATTGTCACTGCCGACGGCAAAGTCCCCGAGGGCAAGAAGAAGATCAAACACGATCCCTCAAAGGGCGTTTGGGTGTACCCGCTGCGGAAGTTCATGCGGTCCAACGCGGCGACCTGCATCAACCAGAAGTCGCTCGTCAAACGCGGCGAGGCGGTCCGCAAGGGCCAGGTCATCGCCGACGGCCCCTGCACGTCTCACGGGGAACTGGCCCTGGGCCGCAACGTGCTCTGCGCGTTCATGCCGTGGAACGGCTATAACTTCGAGGACGCCATCCTCATCAGCGAACGGATCGTCAAGGACGACGTCTTCACCTCGATCCACATCGACGAGTTCGAGGTCAGCGCCCGCGACACCAAACTGGGCCCCGAGGAAATCACACGCGACATTCCGAACCTCGGCGATGAAGCGCTCAAGAACCTGAGCGCCGACGGCGTCATTCGCGTCGGCGCCGAGGTCAAGCCCGGCGACATCCTCGTCGGTAAGATCACGCCGAAATCCGAGACCGAGCTGGCGCCGGAAGAGCGGCTCCTGCGCGCCATCTTCGGCGAAAAAGCCGCCGACGTAAAAGACACGTCGCTGAAGGTGCCCTCCGGCACCTACGGCATCGTTATGGACGTGAAAGTTTCCTCGAAGAAGGAAGGCGACCGCGAGCGCACGCCCTCGACTGAGAAACGCCAAAGCAAGGAAGTCGAGGATGAGCACAAGGGCAAGATGGAGGAGTTGCGCGACCAGTTGACCGAGGCGCTGAGCAACATCCTGCTCGGCGAGAAAATCCCGCTCGACGTGGTGAATTCGGAGACCGGCGAAATCATCATCCCGGCCAACCGCAAGATCACCAAGACGCTGCTGCGCAAACTGGCGATGGTGTACGACCGCATCGAGATCGACCCGTCGCCGATCCGCAACAAGATCAACGAGATCATCGGCAGCTTCAAAAAGAAGTTCGACGATCTCCAGATGCAGTACGATGAGGAGATCGAGCGCACCGAGTCCGGCGAAGGCTCCGAATCGGGCATCGTCAAGTCGGTCAAGGTCTATATCGCCTCCAAGCGCAAGCTGTCCGTCGGCGATAAGATGGCCGGACGCCACGGCAACAAGGGCGTCGTCGCCAAGATCGTCAAGGAGGAGGACATGCCGTACTTGGCCGACGGCACCCCCACGGACATCGTGCTCAACCCGCTGGGCGTGCCGTCGCGCATGAACGTGGGGCAGGTGCTCGAAACCCACCTGGGCTGGGCCTGCAAACTCCTGGGGGCCAAGATCGCCACGCCGGTCTTCGACGGCATCAAGGAGAAGGAAATCCGCAGCTACTTGAAGGACGCCAAACTGCCGGAGCACGGCAAGACCCTGCTCTACGACGGGCGGACCGGCGAGTCGTTCGACCAGGAAATCGTGGTCGGCTACATCTACATGATGAAGCTGGGCCACTTGGTGGCGGACAAGATTCACGCCCGTGCCGTGGGGCCGTATTCGCTGGTCACGCAGCAACCGCTTGGCGGCAAGGCGCAGTACGGCGGCCAGCGCTTCGGGGAGATGGAAGTGTGGGCCATGGAGGCCTACGGCGCGGCCTACACGCTGCAGGAACTGCTCACCGTCAAGTCAGACGACGTACAGGGCCGCACGCGGATTTATGAAAGCATCGTGAAGGGCGACAACAGCCTCGAGGCCGGTATTCCTGAATCGTTCAACGTCCTGGTTCGGGAGATGCAATCGCTCGGCCTGGACGTGAAGGTGGGGTACTCCAACCCCGTGGAACAGGCGGCCCAGCCGTCGGCGGCCCTGGCCGCGATGTGACGGCCGCTTAAACGCACCGACCCAACGTTCAGCCCAGACATATTTTATGATCAGCAGCAAAGAGAGCGCCCGCGAGTTACTCGGCCTGGAGAAGGTGAATCAGGTGGAATACGTCGCCATCTCCGTCGCGTCGCCCGAGGCCATCCGGTCGTGGTCCAAGGGGGAAGTCAAAAACCCGGAAACCATCAACTACCGGACCTTCAAGCCGGAAAAAGGCGGCTTGTTCTGCGAACGCATCTTCGGCCCGGTCAAGGACTGGGAATGTTCCTGCGGCAAGTACAAGCGCATCAAGCACCGCGGCGTCGTGTGCGACCGCTGCGGCGTGGAGGTGACGCTGGCCCGCGTCCGCCGCGAGCGCATGGGCCACATCGAACTGGCCGTGCCGGTCTGCCACATCTGGTTCTTCAAGTGCATGCCCTCGCGCATCGGGTTGGTGATCGACGTGACGGCGCGCAACCTCGAGCGCGTGATCTATTACGAGGATTACCTGGTGATTGATCCGGGGTCCACGCCGCTGCAACCGCACCAGCTTCTGAGCGAGCAGGAATACCGCGAGGCCCGCGAGACCTACGGCGCGGACGCCTTCACGGCCAAGATGGGCGCGGAAGCGATCCGTGACGCCTTGGCACGGGCGGACCTGCCCAAGCTGATTGAGCAACTCCAGACCGCGATGACCGAGACCCGGAGCAAGCAGATCCGCAAGAAGCTCGCCAAGCGGATCAAACTCCTCCAGGCGTTCGTCGCCTCCAAGGTCCGTCCCGAGTGGATGATCCTCGTCGTGCTGCCGGTCATCCCGCCGGACCTGCGCCCGCTGGTGCCGCTGGAAGGCGGCCGCTTCGCCACGTCCGACCTCAACGACCTCTACCGCCGCGTCATCAACCGCAACAACCGGTTGAAGAACCTGCTCCAGCTCAAGACTCCCGAGGTCATCATCCGTAACGAGAAGCGCATGTTGCAGGAGGCGGTGGACGCCCTGTTCGACAACGGCCGCCACGGTCGCGCCGTCACCGGCGCCGGCAACCGCGCGTTGAAATCCCTGAGCGACATGCTCAAGGGCAAGAGCGGACGCTTCCGCCAGAACCTGCTCGGCAAGCGCGTGGATTACTCCGGCCGCTCCGTGATCGTCATCGGCCCTGAACTCAAGCTCAACCAGTGTGGTCTGCCGAAGAAAATGGCCCTGGTGTTGTTCGAGCCGTTCATCATCCGCCGGCTCAAGGAGCTGGGCTACGTCCACACCGTCCGCTCGGCCAAAAAGATGATCGAGCGCCAGACGAAGGAAGTCTGGGACATTCTGGAAGAAGTGACCAAGGGCCATCCGGTGCTGCTCAACCGCGCGCCGACGCTCCACCGGCTCTCCGTGCAGGCCTTTGAGCCGCTGCTCATCGAGGGCGAGGCCATCCGTATCCATCCGCTGGTCTGCACCGCTTACAACGCGGACTTCGACGGCGACCAGATGGCCGTCCACGTGCCGCTCTCGGTCGAGGCGCAACTGGAGGCCCGCCTGCTCATGATGGCGCCGCTGAACATCTTCAGCCCCTCCAGCGGCCGGCCCATCATGACGCCCACGCAGGACATCACCCTGGGCTGCTATTACCTCACCGCGGAGCCGCGCTTTCCGAAGAAGGAAGGTCAGCGGCTCATGCTCTTCGGCTCGAAGAGCGAGGTCATTTTCGCCTACACCGAGGGCGACTTGCGGACGCACGACCGCCTGCTGCTGGCCAACCCCGACTATGGCCGCAAGACCATTTACGGCGATGCCAACAAGAAGCTGATCGAAACAACCGTGGGCCGCGTCGTCTTCAGCGAAATCTGGCCGGAGCAAATCGGCTTCTTCAACCGCGCCGCCGGCAAGAGCCAACTGGGCGATATCATCTGGAACTGCTATAAACATTGCGGCCAGGAGCGGACCGTCCAGACGCTCGACAAGCTCAAGGAACTGGGCTTCCGCGAGGCCACCCGCTCCGGCGCCTCCATCGGGATTGACGACATGATCATCCCGAAGGAGAAGGAGCATGAGATCGCCCTGGCGCAGAAGCAGATCACGGAAGTCGAGAAACAATACCGCAAGGGTGTTATCACCCCCGGCGAGCGCTACAACAAGATCGTCGATATCTGGACGCACTGCACCGACCAGATCGCCAACGTCATGTTTAAGACCCTGGAGCAGAACCAGGGCAAACGCGAGTTCAACCCGGTGTTCCTCATGGTGGATTCCGGCGCGCGCGGCAACCGCCAGCAGGTGCGTCAGCTCGCCGGCGTGCGCGGCCTCATGGCCAAGCCCTCCGGCGACATCATCGAGAAGCCGATTCTCTCGAACTTCCGCGAGGGCCTGACGGTGCTCGAATACTTCATTTCCACCCACGGCGCCCGCAAGGGTCTGGCCGACACCGCCCTCAAGACGGCCGACTCCGGCTACCTGACCCGCAAGCTGGTGGATGTGTCCCAGGACGTGATCATCCGCGAGGACGACTGCGGCACCAGCAACGGCATCCTGGTCATCGCCATCTATGAAGGCGAAGACGAAGTCGTGAAGCTGAGCGAGCGCATCATTGGCCGCGTCGCCTGCGACGACATTGCCAACCCGAACAACCCGAAGGAAATCTTCGTCAAGGCCAGCGATTTGATTGACGAGGAAACCGCCCGGCGCATCGACGCCTCGGGCGTGGAGAAGGTGAAAATTCGCTCCGTCCTCACCTGCGAGAGCAAACACGGCGTCTGCATCAAATGCTACGGCCGCAACCTGGCGACAGGCGGTTTTGCCAAGCAGGGCGAGGCGGTGGGCATCATCGCCGCGCAGTCCATCGGCGAGCCGGGCACGCAGCTCACCATGCGGACCTTTCACATCGGCGGCACCGCGGCGGCCATTTTCAAGCAGCCGCAGATCAAGGCCAAGCACGACGGTCTCGTCAAATACCAGGATTTGCGCCTGGTCGAGCTGGAGGACGGCAACAACATCGTCCTCAACAAGAATGGTTCGCTGACGATCGTGGGCGAGGACGGCCGCGAGTTGGAAGCTCACACGCTGGTCATCGGCTCGGTCATCTCCGTCGCCGACGGCGGCCGGGTGAAGAAGGGCGATGCCTTCGTCCAGTGGGATCCGTACAACGTGCCGATCATCTCCGAGAAGGAGGGCAAGGTGAAGTTCCACGACATCATCGAGGGCGTCACCATGAAACAGGAGATGGACCAGACCACCGGCCAGGAGGCGATGGTCGTCATCGAGCACAAGGAAGACCTGCACCCGCAGATCATCATCCTGAACGACAAGGGCGAGCCGGAGGGCAATTACCTGATCCCGTCCGGCGCGCACGTCGTCGTCGAGGAGGGCGACCGGATCGTCGCTGGCACGCTGCTGGCCAAGACGCCCCGCAAAACCTCGAAGACCAAGGACATCACGGGCGGTCTGCCGCGCGTGGCGGAATTGTTCGAGGCCCGCCGGCCGAAGGACGCGGCGGAAATTTCCAAGATCGACGGCGTCGTGGATTTTGGCGCCAGCGTCCGGGGCAAACGCTGCATCTTGATCAAGGATCCGCAGACGCAAGTGGAGGAGGAGCACCTCATCCCGATCGGCAAACACGTCATCGTCTTCAAGGGTGACTACGTCAAAAAGGGCCAGCAGTTGACCGAAGGCCCGGTGGATCCGCACGAGATCCTCGACATTTGCGGCCCGCAGGAATTGCAGGAGCACCTCGTCAACGAAGTCCAGGAGGTCTATCGCCTCCAGGGCGTGACGATCAACGACAAGCACATCGAGATCATCGTCCGCCAGATGCTCCGCAAGGTGCGCATCACCGAGCCGGGCGACACCCAGTTCCTTTGGGGCGAGCAGATTGACAAGATCGAGTTTGACGATGAGAACCAGCGGGTCGAGAAGATGGGCGGCAAGCCCGCCGAGGCGCAACCGGTGTTGCTGGGCATCACCAAGGCTTCACTCGAAACCGAGAGTTTTCTCAGCGCCGCCTCGTTCCAGGACACCACCCGGGTGCTGACCGATGCCGCCACGCGGTCCAAGGTGGACTACCTGCGCGGGTTCAAGGAAAACGTGATCATGGGCCACATCATCCCGGCCGGGACCGGTTACGATTTCCACCGCAAGGTGCATCTCAAACCGCTCGTGGAGATCGAGGAAGAATCAGAGCTGGAGACCGCGCTGCTGGGCGACACCCCGGCGGCCGGTTGAAGTTCGGGAAAAAGGCCGAAATACTAGTTGCACCGAAATACGCCTTTGCTATTATCCGCGTTCCTGTTTTTCCGGGTAAGGGCAAACGCAGGAAGCCGTTAGCACGCAATGCCGACAATCAATCAACTGGTCCGCAAGGGCCGCAACAAGCTCCGGCACAAGTCCAAGTCGCCAGCCTTGGAAGGCTCGCCGTATCGCCGTGGCGTCTGCATCCAAGTCATGACGCGCACGCCCAAGAAGCCGAACTCGGCGATGCGCAAGGTCGCCAAGGTGCGCCTCACCAACGGGTATGAAGTGATCGCCTACATCCCCGACGAGGGCCACAACCTGCAGGAGCACTCGATCGTGCTCGTGCGCGGCGGCCGGGTGAAGGATTTGCCTGGCGTGCGCTACCACATTGTGCGCGGCACACTCGACGCGGCGGGCGTGGAGAAGCGCCGCGTGAGCCGCTCGAAGTACGGCGTGAAGCGGCCGAAGGAAGGCGCGAAACCCGCGGCGGCCGCGGCCGCGCCGGCGACGCCCGCCGCCGCGTGACCGGTTCAACGATTTAACGATCCAACTCTCCGATGTCTCGACGTCGTCAAGCAGTCAGGCGCCCGGTGGTCCCGGACGCGAAGTTCAACCACGTGCTGGTGTCCCGCTTGGTCAACACCGTCATGGTGTGCGGCAAGAAGAGCGTCGCCCAGCGCATCGTGTACGGGGCGTTCGACCAGATCACCGTCAAGAATCCGGCGTCCAACCCGCTGGAGATCCTGCAGAAGGCCGTGGACAACGCCAAGCCGCGCATCGAAACCAAACCCCGGCGTGTCGGTGGCGCCACCTATCAGGTGCCGCTGGAGGTGCCCTCGGACCGGCAGGCGGCGCTGGCGTTGCGCTGGCTGGTGGACTTTGCCGACAAGCGCAAGGGCGTGCCGATGCAGCAGGCGCTGGCCGCGGAAATCCTGGAAGCCTACCAGGGCCAGGGCAACGCGATCCGCAAGCGCGACGAGGTCCACAAGATGGCCCAGGCCAACAAGGCCTTTGCGCATTTCCGCTGGTAGGACAACGATAATTCAGAGCGCCCCGACGGCTGGTGGTAACGCGGGGCGTTTTTGTTCCCTGGAATAGGTGCTGGAATTTGAGATGGAAGCCGTGATGGAAAACAACAGACCGGTGAATTCGCCGACTCGGCCGTATCCGATGGAGCGCACGCGCAACATCGGCATCGCCGCGCACATCGACGCGGGCAAGACGACCACGACCGAGCGCATTCTCTTTTACACCGGGCTCATCCACAAGATGGGCGACGTGGATGACGGCAACACCGTCACCGACTGGATGGAGCAGGAACGCGAGCGCGGCATCACCATCACCTCCGCCGCCACCACTTGCTACTGGACCCAGAAGGAGGATGGCTTGGTCAAGTTGTTCGCCAACACCCCGCACCGCGTCAACATCATTGATACGCCCGGCCACGTCGATTTCACGGCGGAGGTCGAGCGCTCCCTGCGCGTGCTCGACGGCGCCGTCGCCGTGTTCTGCGGCGTCGCCGGCGTCCAACCGCAGTCCGAAACCGTCTGGCGGCAGGCGACGAAGTACAAGGTGCCGCGCATCGCCTTCGTCAACAAGATGGACCGCACCGGCGCGAACTTCGAAAACGCGGTCAACGAGATGCGCAAGAAGCTCGGCGCCTACGCCTATCCCGTTTTCCTGCCGATCGGCAAGGAGGATTCCCTCCGCGGCGTCATCGATGTCGTCAACCAGAAGGCCATCCTCTACGACCCGGACGACGATTTTGGGATGAAGTACGAGGTCACGGAGATTCCCGCCGACCTGAAACCCGGCGCGGAGATGGCCCTGGCCGAGTTGATCGATGCCGTTTCCAACAAGGACGACCAGATCGCCGAACTCGTCATCGAGGACAAACGCATCGAACCGGCCGTGCTCAAGGCCGCCATTCGTCGCCTGACCTGCAAGATCGAGATGGTGCCGGTCCTGTGCGGCTCCGCCTTCAAGAAGCGCGGCGTCCAGCCGCTGGTGGACGCGGTGGTGGATTATCTGCCCTCGCCGCTCGACGTGCCGGCCGCCCGCGGCCAGGATCCCGAGGACGCCGCCCGCGCCATCGAAGTGCCGTCGGACGACCACGGCAAGTTCTGCTCGCTGGCCTTCAAGCTCTGGACCGACCCCTACGTCGGGAAACTCGTTTTTTTCCGTGTCTATAGCGGCACGCTCAAGAATGGCGAAATCATTTACAATCCGCGGACCCGCAAACGGGAGCGCGTCAGCCGGGTGATGATGATCCAGGCCGACAAGCGCATTGACGTGGACACGGTTTATGCCGGCGACATCGCCGCCTTGGTGGGCCTGCGGAACATCACGACCGGCGACACGCTTTGCGACGAGGATTTCGAGGTCACGCTCGAGCCGCCCACCTTCCCCGAACCGGTCATCTCGATGGCCGTTGAGCCGAAGACCCGCGCCGACCGGGACAAGCTGAGCGAAGGTTTGCAGCGGCTCGCGGAGGAAGACCCGACGTTCCGTTGCTTCACCAACGAGGAGACCGGCCAGCTCATCATCGCCGGCATGGGCGAGCTGCACCTGGAAATCATCCGCGACCGGTTGTTCCGCGAGTTCAAGGTCGAGGCCACGGCCGGCGCGCCGCAGATCGCCTACCGCGAAACGGTCACCAAGGCCGCCGAGGGCGAGGGCAAGTTCATCCGCCAGTCCGGTGGACGCGGCCAGTATGGCCACGCCTGCATCACGCTGGGACCGAACGAGCGCGGCAAGGGCGTCGAGATCGAAAACGAGATCGTCGGCGGCGCCATCCCCAAGGAATACATCCCGGCGGTCATTCACGGCCTTGAGGAGGCCGTCGCCGGCGGCGTGCTGGCCGGCTACCCGATGGTGGACCTGAAGATTGCCATCACCGACGGCACCTTCCACGAGGTTGACTCCAGCGAACTGGCGTTTAAGATGGCGGGCATTTTCGCCCTGAAAGACGCGGCGAAAAAGGCGCACGCGATCTTGCTCGAACCGATCATGAAAGTCGAAGTCACGACGCCGGATGAATATCAGGGCGACCTGCTGGGCGACCTGAACCGCCGCCGCGGCAAGATCATCGCCATTGACGTGAAAGACACGGCGACAATCATCAGCGCGGAAGTGGCGCTGGCCGAGATGTTCGGCTACGCCACCGCCATCCGCTCGCTCTCGAAAGGCCGCGCGGCCTACTCGATGGAGCCGCTGGCCTTCGAGCCGGTGCCCAACAGCATCGCCGAAAAAATTCTCGATACCGCCAAGTCCCGGCCGGCGGCGCGAAGTTGACCGGCCCAACCATCAAATTGTTCTTTGTATGACTGGACAACGCATCCGCATCCGATTGAAGGCCTTTGACCACCGCGTCATCGACCAGTCCGCCCGCGACATCGCGGACACCGTCAAGCGCACCGGCGCCCGCGTGGCCGGGCCGATCCCGCTGCCGACTCGCACCGAGCGGTTCACCGTGCTGCGCTCGCCCCACTCGGACAAGAAGTCCCAGGAGACCTTCGAGCAGCGCACCCACAAGCGGCTCATTGACATCATCGAGCCAACCGCCAAGACCGTGGATGAGCTTAAGAAGCTCAACCTGCCGGCGGGCGTTGATATCACCATCAAGATCTAGCCACCTATGCCCCTCGGACTCATCGGCAAGAAGCTGGGCCAGACGCGCGTCTATGACGCCAACGGCGTGGCGCAACCCGTGACCATCGTCCTGGCGGGACCGAACCGCGTGCTCCAGATCAAGCGGACCGACACCGACGGTTACAACGCGGTGCAACTGGCCTTCGGCCCCCAGAAACCGCAACGGCTCACCCAGGCCGCCCTCGGCCATCTCGTCAAGTTTGGCGTCCTCGACCAAGCCGCGGCGGACAAGGCCCGGGACAAAGTCGACAAGCCCGCGCTGGCCGCCGTCGCCCGGATCCGGGAATTCCGCGATTTCTCCAAGGAAGTGAAGACCGGCGACCTCCTCGGCCCGGCCTTGTTTGCCGTCGGCGATTTCGTGGACGCCATCGGCGTCACCAAGGGTCGCGGGTTTGAAGGCGTCGTCGCCCGCCACGGCTTCCGGGGCGGCGACTCGACGCACGGCGCCAAGGGCTGGCATCGGCGCAGCGGCGCCATTGGCCAGCGCCTGTTCCCCGGCACCGTCATGCGCGGCATGAAGATGCCCGGCCACCTGGGCCAGGTGCGCCGCACCGTGCAGAACCTGGAAATCATCCAGGTGCGCGAGGCGGAGCAATTGCTGCTCATCCGGGGCGCGATCCCCGGCGCCAACGGCGACTACGTCATCATCCGTGAAGCCAAGAAGCTGCCGCAGGCCCTCGCCCGCCAGCGCCGCGAGGCAGCCGGCAAGCAGGCCGCCGCCGCCAAGGAAAAGAAAGGCGCCGCCAAAGCCGCGCCCGCCAAGAAATAGCACGCCATGAAACTCACCGTGAAAGACCTCCAGGGCCGCGACCAGGGCGAGTACGAAGTCCAGTTTCCCCTGATCGAAAACGGCCGCGGCACCCAGGCCGTCCACGATGCCGTGGTCGCCTACCGGGCCAACCAGCGCATGGGCACCGCCTGCACCAAGACCGTCGGCGAAGTGGCCGGCACCAACAAGAAACCCTGGCGCCAGAAGGGCACCGGCCGCGCCCGCGCCGGCTCCTTCCAGTCGCCCCTCTGGCGCGGCGGCGGCGTGGTGTTCGGCCCCCGGCCCCGCGATTTCGGCAAGAAAGTCAACCGCAAGACCAAGGCGCTGGCCCTGCGCAAGGCCCTGGGCGAGCGGTTGCGCGCCGGCGACGTCATCCTCGTGGACGACCTGAAACTGGAGTCCCCGAAGACCCGGAATTTCGTCGGCGTCATGGCGGCGCTCGGCGTCACCGGCACCACCTTGCTGGTGTCGCGGCAATCCGACCCGAACCTGGTGCGCGCGTCGCGCAACGTCCCGGGCGTCGAGTTGACCACGGGCGATGCGCTCAACACGTATCAGGTGCTCCGCCCCGCCAAACTGGTGTTCACCCGCGGCGCCTTCGAGCAGGTCGAGGCGCGGCTCAAGCAGACCTCCCATGAATAGCTTTGAGATCATCAAGACGGTGCGTCTGACCGAGAAAGGCACCCGGCAGGGCGAGCAGTTGAACCAGTACACCGTCGTCGCCGACCGCCGGGCCTCCAAGCCCGAGATCCGCCAGGCCGTCCAGGAACTCTTCAAGGTCAAGGTGCTCCGTGTGAACACCCTCAACGTTTCCGGCAAGCTCCGCCGCCAGCGCACCCACCAGGCCGGCCAGGCCCCCGACTGGAAGAAGGCCATCGTCACCTTGAAGGAAGGCGACAAGATTGTCCTCACGTAAGCGTCCGGTCCTCTCCGTCAACCGGGCCGGGCGACGCTCCCGCGCCGCCCTGATTTTCGGGCGGAAATTGGGGATCGACCGAACCTCCCGTCGGCTGCGCGCTGCGGCTCAGCCGGAGCGTTTCCGGAGCGAGGCCACGTTCGCCCTCACCCCGGCCCTCTCCCCCAGGAG
>VFSW01005417.1_pt1 | contig 18861 bp, 20 predicted proteins | sample 5358111 | NCBI WGS metagenome assembly VFSW01 (sample SAMN11554181, study PRJNA540505) | mine drainage metagenome | isolation source: sediment from site ElyBrook_90M | place: USA: Ely Copper Mine, Vershire, VT | collected 2017 | reverse complement strand
AGGGGTGGGTGAGGAATTTCGGGAAGACTTGGGAGAAGAGTTTCGGGAACTGACATCCGAGGACGAACTGGTCGACCGGGTCGTCCGGGAGCTACGAAGCGCAGGGATGCCGGGAGTGCCGTGACCCGGTTTCGCTCCGCCGGGCCGGTACCGCATTCGATCCCGCCCGGACCCAGTGACGAGCCGCGGGAGGGATTCGAACTCAGGGTTCAGGTCCGTTCGATGCGAGTTCTCCGGATAGCTTGAAGCCTATGCCGCGACATCACGGCCCTTGAGCGCGTGCAGAAGACCCCTCCTCCGCCGCCGGTTTCCCTTCTGGCCTACTCCCAAGCAGCATCGGTGCGGCATGTGGTAATGCTCGTCGGGGGTTTTCTCGCCGCCGGTTCGATCGCGCTCGCCTGGTTTTTCGGAGCCGGGGTGACCACCGTCAACACGTATCCGGCTCCCGGTCCGACTCCCGGCTCCCTCCTCTTCCTTGCGTTTTTGGTGACCTCCCTCGCCGTCGGTGCCGGAGTGATCGCCACGTACGGGTCACGCTACGTCATGGATGCCGAGATGGAAGCGGCCCCGGCCGGCCATGATTCCGTTCGGTCTCGGAGGCGCATCCCGCAATCGGCGATTTTCCTTGGGGCATTCGGAGCGGGACTCCTACTGACGGGATTCGCCCTCCCGCTGACTCCTGCGTTGGGAATCAGCCACGGACCGCTCCCGCTCTACATCCAGCCTTCCGTGATGTGGGTACCGGCGACTCTCATCGGTGCCGGTATCGGTGCACTGGGCACCGCGATCGTCATGTTCGCCTGGGCGAGACGCTCCTCACCGCTCTCCGCGGCATCCTGGTGGAGACGGACCGGTCGGTTCGTCGCGGTGGGCACGGTCGCCGTGCTGGCCATCACCGTCCCTTGCCTGACCGTGCCCGTCGGACAGTCCTTTTCGGCTACGCTTCAGGCGTACCCCGGGGAAGGGGGCGCCCTTTCGTTCACCAGCTTCCCGCAAGGGGCGCTGGTGCGAGGATCCTGGCAGGCGTCCCCTACAGTACCGGTAAACTTCACGGTCCGGGGAAACACATACAATCTGACGCAGGTAGGCAGCTCGGGGTCGTTCAATTTCACGGCGACCGGTACCCCCGTTCCGCTGTACACTTTCATGGTCTCCTCACGCCTCCGAACCACGGTCACCTTCACCTGTGACTTCAGCGCGCCGCTCTGGGCCTGGCCTCCCGGAGAGCCGGGGGCGCCCACGAACTACAACTGAGTCCCCTCTCCACCGGTGTCGCTCAGCTCGGCGTCGTGTGTCCGAGGGGTGCACTCCACGGCGCAACGAACCTCGATGGAGCGCGGGGAACCGCGAACCGCTTCTTTCCTCGCGCGGGTGCGGCGAGATCGCTCGGAATCATGGCCCGTAACCTGTAACGTGTAACGCGAGCTCGCCGGCTCTCTCGTGCCGCCTCAGCGCGCGCCTCACCACCCCATCCTCAACTTCAGCGACGTGGGGCCCCTGCCCGTTCCGAGTTCAACGAACAAGCCCAGATTGCCGCCGCCAGGCGAGCCCGATCGCTCCGTCGGCTTCGGACCGACGAGGACCTGGTGCCAGCGAAAACGTTCCGGAGCGGGACGTATCCCTCTCGGGTGGAGTGGTGGTAGCACCTCCAGTCCTCTTCCCTTGGTGTGGCCGGGACGTCGACAACACGTACAACCTCGGGGCGCACCAGCCTTGTCACACCTCAGTGCCTCGGCTCAAGCCCAACGGTCCGTTCACATTCGAGTACTTTGTTCGACGATGTCACGTCACCACGTCCCCGGCGTAGGTGTACAGTGAGCCGAGTGCGCTCGAGGCGACGCAGGCGGCCTGGGTAGAGCCGGTGTAGTACGCGGTATCGAAATGAAACAGGAGGAGGGGGAAATCCACGGCGCTGAAGTACAAGAACGCGAGCTCTCCCGAAGTGGCCAGGTAGAGGGGGTTGGTGTTCCCGGTCTGCAGGGCGATGTTGTCCAAGAGAATGTCGGATTTGGTGCCGCCGGCGTTGAACACCCCCAGGAACCCGGAGGTCCGCATCGCATCCGGACTGAATGCGCCGGTGAAGTGAATGTAATTCGCGTAAACCCACGGCCCCGCTCCGTCCCGGGGCTCCACGACCCCGCCGAGCGGACTCAGGGCGCCCGCGAACGTATGCCACGTTCCGAAGGCAAAGGTGTGGCCATAGAAGGAGCCGTCGGGGGCAAGCCAGAACTGGTCGACATCCACATACGAGAGGAGAGCCCAGTACGCACCGAAGTCGACGTCCTCGACATCGATGAATTTGTAGGAGAGGTTCAGGACAAGCTGGGAACCCGCTGGGACCGGACCCTGAATAACCTGGGTCAGCGTCGGGGAGCAGGACACGCCAGCGGTGTCCGGCGCGAGTTGCGAAGCCGCGACCGTATGTCCCCCCGCGACAGGCACTGTCACCATGGCGAGCGCCGACGCCGCGACCAGGAACATGGCCGCCCAACGAGGCCACCGCGCTTTCGGAGGTAGGTTTCGCGATCTCCCGTCCTGTATTGTGGCCCATCCTTCGTCTCTCATGCAACGCCCCTTGCGCTCCGGATGGGTTGCTCTGAGTTATCCCATGGTTTCGCGTCTCGCAACATTCCGGCCATCCTGGATGTTCCGGTGGTTACCCGGGCAGATCAGGTATCCCGAAGGCTGAGGGCTGCGAGAAGCTCACTTGCGCGCTCGCGCGTCTCTTGGAACTTCAACCGCGGGGTGGCCTCAGTGGACCTGAATCGGAGAAGCCAAGCGCTTGTCGGTCGCACGGGGCAAGGTCCCGGGGGTTTCCCCAGGAGTGGCATGGGCCACCCGAATCAGGGCAGCATCAGCTGCGGAGAGCCGTTCCGCCAACGCCCGATCCTTCCACTCCGCGAAAATGCGCGCATAACCAATGGTCTCAATTTGGGTCCGCACCACCCCTTCGATCTGGGAGAGTTCGAGCAGTAGGGCATGCGATTCGTCGACCGAGTTCACGGGAACACGAACTATGAGGTGGCGCCAGTTCTTGGAAGAGGGGCTCGCATCTTCCAACCCCTCATTGGAGGACGGTAGGTAGTGTTGGAATCGCGCCGTCAACGCCCGTTCGATAGCGGGGAGCTGGTTCGCCTCCTCATAGTAGAGAGTCAGCGACACGCTGGGACACTTCTGCCAGTTGACCCACGCGTAGTACCAGATCGCTTTCGAATCGATGAGCGCATTGCGATGGCGGACCAATGTCTTGAGGGTGATCCCAAGGCGCCGGGCGACATCCGAGAGACGACCCATCGGGTCCGCCCGGAGGGCCGCGACAACCCTCCAGTCGAGCGCGGTGAGCCGTCGGGTCAGCTGGGGAGGATTGGTGGGGAACGGCCCAAGCACTTTGCTGACGTGAGGGAGCTGACGAATGGCACGGACTCGGGCGTGAACGTCCCTCGGGTTGTCGTCAACAAAAGTCAAAAGCACCCCGTCTCCGGTGCTCCCGTCCGACCAATCACCGCGTACCCAGCCGGCCAGGAGCATGCCGTCTACGCGACCGAGCGCGTCGACCAGTTCCCGGGCCAGCGTCGGGTCGTCCATTGGGATCTGAGCGAGCGCGGCTCCAACACCGAAAATGCGCATGCTTGGCTCCACCGTGAATCCTTGCCAGAAGCCCTCCCTCCGCCACTGCCGCAATCGCGCCCAAACCGCCGTTCGGCCGCGACCCACCCGTCGTCCGATCGCCCCGGGCGAGATTCGTGGATCCGCTCCCCACCAACTGAATCTCCCGCCCGGATACATCCACCGAAGGATTCCAATGTCCAGTGAGTCCACGGGCCCACCACGGCTTTCCGTTAGAAATAGGTGTTTCCCGGTGCTTCTCGCCCGCTCCCGGCAGACCGGACACGGAGAGAATGAGCGGGGCAAGGGGTTCAGGTCCCGGCCAAGTGTCGAGGGAGAGCGAGGTGCCGAGGAGCTTGGCTCCTAGCTGACCCGGCATTCGACAGGAAACCATCGACGGACCCCGAAGGATTCGCTCTGGGCGGCTCTTCGAACGGTCTCCACAGGTTTCCGGACGCACGGGCGCGCCCATCGAACGAGGGGATTGAACGAAACACGGGGCGGGACCGTCACGATGGAGACGAGGGGTCGATGACGGAGCGCGGTCAGCGACCGCGGAAAAGTGACCGGCGACCGCGGTGGGCTGGTCCCCCTCTGGAGAATGATGTGTCCTCTCTAACCGGTCGCTCCACTCAAGGAGAACTGAACCGACAGCGAGTATGTCCCGACGAACGAGCTTGGACCCGTGAGCTGCACATCGACCAGACCTTCGGCGTGCAGGCCGTCTAGCCCTCCGTTTCCGTTGAGAACCGTCGCCGCGAGGGTGATGGCGCCCGTAACGGCCGACCCCGATCCTTCGTAGACGAAGGTGGCGGTCCCGACCGCGCTTCCCCGCACGGTGCCGGTGAACGTCCCGGAAGCGTGCTCGGTCAGCGAACCATCGGATCGAATGGAGACAAAATCCTGGGAGACGAGTACCCCAACGAAGTCGCCGGTCAGCGTTCGGGTTGCCGCGAGGGTCAGGAACGTGATCCCATCCGCTGTTCGGAGATGAACCACCGATGTGGTGCCCGAGAAACTCCCGGAAGCTGGGCTTGGGGGAGCACCGAGAGCGGCGGGCACTACAAGCAGGAACACGGAGACACCGAGAAGCGCGGCAAGGCCCGTCCGGGCGCGTCGACTTAGGCGTCCGGGCACCCCCCGCCCCATCACGAACGCCAAGGAACGGTTGTGCCGGCGTGTGGTCCTCCCCTGAGGCTGTCGGGAGTCTCGGGGTGTGTCTCGTGATCTCCTGTCTTGTGGTCCTACCGATGTTGCGTCTCTCATGCAGAGCCCCCTTGGTTTCCCGATGCGCTCCTGTGAGATATTCCGTGGTTTCGTGTCACGCAACAATTCGGCCCTCCGAGCCGTCGATGTTCGCCGGGAATCAACCGGGCCAAGATACGCCGACGGGTTCGACCTTCGGGAGTGGAAAGGCGCTCGGGGTTAAACGGGCATTTCAACTCCCGATTTGTGTCGGTCTGCACACCGGCGAGTGCGAGACGTTCGGTGACGACGTGACCGGTGCCGCGGTTCGCCTCGCAGCGCGAATCGAGCAATCCGCGGAGCCGGGTGAGGTTATGATTTCGGGCACCGTGCGTGATCTGATCGCAGGGGCGGGGCTTCAGCTCGAGGAGCGCGGATTGCGGGTCCTCAAGGGGTTCCCCGAACCGATCCGTCTGTTCGTAGTGGTGTAAGCCTCGGGTGCAGCGAACTCTGCCCGTCCGAGAAGATCTGCACGAGCCTCCGTGAACGAAAGGCCGAACCCGCCGTTACCCCCCGTCGCAAACCATATCCCCCGACCCAACCTCGCGGCGGAGAACGCGGAAGCGTGGAGGAGATTGTCGATGGTCTACATCAAGGACGAAGGGAGCGAATTCGACGCCCCGATCGACGACGTCTGGAAGTACTTGGACGATGGCGATGCTCACGATGCCGCTCACAAGACGTCCAGGAATCCGAAGTTTGAGAAGGTCTCGGACATTACGTTCATCTATTCCTCCGAGAGGTATCTTCGGGGGAAGTGGACTCCCGATTCGATTCGGATGACGATGCTACCGCCGGTGGCGGTGGCGATTGAGTGGCTGGACGGACTCCTCACCGGATCCAAGCTCGTGTACGTCTACAAACCGAAGGGGGAGAAGACCGGGATCGATGTGTACGGGGAGTTTGTATCGAAGACCTTGCCCCCGACCGAGGTCGAGGCTACCGCTCGCGAGTTCTTGGAATCAGAGTTCCGTGACGACGCCCCGGCGGTCCGCGCCAGATACTTGAAGGTGAAGGAGACCACCAAGGCTTCCAGTCGAGGCTGAGCCGAGCCGCGGGGGCTCACCTTCCGTTTAGGGTAGGAGAGCGGTCTCCGGGATGCCCCACGTCGGGGGAGTGAATTAAGGCAGTCGTCCCCCGCTCCGGGACCCCCGTGGGGATGGTGAAGGGATTCCCGGATTCCGAAGTCCGTCGGCACCAGGACGGCTGCCCCGTTACCGGGACAGTCGATCGATCACTCGGTGAGGGCGCGGTCGGTGTTGTTGAGGCGGCGGGCCATCTCTTCGAGCATGCCTCGGAGCATGGCGGGCTGGGTCATCGCGAAGCCCCAGAACTCCCACTTCGAGAGCACCAAGGTTCGGGTCGCCTGGATGGCGACGACGTCGGCGGTCCGGGGTTCGTCATCGAAAAGCGCCATCTCGCCAAAGAAATGGCCCGGGCCGAGGGACGCCAGGCGCCGGCCCTTGCGTCGGACCTCGACAAGGCCGTCGAGAATCAGGTAGAAGCCGACTCCCTTGTCGCCCTGCTTGACGACCATTGTCCCCTCGGAGTAGGTCCGTTCCAGAGTATCACGGGCGAGTCCACGTAGCTGCCGGTCCGTCAAACTGGCGAAGATCGGAACCTTCTCGAGCATCCGCAGGACGCCCGCGTTGACCTTGGTATGCAACATCGGCACGGGGGCGCAATCGAGTTCCGGGATATAGACCTGACCTCGAGAAAGATTCGGAGAAGTCGCTAGCCCGGGGGGTGAGGACACTTTCAATGTGGACCCTCTGCGCGGAGACGGCCGCGCGACGGGCCTCGACGAACTCGAGGATGGTGCGGACGGTCTCGGGCGGGACATCAGGATCGCGGGAACGAAGACGGGCTTCGGCGTGAGCGATCTGCCCGAGCGCGTCGTGGATGTCAACCCGGCGATTGTCGGTTACCGGTTCCGCCGGGGCGACTCCGATCGCTCCGAGAGAGGAGCGTCAACGGATACGCACCCTTGGACCAAAGCCGCGGGAGGGATTTGAACCCTCGACCTGCTCCTTACCAAGGAGCCGCTCTACCAGCTGAGCCACCGCGGCGCGGCCGTCACGACCCGACACTCAGTCCTTATTCCGCTTTCCGGGCGGATTCCGGGTCTCCGGACTCCCCCACGGGAACCCCTTCGAGGACACAGCCCATTCGTCCCGTGCCATCGGCCGAAGAGGTCGCTTGTCGAGGAAGGCCCGCATTCCCTCCTTCTGCCCGAGGGTCCCGAACAGGCGGGCCCAGAGTTCGAGCTCGTAGTCGAGCCCCGCGTCGAGGTCGGGGTCGATCGCGTTCAGAAGAGCGTACTTGGCCGCGGCGAGAGCCAACGGCGGTTTCGCGGCGAGCTCCTCGGCGAGCGCGAGCGCCTCCGGCAGCAGCTCGGCCCGGGGCACGACGCGCTCAACGAGCCCGTCGGCGAACGCGGCGGCGGCAGGGACCGGCCTACCCGTGAGCACCCAGCGGCGGGCCCGGGCCGGCCCCACGCGGCGAGGGAGGCGTCGCGTCCCCCCCCAGCCCGGCATCACCCCGAGATTGACCTCGGGCTGGCCGAACACCGCGTCCTCGCTCGCGAGGATGAAATCGCACGCGAGCGAGATCTCGCAGCCCCCACCGAGACAGACCCCGTGAACTGCGGCGATGACCGGCAGGGGCAGTCGCTCGATCTGTCGGGTGATCGCCTGGCCCGCGGACCCGTGCTCGTGAGCCGCGGCCGGGCCCATGGGAGCCATTTCGCGAATGTCGGCCCCTGCGGCGAACGCCTTTTCCGCCGCGCTCGCGAGGACCACCGCCCGGACCTCAGGGTCGGCCTCCGCCTCGCGCAATCGGGCCGCGAGGGCCGTGAGGACCCGACGGGAAAGTACGTTCACCGGCGGATGGTCGAGCGTGAGGAGCAGCGTTCGTCCTCGGCGTTCTGCCCGTACGAGATCCGGCTCGATCGCCATCGTCGGGGCGAGCCGTGCCGGCCTATTAATCTCCGTGACTTCGCGGCCTCCGTGCACGTCGTGGTGTCCGCCTGGTATGGAGCGTTCCTCCTCGAGGACGGGGTCATCCTCCGGACCGCGCTCGCCCCGACCGAGATCGAACCCCTCGCCGACCGTGCGCTCCTTCGACGGTCGGGCGAGCTCACCCCCGAGGAAGCGGCGATCCTGGCCGAGCGGAAGGACGAAGAGTGGAGTACGCGGGACCGACGTCTCGCCGCCCACGGTCTCCGGCTCGACCTCGACCTCCGGCCGCAGATCCCCGCCGGAACGGCCCGAATCGACCCGGGGCTCCTCCGCACGGCCCTTCTCCGCACCGCGGAACGATCGCTCGAGGACGCGTGGGACCCTTCGGTCCATGTCGAGGACGCCGTCCGAGCGGTCGCCGACCTCGACCGGGTGCAGAACCTCGTCGGGGAACGGCTCGCGAGCTGGGTCGCGAGGGACTCCCCCGATCTCGACCTCTCCGACCACGCCCGGGCCGTCCGCACGGCCCTGGCGGCGGAGACGGACTCCTCTCTCGGACCGCTCGACCCGGCCCTCCGTGCGGCCCGGCATCGGCTCGCGAAGCTCTACCGGGAGGTCGAGGGTACGCACGCCGAGCTTCAGAAGGCCGTGGAAGCGGCGACTCCCCTCCGCGCCCCCAATCTCTCCCACCTGCTCGGGCCGGACCTCGCCGCCCGTTTCCTCGCGGCGGCGGGCGGGCTCGACCGACTCGCGCGGCTGCCGGCGAGCACCATCCAAGTGCTCGGCGCCGAGCGCGCCTTCTTCGAACACCTGCGGGGCCGCGCGCCCCCGCCGCGACACGGCCTATTGTTCCTCCATCCCACCATCCAATCAGCGCCGCGCGGCGAACGGGGGAAGCTCGCCCGCGCGCTCGCCGGCAAGGCGGCGATCGCCGCGCGGCTCGACCGCGAGGGCGCGCCCTTGAACGAATCGCTCGCGCGGTCGTACGAGGCGCGGCGAGCCGAGTTGAAGGCACGACGCGGCGCGCCGAAGCGAGGTCGTCCGGCCCGCCGACTACGGTAGCCACTTCACGGTGCAGCCCTGCACCGGCACCTCGCTTGGCCGCACCGGCTCGCCGGCGAGGACCTGCCCGAGCGCCCGTTCAAGATACCGTTCGGTGACCCGCTCGGGATGCCGATGGTCGTTGTCGATCTTTCCCTGGAATAGCAGGCGACGGTGGGCGTCGAAGAGCATCGGGTGGGGGGTGACGAGGGCTCCGTAGGCATGCGCGACCGCCTGGGTCACGTCCTGCAGATACGGGAACGGATACCCCCGCTCGCGGGCCCGACGGCCCATCGACTCGAAGCTGTCTTCGGGATACGCCCGTGCGTCGTTCGCGTTGATGAGGAGGGTCCGCACCCCCTTCGGGAGATACCTCCGCCCGATATCGATCATACGTCCCTCCCACGACTGGACGTACGGGCAATGGTTGCACCAGAAGACCACGAGGAGGAACGGGTCGGGGGCGAAGTCGGAAAGCCGGTAGGTCTTCCCGTCGACGCCCGGGAGGGCGAAGTCGGGGGCGGCGTCCCCGGCATGCAACGCGAATTCCGAGATTTCCGCCATGGTCCTTCGAGCGGTGGGAGATTCATATCCTTTAGAGTTCCCTCCCTGTCGGGACGGCGCCGGGGCGGAGCCCGGACGTCACCCTTCGGCCGGATCGGAGCTCGGATGCCTCGCTCGAACTGGGCCGGGACCTGCGCGGCGAACCTCGCGGCGGACGAAGCGCTCCTCAGGCGGGGCGTTCGCGCCCGCCGCGTCGCCGTACTCGCCGACCGGGCTCTGTCCGTGGGGGTGGGAGTTGCCCCGTCCGCGCCGTACCTTGTTCGCGCTCAGGCGGCCGGCTTACCGGTGGTCCGGCGGTCGACCGGAGGCACGGGAGTAATCCACGGGGCCGGCGACCTCGCCTGGTCGATCGTGCTGCCGCGGGACGACCCCACGGTGGGACGCGACTTTGTTCGTGCGTACGGCCGTCTCGGCCGGGGAGTGGTTCGCTTTCTGGGGGAGCACGGCCTTTCCGCGGAGTGGGCCCCGCCTCCGGGAATCGCGCCGGATTACTGCCTCCTGAGCGGCCGCGGCCAGGTGCTTGCCCTCGGTGACCGGATCCTGGGGGGCGCAGCGCAACACCTCTCCCGCACGGCGCTCCTCCATCATGGTATCGTGCCCCTCGATGTGGACCGCGAGAGCATCGCTCGGGTCTTCGGCCTCACGGCCACCGGGGCGGGCGAACGGCTGACCTCCTTGCGGGGGCTGGGCATCACGGACGAGCCGGAAGCGCTCGCCGAACAGCTCGACCGCGCGATCGCGCGAGAGGCCTAGGCCGAGGGCCGCGCGGGCTCGGTCGAGCGGGGAGGCCAGAGGGCGTCGGCCACTCCCTCGGCCTCCCGACGGATCTTGGTCCAGTCGCCGGAGACGAGGGTTCGGTGCCGGACGACCGGCTGGCCCTCGACGAAGACCGAGTCGATCGCTTCGTCGGAGGCGCTGTAGGCAAGGTGGGACACGATCGCCTCCGGCCGGGCGGGGAGCAGGGTAGGGTGGTCGAGCCGTACGAGGGAAAAGTCGGCGCGCTTGCCGACCTCGAGCGACCCGAGGTCGGACGCTCGCCCCAGCAGGTGCGCCGCGTCAATCGTCGCCATGTCGAGGAGGTCCTGAGCCCGCACGACGCTCGCATCCCACCGTTGGTTCTTCTGGAACAGCCCCGCGGTATGCATCTCCCGGAGCATGGAGAGGGAGTTGTTGCTTGCGACGGAGTCGGTGCCGAGGCCGACCAAGGACCCGGCGGCCCGAAGCTCGACGATCGGCGCGAGCCCTCCGGACGCAAGTTTCGCATTCGAGCTCGGGCAGTGGGCGACGCCGACGGACCGGCGACCGAGGATCTCGATCTCCTCTCCCGTGAGCCAGACGGCGTGGGCCGCGACCGAGCGGCCGCGGAAGAACCCGATCTCCTCGAGCCATCGGACGGGGCGGGCACCGGTCTTCGCCTCGTGCTCGTGGACCTCCCGGCGGGTTTCCGAGAGGTGGAAGTGGCAGAACGTTCCCGATCGCTCGGCAAGCTCGCGCGCCCCGAGCCACGTCTCGCGATTGCAGACATAGACTCCCTGCGGGGCGACGAGCGGGGTCACCCGTGCATGACCCTTCCAGCGCTCGATGAACCGACGCGCATTGTCGAGCGGAGCGCCCTTTTGCGTGGTGAGCTCGGGGTCGAGCACGGCCCATCCGAGGAACCCCCGAATCCCGAGCGATTCGGCCGCACGAGCGATCGCATCCTCGAAGTAATACAGGTCGAGGAACGCCGTCGTCCCCGAGAGGAGCATCTCCGCTATCCCGGCCCGGGCGCCAATCTCGACGTCCCGTTCGGTGCGTCGGGCGTCCACCGCGAACAGGGTCTCGAGGAACCCGGCGAGGTCGCGGTCGTCGGCGACCCCGCGCAGGGGGGCCATCGCTACGTGGGTGTGGACGTTGAGGAATCCCGGGACCACGGCAAAGCCATGTCCGTCGATGACGGACGCTCCCTCGCGCGGGGCGTGTGGGCCGACGTGCGTGATGCGTCCGTCGTCGACCCGCAGGTCCCCCCGCAACACTCGGCGTCCGGCATCCTGGGTCACGAGGAGCGCGTTCGAGATCAGTAGGGAGGCGACGGGCTCCGTCATCGCCATCGAGCCGGTTACGGACCGCCGCGTAAAAGCCGTTCGTGCGACGGCGGGGTCTCTCCCCGAACGCGTCCCCCGGTTCACGGCGGCGCGGTGCTCCCGCCCTGACCCCGCCGCGGGTCACGGCTAAATGCCGCCGGAGAGTCTGCGACGCGCCGGGAATCCATGGACGCACCGAGCGGCGAGCACCCACGCGCACCGCCGGCAACGTCGCCCTCGAGACCGCGCTCCCGAGCTCCGCTCCCGCGCACGCGGGTCCGGAGGGCCGTCTACTCGCTCGTTGCCGTGGCGATCGTGCTTGTGGTGGGTACGCTCGGGTTCCATGCGATCGCGAACGTAGGGTATGTCGATGCGTTCTACTTTGAGAGCATGCTCGCCACCGGCCAAGGTCCCCCGTTCGTACTCGTTACGGACGAAGCGAAGCTGTTCGCTTCCGTGATGGCATTCGTCTCGCTCGGATCGGTGCTCACGAGCGTCGTCTTCACGCTGGGCCCGATCGTCTCGCGGATGTGGCACGAGGCTGCCGAGCGGGTCGAGCGGGAGTTCCGCACGGTCGAGAAGGAGCTCGAAGATCGTCGCCGGGCCCCGTAAGGGGAGGGACGCGTCCGGCCCGGCCGATCGTCGGGCTAAATGTCGAGGTTCGTGACCTCAACGGCGTGATCCTGAATGTAGAGTCGCCGGGGCTCGACCTCTTCGCCCATCAGGATCTGGAACAGCTCGTTCGCCCGTACCGCGTCGTCGACCGTCACCTTGAGGAGCGTACGGGCCCCCGGTCGCATGGTCGTCTCGGCGAGCTGGTCGGAGTTCATCTCGCCGAGTCCCTTGTAGCGCTGGATCGTGACGCCCTTCATCCCTCCGAACTCCGTGACCTCGCGGTCACGTTCCTCGTCGGAATAGGCGTACCGGACCCGAGCGCCCTTCTGCAGCCGGTAGAGCGGCGCCTGCGCGATGTAGACCCGACCCTCTCCGATCAGTCCGGGCATCTTTCGATAGAACAGAGTGAGGAGGAGAGTCCGGATATGGGCGCCATCCACGTCCGCATCCGTCATCAGGATGATCTTGTGGTAGCGCAGGCTCGACATGTCCTGCTCATCCCCGATGCCGATGCCGATCGCCATGATCAGCGCGCGGATCTGCTCGTTCTCGAGCATCTTGTCGAGGCGCGCCTTCTCGACGTTCAGGATCTTCCCGCGGAGGGGGAGAACTGCTTGGAACTCGCGGTCACGCCCCTGCTTCGCCGTCCCCCCTGCGCTATCGCCTTCCACGATGAACAGCTCGCTCTCGGCAGGGTCGCGGGTGTGGCAGTCGGCGAGCTTTCCGGGCAGCCCGCCCCCTTCGAGGAGCCCCTTGCGTCGCGTCAGCTCACGGGCCTTGCGCGCCGCCTCCCGGGCCTGGGACGCTTGGACGGCCTTGAGGACCAGCGATTGGCCAGTGGTCGGGTGCTCTTCGAGATACTCGGCCAGCTTCTCGTTCACCGCGCTCTCGACCTGGCCCTTCACCTCGGAGTTACCGAGCCTGGCTTTCGTCTGGCCCTCGAACTGGGGTTCGAGGACTTTGACGGAGAGCACGGAGGTGAGCCCCTCGCGGACGTCCTCACCGGAAAGTCCTTCCTTGTCGCCCTTGAAGAACCCCCGTCCGCGAGCGTAGTCGTTGAGCGTTCGGGTCAGCGCGGCCCGGAGCCCCACCACGTGGGTCCCGCCGTCGACGGTGTTGATGTTGTTGACGAACGCGATCGACGACTCGTTGTAGCCGTCGTTGTACTGGAGCGCCACCTCGATGTCGGTCGAATCCCGTTTGGTGTGCAGGTAGATCGGAGGCTTGAACAGCACGTTCGAGGCTTGATTCAGGTCCTCCACGAATTCCGTGATACCGCCCGCGTGGTGGAACGTCTCGTACGACCCGTTCCGCTCGTCGCGGAAGTGGATCGTGACGCCGGCGTTCAGGAACGACAGCTCCTTCAGCCGCCGTGCGATCGTCTCCCGGTCGAATGCGGTCGTCTCGAGAATCGTTGCGTCCGGTTTGAATCGGGTCTCGGTCCCGGTCCGGTCGGCGGTCCCGTCGATCCGCAGGGGCGCGACCGGGGCGCCCCGCTCGTAGCGCTGGAAGTACTCCTGGCCGTTCCGGCAGACCCGGACCTCGAGCCACTCGGAGAGCGCGTTCACGACGTGGACGCCGACCCCGTGAAGGCCGCCCGAAACCTTGTAGGTGTTCCGGTCGAACTTCGAGCCGGCGTGGAGCACCGTCATGACGATCTCGAGCGTGGGTCGGTTGTACTTCGGGTGAACCTCCACGGGGATGCCCCGCCCGTTGTCCCGGACCGAGCACGACCCATCCGGGTGCAGCGTGACCGCGATCTCGGTGCACGCGCCGGCGAGCACCTCGTCGATCGAGTTGTCGACGACCTCTGTGACCAGATGGTGGAGGCCGCGCGCGTCGGTCGACCCGATGTACATCCCGGGTCGGCGTCGGACTGCGGAAAGGCCCTCCAGGACCTGGATGGAACTCGCGTCGTATGCGGGCGCATCGACTGCCTGCTGAGCCATCGGAAATCGCCGGCCGGAACCGACGTGGGCTACCGAGCCGGGAACGCATTATAACGCTTGGCTTGGGCAGGAAATTCGACCGCTGCCGGACCCCCTCGACGGCGGCGTTCCGGGCCCGTTGGGACCGGTCGGGTTCGGTCCTTCGCGACGGCGCTGACGCAGCGAAGTCGGCGACGTGTCCGGCTCCTACGAAGCGCTATTAGGTGGGGTCCACCTGAGCGCGAGCGGGCGCATGACGGAGAACGCGACCGAACCTCCTACGAAGGGAGCGGGGACCCCCCCGACCGGCGCATCCGAGGTGCCCGGCCCGTCCGCGGAAGAGTGGGCGAGCCGCTACAAGTACCTCTTCGCGGACTTTGAGAACTTCCGCCGTCGGGCCGAGCGGGAGCGGGAGGGGATCAGCCGTCAAGCCCGCGCGGGAATGCTCCGAGAACTCTTGCCCCTCTTCGAGGCGTTCCGGGCCGCGCGCGACGCGCTCGGCCACCTCCCCGGGGGTGACCCGGTGCGCACCGGCCTCGAGCTGCTCGACCGCGAGTGGGCGACCTTCTTCAAGCATGAGGGGGTCGCGCCCGTCACGGAGGTGGGGCGGGCGTTCCTCGCCGAAGAGGCGGAAGCGGTCGGAGAAGCCCCGGCGGACCACCAGCACCCCGACGGGACGGTGATCGAGGTGGTCCAGCAGGGGTACCGTTTCTTCGGTGGGCTCTTGCGCCCGGCCAAGGTCGTCGTGGCCCGTTCGCCCCCGACCGCGAAGACCGTGGAGCCGATCCCTTCGGAGAACAGCGAAAGCTAGGAGTCGAGCGACGATGGACAAATCTTCCGAGGTCCCCGGGTTCTACCGACGTACCCTCGCCGAGCGCCGCGCGTTCGTCCGCGAGTGGGCGGGACTGACGGAGGAAGAGAGCCGGGTCTACGAGTTCCCTCCCGGGGTCGACCCCGCGATCCTCGACCGCATGATTGAGAATGTCATCGGCGTAATGCCCCTGCCGCTGGGGATCGCCACCAACTTCACCATCAACGGTAAGGACTACCTCGTCCCGATGGCGATCGAGGAGCCGAGCGTGGTTGCGGCGGCCTCGAACGCCGCCAAGGTCACCCGCGCGACCGGAGGGTTCTTCGCCCAGACGACCGCCCCGGTGATGATCGGCCAGATCCAGATCCTCCAGGTTCCCGATCCCGCCGCGGCCCGCCTGCGGATCCTCGACCGGAGGGAAGAACTCCTCGCCGCAGCGAACGCGAAGGACCCTGTACTCGTGAAGTTCGGCGGCGGTGCCAAGGACCTCGAGGTCCGGATCCTACCCTCGCCGAGGGGCGTGATGGTCGTGGTACACCTCCTCGTGGACGCCCGCGACGCGGGCGGGATGAACGCGGTGAACACGATGTGCGAGGCCCTGGCCCCCGAGTTCGCGCGGCTCGCGGGAGGAAAGGTCGTCCTCCGGATCATCTCCAACCTCGCCGTGTACCGCCTGGCGCGGGCGCGGGCGACCTTCCCGGCCACGCTCCTCCGCACGGAGAACGCCACGGGAGCCGAGGTCGTGGAGGCGATCCTCGATGCCTACGCCTTCGCCGTAGCCGACCCGTTCCGCTGCGCGACCCACAACAAAGGCATCATGAACGGGATCTCGAGCGTCGTGATCGCGACCGGGAACGACTACCGCGCGATCGAGAGCGGCGCCCACACCTACGCGGCATGGACCGGCCACGCGGAGGGTCACGTCGTCCGGCCGCTGACCACCTATGAGAAGGACAAGGACGGCAATTTGGTCGGGACGATCGAGTTTCCGGCGCCTGTCGGCCTTATCGGTGGGGCGACCGCGGTCCACCCGACCGCTAAGGCGAATGTCAAGGTCCTGGGCGTCCGGAGCGCGCGGGAGCTCGGAGAAGTTCTCGCGGCCGTCGGGCTCGCCCAGAACTTCGCCGCCCTGCGGGCCCTCGCGACCGAGGGGATCCAGCGCGGTCATATGGAGCTCCACGCTCGCAATCTCGCGGCAAGCGCGGGCGCGCGTCCCGAGGAGGTCGACCGGGTCGTGGAACGGCTCTTGCGAGATCACCAGATCCGCTTCGATCGAGCGAAAGAGGTCCTCGAGGAGCTGCGACGCGGCGCGGGATGAAGGTCGGTGTCCTCGCGCTCCAGGGGAACGTCCCGGAGCATCTGCGCGCCCTCGCGGGGCTCCTCCCTCGGGGCGACTTGATTGCCGTACGGTACCCCCGCGAACTCGCCGAGGTGGAGGCGCTCTTCCTTCCCGGAGGGGAGTCGACCACGATCGCTCGACTGCTGCGCGAAACCGAGCTCTGGGAACCGCTCGCCGTTCGGCTGCACGAAGGGCTCCCGGTGCTTGCCACCTGCGCTGGTCTGATCCTCCTCGCGCGTCGTCTCGCTCCCAGCCCGTTCGGGAGGGACCCGGCCACCTTCGGAGTGCTCGACGTGACGGTCCGTCGGAACGACTATGGGGCCCAGCGGGAATCGTTCGAAGGTCCGGTCCGGGTCGAGGGGCTCTCGGGCCCCCCGTTCCCGGGGGTCTTCATCCGGGCGCCCCGCATCCTCGAAGTAGGACGCGGAGCCGATCCGTTCGCGTGGAAGGGCTCCGAGGTCGTGGGAGTCCGGACCGGGACGTGCTGGGGCACGACGTTCCATCCCGAGCTCTCGCACGACCTGCGGGTGCACCGGCTGTTTCTCGCGGAAGCCCGTCGGCACTAGCGGAACGCCAGCAGCGCGAACGCGACCAGCGCGGCGGTGGCCACGGCTGCGGCGAGAGCGACCCACCAGCGCGTCCGGCGGGAGACGGCGCGCCAGCCGCCGAAGAAGATCGGCACGGGCCCGAGGAGCACGACACCGCCCCCGCCCTCCGCAACGGCTGCGGGCGGCAACGGGTCGTCGAGATCGGGGTCGGAGGGCTCGGCCGGGTCGACGGCGAGCGCCGCCACGGAAAGGAATCCCAAGATCAAGAGTCCCATCCCCGCAAGGAACTCGACCGAGCGACCCGTGACCACCGGTACCACGACGACGAGCGAGACGCTGGCTCCGCCTCGGAGCACGGCGTCCGCGACCGTGACGACCCCTCCGACCAGCAGGACCCACGGGACGAGCCGCGACCCACGCATCGGGGATCGACACCGTTCCCGGGTCTTCGGGATTGCGGTCTCAGTGGTACGTGTCGAAGCGATACGGCTCGAGCGGGAGCTCGCCGAGCGCCATGAGGAATTCGGGCGGGGTGAGCACCGGCTTCGGGTAGTAGGGCCCGTCGTCGAGCGCGATCCGAGGGCAGGCGGTGTTCACGTAGGCGTCGAGGTCCCGCCCCTCGAGATCGCGCGGGTCGAGGCGGTCGAAGAGCAGTAGCTCCGCCTCCCGGCCGTGGGCGCGCGCCCGCTCCTGAAGGGCGAGCGCGGTCGCATGGCGGTTCTGCCCCGCGAAAGTGGAGACCAGGATCCCCCAGCGCCGGGCGTCTCGGACCGACGCGACCTGAAGCTGACGGCGGCGGACGAGCGCGGCCCGATCGATCGGCAATTCGAGGATGTTCTGCAGCGGGTCGAGCGCCCAGACCGGTCGGTCGACGGCGAAAGCGAGGCCGAGCGGGTGGAACCGGCCGGTGCCGACGAAAAGGAACGCCTCGACGTCTCGTGCAACCGCCTCGGCGCTCGTGTAGTTGCAGCCCAACGCCTGGGCGGCGTAGGCGAGGCGTCGGTCGCCCCGCCCCATCCGGACCTCGAACCCGCGGGCGTCGAGCGCGGCGGTGAGACGGGCCGTAAGGTCGAGGTGCTGGACCGAGAGAACGAGCCCGAGCCGCCGCGGGATCGACGAGGCCGCCAGCGTGGCCGCGAGGGAAGCGGGGTCGCCGGCCGGCTCGCGCATCTCCACGAAAAAGGTGGGCCGCACGAGCGGCACGTTCGGGATCGGAGCGTGGCCGAGGACGACGGCCACATCGGCCCGGGGGGCTTCGTCGCGCGACGGGAAGTCACATGCCCCGAAGCACGCCCGGGTCGCGAGCACGACCGGGGCTCCCACCTCCTCGCGGAGTCGGGCCGCGAGATCGTGGGCATTCCGCACGAGACCCGCGGGCACCTGGAGCACGACCCTCGCCGGGTTCGCCGCTCGCAGGGCGGCGAAGAGCTCCGGGCCGACGGTAGCGAACACCCGCGCCGGAAACTCCGGGGGAACGAGAGGAAGAGATCCGGTCGCCATCGGACGCCGGGTACGAGCGACGGGGGCGGCTAAACGTTTGGGGAGGTCGAGCCGACGCGCGCGAGCAGTCGACCGACCGCCGCCCGGTTGTCGGGGAAGTGGAGACGGCGGACCGCTTCGGCCGGGGCCATCCATTCTGCGGCCTCGTGCTCCGCGCTCAGTCGCGGGACGAACGTACGGTCGACCTCGACCGCGTAGGCATGGAGCCGCCAGGTCTCCCCGTTGTCGGCCCGGAACGGCACGTGCCAGTCGAGCGGAACGAGGCGGTGGGGGACCGTGAGACCAGTCTCCTCGAGCAACTCGCGCCGTAGGGCGGCCTCGAAGTCGGCATCGTCGGCTTCGACCTTGCCGCTCACGGGTACCCAGAACTTTCCCCGAGCGGGAGGTCGACGGAAGAGGAGGAGCTCGATCGGCGGCCCCGCGAAAAGGTAGCCTTCCACGCACTCGCGCGCGATCGGCCCACCGGACTCCTCCACTAACCGCCTCGGCTGAGGATCCGAAGGATCGCCTCGGCCGGCGCTCCCCCGGTCTGGAAGAGCGCCTCGATCGCTTCTTCCCGGGAGACGTTCGCTTGGTCCATGACGAGCCGAATGTCCTCCTCGGGCGGGCCGGCGGGAGGGGCCGCGGGCGGCGCGCTGGGG
>VFSW01005416.1_pt1 | contig 18866 bp, 19 predicted proteins | sample 5358111 | NCBI WGS metagenome assembly VFSW01 (sample SAMN11554181, study PRJNA540505) | mine drainage metagenome | isolation source: sediment from site ElyBrook_90M | place: USA: Ely Copper Mine, Vershire, VT | collected 2017 | reverse complement strand
CGAGTTTCTTGGGGATCCGGCCGGGGCCAGCACTCCGGCGCTGTCAAGGGCCTAGGGAAGCTCTGCACAGGTGAGTTCAGTTGAACGATACTGTGTGCATCGGGCAGTAGCGTTCAAGAGGTTACGGTGAAGCAGACCACGTTTGCATCGGCGGCCTATGACCGGAAGGGCAAGGTTACGCGGCGGGAGCGGTTTTTGTCGGAGATGGACCAGGTGATCCCCTGGGGATCGATTTTGGCGCTGATCGAGCCGCATTACCCGAAGGCCGGCAACGGCACCCAACCGCTGCCGATGCAGCGGATGCTGCGGATTTACTTCATGCAGCAGTGGTTCAACCTGTCCGATCCTGGGATGGAGGACTCCCTGTATGACTCGGAGTCTATGCGCCGGTTTGCCCAGATCGAGCTGATCGATGATGCGGTGCCGGATGAGTCGACGATCCTGCGCTTTCGCCACCTGCTCGAGCAGCACAAGCTCACCGAGAAGATCTTTGCTTTGGTGCGCGGCCTGCTGGAACAAAAGCGGCTGTTGCTTAAGTCCGGAACGATCGTGGATGCCACCATCATCGATGCGCCGCCCTCCACGAAGAACGAGGCCAAGGCGCGCGATCCTGAGATGAAGCAGGGCAAAAAGAACGAGCGGGAGTGGCACTTTGGCATGAAGGCGCATGTGGGGACCGATGTGAACGGGCTGGTGCACACCCTGGTGACCACGCACGCGGGCGCCTCGGACTTCGGCCAATTGCAGCACTTGTTGCACGGAGGGGAGCGGGAGCTGTACGGGGACCAAGCCTACTGGAGCGAGATGCACCGCTTTGCGGCCAAGCAGCACGGGGTGCGCTATCGGGTGAACCGCCGGCCTAACGGCCACACCCCACTCAGTGCCCATCAACGCAAGATCAACCGCCTGCGCTCGACAACCCGGGCGCGTGGCGAGCACGCCTTCCGGGTGGTCAAGCAGCTGTGGGGCTTTACCAAGGTGCGCTACCGGGGGTTGGCCAAGAACACGGCGCGGCTGTTCACGATGTTCGCGCTGGCTAACCTGTACATGGTCAGGCGCCGCCTGCTGCCAACGTAGGAGCGGTGTCGATGCAGATCGGAAAGCCAACCAGAACAAGCGATCCGGGCCGCCAATGCCGGGTTGGCAAGGCCCTCGTGCACCGATTTTGCCTTCTGAACCCATGATCAACTGTTCAAATCCTGATTGCACGGCCGCCTGTGCAGAGCTTCCCTAGCGGTCCGCCGGCCGTAGAGCCGGTTCAGGGCGAAGCCCACGAGTACCGTCCACGCGCACACCAGCCAGCCGACCACGCCGTCGAAGCGGCTGAGCAGGCCGTGCAGCGGATTGACGGGATCGGCAATGGACGTCTCGCGCACGAAGGTGATCACCCACACCCAGCCCGCGTGCAGCCCGAGACTCGCCGCGATGTTCCCGGTGCGCCTGCGCACCGTGGCGAGCACCACGCCGACGGCGAACAGGCAGATATACGCATCGCTCACGTCCATCGGCCGCGAAAACGCGCCGAAGGAGCCGGCAAGCATGTCCAGGCCACTGTGCCAGGTGACCTGACTTTCGGGGATATGGTACGAGCTGACGAAGTGCGTGAGGGCATAGACCAGGGATGTCAGTATCGTCGCGGTCATGGCGCCCGACTCGCGGGCGATCCCGGTCCACATGGCGCCGCGCAGAAAGGTCTCCTCGATGAGCGCCACCGCAACGCCCCGCAGCAAACCCTGCGCGGCGAGCCTGCCGAAGGTTGCCGCGCTCAGCGCCACACCCGGGCGCAGCAGCCGCAGCTGCAGGATCAGCATGATTGCGATGACGAGGCTCATCAGCACCACGCCGATCACGAAGCCGAGGAAGGCCTCGCGCCCAAAGCGGCGCGGCGGCAGGCCGTACCCGAGGCTCGTGCGATCGGCGAGCCGCAGCCCCCTGGCCACAACAACGAAACCGACGGCTAGCGTCACCATGCCGAGCCGGTCGGCGACCCGGTGGAACGGAAAGCCGAATGCCGGGTGCAGCACCTGCCATACCGGGTAGGTGACGCCCGCCATGACGGCGAGCGCGAGCACCAGCAATCCTACGAACCAGGCGAATGAGCGCATGCGGCGACGATGGGTGACAGCCAAATCCAGCCAATTGCAACAGATTTGCGGCTGTCCTGCCGCACCAATTGTCCTTGAGAATCCAGACCAACCCAGCCACGACGGGGCATGCTCCCGATGGACCTTGCTGCCGCCAGAATCACTCTGAAGTCCCTGATCGAAGGGGTCGATCCGGTGACGGGATACCCGCTTCCGAAATCGCTGGTGCTGCACCACGCGGTCGTGATCCGGGCCCTGCTGTGTGCTCTGGCGGTGCTGGAGGCCGACGCCGCCCGCACGCGGCGGCGGGCGCGCCTGCCGCGCAACACCGGGCGACCCTGGCGCCAGGAGGACGATGAGCAGGTCACGGCGGCGTTTCGCAACGGGGAACCGCTGCAGCAGATCGCGGCGGATCACCACCGCAGCCTCGCCAGCGTGGAATCGCGCCTGGAGCGGCTGGGCGTGCTCGCCCCCGGGCAGCGCGTCACGCGCGACCGGTATGTGACGGCGGCAGGTGCGGCGCCCCGGCGCGACGTGCGCAGGCAGTAGCCAGGGTCTGTTGGTATCCTCGCGCGGACATGAGAGTGCTTTTCGTACCGGTCTCCGCGCCGCGCGGCTTCGGCGAATACGCGCGTGCGCGGGAAATCGCCCGGGCGGCGCAACACCGCTGGCCCGATGCACAGCTGCATTTCGTGTTGAGTGCGCAGGCTCCCTACGCCCACGACTGCCCGTTTCCGGTGACCCTGCTGCCCGGGTCCGCCACGCTGCACACGCCGCAGGTGGTGGAACTGCTGCGGGCGTTTCGGCCGCAGCTGGTGATCTTCGACAACGCGGGTCGCACGGCGCAGATCCGTGCCGCCTGCCAGGGCGGCGCGCGCGTCGTGTACGTCAGTTCCCGCAACCGGCAGCGTCGCAAGGCATTTCGCCTGAGGTGGATGCGGCTGCTCAGCGAGCACTGGATCGCCTACCCGAGCTTCATCGCCGGGGAGCTCGGCTGGTGGGAAAGGCTGAAGCTGCGAGTGCTGGGGCGCCCGCAGGTGCGCTTCGTGGACACGGTGCTGCCCGCCGCAGCCCCGGCCGCCGCGGTAGCCGCGGTGGCGGGCACGGACTTCGTGCTGGTCGTGCCCGGTGGCGGCACGGCGCACCCCGGCGCGCGCGCCGCGCCGCAGGTCATCGGCGATGCGGCCGCCGGCCTGGCGCTGCGCGGAATCCGCGCGGTACTGGTGGGCGTCGCGGCGCCTGCGGATACGGCTGCCGCCGGGCCCACACCGGCCCTCCTGACCCGGCTGCCGCGGCTGCCGCAGCCGCAGCTGATCGACCTGCTGCGGCGTGCCCGCATCGTCGTCACAAATGGCGGCGATACTCTGTTGCAGGCCCTTGCCTGCGGCTGCGCCTGCGTGGCGGTGCCCATCGCGCACGATCAGGCGTCAAGAATCGCGCGCTGTCGCGAGCTGCGGCTGATCAGGGATGCGCCGCTGGTCACGACGCCCATCATTGAGGCGGTGGTAGGATTGCACGAGGACGAGGCCCAGCGGCAGGCGCTCATCGCCCGCGGGCGGGCCGTGGGCGTCAGGGACGCCCTGCCGCAGATCCTGGAGTGGATGGCAGCGCTGGTCGCGGACGGGTCGCGCCCGTGAGCCGCACCGTATTCTTCGACACCGTGAGCCCGCTGCCCTACGACTCGCGCTCCTTCGGCGAGCGCGCCGTGCAGGGCACGGAGGCCAGCGTGATCCGCATCGCCGATGCCGTCGGTGGCTGGGTGATGCAGCACAACCGCAGCAGCGCCTGGGAGCGGTATCTGCCGGTGCAGCGCCTGCCGGCGATCGAGCATGTGGTCGTGATTCGCGATTCGCGGGCCCTGGCACGGGCTCGGGAGCTGTTCCCGGATGCGCGGCTGCATCTGTGGCTGCATGACAAGATGCGGCCCGCGACCAAGCGTGGACGGCGCCTGCGTGCCGACGCCGCGCTGCTGCGACAGGCGCAGGTCTCCATCATCTGCGTCTCGGACACGCAGCGGCAGGATGTGCTCAACACCCTGCGCTGGGCGGGCATCGCCGGCCTGCCCCTGTGCACGCGCTACAATCCTCTCGATGCGACCCTGCAACCCGACGGCACGCGGTTCGATCCGTCGCAGCTGGTGTTCTTTTCCTCGCCCAACAAGGGCCTGGCTTTCACGCTGGACGCCTTCGGCGCGCTGCGCCGGGCCATGCCGGACCTGCGCCTGATCGTCGGCAATCCCGGTTACAAGGCCGATGCCCTCGCATCGATCGCGGGCGTGGAGTTCCTGGGCCCACAGCCGCAGCCGGTGATGCATGCCCACGTACGCCGCTCACTGTGCACCTTCCAGCCGAACTTCCGGATACCCGAGACGTTCGGCCTGGTCTATGCGGAATCGCATGCGCTCGGCACCCCGGTGCTCACCCATGACTTCGGCGCGGCGGCCGAAGTCGTGAACGACCCGCGGCAGGTGCTGCCCGTCAGGACCTCCTACCGGTGCTACGAAGGCCTGGTCGGGGCGCTGCCGCCGCGGTGGCGCAGGCTGCCGGCGCGACTGGCCGGCGCGGCGGGGCTGTTCGATGCCTACGTGGAACGCATCCGCGAGTGGCGGGCCGGGGGACGCCCGGTCGTGCGTCCGGATCCGCGCTTTGCGTTGCCCGCCGTTGCGGCTCAGTGGCGCGAACTGCTCGGGCCCTGAGTGGCTGGCGTGTCGCCGCCCCGCACCGGCACTGCAATGATCCCCGCGTTCTTCAGCAGCTCGAGCAGACCGCCCTTGCCGACCACGTGCAGGGCGCCGACGACGATCAGCACATTGTGATCGCCGTTGAGATAGGCCCTGATCTGCGGCAGCCAGCGCGCATTGCGGTCGCTGACCAGGAGGCGGTACAGCTCGGGGAACTGCTGGTAGGCGTCGGATAATTCCGCGGCCAGCTCGCTGGTGTCGCCCGCGCGCCAGGCGGCGAGCATCCGGTCCGTCTCACTGCCGGTGTCCCTCAGATCCGTGAGCGTCAGTTCCAGGAAGCGGGCCTGGTCCTCCGGCGCGAGACGTTCCAGCTGTCCCAGTTCCTGGTCGAGGGTCTCGAGGCCGGCGGTCGGGCGCCCGTCGGCCTGCGCTCGCGCGATCAGCTGCTCCTCGACTCCGCCATCCGGCTGGTACCCCAGCTTCAGGTACATGAGATCGGTGAGCGTCAGCGCCGCCACCCAGGGCCGCAGCATCGCCAGCTGCTGCAGGGGTAGCCCCAGGGCTGCGGCCTGCGCCAGCACCCGCGCATAGCGTTCGGGGCCGAGCGCCGTTGCCATCGACTCACCATCGGGGTACCGGCCATGTTCGAGCATCCAGGCCGATACCGCGCTGGTATCGATCTTGGCCAGATCCATTTCCATGACCAGTTCCCTCGAATCGGCATAGGCGCGGCTGAAGGCACCGGGCAGGGTGCTCTCGCCGGGTTTGAGCAGATGCACCGACTCCGCGAGGTAGACGGTGTTGTGGGTGCCCTGCAGCGCCCACACCGGGCTCTGCGCCCGCGCCGTCAGGCTGCCGAGGAGGAGTGCGAGGAGCCAGTGCCGCATCAGTCCACCCAGTGCAGATTCGTGACGATACTGCCGTCTGAGCCCAGGTCCAGTGTGCGGAAGGCCGGGGGCCGATCGTCGACGGCGAAGTCCCGTGAATGCGGCAGGAACTGCGCGCACGTGGAAGGCGTTGCGAGCAGCCGCACGCCGCGGCGCAGGCCATCGAACTGCTGATGGACGTGGCCCCACAGGATGCCGCGTACCGCGGCGTGGGCGTCGATGATGCCGAAGAACTCGCCGGCGTTGTCCAGGCCGATCCGGTCCAGCCAGTCGCTGGCCATCGGAACGGGATGATGGTGCACGCACACCAGCACCGGCGTCGTCGCCGACGCGAGCGCCTGCTCGAGCCTGGACAGCTCGGCCGGCGCCAGGTGGCCGCCGTCCTGCCCCGGCACGCTCGTGTCCAGCAGCACCACCCGCCAGCCCCGCAGGTCGAGGTGGCCGGTGGTGACGAAGGGGGGGCGGGCAAGCGCCTGCGCCAGGCTCGCGGCATGGTCATGGTTGCCGGGAATGCAGCATACGGGCACGCCGAGTCCCGCGAACTCACGGCTGAACACCTGGTAGCCGCCCGGGTCGTCGTGCACGATGTCGCCGGTCACCAGGATGGCATCCGGGGTCCAGCTGCCGGACCGGGCGAGGTCGATGGCCTGAGCCAGCGTCCGCCGCAGCGTCGCCAGGGGCTGCAGGCCGCGCAGCAGTGCCGCCTCATCCGCGGACAGATGCAGGTCGGTGAGATGCAGCAGGCGAAGCGGCGTCATGCCTGAGGCATCGTAGCAGAGCCGCAAGTCCCGTCCGGGCGCGATATGTTCCATTGCCGCCCCGACCGCATCTGGTGGAGAATGCAGCCCCCGCCCGTGCGACTTCCTCTTGAAGGTCCGTGGGCCCCAGGACCTTCTAACTCTCTGAAAAGTAAAGAGGAATATTCGGTATGGCGATCAAGGTGGGCATCAACGGATATGGCCGCATCGGACGTAACGTGCTGCGCGCGCTGTATGAATCCGGACGTACCAACGAAATCCAGATCGTGGCGATCAACGATCTCGGGGATGCGAACACGAATGCGCACCTGACCCGCTACGACACCGCCCACGGTAAGTTCCCGGGCCAGGTCGCGGTGGACGGTGACTCGATGGTGGTCAACGGCGACCGCATCCGGGTGCTGGCCGAGCGCGATCCGGCGAAGCTGCCCTGGGGGCAGCTGGGCGTGGACACGGTCCTGGAGTGCACCGGGCTCTTCACCAGCAAGGCCAAGGCCGGTCTGCATCTCCACGGCGGCGCCCGCCGCGTGGTGATCTCGGCGCCGGGTGAAAAGGACGTCGACGCGACCGTCGTCTATGGCGTCAACCACAAGGTGCTGAAGGCAAGCCACACCGTGATTTCAAACGCCTCCTGCACGACCAACTGCCTGGCGCCGGTCGCCCAGGGACTGCACGCCCACGTAGGCCTGGTCGCCGGCGTGATGACCACCGTCCACTCCTACACCAATGACCAGGTGCTCACGGACGTCTTCCACAAGGACCTGCGGCGCGCGCGGTCGGCCACGATGTCGCAGATCCCGACCAAGACAGGCGCCGCGGCCGCCGTGGGACTGGTGCTGCCGGAACTGAACGGCAGGCTCGATGGCTTCGCGGTGCGCGTACCGACCATCAATGTGTCGATGGTCGATCTGAGCTTCGTCGCCGCGCGTGCCACCAGCGTCGCGGAGATCAACGGGCTGTTCAAGGCGGCCGCGGCCGCGGGTGAGCTCAGGGGCGTCCTGGCCTACAGCGAGGCGCCGCTGGTATCGGTGGACTTCAACCATGATCCGCATTCCTCCACGTTCGATGCCACCCTCACGAAGGTGATCGGTGGCACGCTCGTGAAGGTCTGCGCCTGGTACGACAACGAGTGGGGCTTCTCCAACCGCATGCTCGATACCACCCTCGCCTGGTCCCGGGCCGCCTGATGAAAGTCCGGCGCATGGCGGAGCTTGCCCTGGCCGGCAAGCGGGTCCTGATCCGCGAGGATCTGAACGTCCCGCTGGCCAACGGCGAGGTGACCAGTGACGCCCGCATCCGGGCTGCCCTGCCGACCCTCCGGCAGGCCCTGGCGGCGGGCGCGAAGGTCTTCGTGATGTCGCACCTGGGTCGTCCGGAGGAAGGCGTCTTCGATGAGCGCTTCTCGCTGGCCCCGGTGGCGCGGCGGCTCGGGGAGCTGCTGGGCAAACCGGTCGAGCTGCGCCGCGACTGGCTTGCGGGTCTGGACTGCCAGCCCGGACAGCTGATCCTGTGCGAGAACGTGCGCTTCAACAAGGGCGAGAAGCAGGACGGGGAGGAACTGGCGCGCAGGATGGCCGCGCTGTGCGATGTATTCGTGATGGATGCGTTCGGTACCGCGCACCGGGCCGAGGCCAGCACCCATGGCGTCGCGCGGTTCGCGCCGGTCGCCTGCGCCGGTCCGCTCCTCGTCGGTGAGCTCGAGGCGCTCGAACGCGCGCTGGCGACACCCGCCCGGCCGCTGGTTGCGATCGTCGCCGGCTCCAAGGTATCCACGAAGCTGACGGTGCTCGAGTCGCTGCTGACCAAGGTCGACCACCTGATCGTCGGCGGCGGCATTGCCAATACGTTTCTGGCGGCCACGGGTGTGGTCGTCGGCAAGTCGCTGTACGAGGCGGACATGCTCGCTACGGCGCGCCGGCTGCTCGAACAGGCCAGGGCGCGCGGCGCCGCAATTCCGCTGCCCATCGACGTGGTCGTCGCCACCGAGTTCGCGGCCACCGCGAAGGCGCAGCTGCGCGCGGTCGGCGACGTCCGGGCGAATGAGCTGATCCTGGACATCGGTCCGCAGACTGCGAAACAGTTCGCGGCCGAGCTGCAGAATGCGGGTACCATCCTGTGGAACGGTCCGGTGGGTGTCTTCGAGTTCGACCAGTTCGGCGCGGGCACCCGGACGCTGGCCCACGCCATCGCCGACAGCAAGGCGTTCTCCCTGGCCGGTGGCGGTGACACGCTTGCGGCGATCGAGAAGTACGGAGTGGAGCAGGGTATTTCCTACATTTCGACGGGTGGCGGCGCCTTTCTCGAGTTCGTCGAAGGCAAGACCCTGCCGGCGGTCGCCATCCTGGAAGAACGCGCGTGATCGGCACGAAGGGCCCGCAGCCACCCATGGACGCAGTCAAGAATCTGAAGCGCACCAAGATCGTGGCCACTGCGGGCCCGGCGACGGACGACCCCAGGGTGCTCATCGAAATGATGAAGTCGGGTCTGAGCGTCGTGCGCCTCAATGCCTCGCACGGCACGCGCGCCGATCTGAAGCGCCGCATCGACCTGGTGCGCGCCGCCGCGGCCCAGGCGCAGGAAATCGTGGGTCTGCTGCTGGACCTTTCCGGTCCGAAGATCCGCATCGAGGGTTTTGCCAACGGTCCGATCCAGCTGGAGGCGGGCGCCGCGTTCGCACTCGATACCGCACTGGATCCCAAGGGCGGTGACGGCAACGTGGTCGGCACGGCCTACAAGAACCTGCCCCACGACGTGGTGCGCGGGGATGTGCTGCTGCTGTCCGATGGCCAGATCGTGCTGGACGTGATCTCGGTCGAGGGTACGCGCATCAACACCCGCGTGAAGGTCGGTGGCCCGCTGTCGGACCGCAAGGGGCTCAATCGCCAGGGCGGTGGCATCTCCGCCCCGGCGCTCTCCGAGAAGGACCGCGACGATATCCGCTTCGCGGCCGAGGAACGGGTGGACTACGTCGCCGTGTCCTTCGCCCGCGATGCGGCTGACATCAAGCTCGCGCGGCGGCTGGTGCGCGAGGCCGGCGGCGATGCGCGCATAGTTGCCAAGATCGAGCGGCACGAGGCCATCACCAATCTGGATGCCATCATCGAGGCCTCCGACGTGGTGATGGTGGCCCGCGGGGACCTCGGCGTGGAAATGGGCTACGCCGAGGTGACCAGTCTGCAGAAGACCATCATCCATCGCTCGCGCGCGCTGAACCGCGTGGTGATCACCGCCACGCAGATGATGGAGTCGATGATCCAGAACCCGGTGCCGACCCGCGCCGAGGTCTCCGACGTGGCCAATGCCGTGATGGACGGCACCGACGCGGTCATGCTCTCCGCCGAGACGGCCACCGGCCGCTATCCGCGCAAGGCGGTGGAGGCCATGGCGGATGTGATCAAGGGTGCCGAGAAGTACCAGTTCGGGCATGCCCGGCCGCGCCAGCGCGATGACGGCAAGCTCTTCCAGGGTACCGAGGAGGCGATCGCGATGGCCGTGATGTACACGGCCAACCACATGGATGTGAAGGCCATCGTGGCGCTCACCGAGACCGGCGCCACGACGCTGTGGATGTCGCGCCTGCGCTCCGACATCCCGATCTACGCCTTCTCGCGCAACGAGGCAACCGGCCGCCGCGTGACCATGTACCGCGGTGTCTTTCCGGTGATGTTCGACGTCGTGGGCTGCAATACGGCAGAGGCGCTCTACAACGCCATATTCGCGCGGCTGCTGGAACTGGAACTGGTGCACCAGGGCGACCTGGTGATCGTCACCAAGGGCGAGCTCTCTGGCGTCCAGGGTGGTACCAATTCCATGCAGATCCTCAAGGTCATCCTCACCTGATGCGCCGGCGGCCAGTCGTCGGGCTGGTGCTCACGGGTGGCGGCGCACGCGCTGCCTACCAGGTCGGCGTGCTGCAGGCGCTGACCGAGCTGCTGCCGCGCAACCGCAATCCGTTTCCCGTCATCGCCGGCACGTCGGCGGGCGCGGTGTCGGCCAGCGTCCTGGCTTCCCAGGCCCATCACTGGCGTGCCGCGGTATCGGGCCTCACCGACGTGTGGTCCAATTTCCGGGTGTCGCAGGTGTTCAAGGTGGACACCGGCCACATGCTCATCGCCGGGGCCCGCTGGCTGACGGCACTCGTCACCGGCGGTGTCGCGGCCACCACGCCGCACTCCATGCTCGACAATTCGCCGCTGCGCGAACTTCTGACCACGCGCATCGACTGGGCGGGCGTGCGCACCAGCATTCAGCGTGGCCACCTGCGCGGCCTGGCCCTGAGCAGCACCTGCTACCAGACAGGACAGTCGATCGCCTTCTTTGACGGCATCGAGAAGATCAACAACTGGGCACGGACCCAGCGGGCGGGCCGTCGCGAGCGCCTCAGTCTCGACCATCTCATGGCAAGCGCCGCCATCCCGGTGCTGTTTCCGCCGGTGAGGCTCGGGGACACCTACTTCGGTGACGGCTCGATGCGGCAGCTGAACCCGCTGAGTCCGGCCATTCATCTGGGGGCCGATCGACTGCTGATCATCGGAGTGCGGGCCCGGCGCGAGGCCGGTGTGACGCCGGAGAATGGCGTCGCACCGGTGCCGACGCCGGGCCAGATCTTCGGCTTCATGCTCGCCACGCTGTTCACCGATTCGGTGTATGCAGACGTGGAGCAGACCGACCGGTTCAACCAGCTGGTCGACAACCTCCCGCACGGGTCGGCGGTACAGACCCGGGTGCTCAGGCATGTCGACACCCTGATGCTGGCCCCCAGCGTCGATCCGCGCGTGATCGCCGCGCGCCACGTGAAATCCATGCCGCGCGGCCTGCGGACGCTGATGCACGTGATGGGTGCCAAGGATGCCGGCGGCAGCCAGCTGGCGAGCTACCTCATGTTCGAGGCCTGTTTCACCCGGGAGCTGATCTCCCTGGGGTACCGGGATGCCATGCAGGCGCGCGAAACCCTGCTGGATTTCATGAGCGGCGCACCGCTGATGCAGCCGACGCTGGTCTCATCGCGCGCCGTCGTGTCGTAAGATACCCAGGCTCACGACGCACAGGAATTCTCAATGCAACATGCTCTCCCGGTCACCCGCGCGGGTGACTTTGCCGGCTGGTACCAGGCCGTGGTGGATCAGGCCGACCTCGCCGAGGAATCCGGCGTTCGCGGCTGCATGATCATCCGGCCCTGGGGCTACGGGGTGTGGCAGCGGATGCAGGAGATCCTGGACCGCCGGTTCCGCGAGACCGGACACGAGAACTGTTACTTCCCACTGTTCATCCCGTTGAGCTACATCGCCCGCGAAGCCGAACACGTCGAGGGGTTCGCCAAGGAAATGGCGGTGGTCACGCATCACCGCCTGAAAATGATCGACGGCGTGCTCACGCCCGACCCGGACGCCAGGCTGGAGGAGCCGCTGGTCGTACGGCCGACCTCGGAGACCGTGATCGGCGCGGCCTTCCACCGCTGGGTGCGCTCGCACCGGGAGCTGCCGCGGCTGCTGAATCAGTGGGCCAACGGCGTGCGCGGGGAGAGGCGCACGCGGCTGTTTCTGCGCACCACCGAATTCCTCTGGCAGGAAGGGCATACGGCGCACGCGACCGCAGCGGAGGCGCGGGAGGAGACCGCGCGCATGCTCGAAGTCTACCGTTCCTTCGCCGAGGACGTGCTCGCGATGCCGGTCGTCGCGGGCGAGAAACCCGCTCATGAGCGCTTTCCGGGCGCCGACAACACCTACTCGATCGAAGCGATGATGCAGGATGGCAAGGCGCTGCAGGCCGGCACGGCGCACTACCTGGGCACCAACTTCGCCGAGGCGCAGAGCATCCGCTTCCAGACCGAAGCCGGTGACCTGGCCTTCGCGCATACGACGAGCTGGGGCGTGTCCACGCGGCTCGTGGGCGGCGTGGTGATGACCCACGGCGACGACGACGGGCTGCGCCTGCCGCCCATCGTCGCGCCGCGCCAGGTCGTGCTGATTCCCATGCTGCGCGACAAACCCGAGGATGCGGGCGTGCTGGAGTTCTGCGCGGCGCTGGCGGCGCAGCTGAACCAGACCCAGGCCTTCGGTGAGCCGCTGCGGGCCCTGGTGGACCGCAAGCCCGGGCGTGCCATCGACAAGCGCTGGGCCTGGATCAAGCGCGGCGTGCCGCTGATCTGCGATATCGGCGCCCGCGACGTGGCCGCGGACAACGTCACCTACATCCGCCGCGACCAGCTGCGCAACGGCGACAGGATCCAGTCGCAGGCCCTGCCGCGGCAACACTTCGTGGAGCACGCCGGCGCACTGCTCGGCAGCATCCAGACCGCCCTGCACGAGTCCGCCAGGCAGCGGCTGGCGGCCAACATCCGCCCCGACCTCGACACCTTCGAGGCGCTGGCGGCCTACTTCAGGCCCGGTGATGAGGAAAACTCGGGTGGCGCCGATTTTCGCGGCTGGGCCAAGGTGGCCTGGGCGCGGCCCGAAGGCGGCGAGGCGCTGGCGAAGGTCACGCAGCAGCTGAAGAGCCTGAAGCTCACGGTGCGCAATGCGCCCCTGGCACAGGAGCCCATCACGGGGCACCGCTGCGTGTTCAGTGGCGAGCCGGCCCGTGAATTCGTACTGGTGGGCCGCGCGTACTGAGGGCTACGCCGGGGCCAGGCTGTTGTGGCGGGCGATGGCCTGCGGAAAGCGCGACGTGAAGCGCGTCAGCAGCTGCTCCACGATGTACACGGAGCGATGGCGGCCACCGGTGCAGCCCACCGCGACGGTCAGGTAGCCGCGGCTGGTTGCCTGGTAGTCGCTGATCCGCCGGGAGATGAAGCTCTCGATGTCATCGATCAGCCGCTGCACGGCGGCGTGCCCTTCCAGGTACTCGATGACCGGCTGGTCCAGCCCCGTGAGATGGCGCAGCGCGGGCTCCCAGTAAGGATTCGGCAAGGTCCGCACATCGAATACGAAATCGGCATCGCCGGGTATGCCGCGCTTGAAGCCGAAGGACTCGAACGTGAGCATGAGGGCGCCATCGGCCTCGTGCCCGACGGTGCGGTGCACGAGATGGCGCAGGTCGTGCAGTCCCATGCGCGAGGTGTCGATGATGCGGTCGGCGGCAAGGGCAATGGGCGCGAGCAGCTCGCGCTCCAGCTGGATGGCCTCGGGCAGACCGCGCTGCTCCGAGCTCAGCGGATGCTTGCGGCGCGTTTCCGCGTAGCGCCGCAGCAGTTCCTCGTTGGTCGCCTGCAGGTACACCACTTCGCAATGGATGCCGCTGCGTTTGAGTTCATCGAGAAGCGCCGGGACCGTCGCGACTTCCTGCGGCGTGTTGCGCGCGTCGAGGCCGATCGCGGTGCGCTGGTAACTGGCTTCCGCGCTGCGCACGGTGTGCGACACGAACGGCTTGAGCAGCGCGGCCGGCATGTTGTCGATGCAGTAGTAGCCGAGGTCCTCGAGCATATGCAGGGCGACGCTCTTGCCCGCTCCGGAGAGGCCGCTGATGACGATGATGTGCACGCTGCGACACTAGCTTTGCGGCAGCAGCGGTGCAAGTGCGACCGGGCGATTCCCGGGCGCACCGGTGCAGTCTAGAGACGTGCCTCGCGTCCCTCCAGGGCGCGGTGGTCTGCCCGCTTCTCCTTGTGTTTGCAGATCATGCGGTCGAGCTTGTCGCTCAGGAGGTCGATGGCCGCGTACATGTTCGGGTCCGACGCATCCGCGTGAATGTCGCTGCCGCTCACATGCAATGTGGCTTCAGCCTTCTGGGCCAGTTTCTCCACGGTCAGGACGCAATGAACATCGATCACCTGATCGAAATGTCGTGTTATCCGCACCATCTTCTTGTCCACGTAGGCGCGCAGCGCTTCGGTGATTTCGATGTGGTGACCCTTGACGTTTAGCCTCATTGGACGTCTCCTCTTTGGTGACGTGTTTACATTTACCTGGAACCGGTTCTGCGCCGTTCGTTCGAGGGGGCGATGCCCATGCCCTCACGGTACTTGGCTACCGTGCGGCGGGCGACCGGAATTCCCTCACCTGAGAGCAGCTCCGCAATTCTTCCATCGCTCAGCGGGCTGTCGGCGCTTTCGTCCCTGACGAGCTTGCGGATCTTGGCGCGAATGGCGGTCGAGGAGGTGCCGGCGCCGTTCGCGCCTTCGACCTGGCTCGAGAAGAAATAGCGCAGCTCGAAGACCCCGCGCGGCGTGTGCATGTACTTGCCGGAGGTCACGCGCGAGATGGTGGACTCGTGCATGTCGACGGCCTCGGCGATGTCCTTGAGGATCATCGGGCGCATGTGCTCGTCACCCTGCTCGAGAAACGCCTTCTGGCGCTCGACGATGGAGCGGGAGACCTTGATCAGGGTCTCGTTGCGGATCTCGAGGCTCTTGAGCAGCCACCGCGCCTCCTGCAGCTGTGCCCGCATGCTGGCGTGGCTGGCACTGCGGCCGATGAGGTTGGCGTAGCCGTGATTCAGTCGCACCCTGGGGAGGGTAGCGCCATTGATCTCCACCGACCAGCCGCCGTGGTCCGTGCGGCGCACAAATACATCCGGCACGACATATTCGGCCGATCCGCCGCTGATGGTCGCGCCGGGGCGGGGATGGCAGGCCCGCACCAGGATCAGGGCCGCGCCGATGTCCTCGTCGGTGGCCTTCAGCTCACGCCTCAGCAGCGACATCTCGCGGCCCGCCACCAGCGCCAGGTGGTTGCGGGCGATCGCGACCGCGGTCGCAAGCCCGGGGGTGTCGGGATCGATCTGGCGCAGCTGCAGCTCGATGCACTCGCTGACCGAGCGCGCCGCGATGCCCGGGGGGTCCAGCTGCTGCACCCGCCGCAGCACCTGTTCGATTTCCCCCACGTCGGCCTGAACTTCGGGCCGCAGGGTGTTGGCGATCTCCTCGAGGGGCTCCATCAGGTAGCCGTCGTCGTTGATGGCATCGACGATGGCGCAGGCGATCGCCAGCGACCGCGGCGCCAGATGGGCCATTTCCAGCTGCCACAGCAGGTGTTCCCGGACCGTCTCGCCGGACTCGTCCGCGAACTCCTGCTGCCGGTCGTCGTCCTCGCCGCTCCAGGAGCTCTCGGACGGGCCGACACTCTGTTCGCCCCAGTGATCGTCGATCACCTCGACCTGTTGCGGGTCCTGGTCCGCTGCCGCCGGCTGCGTGACCTCAGGCTCGGGCGTAGGCGGTTCCACCGCCTCGAAGCCACCCGCGGTGTCGGTGTCCTCGACCGGCGCCAGCATCACATTGCTCTCGAGCAGCTCCCGGATATGGGCCTGCAGTTCGAGGGCCGGCAATTGGAGCAGCCGGATGGCCTGCTGCAACTGCGGCGTCATGGTCAGCTGCTGACCCATTCGCAGTTGCAGGGACGGTTTCAGCATGTTTCTTGCACTATGGGGGCCGGACCTTTCGTAAGATATTGAAAGTAAATAACTTATCGATCCGGGGGCAACCCTATAACCGGAACGATTGCCCTAAGTACACCTCACGGACTTGAGGGTTTGCAAGGATTTCTTCTGCACTTCCGGAAGCGATCACCGTTCCCTGGTTGACGATATAGGCCCGGCCGACGATTCCCAGGGTCTCGCGCACGTTGTGATCCGTGATCAGCACGCCGATGCCCCGGGCGGTGAGGTCGCGGATGATGCGCTGGATATCCAGCACCGAAATGGGGTCTACGCCCGCGAAGGGCTCATCGAGGAGGATGAAGCGGGGATTGGCGGCCAGCGCGCGGGCGATCTCCACCCGCCGCCGCTCACCGCCGGACAGCGACAGGCCGAGGCTGTTGCGCACGTGGCCGATGCGGAAATCCTCGAGCAGTTCCTCCAGGCGCTCTTCGCGGGCCTCCTGCGTCAGGTCCCCGCGGGTTTCGAGAATGGCCATGACGTTCTTCTCGACCGACAGCTTGCGGAACACCGACGGTTCCTGCGGCAGGTACCCCAGGCCGGCGCGGGCCCGCCGGTGCATGGGCGCGAACGTCAGATCCTCGCCGCCGAGCGTGATCCGGCCGGCATCGCAGGGCACCAGACCGACGATCATGTAGAAGGCCGTCGTCTTGCCGGCGCCGTTCGGTCCGAGCAGCCCCACGACCTCGCCGGCCCCCACTTCCACCGACAGGTCCTGGACGACCTTGCGGGAACGGTAGCTCTTGGCCAGGTGACTGGCGCGCAGCAGGCTCTCGGTCACGGCTTTGCCCGGCCCGACTCAGCCGCCGGCGCGGCGCTGCTGGCCGGCGCACTGCCCGGCGCGCTTCGGGGCATGACCTTCAGGTGCACCTGGCCGCCCGGGCACCGGTCACTCTGACCCTGGATCTGCCGATCCCGGACGTTGTAGGTGATCTCGCACGCCGTCATGTCGTTTTCATTGCGATCGTCGGTCAGCCACGCCTCGCCCGTCAGCTTCACAGTGGCGCTGGCCACATCATAGTTGATGGAGTTGGCGTGGCCCTTCACCAGCCGGCCCGTGGTGGACCGGGTCTGCTGGAACTGCGCCGGCGAACCCGTCACCAGCGCGCTGGCAAGTTCGCCGTTGATGATTTCCAGGGTCGCATGATCCGAGTAGAGGTCGCCCTGACTTTCCGCCCGCACGTGCACCTTGCCGGCGAACACCCAGTGCGAGTTCTTCGAATCCTGGCTGGTCGAGGTCGCCTCGGCCTCGTCGGCCGAGACGCTGATTTCGCCCTGGGAGATCTTCACGTCGTCGTGCAGCTGAATGTGCTGCGTCTGGTAGTCCATGGCGGCGGTCCGGCTCTCCCAGAGGATCGGCGCCTTGCCGGGGCCGCCCGTGATGGTGCCGCTGGCGCCCGTCAACAAGGCGACCACCGCGGCCGCGGCCAGCATCTTAGGGAACAAATCGGCCATGGACCTCTGATTCCAGTTTGACGGTGTGGTCCTTGATGTCGACCAGCAGGCCGCGCGCATCCACAACGAAGCCGGCCCACCTCAGGGTGACGGCCGAGCGGGTCCGGATGATGTCGGTATGGGTGTCCACGTGCAGCGTCTCGGTGAGGATGTGGGCGGGCTGCTCGGAGCCGGCAAATGTTCCGTAGACATCGACCGCACCGCTCAGGTCGATCTGGGCCGAATCCTGCCGGGCCACGGCCCGGTCCGAGCGGGCCTGCCACTGGCCGCCAGACGGAGCCCGGAAGCTCATGTGGACCGCCGTGAGGGTGACCAGATTGCTGTCCGGATCCTGCTGCACCTGTCGCGCCTGCAGGGTGTACAGCGGAAGACCGTCCGCGCCGGTCTCCACCACCGTGGCACCGGTCGCCGAATAGCCCTGGTCGGTCGGCGCCGGCGGACTGGTGCGGGCCGTGGCCGGGCCGAGCGCTCCCGTCCCCAGCGTCAGCCACACGGCAATGACGGCGAGCACCAGTCCGAAGAGGATAAGCAGACGGTAAATCAATGTCCTGGTCCGTGAGGCGCGGCCGACCGCGCCGCCAGCAGCCGGTCGCAGACCTCGCGCACGGCGCCGCAGCCGCCCGCCAGCCGGGTCGTGTGGTGCGCCGCTGCCCGGGCGCTGGGATGGGCGTCGGCGACGGCGAAGGCCAGGCCGACCTCGCGCAACAGTGGCACATCCGGCGAATCGTCACCGATGAAAGCGCACTGCGCGGCCGTCACGCCCAGTTTGCGGGCGAGGGCCCGGAAATCGCGCACCTAGTCGCCCCGTCCCTGGACCACGAGCCGGATCCCCAGTTCGCGGCTGCGGCGCACCACCGCTGGGGACCGGCGCCCGGAAAGGATGACAATGACGACGCCCGCCTGCGCGAGCGACTTGAGGCCGTGGCCGTCCCTGATGTTGAAACACTGCAGCTGCTCGCCGCGCGCGCCGTAGTAGACGCGCCCATCGGTGAGGACGCCATCCACGTCCAGGATCAGCACCCGAATGGCGGCGGCGGTGGACTTGCGGCGCGACAGGGGGCGCCCCTACATGACGCCTGCGCGCAGCAGGTCGTGCACGTTGAAGGCGCCCACGAGGCGCCCGTCGACGGCCACCGGCAGCACCGTGATGCGATACTGCTCCATCAGGTGAACACCCTCGGCGGCCAATTCGCGAGGTCCGATGGTGCGGCATGGCGCAGTCATCACCTCCTGCATCCGCACGGCATGGACATCGACCCGGCGGTCCACGAGCCGCCGCAGATCACCGTCGGTGAAGATGCCGAGCACGGCATCCTGGGCATCCACGACCACCGCCATCCCCAGCCCCTTGCCCGACATCTCAAGCAGGCCCTGGGCAAGGGTCGCCGTTGGCGCGATCCGCGGCAGGGCATCCCCGTGCCGCATGATGTCCTCGACCCGCACGAACAGCCGCCGCCCCAGGGAACCGCCCGGGTGGGACAGCGCAAAGTCGGTTGCCGTGAAGCCCCGGGCCTCGAGGAGGGTAACGGCCAGGGCATCGCCCATCGCCAGCATCGCCGTCGTGCTCGCGGTCGGTGCCATGTTCAAAGGACAGGCCTCTTCGGGCACCGTCACGTCCAGGGTGACCGTGGAG
>VFSW01005415.1_pt1 | contig 18866 bp, 19 predicted proteins | sample 5358111 | NCBI WGS metagenome assembly VFSW01 (sample SAMN11554181, study PRJNA540505) | mine drainage metagenome | isolation source: sediment from site ElyBrook_90M | place: USA: Ely Copper Mine, Vershire, VT | collected 2017 | reverse complement strand
ATATTGGGCCGAAGAACAGCGAGCCGACTTTGTCTATTGCTTCAATTGCGGTTAGAACTATTGAGGCTGCAAAAACTCCTACGATCATGGTCAGAGGATCCCATGCGGCAGATTGTGCGCGATAAAGACCGGCATCATCAGATCGGGCTTGTCGGTCGGGATCAGCGCTCGGAATCCTGTGCATGTGCCAATCAGCGCCCCAAGAACCCGTTGCCAGACACAGTACAAAAGCGTAATTGGAAATCGCCGCAGCCCGGTAAACAGGAGGAGCCGTCGCATCGTCGTCTGATACTTCGCGGACAAGATGCGCTGGGCCTGCGTCTGATCAGTTCCGTAGTAAACCACATATAGAAATGGCCCCCCGACCAAAATTGCCCCAAATCCAAATTCCAGTCCGGCGAATCCTGTGCGGTGGAAGTCGAGAACTCGAAGGCGGCTGCGTTCAACGTGCTTGAGGAAGCGCTGCCGGCCGCCCAATCTTTGTTCGACGAATGAATATGCGCTGACAACGCCGGAGTGAGGCAATATCGGCCCCAGGTAAGCCATGAGAATATTCATCGCGATCGGGACTGCCAACTCGAAACTCAACCAGCGCATGCTACCGTCCGCGCGCAAACCGACGAAAGCCGGAGCGGACACAACGCTGACAGCAAACCATTGCGTCGCCATCGTCGACATGCCGAGCGAGAACCAACCGAGTGTACGACCGTCGAGAGAGTAGTCCGAGTCGGCCGCATGCCTCCCGTACCTCGTACCCAGCGCGATCATGCCGACAACGTAGGCGGCAACGATGGCGTAGTCGTACCTAGTCATGAGGTGCCATGCGGCCGCGTTAATCGGCCGCATGGCACTAAGTACTCAGAACTTGTATGTCAGCCTGACGCTAACCCGCCGAGGCAATACCTGCCTTCCGACAAAGTAAGCCTGCCCGGCATTTTGCAGAGTCCCCTGGCGCGGCGAGCCCTCGGTGACCGCTTGGCTGTCAAATAGGTTGTAAACGCTCACTCCGACGCGCGCGCTGTCTCCACCTGCAAACGTGCGCGTGTAGCCTGCATCGAGGTGCACGATGTTATAGCTTGGCAGTTCGATGTTATTCAAGTCTGAGGTGAAGGTTCTACCTGTGTAGGTATCGTAAATCGAGCCGTCGATGACGCTCGAACGGTAGTAGAAGCCGGCGTTCGCCATCGCGTTGGGCTGCCGTTGCATGAACTTCCCGACGCAGTTTATGCACGCGGCGATCGGCGAATATTGCGTGTATACGTCGTGCTCGATGGTAAGGTTGCTCTCGAACGCCAGTGCGTGGGTTAAGCGCATATTGAACGTGCCTTCCAATCCATAGGATCGTGTCGAGATGAGGTTAATCACCTCCTGCGGCGCGCTACCCGGCGTCGGACCGTTGATAAGATTGACGTTACGGCGGTTGTCCAGGGTCGAATAGAATACCGACGCGGTCGCCGCGAACCGATTTCCCGCGTACTTATAACCGGCCTCGGCCTGCTTGATGATTTCCGCCTCGAAGGACTGAACATCGTTATGCGTATCAATTTGCACGGTATTTAGTTGAGGCATGAAGAAGCCTCTGGACAAATTCAAAAACACGCTCTGGTGATCGTCTAGTTTGTACAAGGAGTCACCCGCGATGGCCCAGGCCGTCGGGTTCACAGTTCCATGCAAGAAGCGTCCATTCCCCCAGGCCACTTGCGCAAGCAGCGGCGAGAGATTCGGCGTGGTGTCCGTGGTGTAGACTGAAGAGAGTTCTCGCCGCGTCGTACCATTTAATGATTCTACCCGGCCGCCGATGTCCAGAACCCACTTACCTACTTCCATCTGATCTGCGAGATAACCCGCCGTGCGGCGCGCGTCGTAGTAATTGTTGCCGTATCCGAGCCCAGCGTCGACCAACCCATTGCGGGACACGATCGTTTGGGCACCGGTCGTATTATTTGTTACGGTCACATCGACGAGGCGCGGCGCATTGGCGAACTCGCCGATATATGAATATGTGATGTCGTAATCGCGAGCACTTGTGATGCCCCAGAACCCGCCAACGGTGAAATGGTGGGCCCAACCATTGATATTCATGTCCTTAGTAATGTCTAGTTCGGTGGTCGCCGTCGTCAACGGCCGATTGCGATCGGTCACGCGGTCGCCCCATAGCATATTCGCTGCGGGGACCGGGGCGCCGCTGTCGGCGTAGGTAAACGCTCCGCTATATACCGACGGGTTGTAACCGTACGATTGTAGGAACGCGCCCTGCGAGGTCGGCAAATTGGTTATGTTGTCCCCGCCGGAAAACAGCGCGAAGGTATGCTGATAGCTCGCGACATTGCCACGACCGCTAAAGCCCCATCCGTCGCCAAGGTCCTTCTTAAATTCGTATCCAGCGGACCCGCCATGAGTTGCGGCCCCATCGGCGACCTGTGTGTTAAACGTGCCGCCGGGGGTGAGAAACGACATATTGTCTAGCGCGGCAGTCTCCGTCGTGGTGACGGGACGACCGTCGACGCCAACTGCGAGGTGATTATTGGTCCCATTCAGCGGAATGTCGCCGTAGAACTGGTCCCTGTCATCGATAACTTGAAAATAGAGCTTCACTTCGCCGGTATCGAACTCACGCTTTAAATTGCCGCGCAATTGATAACCCTTGGTCGGAAACCCGCTATCGAGCGGACCATCGTCGTAGCGATAGAAACCGGAGAGCGCGTAGTACAAGCGATTCGCGACTGGACCACTGACCGCGAAATCGGTGCGAATACGGCCATGGTCCGCAGCTTCCACCTGGGCGATCCCGTGAGTGACATCGGAGCCGGTCTTGTCGATAAAATTAATCACTCCGCCGATTCCGCCTCCTCCGAAGAGACTGGATACGCCACCGCGGACGAACTCCAGACGGTCGATTCCAAGATCCGTTCGATAGTACACATCGGGTGCAGATGAATTCAGTCCCATGCTGCTGATGACCGGCATTCCATTGAACTCAAGCGGCGTAAACTGGTACTGACCGCCTGATGGCAGTCCGGCGACGAAGATATTCGCGGCGACTTCGCCGCCACCCCCCTCGGCCTTTATCGCGGGCACCGTCGCGAGAATATCGGCCACACTGCTGGAGGTGACCTCTGCGAGCCGCGCCGAGGAGATGCTGGTCGCCACAAAAGGTGTCGACAGGTCAGTTCGCGCCTCCCGGGTTCCGGTGACAATAATTGCGCTCAGACTGGTGGCGTCGTCAGTCGAAGTCGGCGCGGCGACGGGAGCTGCCTGCGCTGACGCAGTCACGGCTAACATCAACCAAGATGCAAGCGCGGACGCGCACGCAAATCTACGGCACAAGAAGTCAGAATTCTTCACGTTAGTTCTCCCTTGCGGTTGGAAGCAGCCTCGAAGCATGAGATGGCGCAGGGGCGTCAGAGACAAGCCTTTTTCTGTTATTCAACGAAGTCCCCCCCGAATATCCTGAGTGCGCGGCGGCATCCAAGCACTGCACTCGCGGCCGCCACGCCTTTTTTGTACCGCTCCAATGCCATCGATGCGCTGCCGCCGATGACGCGAGGAACGATGCGGCCGGATATTAGCCGCCCGGAAACGTTTTTGTCAACGAGCGGCGGAATGAGATCGCCCGGCGCAATTACGCGGGCCGTCCTGTGCGCTCTCAGCTACAAGGACTGTCGGATTTTCGTGGCACCAACACGACGGGCTCTAGATAGTGAATATCCGCCGGCTTTGCCTCACCGCGAATTAGGCGCAGAAGACTCAGGCCTATGTGACGGCCATTGTCAAAGACAGCGTGATCAATGGTCGTAAGAGGAGGATCGCAAAATGCGGATGTGCTGGAATTTCCGTAGCCAACTATCGAGATATCTCTTCCAACCTCAAGACCACGCTCTCGACAAGCGGCGATCGCACCAAACGCCATGGCATCGGTGGCGCAGACGATAGAAGTGGGTGGTCGTGCACCCACCAACAACGAACGGCACAGCGCGAATCCGCTCACCTCGCTCAGATCGCCATTGAGCATCAGCAGTCGATCGGCCGCGATGCGATGTTTGGCGAGCGCTCGGCTGTATCCTCGTTCGCGCAGCCGGACGAAATTGAACTCCCCCGCCCGTTTAGCAGGGCGATTCGTCGATGACCGAATTCGATCTGTCGTAGAGTGGCAAGATAAAATGCCTTCTCGTTGTCGGTGTCGACCCACGCGTAGGGCCCGTCGATTTCAGTGCGTCCGTAGGTGACGAATGGAATATGCGCTTTGCGCACCAGATCCACCCTCGAGTCGCTAACCCGCGTCCGCACCAGCAACAGCGCATCCACCCAGCCACCTCGAATGAAATTCTCGTGCAACGCCGTCTCTCGCTCCAGGTCGTTTCGCGTTTGCATCGTGGCAATGAGCGAGTAACCCGCGTTCTCTAATTCCACCTCCACGCCACCCAGTAAACGTGATGCGACAGAATCGACAAATTGCGCTCCGTCCGATGCCGGCAATATGACTCCCACAAGAGACGTCTTGCCGGATTTTAGTCTGCGCGCTCCAGGGTTTGGCCGGTAACCGATCTCTCGCGCCCGCTTTCGCACCCGCAGCTTCGTTTCCGGAGCCACATCGTGGTAGTCGTTTAGTGCGCGTGAAACGGTGGAGATCGAGAGCCCAAGATCACGGGCTAGCCGTACGATCGACATTTTCGTCCGCCATTTTTGCGATAACGCCTGGAAGTGTAACCCATGTGACCGCTCGAACATCATGCCCGCAAATTCGAATTGACAAAAACGTTTTTGGACTACTATTCTGGCGAGGAAGCGCCAGCGAAGTTTTATTAAGGATAGCCGTTGGTGTTGGTTCGAAACTAGAGGTCACGATCCGATGGCGCGAGATGAAGTTGATCTAATGGCCCGGCAGGTACTAAGACAAAATGATCGCGGCACCTATACGGTGCCTAATGGCAGCGTATATCCCTTCCAGTGGAACTGGGATTCGGCATTCGTCGCCATGGGGTTTGCAACCTTTGACCTCGATCGCGCATGGTGCGAGATCGAGTCACTATTTTCGGGCCAATGGTCAGATGGGTTTGTGCCTCACATCATCTTTTGGAAGGACGACGCAGGCTACTTTCCTGGTCCGGCGGTCTGGTCGAGCGGTCGCTCACCGCCGACTTCCGGGATTACGCAACCACCGGTTGCGGCCAGCACTGCGCGAATTCTATGGGAGCACGACGCGTCGAAAATGCATGAAATGCGATTGCGACGGCTTTTTCCGAAAATGCTCGCATGGCATCGGTGGTTCGCAAGTGCTCGTGATTCACAGCATATTGGTCTTCCCGTTATCGTTCATCCCTGGGAGTCTGGACGGGATAATTCCCCGGAATGGGATATTCCCGCCTCGAGCGTCGATGTTTCGCGTGTCGGGGCTTACGAGCGGCGCGATACCGGCCATCTCGACGAACGCATGCGCCCCACGCGGGTGGACTACGACCGATACGTTGCATTGCTGCAGTTCGGCCGCGCCTTAAACTGGGATCACGAGCGAATTGGCCGAGAGAGCCCCTTCCGAGTGGTTGACGTGGGCGTGACGATGATCTTGCTCCGTGCGAACCGTGACCTTCTGTTTCTCGCCGATAAATTGGGACTTGATGACGCGGTGACGGAATTGCGCTCCACGGTTGATCGAATGGAGCGGTGCGCGTCCTGGCTGTGGGACGATGAAATCGGGGCGTATTGCTCACGCGATGCCGTTACCGGGCGTTCATCGCAGCTGGTAACGAGCGCCTCGTTTCTATCGTTTTACGCAGGTGTACTAGACAGCGCGAGAGATGTCCGACTGCTGAACCACCTCAGCCGTATATCACGAAGCGTAAAATTCCTTCTTCCGAGCCTAGATCCCGCGGTCCCTGAGTTCGACGCGCGTCGCTATTGGCGCGGTCCCGCGTGGGCCGTAATAAACTATCTTGTCGGGAATGGTCTCCAGTCGGCCGGCCATTACGACTGGGCGGAGCGAATTCGCGCCGACACGCGGCGTCTCATCGAAGTGCACGGCATGTACGAGTACTTTTGTCCTCTCAGCGGTCTCGGCATCGGGGGGGACGATTTCTCATGGACGGCCTCGATCTGGCTGCATTGGGCACGCCAATGACAGCGACCGGCGCGCGTGTCGGCCGATTGTGGCGTCCCGAGGCTTCCGCGCATTATCCTTGGATTTTGATTGGCCTGTTGTGGGGTGTCGCGTTCTTCAACGCCGCTGATCGATCGGTTGTATTCGCCGTTATGCCCCGATTGCGCACAGAGTTTTGGTTAACCGAGACGGAACTGGCGCTGATCAGTTCAGCGTTTTTTTGGATTTACGCTGTATCGGCTTTTTTCTTGGGAAGATTGGGCGACCGACAGTCCCGAGCGAGCGTGATCACATGGGGTCTGCTCTTTTGGAGCATCGCGACGGGTGTTGCCTCATGCGCAACCGGGCTTATCACGTTCATCTCCCTTCGTGGTGTCGTCGCAATCGGTGAATCGACCTATTACCCCGCGGCGACGGCACTAATCAGCGATTGGCATCCCCCGGCGCAGCGGAGTCGCGCACTTTCCCTGCACCAAACCGCTGTCTTTGCCGGATCAGGTCTCGGTGCGATGCTGGCGGGCTTAGTTGCCGATCGATTCGGCTGGCGCGTACCATTCGTACTATTTGGCGGTGCCGGACTTTTAATGTGCCTGCTGCTGCGCGGCTGCCTGCGGGACGTGCCCGCACACGCGCGACCAATTGCCGCGCCTGGAACCGGTCACTCGGAGGAATTGACAGTTTCGGGCCCTTTCCGAAGCGTACTCGCGAGCAAGCCAGCCCTGTTCCTGTGCGCGGTATTTTTTCTCGCAACTGGCGCCGCTACAGGCGTTACCGTGTGGGCCCCCACCTATGTGCATGACGCCCTGCATTTGAACTTGGCGGACTCTGCGTACTATGGATCGGCGTCGATCAATGGCGCCGGCTTTTTGGCAGTGCCATTTGGCGGCATTCTATCGGACTGGCTCGCGCGAAGAACTCTTATCGGTCGCTTCTACGCCATGATTATCGGGCTTACCGTGGCCGCGACGTTGCTGCTGCCGCTGCTGTTGGCTCGCACCGCTGCAGCCGTCGGACTCGTGCTAATCATGTCGACTATCGGCAAAGGATTGTTCGACGGGTGCATATATGCCGCGCTGCACGACGTCGTGCCGCCGGCCGCACGGGGCACAGCGGTCGGCATGATGACCATGCTCGGCTTCCTTGGTGCCGGCCTGGCTCCAATCTTGGTCGCGAAAGCCGCCGCATCGCTAGGAATGGCAGTCGGGATCACCTCTTTGGCGGCGCTCTACTTCGTCGCAGTCGGCATATTGTGGGTAACGAGAGCAGTAACGCGCCGCATGGTCGTCGCCACGCGACAATTGGAAGAGGGGTTTAATCATGGGTGATCTTAATTCCGCGGCGCTCGTCCTAAATGCACCACGCACGCTCGCGTTCGAGCCGCTTTTGACGGCACCTTTGGCCTCAGAAGAAGTCCGGATAAAAACATTGTATTCCGGTGTTAGCGCGGGCACCGAACTCTCTCAGTACCGCGGAACCAATACCTTCATGCACCGGCAATGGAATGCTAGTCCCGATTGTTCAGGCAGGCAGCGACCCCGAGTTGGCCGTACCCAGTTCGCAATTTGGGCTACGAAGAAGTTGGCGAAGTCATCGAAGTTGGTGCCCGCGTAAATGACGTCTTCCTGGGACAGCGAGTATTTGGCACATGGGGGCACCGCACACATCACGTCGCCGATAGTTCCTTTGTGCGTGATCGACGTCTACCTGACGCTGCGGATCCGCGAATCGGAATCTTCTCACACATCGGTGCCGTTGCTCTTAATGGCGTTCACGACGCATTGATCAAAATCGGGGATCTCGTGACCGTGTTTGGCTTGGGCGTCCCTGGGCAGATTGTCTGTCAAGCTGCACGTGCGTCGGGTGCAACCGTGGTAGGCGTCGATCCAGTGCGATCACGCCGCGAGATGGCGAAGCGACTGGGGTGTGATCAGGTGATTGATCCGACGATCGGTTCCGTTGCGGAGGCAATCAAGGATCAGACGAAGGGGCGTGGCGCCGACGTGTGCATTGAAGTCTCCGGCAGTGCCGCGGCGCTCGCCGAAGCCATACGGACGGTTGCGTACTCGAGCCGCGTTGTCGCCATGGGGTTCTACCAAGGAGAAGCACGCGGCCTAATGCTGGGGGAAGAGTTCCACCACAATCGCATTGAGCTAGTCTGCTCACAAATCTCAGGCGTTTCACCTTCCGTTAGCCATCGTTGGAACAAATTGCGCCTTTGGCAGAGCGCCGTACACCTGCAGCACACCCGCCAACTCGATTTGATCCCGTTAATCACTGATCAAATTCCGTTCGCCGATGCGCCATTGCTTTTCGACAAATTGGACAAAGGCGACCCCCAAACGCTGCAGACCATGCTTATGTTTGGAGTTTCCCCGTGACGCCACTGCGGGTAGGGCTACTCGGATGCGGCGGAATTGGCACACGACACGCCACCGCCATGCAATCCCTTACGGAACAATTGCAGCTGATTTCCTGCTGCGGTCGGGACGAAGTTAAAGTCGCCAATTTCGGTCGCCTATTCGGCGCCAAGCCGTATACCCGCTTTGATCGCATGCTGCATGCAGAGTCTCTCGATCTGTTGATTGTTGCCATTCCGCCTCACGCCCATCGGGGCGAGGTAGAGGCCGCCGCGCAGGCGGGGGTCCATTTGCTGGTTGAGAAGCCCATTTCGCTGAGTATGCAGCGCGCGCGGGCTATGGTGGATGCCGCGGCTCAGGCCAAGGTCGTTGCCGCATGCGGCTTCATGTATCGATTCGGCGATGCGGTAAAGCGTTGGGACGCGGCCGCCGCGAGCGGCGAAGCCGGGCGGCCCGGGATTTTCATTGGACAGTTTCACTGCAATGCCCTGCACGCATCGTGGTGGCGCCAACGAGACCTGTCAGGCGGCCAGATGGTGGAACAGCTGATACACATCGTCGACTTGGCGCGGCATCAACTCGGAATGCCCAATTCCGTATACGCCAAAGCGAGCAACTTCTTTCACACGACCGTTGCCAATTATGACAGCGACGATGTCAGTGCGATGATTCTGGGATATGAGGATGGACGTATCGGGCTGTTGAACGCGACCAATGGGGCAATACCCGGAAGATGGGACAAGCAATGGCAGATCGTTGCGGAGCGTATGACTGGCAAATTCAGTGGCTGGAATGCCGGATCGTTGACAACGACCAGTGCGAACCCCACTGTCGAGCAAATTGACACTCAAAGTGACGTATTCGTCGCCCAACTGGCAGACGTCGCCACTGCCATTCGCACGCGGCGCGCCCCAAGCGTACCGCTGGCAGACGGCGCGGATACACTACGCATCGTGCTCGCCGCAGCGCAGTCGGCCCGCGAACGCAGGGAAATCCCTCTGTGACCATCCTAAACGCCTCGCTCTACGCCGGCAATCTAAGCCTGCGCACGGACGACTTCGACTTTTCGGAAATTGAACCCATATTGGACGGGGAACCTGTCGATCCCGGGGCGCCGGTGATCTCCGTTGGCGATCGCACTTGGTCAGTTCGCTGGCCGCTAACGAGCGGCGCCGGGGCGGCCATAGTGCTATCGATCTCGGCACCTCCGCCAGAGCAGATCTGCCGGCTTGATTTGCGGATTGAAGGTGTCGATCCAGAACGACGAATTAGTTCACTAGGTCTAAGAATCGCCGTCGCGACCCCAGTTCTGCGTTATCTTCGAAACGGCAACACCAGCTGGGATGGAAGCTACTTCGTAGATCCAAGTTCCGCGCACGTCACGCTGGACAGCGACGCAACGGCTTTCTCCGGTTACGCAATGACGGCGCTGGTGAGGGACGGCGGCAACGTTGTCGTCCTTGGCTTCCTGCGACATGATCGCTTTCAAAGTCGGCTGCGCTTCCATACCGGCCTCAACAGCCTGTCGATTGATTTCGAGACGTTGATCGATCGGGTTGCGCATTCTGGCGAGATTGCTGCCGAGTCGCTCGAATTGATGGCCGGGTCCAAGGTCGAGGTGACGCTTCGCAGATGGGCTAGTCGCGTCGCGCAGTTCTCCGCAGTCCCTGCACGCACTCAGTCGAAGCGAATTGCTGGTTGGTGCTCGTGGTACAACCTTTACAGCGCCATAGACGAGCCGACACTGATTGAGCATCTGCAGGCCGCCGCGAGATTTCGCGATCAGTACGCGGTGTCATTCGATGTCTTTCAAATAGATGACGGATTCACACCTGAAATGGGGGACTGGCTCGAAGTCAAGCCGCAGTTTCCGCGCGGCATGGCGCCCCTACTCGCCAAGGTGCGCGAGGCGGGCTTTGTACCTGGGCTATGGATCGCGCCATTTATGGTCGGCAATCGCAGTCGCCTTTTCGCCGAACATTCCGACTGGATCATCCGCGATCACACTGGTTCCCCACTTGTGCCGATGAAATTCTACGGCGAATTTCGATGGCACAAGCGCAGCGAGGAGTATTACGTGCTGGATATTACCCATCCAGCCGCGGAAGCCTACATTCGAAACGTCTTCCGGATTTGGCGAAATGACTGGGGATGCGGCTATTTCAAGACCGATTTCATGTACTTCGGCTGTGAGTTTGGTCCCGAGCAGGCGAATTGGCACACGCCGGGTATGTCTCGAATCGGAGTATGGATGCGCATGGCCCGACTCATTCGGGAGGAGATCGGCGAGGCCCCGTGGATGAGCTGCGGAGGCCCGATTTGGGCGCCGGTTGGGTTAGTGGACGCCGTCCGGATCGGTCGCGATATCGGAGTCACCTGGCACGGACATTATTCCGCGGAGTCTTTGTTACGCGATCAGTGCGCTCGCAATTTCGCACACGGTATCCTATGGCAGGCAGATCCAGATTGCATTCTGTTACGAGACCGCTTTCACGAATTGACCGACAGGGAAGTATATTCGCTCGCGATTTTTTCGGCGCTGTCAGGCGGCGTACTCATGACAAGCGATCAATTGGACGAGGTGCCGCAGAATAGGCGGGAGCTATTGGCGGAGTTTGCGCGGGATTCTGCTGTGCGCACTTGCGACTTTCCCTTGCTTGGCTTGGGCGCAATCAAACATCGCATGGTTCTCGACCATAATGGCAAGCGCGCTGTTCAGAGCACGGGAGATCCGGTATTGGTACAGCGAGCCCGCCGCGGTGACGGAACGGTGCTCATCAATATATTCAATACGGGCACCAGCACTGAGGACTATGTCGTCCCCTGGTCTCTGGTCGAATGCGGATCGCGGCCGCTGGCGCGCGCATTACATGGCTCGCGCGCGCCGCTACGCACAGAAGCCGGCGTACGAGTAACGGTGTCGCCGCATGATTGTTGCGTGCTCGCGTTTACCCCGGGTCCGCCGTGATACACACCGATGTTAACGCTTCTCGCGCTCGACTGATCGAGCGATTCGCGTCCTTCTCCGGCCGTAGCGGTCGGATTGCCTTCGCCCCGGGTCGTGTAAATCTCATTGGCGAGCATACGGACTACACGGGCGGCCTTGTGCTGCCGGCTAGCCTTGGGATCGGGACGTGGTCGGTCGCAGCGCCTCGAACTGACCGGATCGTGCGGGTTCTATCTGAGAGCCGCCGTGAGATCACCGAATTTTCTCTTGATGTCGACCCTAGCAAAAGACGCGGAGATTGGAGCGACTATGTTGCGGGCGTGACGTGGGCGTTACAACGCGAAGACAGGCGACTCCTGGGCGCCGACTTATTGATCGCCAGTGACGTACCGATCGGTTCTGGACTGAGCTCGTCCGCGGCGCTTGAGGTGTCTGTGGCCTACGCATTGCTCGGCGTGGCAGATTTGGAGATGTCACGCCGGGAAATTGCTGTGCAGTGCTGTCTTGCCGAAAACGAATTCGTTGGGACGCGGTGCGGCATCATGGATCAATTCAGCGCGACCCACGGCGAGCGTGAATGCGCCGTAATGCTCGATTGCCGTGATCTGTCGTGGCGAACCGTACCATTGCCTCCTGACCACCGCTGGATCTTGGCGAATACCATGGTTCGACACGAACTGGCGCACAGCGAATACAACACGCGGAGAGAGGAATGCGAACAGATTTTAATGGTCGCGTCTCAGCAAGTGCCTTGGCGTACACGGATCGCGGATTTAAATGACGAGGAGCTTGGTCTGCTCGAGCCACTTCTAACGAAATCGCTCGCGGCCCGCTTACGGCATTTGGTTAGCGAGAACCGACGAGTTCGCGACGCTGTTGTCGCCCTGGAGGCGAACGACGCGACAACAGTTGGTAGATTGTTGACGGAGTCGCATCGGAGCCTTCGAACGGACTTTCGTGTTTCATGCGCCGAGCTCGATCTAATGGTGGACGAGACTAGCCGAATTGCGGGGGTACTAGGGGCACGCATGGTCGGTGGCGGCTTTGGGGGTTGCGTACTAGCCTTGGTCGAGGCCCCCTTGGCTGATTCTGCAATCTCTCAACTGCGGTCGGGCTATATAGGTGCTACGGGAATTGATCCGGAGATCCATTGCTGTGTCTTCGGACCGGCTGGCGGGATGCTCACGTGATCAAGACGCCAGACCTTTCACACCGGCGCTGGAACCCGTTGACCGGGGACTGGGTGCTTGTATCGGCAAATCGAACCCAACGTCCTTGGTCGGGGCGACTGGAGCGACCGGCGCTGGCAACAGTGCCGGCATATGATCCGGAGTGCCATCTCTGTCCCGGAAATCTGCGGGCCGGCGGCTTTCGCAATCCGACCTATCATGGACCATTCAGCTTCCTGAACGACTATCCTGCGCTTAATTCGGAGATAATCCCTAACGGCGCCAGCTTTGCGAACTCTCGTCACGACTGGATGCGCGCCGAAGTGGTAACGGGCGAGTGCCGCGTGATTTGCTATTCACCGCACCACGATCGTTCTATTGGAGAGTTGAGTCCGACCGACGTATTGCAAATCGTGCGCCAGTGGCGCGCCGACACCGACCTTCTTAACTCCCGTCGCGATCTACTGTACTCGCTAATTTTCGAGAATCGCGGTGAACAAATGGGTGCAAGTAACCCGCATCCGCACGGCCAAATATGGTCGACATCTGTTCTTCCGCCGCAGGTGGAGAAGGAATTGCTACAACAGGTTGCCTATTTCAAAGAGAATGAACGTACGCTATTGGGAGACTATCGAGATGCCGAGATCACTCAGGGGGAGCGCGTCGTACATCTTAGCAAGCATTGGGTCTCAGTCGTTCCCTACTGGGCGGTGTGGCCATTTGAGCTCCTAGTTCTTCCGCGTCGGGATGTCGCCGATTTGGCTGGCCTGACATTAGAAGAGGACGTGGATCTCGCGTTGCTTCTGAAGCGCGTAACAATGACTTACGATCGGGTATTCGACGCGTCGTTTCCATATTCAATGGGTTGTCACGCGGCACCTGCTGATGGCGCCGGGCACCCCGAGTGGGTCTTACATTTCCACTACAACCCTCCACTACTTCGATCCGCGAGCATCCGGAAATATCAGGTGGGGTTCGAGATGTTTGGAATGCCGCAGCGCGACTTCACACCTGAGTTGGCAGCAGAACGCCTGCGTGCGGTGCGCCCTGATTAGCAAACTGGAACTGCCGCACCTGCGGATTCGGCGTACTTCCACTTTTGGTTCTTCCGCCGCACGAGGCGTAGCACACAATGAATCGGCACATGGCCGTCGAGGGTTACCTTGCGCGGCCGCCGCTTGGGATTCGTCGCGAGGGCCATCCTGAAGAAGGCTTGCGCCGCCGCAATGCCTCGATCCGGTTGCAACTAACAATACGCTCCCGCAACACCGTCGGAAAGAAACCAGTCAATGCCCGCAATGGCAGGATTGAAATTGACCTGCGCTGTGCAAACCGTCCTGTGTGTACGACTCGTGACTAATTCCCATGTCCGTCCCGCTGCATGGAGGGGCTCGCCTGCTTGATATCGGCGCCACAGCTCGTCGCGTTGCGAGGCGGAAACCCTTGAGTGACGGCCCATGGTAAACACCTCCGATCTGACTGGCCGAGGATTGTCCGCCCGGCTCGACAAGTGATCGACAAACTCCACGACAACCGACCGAAACCCCGCGATGCCGGCAAGTTTGATCTGCCGATGCCGCCCAAAAGATCGTATACGAAATTCGTAACCTACCCTTTATGGCATCCTTCTGAGAAACCAGTTCGCTTAGAGAATCGGACTGATCGGGCGGCGTGCCTCTCTATATCGATTCCCGCAAATCCCCCGCAACACCACTATTTAGATGATAAATCCCGAGAAAATTGCCGGCTCAAGGCGCGGGCACCACCCATATTGAGCAAGCGGCAAGCCAGTTGCGCCTCATCGAGCACCTGGCTATTTTCTAGGTACTCGATTTTTTGCGCGCGCATCGCGCGCAGAGACCCCCAAGTCTTTGATTTGAAAAGCGTGTTTGAGCGCGCCCGGACGGATTCGAACCGCCGACCACCTGGTTCGAAGCTCGATGCAGATTTTTCGCGAATTTATTATTGATTGATTATCAGCAGCTTACCTCACCACCGCCGCCGGGATATCGTTGCATTTGTCACGACGGCGCATAACGAAGCAGCACTGAGTCACGCAAGAATCACGCAAGCATCTGGCTGGTGGCAAGCGGCCTCGCCGGGGTTTCTAGAATTGCTATGACTGGGGACTTGGCTGGAACCACACGCGCACACCGCGTGAATTGCGGCCGGCGGCTGAACCCGCCAGAACACAACTTCCAGCGGTTGGCCTCTCGACAAATTTTGCTCAGCGCCACCCAATGGCTTCTGTTCGTTACAGTCCAGTGTGATCCTCTCGTGCCATCCTACTGCGCTCATTGCACGTCAGCGCCAGGTTCGCGGCGGTTGCACAAGGGAGGAGCCAAATCGATCACGGCTTATTCTTATGATGTGCAGGTCGCGTCAGGACCCACTTGATCCCGGCTTTTTCAGTTGGAGGTAGTGGCTTACCACGGGTTGAGTCCGCCTCCTCGCCTGTCCGGCCACCGCGGGGGCCGACCTGTTCGTAAATCCCGGATGTCGGCGCCGGTGTGCCCGGCGGCAATCGCTTCTTGATCATCGTAAGATCCTAAATATTAAGGAAACATGTGGCTCAAGCGTGATTTCAGTCCACCCTGACAGCCAGGACCCCAAACTGGCGCTCGCCATAGCTGCGTTGCGCCAAGCTTCACAGGCCCTGAATAATTCAACGTTGGTGACCGCTCGGTTCCCACCGTATCACACCGGCTTGCGTACCAGTTCACGTTAGTTCACACTGAACTTCGCATAGCATTTCACATTATATTTCACATGTCCAATCGCCAAGGAGATCGATGACCGTGCAGGTGCCAATGGCCACTGTTGAGAGCCCGCTGTCCCGAACCGTCCCCGAAGAGATTCATCTGAAGCACGCGCCGCTAGTAAGCGTGCTAGCGCAGTTGAGGTTTCCGGCACAACCTGGTTTTGATCAGCGCGAGACCGTGGCTCCCTTCCTGGAAGCGCTGCGCGATAGGTACCCTGTGGTACGCGAGGAGACTGTTCGGGGCATCGTCTTTCAGCCGTTGCAATCCGTTGATCCGACCAAAGCTATTGAACCGAAAGGTTGGACTATCTGGAGATTATTTGATCTGGAAAGTCGTTGGCGCGTCTCATTGGCGCGAGATTTCCTAGCATTGGAAACGTCGACGGCTTATGTCAGCCATAACGATTTCATCGATCGCCTGAAATCAATATTGGAGACGTTCCCGGACTCTCTACGGCCTCCGGTGATCGATCGATTTGGCTTGCGCTATGTCGACCGACTCAAGGAGCCCGCACTTCATCGCATCACTGAGTTTGTTCGAAGCGAGTTGCTCGGTGTCCTAAGTACCGTTGACGCGGCGAGGGTTACGCAAACCTTTTCGGAGTCCGTATTTGATGTAGCACCTGATCGTCTCTTCGCACGCTGGGGACAATTACCCTCAAATGCGTCCTATGATCCAGGCACTCTGGTGCCCATAGCAGAACCCAGCTGGGTTCTTGACCTCGACATGTCTCGGGAAACGACGCGCCCTTTCAACGTCGAAATTCTAGTAAATGATGCACGCGTCTATGCTGAACGCATCTATACTTTTTTCAGATGGGCCATTAAGCCGGAATTCCTCAAATACTTTAATGAAAACAGAGCGTAAACACTTTGCAGCTTACACGGTGGCATCATGAGTCCCACAACTGCATGGCGTACTAATTCAAACCCGACTCCTTGGATGGGATTCCTGGAGACTGTAACTTCCGGCAACACGCTGATAACCACCGTCTCTAACAGAATCGAAGGCGTGGTCATGCTCGTGACGACCGGATTCACCAATGCCATGTCTTTGCTGGTTACACCGGAGACCCTGCATCTGCGCGCGAACAGCGCCATGCAGATAACCTCTTGTAACGCTACGTTGCTTCTCGGCGAATCATTGGAAGAGACCATCCCCGATTCGCCCAATGCGGATGCGATTCACGAACTGCGCCTTTTGACTGGATTCACATGGGATCAGATCGCGCGCCTATTCAGCGTCAGTCGGCGCTCTATCCACCTTTGGGCCAGCGGCGGCCCTATGAGCCGCGAGAACGAAGAACATCTTCACCGAGTGCTTGGAATTATCAGGCAATCAGATAGCGGACGTGCCGGCAACAACCGAGCCGCGCTACTTTCACATGGCGGCCCATCGAGTGATTGCGCCTTTGATTTGCTCATAGCTCGCGATTACGAACATGCAGCGCTACTTCTTGGCAATTCCGACAATGCCTCGCAATGGCATGTTTCGCACTTTTCGCCATCCTCGCTGGTATTGAGCGAGCGAGCGCCTCGACCACCCGAAGTGCTCGTGGCGGCCAGACAAGATGATGGCCCGATGGCGCCGCGACGAGCGCGCTCGGTTCGCTATCGCAAGGTGGAACGTGAATCGTGAGCGTGCTAACAGCGATGAATATGAAGATATCGCCAACGCGCTCTCCAGTTGGCAGCAAGGCGATTGTGTTCTAGGGGTCAGCGGATTTATCTATCGATTTAAGACTTCACGACCGGCGACACCAGAATCACGTTCGGCTGGCGACGACTCGGACCTCGTTGAAGCTGAAGTTCCCGGATTCGCAATAGTTACGCAGACGTGTGACATCCAGCGTGCCGTGAAAGACAGGCCATTTATAGACATCTGCGCCCTCGTGGCCTGCCCTGTTTGGACAAGCGTCGACGAAATTGCGAAAGGACTTAGACCTAGATTTGGGTATGTCCCCGGTGTTGCCGACCGCGGTCTCGTTGCCGATCTTGACCAACTCATGACCGTGGAGAAGCCCGTCTTGGCGTCTTGGTCGCGCGTCCCGGGCTGTCGAACGGATGCTGAACTGCGCGCCTTTGCGGAAGCCACAACCCGTAAGTTTTCGCGCTTCGCCTTTCCGGACGACTTCGTAATTGCTTCCGGAAAGCTTGTGGATGCCATCCGGCGCAAGCATGACAGACCGGAATCCGATGAAGGTAAGGCCCTTCGAGCGCTTCGCGAAATCCGCGTCGCCGCTACGCCTGACTGGAATGCCGCTCAGGTCCACTTGCAATTTTTTTTCATTCGCCACCATACGCAGAGTACTGTGCTTAGTCAGACGTGGGACCACTGGCTGATCAAATGGCTCAGACTTGTGCCAAAATCAGGCCGCTATGTATCTATCGATGGTGTCGTACTGCCGTTATCGGCAATGCGCGCCGACGAATACATAGCGAGCGACCAATTGGACCTGGATCACCTGTCTTCCCCTTTGTCCTCTGACTAGAGTAGGCTCCCGCGCAGGGAACCTAAAACGAGAGGAGACCAGCGCTGAAGGACTCCAACGCATTTAGTGAGCAATGCGGCGAGTAGCGATCTCCGGGAGTGTGCGGCGATTGCGAAGTTCCTGAAGCCCTATGGCCAGAAAGACGCCCTCGTTGACCATGGAGAATTGGCTGGCTCTCGCCCAATCGGACGAGGTTCAACGGGCGCTTACTAACGATGAGTACGCGGCCGTATACATGCATCTTCTGGCCGCATTTGTCGCGATGCCCCGGCCTCTCAGAGAACCCGACGCTGTCGTTGGTGTCCACATCGCCTACGGATGGATGCCGACGATTGCGAGGCCTGCAACGATGCTCACGATTCTTCGGACGCGGCGGGAAGAGTTGCTGGAGATTCTGAATGCTGCTAGATCATCTACTTCGCCGAGTCTGACGTCGCAGGACGCAGCACTTCTTAAGACTTTTGCCAACAATTCCTCTGTTGGTGCGTCTAAGTTACTTCACTTCCTGAATCCATCCGTGTACCCGATCTGGGATAGTCGTGTCGCGAGGAATTTTCTTTGGCGCACTGTTGCCCGCGAAACTTATGAGAACATTGACCGATGGCGTGGTTACATTGAGACTATTTGGAATTGGAGTGGCAATCCGATGGTACAGAACACATGCGAGGAACTCCGAGTACTAAACGTGCATTTGCAGACCGTCTCAAATACACGGTTGATCGAACTCGCGATGTTTCACCGCGCTTAACCCCCCCCCCAGGCATACATTCCAATAAGCGGCAAAAGTCCGATCATTTTGAAAGCCACTAGAATAGAAAGAACTGGCGCCATCCCCAGCGCTATATTCTTCCATGCGACGATTCCCACTCAATTGTTGCTAGGCCATCTAAGTGCCTAACACCGCTGACCTTATCGTAATTATTCAAGTCAATTTGCCGTCAGATTGACCGTCGATCCCTTCCGCTTACAGAAGGCGGCCGGCGATAGATGCCGAAAGACAATCGTGCCCATCAACGCGCCACCCTCCCGATCATCGATGTCACGCC
>VFSW01005414.1_pt1 | contig 18870 bp, 18 predicted proteins | sample 5358111 | NCBI WGS metagenome assembly VFSW01 (sample SAMN11554181, study PRJNA540505) | mine drainage metagenome | isolation source: sediment from site ElyBrook_90M | place: USA: Ely Copper Mine, Vershire, VT | collected 2017 | reverse complement strand
CCCAATATGGGGCGCGGGCGGGAGCGCAACCCCTAAACTGGGAGTATGGCAACATGGCGGAGTTGGCCCGTCCTATCGGCTATCTTAATCATTTCTGTCGTACATATTGCCCTCGCAGACCCAGCAGCGTTCGATCTCACCGGGCCACAGGTGAAAGTGAAGGTGACGCGGGCGGGCCGTACGCTGCCGATCTCGGAAGTCCCAAACCTCGAGCCGGGTGACCAGATCTGGTTGAAGCCTTTGTTTGCGGAAGACTCGTCTGCGAAATATCTGCTCATCACCGCGTTTCTCGAAGGGCCGACGAATCCGCCGCCGGAGGATTGGTTCACCCGGGCCGACGCATGGAGCAAGCAGGTCCGGCAAAACGGGATTGAATTCACCGTACCCGACGGCGCTAAGCAAGCCCTGATCCTTCTTGCTCCGGCCACCGGCGGGGACTTTCGTACGCTTCGATCGACAGTGCGCGAACGGCCCGGCGTGTTTGTGCGCATCTCGCAGGATCTGAACCAGGCGAGCCACGACCGGATGCGGCTGGATCGCTATTTGAGAGAGGTGCGGCAGACGTCGGCTGCGGATCAAGCCGCGCTGCATAAAGAGACCGCGCTCGCCGCGCGCAGCTTGAATATCAAGCTCGATTCGCAGTGTTTTGACAAGCCGACCGAGCAGCAGGCGCCCTGTCTCATGCACGGCGTCGATCAGCTTGTCCTCGACGACGGGCAGCACCCGGCGATGCTCGCGTCGCTCACCTCCGGAGCGGGGTCGGATCTGATCGGGCAGCTCAGCATGTCGCCCAACGCCGGTGTGGGTTACTACAGCCCGTACATCGGCGCCTTCATGGATGTGGTGCGCCTGATGAGCAGTTTCCGCACCGCACAGTATCAGTACGCCCCCGCGCTGGCGCTGGCGGATCAAGACGAACTGCGGCTGCGGCTGAACAATGCGCCGTCCTTCCGAAAACCGCAGACCGTGCTGGTGGCAGCGCTTCCGGAGGTTGGCGCGAGCCCGGCTCCGCTGATCCACGCCGTGGATGCCAAGCATGCCTATTGTGTCGACAAGCCCTCGATGACGATTGAAGCCGACGGCGCGCCGTTGCTGTTTGCGACCAATCTCGGCCACGACTTCGCTCTGCACGTTCAGACGAAAGCCGGGCAGACGCTTGATCTTCCCGCGCGGCCGGATGCAACGCGTGGAGGTTTCGTTGTCGATCCGCGTGCGCTTCCTGCCGGAGAACTCGATGAGGGGATCGGCGGAATTCTTCATGGATACTGGGGATTTGAGCCGTTTGACGGCCCGAGCTTCCGGCTGCGAAGCGGTCGCGGTGCGGAGTGGACGGTTCCGGCGGCCGAGAAAACCGCGCTCGTCATCGGGCGCGAGGACAAGATCCACCTCAAATCTGAAGCGGCGGCGTGTGCGGAGAGCGTCACCGTGATGGACGGCGATGGCGAGACGTTGAAGTCGTCCTGGAAGAACGACCAGCCGGACGAGTTGGAGGGGAGCGTTTCGTTGAAGGACGCCAAGCCGGGGCCGGTGACGATTTTCGTGAAGCGGTACGGCGTGGCGGCGCCCGATCCGGTGAAGCTCAATGCGTATGGCGAGCCGGGTCACCTCGATCAGTTCCGCATGTATGCCGGCGACGGGCAGGCGACGCTCAAGGGGACGCGGCTCGACGAGGTGTCGCAAGTCCTGCTGGAAGGTGTGGCGTTCCGGCCGGGGCAGTTGGCACGCGCGGGCAACGTGGACGAACTGAACCTGCTTTCTTCCGCCGCCGCGGCGCTGTCGCAAGCGGATCACCTCACGGCGCAGGTGACGTTGAAGGATGGGCGCGAAGTCGACGTGCCGGCCGCAGTAGAGGGGCCGCGCCCGAAGCTCGAGCTATTGAGCAAGCGAGTGACCTCGAACGACAGCAAGACGGGGCCGGGAATCCGGCTTGAGAATCCGGACGAGCTTCCGCTGAACGGGCAGTTGTCCTTTGTGGTTAAGTCCGTTGTTCCATCTGCCTTTCCGCGCACAGAGAAGATCGAAGTGGCGCCCATAGACGGAGGGACGAGTGCGATGTTGACCATCGCCGACGGAAGCCTGACGCTGCAGGATATGCGTACTGTGATGGCTGCCCTCGATCCCCTGAAGAGTTTTGGGACCTCGGGTTTCGGGGCGTTGCGGTTCCGTGCGGTGACGAGCGATCGAGCTACGGGAGACTGGCAGCCGCTGGCCACGCTGGTGCGATTGCCCGAGCTGAATGAGGTACGCTGTCCGGACAGCCCGGACACGCCGTGCAGCCTCGAAGGGAAGAGCCTGTTCCTCCTTCAGACGGTGGCCTCAGACGCGCAGTTTACCCATTCGGTGACCGTGCCGCAAGGATTCGCCGAGGACACGTTGAGCGTGCCTCGGCCAAACGGGACGCTACTGTATGTGAAGCTGCGCGATGATCCGGAGACGGTGAATCTGGCGGTGGTCCCAGTGCTGCCGCAGCAGTAAGTACGGGCTATGTCCGCTGAGCAGGCCGGCGCATCCGCAGGGTCTCGGAGATCGCGATCACGATATTGAGAACCCCGATACCGCTCAGCCCGCCGCGGAAGTACGTGTTCATCCAGATGCCACGCAGTCTGGGCGACACGGTTGCGAACCAGTTGAGATCCCAGGCGTTCATCCACGGCAACGTGATGAGCATCAGTCCCAGCTCGAAGCAGAACAGAATGAACAGCATCGCGCCGAGCTTGTGATGCCAGCGGGACCGCAGCGGGTTCTCTATCGTCACGCGTCGCCCCCGGCGGCGGCGAACATCTCAAGCTGGCTCGGGTACCCGGTCGGCATCCAAGGAGGCGACCAGCGGCGCACCGGCTCAAAGCTGAAGCGGTGCAGTGGCGTCGGCCCCAGTTTCCGCAAGGCTTCCAGGTGTTCCTCGGTGCCGTAGCCTTTGTTCCGCGTCAGGCCGTAGCCGGGGAACACACGGTCCCATTCGGCCAAACACGCGTCGCGCTGGGTCTTGGCAAGAATCGAGGCGGCGGCGATGGAGCGCGAGCGGGCGTCGCCTTCGATGAGCGCCAACTGCGGCAGCGGATGGTCGATCCGCACGGCGTCGGAGAGGATGTAGTCGCAGGCGGGAGAGAGAGCTTCAATCGCCCGCTTCATCGCGAGCCGCGATGCTTGCAGGATGTTGATGCGGTCGATCTCAAAAGCATCGACGGCGGCGACGGACCATGCGCACGCTCGCTCCCGGATTCGTTGCGCCAAACGAAGGCGTGTTTCCGGAGTCAGCTGTTTGCTGTCGTTCAAGCCCGGGATGGGGCGTTCAGGAGAGAGGATCACCGCGGCGGCGAAGACCGGGCCGAACAGACAACCACGGCCCACCTCGTCCGTGCCCGCGATTCGCTCGAAACCGCTTTGGGCGGCTTTGCGTTCAAACGTGGTCCGGCAGCGGCTTCGCGCTCGCCCGGGCATCTTCTCGCCCGCGCCTTACTCACGCTCGCGGAGACGGGCGGCTTTGCCTTTCAGCTCGCGCAAGTAGTATAGCTTGGCGCGGCGGACGCGGCCCGTACGCACGAAGTCGATGTGGTCTATGATCGGCGCATGGATTGGGAAAATGCGTTCCACACCTTGGCCGAAGCTGACCTTGCGGACCGTCACGGTCTCTCCCATGCTGCCGCGGTTCTTGCGCGCAAGCACGGTGCCCTCAAAAGCCTGGAGGCGTTCCTTCTCGCCTTCCCTGATCTTTACGTGCACGCGAATCGTGTCGCCAGGACGGAAATCGATGATATCCGTGCGCTTGTTCGCATTCTCAGTCTTGGTCAACAGCGCCGTTTGCATGGGGGTCCTTCAGCAGAAATCGAGATGAATCTCTATTGTAATAAATCCGGACGGTTTTTTGTAGTCTTGGCCAGGGCAGCTTCCCGGCGCCAGCGCCGGATCTGTTCGTGGTTGCCGGTAAGCAGGGTCTCCGGCACCTTCCAGCCGCGAAACTCCGCCGGTCGGGTATACTGCGGGCAATCGAGCACGTGCTCGGTCGTAAACGACTCGTATACCACCGAGTCCTGGTTGCCCACGACGCCTTCAAGCAGCCTTGCCACGGCGTCCACGACAACCGCCGCCGCCAGTTCGCCGCCGCTGAGCACATAATCGCCGATCGAGAGTTCCTCGTCGGCCAGATGCTCGGCCACGCGCTCATCGACACCTTCGTATCGGCCGCAGATCAGCAGCAGTTCCTGGTACTCGCGCAGCCGCAGCGCCGCGGCCTGATCGAATTTTCTTCCCTGTGCCGACAGCAGAATAACGCGTCGGCCGGTTCCGCGATCCGGGAAAATCGCCTCCACGGCCTCGAAGATCGGCTCGGGCTTCATGAGCATGCCCTCGCCGCCACCGAACGGGCGATCATCCACCGTCCGGTGCCGGTCCTTCGTCCACTGCCGCAGGTCGTGGCGGTGAATTTCCAGCAGTCCTGCCTCGGCCGCCCGCGCCACTACGCCGTGCCGGAAGGGGCCGTCGAAGAAGCCGGGGAAAATGGTGACGATATGAAACTTCATGGGTTCGGCGCCGAATTCAAATCGCGCAAGCCCTCCGGCAGGTCCACCTCGACGCGCCGTGCAGCCAGGTCGATCCGAGTACAGATGGAACGGGCGAAAGGAATCAGCAGTTCCTCGCCCTTCGGCGTCTGCGCTTCGAGCACCAGCGGCCCGGCGGACTCGATCCATCCCGTCACAGCGCCGAGAAGCTCTCCGCTGGCGCGGTCAAACACCTCGCAGCCGATCAAATCGGCCAGGTAAAACGCGCCCTCCTCGATCGGCGCGCGCTCACAGAGCGGCACGTGTACCTCGGCGCCGGCCAGTGTTTCGGCCTCGCTGATTGAATCGACGCCGGCGAACTTCAGCACAAGGCGTCCGTCGTGCCACCAGGCTCGCTCCAGTTCGAGCGAGCGCCCGTTGACGGTCACGCTATGCAAACGGGCAAAGCGATCCTGCGGACCTCCGAGCGAGTCCGCCAGCAGTGCGCCGCTGGTGCCGCGCGGGCGGAGCAGACGGGCAACGGCGATGGAACTCATAGCGCGGCGGGGGGCGGCGGGAAGGCTATTCGAGGATTTCCAGCGTGAATCGCCGGTTGAGCTTCATGCCGGCCGCGCTCAGCAGTGTCCGGATGGAACGGGCGGTGCGGCCTTGCTTGCCGATGACCTTACCGACGTCGGCTGGCGCGACACGCAACTCGATTAAGGTCGCCTGTTCCCCTTCCACTTCTCGCACGACGACCTCATCAGGCTGGTCCACCAGCGCCTTCGCGATGTCTTCGACAAGCTGCTTCATTCGAGTGGCTCAGGCAGCAGGCTCGGCCACCGCGGCCGGGTACCTCTTCATCAGCCGTCCTACGGTTTCCGACGGCTGGGCGCCGCACTTCAGCCAGTGCTCAATGCGTTCGTGCTCGAGTTTCACCACCGGCGGCTGGCTCACCGGGTTATAGAACCCCACTACTTCCACTGAGCGGCTGTCTCGGGCGCGCTGCTTCTCGATCACTACCACGCGGTAAGTCGGCTTCTTCTTGGCGCCGAATCGCGCCAAACGGATCATCAACATTCAGGCTCCTAGTCTCTCTATCACAGCACAGCGGACCCCGCCGCGGCGTACGGCGCCGCACCGCTTCCTCCGCCGTACAATTCCTTCTATGGTTGCAGCATCGGCAGCTTCAGCTTCGCAAGGCGCTTGCCCAGGAAGCCGCCGCCGGTAAAACTCTTCATCATCTTGCGCGTCTGCGCGTATTGCTTGAGCAGGCTATTCACGTCCTGCACCGTGGCGCCGCTGCCTTTGGCGATGCGCCGCCGACGGGCCCCGTTAATGATCATGTGATTGTTGCGCTCGCGCGGCGTCATGGAATCGATGATCGCGACGATGCGGGTGATTTCCTTCTCATCCACCTTCACGTTCTTCAGATCCTTCATCGGGCCGAGGTCCGGCATCATGCCGAGCAGGTTTTCGAGTGGCCCCAGCTTGCGGATCTGGCGGAGTTGATCGCGGAAATCCTCGAGCGTGAATTCGTTTTCGAGCAGCTTGCGCTGCATTTCCTCGGCGTTCTTCTGGCCGATATTCTCTTCCACTTTCTCGATGAAAGAGAGCACGTCGCCCATGCCGAGAATGCGGTTCGCGGTGCGGTCCGGATGGAACGGCTCGAAGGCGTCGGATTTCTCGCCGGTGCCGGTGAACTTGAGCGGCTGGCCGGTGACGGAACGGATCGACAGTGCGGCGCCGCCGCGGGCATCGCCGTCCATCTTAGTCAGGATCACGCCTGTAATGCCGAGCTGATGATGAAACTCGCCGGCGGACTTTACGGCGTCCTGGCCGGTCATCGCGTCAGCAACGAACAAAATTTCCGACGGCGTCAGAAGGTCCCGAAGCTCGCGCAGCTCCGTCATGAGCGCTTCGTCGATGTGCAACCGGCCCGCGGTGTCCACCAGCAGAACGTCGCGCCCCGTCTGCACGGCCTCGCGCCGCGCCGAACGGACCATATCGAGCGGCGTCTTTTCCTCCGGCGTCCCCGCGTAAACCGGAATCTTGACGCTGCGGGCGATCACGGCCAACTGCTCGCGCGCCGCAGGACGGTATATGTCGACGGACACCAGCAGCGGGCTGTGGCCGTCCTTCTCCAACCATCGCGCCAGCTTGGCCGTGCTCGTCGTCTTGCCGGAGCCCTGCAGCCCGACGATCAGCATCGCGCTCGGCGGTTCGTTGGCGAAGCGCAATCGCGCCTGGTGGCTGCCGAGCATCTTGATCAGCTCGTCGCGAACGATCTTCACCACCTGTTGGGTGGGCGAGAAGGCGTCCAGGACCTCCTGCCCCATCGCTTTTTCGCGGATGCTTTCGATCAACTGTTTGACCACGCGGAAGTGCACGTCCGCCTCCAGCAGCGCGATGCGGATCTCGCGCAGCGCCGCCTCCATGTTGGCGGCCGTGAGCTTGCCTTCGCCACGCAGGTTCTTAAATACCCGCTGCAGCTTGTCAGACAGTGTGTCGAACATGATTTACCGCGGAATAGACGTATGCTGGAACCCTACCAGTATACATGGTCCGCCGATTCCGTATTGCGCCCTGGCGTCGGGCCTTGACAGGCGGCCGAATACCCGTTACTCTGCGGCGAACCGCATGATTCAACGGTACAAGGCCGCGGTGTCCCTCGCCGCCTGCCTGATTGCGCTTCCCGGGTGCCACAATCTGGACGCGGTGGAGGACTTTGCCGTCGTCGCCTCGAAGACCGTGTCTCGGTTCCCGGCCATGATGCAGGACAACCGCCGCTCCCTGATCCAGCAGAAACGCATCGACTTACTCGTGAACGGGAATAGACCCCTCGGTGCGGCGTCGGCACAGGCTGAGGCAAGCTGTGCCTCCACCGGGCCGTGCGCGGCGCTCGATGAGTTGACTGCGGCAAGTGGGATCTTTGAGACGTACGTGAAGGTGATGGGCCAACTTGCCGCCGGGGACCGCGCGCGCTTCGATCATGACGTCGGCGCCTTGAACAACAACGCGCAGAAGGCCTTCGATATCAAAAGCTCGGACAAGGAAGCTCTGAACGGTCTCTCGACGTTTTTGCTGAATATCGTCGGACGCTCCATTCAGGAGAAAGCTCTCGCAGCAGCCGTGAATCGCAACCAGGCCAACGTGAAGACTGTGCTGGCCGGCTTGAGGCTGGCGGTGGTGAATTACCGCACCGTGCTGACCAACGAGAAAACCCAACTCGACGCGTTGACCGGTATTGCCCGCCAGCAGTCGACGGATCCGCTGGCGCAGCTTGTTTCCGCCTATTATTACGGCAGCCAGTCCGGGATTCTCGACCGTAAGTTGCACGCGACGGCCGATTACCTCGCCTGTCTCGACATAGTGGACGAAGCGTTTACGAAGCTGACGCAGGCGCCGGCGTGGAACTCGAGGCCGGTGCTCAAGCGGCTGAGGGAGGATGCACAAACGCTTCAACCGCTGATTTCGCGGGTTGTCGAGGCCTATCCGTAGAGTCCAGAAAAGAAAGGAAAACCGCGCCATGCCGAACCTTACTGCCGCCCAGGTGGCCGAACTCGCACAGGACTACGCCGGATACGCACGCGCCACGGCGGATTACCTCGTGAACCATTACACGAAGCTGAAGCCGGCCGATCGGGTGAATCTGCAGAACCAGACAGATGATCTGCGGCATCAGTCGAACCAGTTGTCTCTCGCCTCCGATGCGCTGATTGTGAAAGACATGGCAGATGCCCTTGCCGGCCTTCAGGATGCCGTGAAGAAGATGAATGAGGCGATCGGGCGGCTCGAGAAGCTCAAGGACATCATTCACGCCGCTACCATGGTGGTGGCGCTTGCCGGCGCCATCATCCGTGGCTCGCCGGCCGACATCGCCCAAGCCGCGGCGGACGTCGTCCAGGCGGCCCGGCCGGGCTTGCTGGGTGGCGCGGCAAAGCCGGCGGTGGGCGCCTAAGCGTGGCCGTTCGCGCAATCTGCAAACCGCACTCCGCAAACCGTTGTCATGGCCACCAGGGGGGTGTACGCTGAACTAGGGCGCGGTTGTGCGCCTGCCGGCGCGGAGTGCCGGTGTCGCTGCGACGCCGTCCCATGACCGAAGTTTGTCCAGTCTGCCAGACGCGGAACGATCCAGGAGCGAGGATCTGCACGCGTTGCCGTACCCCGATCGACGAGGGTGAGGTACGCCGGTTCGAGACCGTCGCCATGGGCCGCGAGGGCATAGCCGCGGCCGCCGTCCCCGCGCGGGAACCCGCGCAAACACCTTCCGCCAAAAGCCACCAGCCACGCCGTGGGCTGTATGAGCCGGGCGAAGTCATCGCCACGCGCTACGAGATCCTCGGGTTGCTGGGCGAAGGCGGCATGGGTGCCGTGTATAAGGCGCGGGACCGTGAACTGGACCGCATCGTGGCGATGAAGCTGGTCCGCGCCGAGTATTCAAACCACCGCGAAACCGTGTGGCGTCTGAAGCAGGAGCTGATCCTGGCGCGGCAGATCATCCATCGCAACGTCATCCGCATATTTGACATCGGCACGGCTGAAGATGGGCGGCGCTTCATCACGATGGAATTCATCGACGGACGGGACTTGCGCAGCCTGCTCCGCGAGCGAGGCAAGCTGCCGCCGGCCGAGGCCGCGTCTCTCTTTCACCAGCTTGTGGAGGGGCTTGCGGCGGCTCACGCTGAGGGCGTAATCCACCGCGATCTGAAGCCGCAGAATGTGCTGCTGGAGCCCAGCGGCCGCGTCTGCCTGATGGACTTCGGCATCGCCCGCGCGCTCGACGTGGAAGGCATGACGCGCACCGGAATGCTGGTGGGCACGCCCGACTACATGTCGCCGGAGCAGGCGATGGGCGCGAAGCTCGACACGCGCTCGGACCTGTTTTCGGCCGGGTTGATGTTCTACGAACTGCTCACCGGCGAGATTCCGTTTCATGAGAAGACCATGATGGCGACGCTGATCCGGCGCACCACGGAGCGCGCGACGCCGCCAAGGAAGCACGATCCATCGATTCCCGAGAATCTGAGCGATATCGTGACGCGGTGTCTGGAGATCGACCTCGAAGCCCGCTACCAGACCGCGGGCGAGATCCTTCGCGATCTCGAAACAGGCTCCGTATGCGCGCCAGGAAGCAGCCTCCCGGCGGACGTTGGACCCATCGATGCCTTCCCTCCGGGAACCCGGCTGGGAACGCGCTACGAGATCGAGACGCTGCTGGGCGAAGGCGGCATGGGGAAGGTTTACCGCGCGCGCGACCTCGAGTTGGGCCGCACGGTGGCGCTCAAAATGGTCCGCGCGGAAATGATGGCCAACCCGCGCGCAATGGACCTGCTGAAGCAAGAGATCCTGCTGGCCAGCCGCATCAGCCACAGAAACATTTTGCGGATTTATGATTTGGGCGAAGCCGATGGGCTGAAGTTCGTCTCGATGGCATACGTCGAGGGCGAGGACCTGTTCCGGCGCATCGAACGCGACGGCGCGCTGCCTCTCGATACCGCGCTGAACATCGCCCGGCAGATCGCCCGCGCGCTCGAAGCCGCCCACGGCGAGGGCATCGTGCACCGCGACTTGAAGCCGCAGAACGTGCTGCTCGGCGCGGGCGGTCAGGTGTTTGTCTCTGATTTCGGCCTTGCGCGGCCGCTTGAGGAAGGCGTGGTGGCCGCCGGAGAGGTGATGGGCACTCCACGCTACATGTCGCCCGAACAGGCCGCCTCACAGCCGCTCGATCACCGCACGGATCTTTATTCCTTCGGCCTCATCCTGTTTGAAATACTCACCGGCGACGCACCCTTCGCCAGCGAAACGGTGATGCAGACGGTCTACCAGCGCATGACGCGTCCGGCGCGCAATCCGAAGCTGCTGCGGCCGGAACTGCCGGATTACTACGCTGCGATCGTGCTGAAGTGTCTGGAGCGCGATCCGGCGGCCCGCTATCAGAGTGCCGCGGATATTCTCGCGGACCTCGACGGCTCCCCCTCCCGGCAAGCGGCGATGCTGACGATCCGCATGCCGGCGTGGCGGAAAGCCGCTGCTGCCGCCGCCGCAGTGTGCGTGCTCGCCGCGGGTACTTTGTTGGCCATCCCTCGGACCCGGGAAGCGATCTTTCACGTAGCGGGGCGCAACGCTGCTGCCCCGGTCAAGTATGTGGGCCTGCTGCCGTTCCGCACTACCGGAACCGCGGGCGAACTCGACGACGTAGCGCTCGGCATCGCGGACTCGATCGATGCGCGGCTACGCGCCTTGAAAACGGTATCTGTGAGTAATGGAAACAGCGCCGATCTGTCCCGGCCGCTCGACCAAGTCGGCCGCCTGCTCGGGGCCAAGTACGTCGTCCGCGGAACCGTGGAAGGGAGCGGCGACAAATTGGCCGTTGTGGTGAACCTCGACGAGGCATCCACCGGCCGCCGCGTCTGGAGCGAGGAGTTCACCGGCGCGCGCCAGGATCTGCTGACCCTTCAGGACCAGATCTTCCCCAAGTTGCTCGCCGCGCTCGATACACGCGTTGGGAATGAGGAGATGGCTCGCGGCGCGACGCGGCTCACCGAAAATGTGGCTGCCTACGAGCTGTATCTGAAGGCCCTTTCCCTCGTTCGGAAATCGCCCGATGTGGCCGCCGAGAACGCCGCCCTCACGCTCTACAACCAGGCCGTCGCGCAGGATTCGCGCTTCGCCCTGGCGTATGCGGGCATCGCCGAAGCCAACCTCGGCTTGTTCCATCTGACGAAAGACAACGCGTACGCCGAACGCGCGCTGGGAGCAGCCCGCCGCGCCGACGATCTTAACGACAATCTCCCTGAAGTCCACAACGCACTTGGGCGTGTGTATCTGGCTACCGGCAAGGCGGGCCAGGCGCTCGCCGAACTGCAGCGATCGCTCGCCATGGAACCGAACTCGGATGTGGCCTGGCGCGCGTTGAGCCGTGCGCACCTGGCGGTGGGGCAGAAGGACCTCGCCATCCAGGACCTGAAGCACACGGTCGACATCAACCCATACTATTGGCGTAACTACAACGAACTCGGCAGCCTGTATGCTCAACTCGGAGACAATGGCGATGCACTGGCTGCTTTCCGCCGCGTCACCGAACTGGAACCGGGGCTGGATATCGGCTGGACCAACCTCGGTACCGTGTACTTTCAGATGACTCGCTGGAACGAGGCGGTGACGGCGTTCGAGCGGTCGCTTGCCCTTAACCCGAACGCCGGAACCTACTCGAACCTCGGCACGGCGTACTACTTTCTGGCACGGTTCGACGACGCGCGGAAGATCGATGAGCGCGCGGTCCAGATGAGCCCGAGCGATTACATCCTGCTTGGTAACCTTGGCGATGCTTACCGTTGGGCGGGACCGCAATTCCACCTCAACGCGGAGGAGTCTTATCGCAAGTCGGCGGATCTTGCTCTTCGATCCCTTGCCGTGAATCCGCGCGATACGCAGGCGCTCGGCGCTCTGGCCAGCGCGAAGGCCAAGCTCGGCAACAAAGGACAAGCGGAACAATTCATGCACCGCGCACGATCCATCGACCCGAACGATGTCGATCTGATGTATCGCAGCGCGGTGATTGATGCGCTAAACGGGCAAACCGCCGAAGCGCTGCAGGATGTGCAACTCGCCGTGGAACACGGCTACCCCGCCAAAGCGCTGGCCAGCGAGCCCGACTTGCGCGCCGTGGCCGGGGAACCCGCGTTTCAAAAGTTAATCGCGATGAAACGCTAAGCGTCGGCGGGCGTGCCAGAGCAACAACGTGAGCCCGGCGGCGGCCAGCGGCAATGTAGCCGGCTCGGGCGTTGCGAAGGCAACCGTCGAATTGAATGTCGTATCCGGTCCCCAGCCGCCGTTTCCGTTGGGCTGGTCCTGACCCGTGTAGTTCGGTGGATTGACTCCGGGATCGTTGGAGGGAGAGTTGTTGAGATCGAACGTGAAGGTGGCGCCGGGTGCGATCGGCTGGGCTCCCGACGGATCGAACAGCGTAACATGAACGCAGTCGAAGTTCCCGGCGACTCCACTGCAGTCTTTTCCGAACGTCTCGCTGTTGCTTGTTCCGGGCAGAACAAAATTAACGAACGTGTAAGCGGGTGGCGCAATGGGGTTGGGATCCGGCACCGTGACGGTGATGTTGAGCTCCGAGATCGACTGGCCCGTATTGTTGTCGAAGACGAAGATCCCACCGCCATTCGGCCCGGCGCCGAACGAGAATTCCGGACCGTTGATGTTCGTGGCGTCGCCGCCACGCAGGATCACCATGGATGGATCGGGCGGCACATCGGTCACGACCGAGGCCGTCAGGAAAGGAGTGAGGAGCAACGCCGCGCTGGGCAGTAAGAAATGTGACATTTTCATACGGCTAGGGAAAGCGTACCACGGAAAGGCGTCTTTTGAACCCACCCTAAGTATAAGTAAGAGGATCCACGTCCCCGGCCTGGAAGCGACTGCCCGGCCTCCGAATCCGTTATGCTTAGGGCGATCCGAAGGCGCACTCTCCATGAACATCGTCCAACCCAGCGCGACGCAGACTTTTCCGATCAGCAGCACCGCAAGCTGGCCGAGCATTCTTTTCCAGACCGACGCCGCCGGACCGCACCAGTGGAACTGGACCATTTCCTGGGGCGATTTCGCGGCCAGCGGCAGCGCGTCAACGGACGGCAACTTGTGGGATGCCGGACCGGCGATCACCAACTACGGAGGAACACTGACCGTTGTGGCCCAGGCGGAGGATGCGCAAGCCACGATCACCACGACAATCGCAGGCACAAACCCAAGCGCCTCGGAAGTGATCGCCTACCTACAGACTCAGCCGGGAAGCGCCGGGTTCGAGAAAATTCTTGCTCACGAATCCGGTTTCCGCCAGTTCACCTCCAATGGGGAGCCCAATAAGTCTTTCGACAACGGCTACGGGATGTGCCAGCTAACCATGCCCGCTCCGACTCATGACCAGGTTTGGAACTGGCAACGGAATGTCGACGGCGGGCTGAAGCTATTTGCGCAGAAGCGGGCGGCAGCCATCGCGTATCTTTCGCAGGGTGGCAGAACTTATTCGGACGCGCAGGTGATGTACGAAGCCGTTTGCCGCTGGAACGGTGGAAAGTATCACGTTTGGGATGCCGCCGCCGGACAGTGGGCCCGTGACCCAAACATCCTCTGCGACACTCAGACCGGCAACATCGGCTGGGACATGACCGATCCGGCAAATCAAGGCCAAAACGAAGCGCAGCTTCATTCAAGGGATGGTGCGAGCTACCGGCGTCCGCCAGGGCCCGGTTCGCACTGGCGGTATTTCGGAGTCTGTTATGCGGACCGTCTGTTGGGTTAGTCTGGCCCTGCTCGTCCTGCCCGCCTACGCTGCGGCTCAGAACACGGTCGCGCTTCCCTCCGGAGGGTCACTCCGCTACTCGAGCGACGACTCGCAGACACGCATCGAGATCGGTACCAGACGCGGCAAGCTGATCACTCTGCGCTTGGAACGCGACGGATTTGTTCTGCCCGGCGCGGTGGTCGTTAACCTGCGCATCCTCGGCGAGCTAGAGAATCGGGCGATCGTCCTTGCGGACACGTATCCGTCCAAACCCGGCGGGATGTCGTTCTGTCAGGCGGGCGAAGAGCGGTTTCTGCGAGTGATCTCCATCGCCCGTACCCCTGCCAGCGAGACGCTGCGGCTGAAACTGGAAAGCTGCCGCGAGAATATCGAGCTCGGCTCGCCGGGGCTTGAGTGGCAGCAGGCGCCGCCCACGCTGCGAATTCATTGGCTTCTCGGCCCGTCGAAGCCGGGCCAACCCGAGGAGCGCGTGATCCGTATCGGACCGCACGGGCTGCCGCAGTAGCTCCGAGTCGAGGGGTCCCCGTGTTTTGGCGGGCTTGTCCATGCGCGTGCCGTATAATGACTCGTTAGGAGACGGCCTTCGCCGCTGAACTGCCGGATGGCCTTCCCGTCCTGAAGTTGTCATCTTCCATGTACATAAAGAAACAGCGCTTACTTACCGCCGGACCCACTCCACTTCTTCCGCAGGCCCTGCGGGCGATGATGGGTTCGGACATCTATCATCGGACCGAAGATTTTCGGGCGTTGTACCGCGAAGTATTGGGCGGGTTGCGTGAGGTGTTCGGCGCCAAGAACGACGTGCTGTGCCTGGTAGCGTCGGGCACGGGTGGGATGGAAGCGGCGGTGGCGAATTTTTTCCGCGCCGGCGATGAAGTCGTCGTCTGTTCGGCGGGCAAATTCGGCGAACGATGGGTGGAGTTGGCGCGGGCGTTCGGACTGGCCCCCGTGGTGCTCGATGCGCCGTATGGTGAAGTGGTCTCACCGGAACGCGTAGCGGAGGCGTTGAAGGCGCATCCGGGTGCGCGCGGCGTCATGATTCAGGCGGCGGAGACTTCGACGGGCGCTGAGTTCGACGTGCGTGCCATCGCGGAAGTCGTGCGCACGACGCCGGCGATTCTGCTGGTGGATGCCATCACCGGTCTCGGCACGATGCCGCTCGATATCGACGGCTGGGGCCTCGATGTCGTCGTAGGCGGTTCGCAGAAGGCGTTCATGATTCCGCCGGGTCTCGCATTCGTGTCGGTGAGTGAGAAAGCTTGGGAACATGCGGCGACGGCGACTCTGCCGAAGCTGTACTTTGACTTGAACCGGGAGCGGATAAGTGCGGCGGCGGGCGAGTCCACCTGGACGGCGTCGACGTCGCTGGTTCTGGCCCTCGCCGAGGCGCTTCGCTACATTCGCGAGCTGGGAATGGACAATCTGGTGGCCAATGCCCAGGCGCTGGCGGCGGCAACGCGCTCGGCCACCAAAGCGTTGGGCCTCGAGTTGTTCGCACCGACTTGCCCATGCGCGGCCGTGACCGCGATTCGCGCGCCGAAGGGTGTCGATTCGAGTGCGATCGTGCGAGACTTCCGCGAACAATTCGGCTCGATCATCGCCAACGGGCAGGGGGCGATGAAGGGCAAGATCTTCCGCATCGCACACCTTGGGTACTTCGATTTTCCGGATCTATTCGCCGTAATTGCCCAGCTTGAAGTAATCCTGGCTTCCCGCGGCCTGCCTGTGGAATTCGGCGCTGGCGTGGCCGCGGTGCAGCGCGCGGTGCTGAACAGCCGACTTTCGGCCGTCGGCAAGTAATCATCAGCTTTCGGTGATTCCTGCCTTCTTGAAAACGGCGCGGCCGGCTTCGAGACACAGGCGTGCGCTTTCCTCCGGCGGCATATGCTTCAGTTGCTGGCTGAAGACTTCAATGCTCAGCGAGTCCTTGTAGCCTATCTTGTCGAGCGCATGAAGGAAGGCGACGAGGTCGATGATGCCATTTCCGGGGAGCAGCCGCTGATTGTCGCGGATCTGATCCTGCGGAAGGTTCGGCGAATCGTCGAAGTGAACCACAACGATTCGTTCGGCTCCGGCGGCGAGGATGTCGGCCACCGTGCCGCCCGCGTGATACCAGTGCCAGGCGTCGAGCGTGAGGCCGACGTTCGGCCCGCATTCCTTCGCAAAGGCGAGCATGTCCGGCATCTTCCAGATGAACTCCTGCGGGAACGCGCGGCGCAGATGAAGCGGGCCGAGGAACTCGAGGCCGAGCCGGCAGTGCGAACGCGCCAGGATGTTGGCGCACTCCGTGAAGCGCTGCTTGTACAGGCGGCGCAGCTCATCTTTCGGCGTGTTGCTCGAAGGCATGAGATAGGTCATCATGCGCGGGCAGCCGATGGCGGCGGCGAACGGCGCCGCTTCTTCGAGCTTGGCGAGGCCGGCGCGGAACGTCGCATCGTCTTTGCGGAACTCGACCGGAAGGTTGACGAAGGCGGGGCGGAGCTTGAGGCCGGCCAGCAGGCGGCGCGTGGGTTCGAGGCCGTCCTTCATCGCATCGTCAAGACGGACGTCGACGCCGAGATAGCCGGTGCGTGAAGCCAGCCGCGCGAACTCGGGCCACGTCAAGTTGCCGCCGATGGGGACGCCGTTGAGGGAGAGATACATGGCTGCGATCTTACTTCAGGCCGTAGCCATATTTGAAGAGCGGATCGTACTTCTTCCCCTTCTGGTTGATGTTGATGGGCACCTGGTCCATGGAACGCGGCCAGGTGTAGGCGAGTTTGCCTGTGGGCGTGAAGTCGCCGAATAGAACGTCCGCGATGCCGTCCCCCTCGGTGCCCGGAAGCCAGGCGGCGATGATGGCATCGGCGTCGGCGAGGATCGGGTCCAGAAGGAGCGGCCGGCCGGAGTAGAGGATGACGACGACCGGGATGCCGGCCTTCTTGAGGTTCTTGACGGCTTGGATGTCGGCGGGGTCGAGCGAGAGATCCTTGCGGTCGCCAAGCATTTCCGCATAGGGCTTCTCGCCGATCACGGCGACGCCCACGTCAGCGCCTTCGGCTCCGGTGCCGTCTTTCGAGTAAGTGATCTTCGTGTTCTTCGAAACGGTTTTTTGAATGGCGGCGAAGAACGTCGTGCCGCCGGTGGTCACTTTGCCGAGTTTGCCCTGCCAATCGATGGTCCAGCCGCCGCACTGATAGCCGAGGTCGTCGGCTGCGGCGCCGGCGACGTGGATGCGGGCGGCGTCGCGGGCCAGCGGAACCGTCTTATGTTTATTGACGAGCAGGACGAGCGATTCGCGCACGGCCTGGCGCGCCACGTTGCGGTGTTCGGGCGAACCGAACGTCGCCTGCAGGCTTCGGTCGGCCAGCGGCGAGCGCTTCTTATCCATCAGGCCCATGGCGAACTTCACGCGCAGAATTCGCGTCACCGCGTCGTCGATGCGCGACATCGGGACCTTGCCCTCCTGCACGAGTTCCTTCAGGTCCTGCATGTATTGCCGGTACTGGCCGGTGACCATCGCCATGTCCATCCCGGCGTTGATCGAGGCTTCGATGGCCTGTTTGTAATCGCGGTTGATTTGGTCGATGGCGTTGTAGTCGGAGATCAGGAAACCGTCGAAGCCGAACTCCTGTTTCAGAATTTCGGTGAGCAGGCGCTTGCTGGCCGACGCTCTCACGCCATTCCAACTGCTGTAGGAGGGCATGATGGAAGCCACGCCGGCCTCGACAGTGCTGATGTAACCTGGCAGGTGAATCTTGCGCAGCGTGGCTTCATCGACACGGGTGTCGCCCTGATCCAGTAAGTGGTTGGGTCCGGTGCCGGTGCCGAAGGTGGTGCCGCCGTCGCCGGCGTAGTGCTTGGCGCAGGCAAGAACCGCGTCGGGGTCGTCGAGGCCCGTGCCCTGCAGGCCGCGCACTTCGGCGGCGCCGAGTTCTTTCACCACTTTGGGATCTTCCGAGAAACCTTCGTACGTTCGACCCCAGCGGATGTCCTGTGGCACGGCGACGCAGGGAGCAAAACCCCAGTTGATGCCGGTGGCGCGGATTTCCTGCGCCGTGATCTGGCCGATCTTTTCCACCAGCGCGGCGTCGCGCGTGCAGCCGAGCCCGATATTGTGCGGGAAGATGGTGGCGCCGAGGACGTTGTTGTGGCCGTGCACCGCGTCGACGCCGTAAAGGATGGGGATACCAAGGTGCGATTTCAGGGCGATCTTCTGATAACGGTCATACATGTCGGTCCAGGCTTCGAGACTGTTGCCATCGGCCGGATCGGAATCGCCGCCACTGAGCACCGAGCCGAGCGAGTAAGTGGCGATGTCGTTCGGGTCCTTGAGGTAATGCTGATCGACCTGGGTCATCTGGCCGATCTTTTCATCGAGCGTCATGCGCGCCAGCAGTTGCTTCACCTGATCGTCGTAAGAAGGAAGCGCCTTCGATTTAGGATGCGACTTAGGCGGTGCAGCGAGCGCGGCTGCTGCCAGGAGTACGGCGACGAGCAATCGAGAGGGCTTCATAAGAGGATTCCGGGGGAACCAGATCAAAGTATACCGTCGGAACCAGGCGAGGGGATGCTACGCGTGACTGTGAGCGTCGCGTTCGACGGGCTCTTCGCGGAGCAGGTCAAGGAACTCAAGCGTGGCGCCGGTAAAGCGCTGTCGTTTGCGATGGACGATCGAGAGCGGACGGAAGAGGCTGCGGCCTTCGAGCGGCACCGTGGCGAGGCGGCCGCGCGCCACTTCGGCGCGGAGGATGCGCTCGGGCATGATGCTGACGCCGGCGCCGTGGGCCACGGCTTCCTGGATCATCTGCAGATTGTCGAAGTGCAGCGCGACGCGGACGTGGACGCCATGGTCGCGCAGGAAACGGTCTACGTTCTTGCGGATCGGCAGGTCGTCGTCGAAGCTGACGAAGTCGATCCCTTCGAGGTCGTGGGGTTTCACGGCGCGGCGGTGCGCCAGCGAGTGGCCGGCGGCCATCGCCACTACCATTTCCTCGCGGCGCCACGGGAGCACCGCGACGTCACGCGTCGGTGTGGCGTAGCTCATCAGGCCGAGCGAGGCCCGGGCGGAGGCCCCCGAATACCACCCCCCCCCCGGGGGCG
>VFSW01005413.1_pt1 | contig 18870 bp, 17 predicted proteins | sample 5358111 | NCBI WGS metagenome assembly VFSW01 (sample SAMN11554181, study PRJNA540505) | mine drainage metagenome | isolation source: sediment from site ElyBrook_90M | place: USA: Ely Copper Mine, Vershire, VT | collected 2017 | reverse complement strand
ACTTTGCATTGGAAACAGCCGCTCGTTCAGGCTCATCTTGCATTGGACAAGTCTGGGCCTGGACAAGAGCTTTTCGTCCTGATACACTCCACCGAATGGCCGCGCTCGAGCCGGCAGCTCCCGAAGGTCGCAGGAAAAGAACCATCTGGCTCTTGGCCGGAGGAGCGGCGTCCCTGCTCATCCCCTTGGCCGGCGCGATCTACCTTCACCTCAGCGAGAACGCCGGAGCTCCGGGCCCCAGCGGACGCAGCGACCTCTTCGAGCGCCGCGAGGACGCCGACCAGAAGATCACTCCGACCCAGACGGTGGTGCCGCCCTCGGCCTTGCTGCCTCCGCCGCCGCGCTCAGGGGTCGCCGGCGCCGCCGAGAAGCCCTCGGCCTCCTCGTTGGATTTCATCAAGGGCAGCGACGAGCTGAAGGCCCGCATCGCCGATTCAAAGGCCGCCGCGGCGGCTCCCGCCGCGCCTCCCGCCCCCCCGGCGCCGGTCGCGGCCGTGGCCGAATCGACGCCGACGGCCAAACCCGTCAAGCCCGTCAAGCCGGGCAAGAAGGCTTTCACGATGCCCAAGCTGCAGCCGTCGCGCGGCTTCACGAATTTCGGCTCCGGCAGCGGCGCAAAATCCGGCGCTCCGGGCGCGCCCGGAGCCGCCGGCGCGGCGGCCGGCGCCGCGGGCGGCCAAAACTCTCAGGACATCTTGAAGAGCCTCCCGCCCGGCGCCGAGAACGACCCCCGGGTCCAGGCTTACCTGAAGGCCCACCAAAACCAGTAGCGGCTGCCGCGCCAAAGAAAAGCCCCCGGGACGCGTTCCCGGGGGCTTTTCTTTTTCCGTCCTTTCCTGCGGCGCTAGGCGGCGAGGGCTCGGCGCGCCTTGACGACGGTCTCGCCGATCTCGGAGAGATTCTCGACGACGGTGATCCCCGCCGCGCGCAGCGCCGCGATCTTCGAGGCATGCGTGCCGGAGCCGCCTTCGACGATGGCTCCCGCGTGGCCCATGCGGCGGCCTTCGGGAGCGGCCTTGCCCGCGATGAATCCGAACACGGGCTTCGTCATCTTCTCCTTGAAGAACCGGGCCGCTTCCTCCTCGGCCGATCCGCCGATCTCGCCGATCATGACGACCGCGTCGGTCGCCGGATCCGCTTCGAATTTCGCGAGGATGTCCATGAAGTTGGAACCGTTGATCGGATCGCCGCCGATGCCGACGACGGTCGACTGGCCCAGGCCCCGCTTCGTCAGCTGGTCCACGGCCTCGTACGTCAGCGTGCCCGAGCGCGACACGACGCCGATCGGGCCCGCCTTATGGATGAAGCCCGGCATGATGCCGACCTTGCACTCGCCGGGCGTGATGACGCCGGGGCAGTTCGGCCCGATCAGCGTGAGCTCGCGGCCGGAGCGTTCGGCCTGCTGGATGTAGCGCTTCACGCGCGCCATGTCCAGAACCGGGATGCCCTCGGTGATGCAGATGATCGTCGAGCAGCCGGCGTCCACGGCCTCCATGATGGAGTCCGCGGCGTAGGGAGCGGGGACGAAGATCAGCGAGACGAAGGCGCCGGTGCCGCGCACCGCGTCATGCACGGTGTTGAACACGGGCCGGTCGAGATGCGTCTGGCCGCCGCGTCCGGGCGTCACGCCCGCGACGATCTGCGTGCCGTACTCCATGCACTGCTTGGAGTGGAAGCTGCCGGCCGAGCCGGTGAACCCCTGCACGACGATCTTCGAATTCTTGTCGAGAATGATGGCCATGTTATTTCACCGCCGGCTTCGCCGCTAATACCGCTTTCTGCGCCGCATCCCAAAGATCGTCCGCCTGGATCAGGGGGATGCCCGAATCGCGGAGGATCTTCTTGCCCGCCTCGACGTTCGTGCCCTGCAGGCGCACGACCAGAGGAACCTTGAGCTTGATCTTCTTGAGCGCCGCGACGACGCCCGCCGCGATCATGTCGCACTTCACGATGCCGCCGAAGATGTTGATCAGGACGGCCTTGACCTTCTTGTCCTTGAGGATGATCTTCAGCGCGTGCGTCACGCGCGCCTCGTCGGCCGTGCCGCCGACGTCGAGGAAGTTGGCCGGGCTGCCGCCGGCCAGCGCGATGGTGTCCATCGTGCCCATCGCCAGGCCCGCGCCGTTGACCATGCAGCCGATCGTGCCGTCGAGGCCGATGTAGGAGATGTCGGCCGCCTTCGCCTCGAGCTCCAGCGCGGAGGCCTCGTGGTCCGTCTTCTTCGAGATCTCCGGCTGGCGGAACAGCGCGTTGTCGTCGGTGCTGACTTTCGCGTCGAGCGCCATGACGCCCTTCGGCGTCAGGATGAGCGGGTTGATCTCGAGCATCGAGCAGTCGAGATCGAGGAAGGCCTTGACCAGAGCCTTCGCCACGCGGCAGAACTCGCCGATGCGGTCGGTCGGGATGTCCAGCGCGAACGCCAAGCGCCGCGCCGCGAAGTCGCGCAGGCCGACGTTCGGATCCACCGGCATGCGCAGGATCGCCTCGGGGTGCTCCGCCGCCAGCGTCTCGATCTCCATGCCGCCCTGCGCGGACGCGATGATCGTCGGCGCCGCGGCCTTGCGGTCCATCACGATCGAGAAGTACAGCTCGCGCTCGATCTTGACGCCGCCCTCGATCATCAGCTCCTTGACCTTGACGGCCTGCCCGTGGGTCTGGTGCGTGATCAGGTCCATGCCGATCATCGCCTTGGCCAGCGCCGCGGCTTCCTTCGGGGTCTTCGCGAGCTTGATGCCGCCGGCCTTGCCGCGTCCGCCGGCGAGGATCTGGGCCTTCAGGACCCACGGCGCCTTGCCCGCGCGCTTGAGCGCCGCGGCCAGCGGCGCGGTCGTCTTGATCACGCCTCCGAACGGCGGAACGGGGACCCCGCGCGTCTTGAGGATTTCCTTCGCCTCGTGCTCGAGAAGCTTCATCTGATCTCCTTTGGTGGGGTCAGGCCTTTACTTAATTGACTTGTTCGAACAAGTCAATTAAGTAAAGGCCTGACCCTATTTTGACTAGGCGGCGACGGTCCAGGTTTCGGGACCCTTCAGCAGCTTCTGCAGATCGGCGGGCTTTTCGGCCTGGGCCTGGTCGATCTGCGCGTTCATCATGTCGTTCAGGGTCGGGCGCTCGACGGAGCGGAGCACGCCCTGGGCGACGGGCAGCGCCATGTGCGCCAGAAGGTTCGCCAGCGTCGAGGACGGAGCGTGCTCGTCGTGGATGAGCAGGTCCTTGGGCGGGGCCGCGGGGTCGAACGTCACGACCTCGGGCTCCAGGCCGTTGAGCTTGATGCCCTTGTCCTTCTTCGCGCCGAAGATCATCGGCTTGCCGTGGGCGAGCTTCAGAATCTTCTCCTCCCGCACCTCCTTGCCGGTGACCGCGTCGAACGCGCCGTCGTTGAAGACGATGCAGTTCTGGAAGATCTCGATGAACACCGAGCCCTTGTGGTGCGCCGCGCGGGTCAGGACGTCGGTCAGGAACGGCAGGTCCGTGTCGACGGCGCGCGCCACGAAGCTGGCCTCCGAAGCCAGCGCGATCGCGAGCGGGTTGAGGGGCGCGTCGATCGTGCCCATCGGCGAGGACTTCGTCTTCTTGCCGATCTCGGAGGTCGGAGAATACTGGCCCTTGGTCAGGCCGTAGATCCGGTTGTTGAACAGCATGATCTTGATGTCCACGTTGCGGCGCAGGGCATGGATGAGATGATTGCCCCCGATGGACAAGCCGTCGCCGTCGCCCGTGATCACCCACACCTGCATCTTCGGGTTCGCGCACTTGATGCCGGTCGCGATCGTCGGCGCGCGGCCGTGGATGGTGTGGAAACCGTAGGTGTTCATGTAGTACGGGAAGCGCGACGAGCAGCCGATGCCCGAGACGAACACGAAGTTCTCGCGCGGGATGCCGAGCGTCGGCATGACCTTCTGCACGGTCGCCAGGATCGCGAAGTCGCCGCAGCCGGGGCACCAGCGGACCATCTGGTCCGATTTGAAGTCCTTGGCCTGCATCGGGCCGGACGCCGGAAGCGTCTCGAGTTCGTCTTTCATGTCGGCCATGTCACTTCCCTCCCTTCAACAGCGCTTCGATGCCGGCTTCCACCTCGGATACCTTGAACGGCTGGCCCTTGATCTTGTTGAGACCGGTCGCGGGCACCAGGTACTTGGCGCGCAGGACCTTGAGCAGCTGGCCCATGTTCAGCTCGGGCACGAGCACGTGCTCGTAGCCGGCCAAGATGTCGCCGAGGTCCGGCGGCAGCGGGTTCAGGTGGCGCAGATGCACCGACGAGACGCTCTTGCCGGCCTTCTGCAGGTTCTGGACGGCCACCGTGATGGCGCCGTACGTGCCGCCCCAGCCGACGACGAGGACCTTGCCCTTCTTCGCGCCGAGAATCTCGGTCGGCGGGATGTCCTGCGCGATCTTGTTGACCTTGGCGGCGCGCAGGCGCACCATCCGCTCGTGGTTGTCCGGATCGTAGCTGACGTTGCCGGTCGTTTCCTGCTTCTCGATGCCGCCGATGCGGTGCTCGTAGCCCTTCGTCCCGGGCACGGCCCACGGGCGCGCCATCGTCTCGGGCTCGCGCTTGTACGGCTTGAAGTCCTCGAGCGGGATCAGCGACGCGCGCTCGAACTTGGGCAGAGCCGCGGCGTCCGGGATCAGCCAGGGCTCGGAGCCGTTGGCCAGGTAGCCGTCGGTGAGCAGGAACACCGGCGTCATGTACTTGATGGCGAGGCGGCAGGCCTCGTAGGCCATCAGGAAGCAGTCCCCGGGCGTGGCCGCGGCCAGCACGGGCACCGGGCATTCGCCGTTGCGGCCGTACAGCGCCTGAAGAAGGTCCGCCTGCTCGGTCTTCGTCGGCAGGCCGGTCGAAGGGCCTCCGCGCTGGACGTTGAGGATCACGAGCGGAAGCTCGGTCATGACCGCGAGGCCGATCGCCTCGCTCTTCAGGGCCACGCCGGGGCCGGACGTCGTCGTCGTGGCGAGCGCGCCCGCGAACGCCGCGCCGATCGCGCTGCCGATGGCCGCGATCTCGTCCTCGGCCTGGAAGGTCTTCACTCCGAAATTCTTGAACTTCGACAGCTCGTGAAGAACGTCGGAGGCCGGCGTGATCGGGTAGGACCCGAGCCAGAGCCGCAGTCCCGACGACACGGATGCCGCGACCATGCCGAGCGCCGTGGCCTCGTTGCCGGTGATGTTGCGGTACAGGCCGGGCTTGATCGGCGCCTTGCGCACGCGGTAGTGATGACCGAAGATTTCGGCGGTCTCGGCGTAGGCGTTGCCGGCGTGGAGCGCCTTGTGATTGGCCTCGACGAACTTCGGGTTCTTCTTGAACTTCGCCTCGATCCACTTGAGCGTCGATTCCATCGGGCGGTCGTACAGCCAGTACATCATGCCCAGCGCGAAGAAGTTCTTGCAGCGCTCGGTCTCCGTCGCCGTGAGGCCCATGCCGTCCAGCGCGTTGCGCGTCAGGCGCCCGAGCTCGACGGGGATCACGCGGAAGTCGGACAGCGAGCCGTCCTCGAGCGGGTTCTTGTCGTAGCCCGCCTTCTTGAGGTTGACCGCGTTGAAGGTGTCCTTGTTGACGAGGATCAGGCCGCCCTTCTTCACGTCCTTGACGTTCGCCTTCAGCGCCGCCGGGTTCATCGAGACGAACACGTCCGGCGCGTCGCCGGGGGTCAGCACCTGGCGCGACGCGAACTGGATCTGGAAGCCGGACACTCCCGCGGTCGTGCCCACGGGAGCGCGGATCTCGGCGGGAAAGTCGGGAAAAGTGGAGAGGTCGTTGCCGGCGAAAGCGGTCGTGGTCGTGAACTGCATGCCGGTCAGCTGAATTCCGTCGCCCGAGTCGCCGGCGAAGCGGATCACGGCGGACTCGATTTCCTCGACGGGAAGAGTCGAAATCTTGGGCTGGGTGGAGGTATCGCTCATGGAAGTCTCCGGGGAACGCATCGCGGCTTTGAAAGCGAGCCGTCGAAGACTATTCTACTCCCGGACGCCGGTCGGATTCAATTGATCTGGATCAACGAACCGGCGCAAACGGCGCGCCGCGCGCAGTGATGAAGATTACTGGGCGCCCGTCGCGGAGACGGACAGGAGTTCGGCGAGGCCGCGGCGCTCTCCGGCCTTCACGGACTCCGAGTCCGGAAGCGGCTCGGGCGCGGGCAGCGGCCGCAAGGCGCGGACGGCGCCGGTCGACACGGCCGGCTCGAAGGACCCGCTCAAGGACGGGGCCTTGCGCCAAGCGGGGAGAAGCGTCGCGTACAGACGCGTCCAGAGGCGCGGCTTCGGCGCCGGGGGCTGGGCGACCGCGTCCTTCAGCGGCGCGCCGTCGTCGATCGCGGCGCCGGGGGCCGTGAAGACTTCCGCCTTGGCCGTCTTCGCGCCGGCCGCCGCGCGGTCCGGGGCCGGGCCCGCGTCGGGCCCGCGGTCGGTCTTCGCCGCCTGGGCCATGCCGACCAAGCTTGTGAACGCGCCTTCATCGGCGCGCGCGCACGCCCAGGCGGCGCCGGAAATCAACACGGCGAGAAGAATCCGTTTCACTTCCCCCACTATAGCGCGCGGAGAGGAACGGAAGGAGGGCCGACGGGGAAGCGCGGCGGCGGCAAGAGGCCCGAAAGAAGCGGGACCAAGGAACCTCCGCCGCTTGGGCCCCGCGGACGCCGTCAGGAAGGGGAGCGCAGCTCGAACTGCATCGTCGTCGCGCCGCAGTCGATCAGATCTCCCTCGTTCAACAGGACGGAGCCGGCGACCTTCGCGCCGTTGACGACGGGGTAGCCGTCGGTGACGGCGACCAGCACGTAGCCCTCGGGTTTGCGGTGCACGGAGGCGGCGACCTCGGGCGCGGAACCGAACAGGCCGGCGCCCTTGATCATGATCTGCACGCGGTCGGATTTTCCGATGTACGTGGACATCCCCTTCAGCTCGTACTCGGCCGGGCCGACGGCGCCCTTCAGCACGCGGAGCCAGCCGACGCGCTCGGCGCCGCCGGGCCTCGAGAACGTCGACGAGACGGCGAGAAGCTCCGCCTGCTTCTGGGGCGCCCCCAGCCGGGGCGCGGCGGCCGGGGGCTCGGGGGCCGCCGCCGGGGGCGGCGCGGGGGCCGGCGCGTCGGCCAGGAACACCAGCGCATGCTTGGCCACGCCGACGACGTCGTTGTCGTGCAGGCCCGACTTCTTGATCCGCTTCTCGTTGACGAAGGTGCCGTTCGTGGACTCCAGGTCCTCGACGAAATAGGTTCCGCCCTGCTTCGAGATCCGGCAATGGTGCCCGGAAACGGCCGGATTGTCCACGACGATGTCGTTGTCGGGCTTGCGGCCGACGGACAAGGAATCCTTGTCGAAGGCGATCTCCTTGATCACCGCCGCGTTGAACTTCAAAAGCAGCTTCGGCATCTCGTTCTCCTTCCCGGGTTCAACGCCCGAACAGGCGCGCGACCAGCCCCTTCACGCCGCCCTCGCCGTGCGCGGGCACGCGCGCGGCCACCACCGTCACGTTGTCCACTCCTCCCGCCGCGCGCGCCTTCGCGATCAAAGCGTCCACGATCGCCTCCGGCGAGCCGCCGGCCGCGATCGTGGCGGAGACCTCCTCGTCCGAGACCATCTTCGAGAGCCCGTCGGTGGCGAGCAGGACCAGGTCGCCGGGAAGGAGCGGGTGGTCGGCCACATCCACCTGCACGTCGCTCTCCGCGCCGAGGGCCCGCGTCAGGATGTTCTGCAGGTTCGAGCGCGCGGCCTCCGCCGCCGTGATCTGGCCGCGCTTGACCTGCTCGCCCACGAGCGAATGATCCTCGGTCAGCTGCGCGAGGCCGCCGCGCCGCCACAGGTACAGGCGGCTGTCGCCCACGTGGGCGACGGTCAGCGAATTGGCGTCCAGCAGGGCCGCGACCACCGTGGTGCCCATCCCCGCGTCCTTCGGGAACGCGCGCCCCTTCTCGTAGATCATCGTGTTGGCGGTCTTGACGAAGTACTCGAGCTGGCGGCCGCGCGGCGACAGGCCCGCTCCGCCCCCCTCGGGCAGCAGAGACTTCTTGCCGCCCAGCATGCGGCGCGCGAAATCCACGATCGTTTTCGCCGCCAGATCGCTGGCGACCTCGCCCGAGTTGTGCCCGCCCATCCCGTCGGCCACGATCAGGAGGCCGAGATCGGGCTCCACGGCGAAATTGTCCTCGTTGTTCTTGCGCACGCAGCCCGGGTCGGTCGCGCCGGCGACTTCCACGGCGTCCTTGGTCCTCATGAGGGCTCCGGCGGCTTCGGATTCAGCCGCACGGTTGCGTCGGGGTCGCGGGCCGGCGGCGGCGGCAGGGAGGCGTCGGACGCGCCGCCGACGCCGGAGCGCTGGGGCTGCTCGACGCGCATCGTCGCCTCGGACGGCGCGGCGGCGGGCGGAGGCGCATCGTTGAAGCCGGGGATCGTGATCTCGGGCCCGATGCGGACGGTCTTATCGCCGCCCGAGGACGGCGCGGGCGCCGGAGCCGGCGCGGCGGCGGCAAACGCGTCGGAATCCAGCAGTTCGTCGAGGCCCGGTATGTCGGCGGCGGAAAGGCCGCCGGGCTTCACGGGCTCGAACGTCCGCTCGGACACGGGGACCGGCGTCGGCGCGGCGGCCGGCAGCGGCTGGGTGAGCGGCGACGTCGGGGAGGAGATTTCCTTCGCGGGCGCGGAAATCGCCGGGACCGGCGCTCCGGGCTTGAGTCCCGCGAGCACGGCGCGCAGGGCCGCCGACAGCTCGGAACCGCGCTGGTAGCGGTCGTCCGGGCTCTTCGCCAGGCCTTTGTCGATGACGTCCTTCAGCGCCCGAGGCAGCGACGGGTTGGCTGCGAGAGGATCCGGCGTCGGATCGTTGGCGATCTGGAACAAAAGCGTCCCGATGCCCTCGCCTCCTTTGAACGGCTTCTCGCCGGTGACGAGCTCGTACAGCGCGACCGTCAGGGAGAAGAGATCGGAACGGCCGTCCACCTTTCGGCCCGCGACCTGCTCGGGGCTCATGTAGGACGGCGTGCCCATCACCGTGCCCGTCGCGGTCTTCGACGAGGCCGTGATGCGCGCGATGCCGAAGTCCGCCACGCGCACCGAGCCGTCCTTGAGCAGCATGATGTTGGCGGGCTTGATGTCGCGGTGGACGATCCCCTGCGCGTGGGCGTAGTCCAGCGCGTCGGCGACCGTGGCCACGTACTCCAAGGCCTTGTCGAGCGGAAGCAGGCCGCCCTTCGCGCAGAACTTCGTCAGGTCCTGGCCGTCGAGGAGCTCCATCGCGATGTAGGCGACCTCGTTCTCCTCGCCCGCGTCGAAGATGCGCACGATGCCCGGGTGATTCAGCGTGCCCGCCGACTCGGCCTCGCGGAAGAAGCGCTCCTTGACCTCCTTCGTGCTCGCGCCGTCGGAGCCCTCCTCCAGCATCATCGTTTTGATCGCGACCATGCGGTTGATCTTCGGGTCCCGGCCGAGGTAGACGACGCCCATAGCGCCCCGGCCGAGCTCCTTTTCGATCTCATAGCGGCCGAGCGTCGGCTTCGTCGCGCCGCCCGTAAGCAGGACCGTGCCCTCCTTCTTGGCGCCGACGCCGCCGAACACCGCGCCGTCGGAGGCGTCCTTGAGCTTCCTGCCCTTCTCGACGGCGTCCTTGTACTTCGCGTCCTTCGCGGCGATGTGATCGAGGACGGCCGCGGCCTTCGAGTACTGGCGCTTGCGCTCGAAGTCGAGCGCAAGGTTGTAGAGCGTGTCCTTCATGTTGTCGTCGAGCGGGCACAGCCGGAACTTCTCGAACGCGAGATCGAGCATGCCCTGACCCTGGAAGGACAGGCCCAGCATCTTGTTCGTCTCGATCGCCGACGCCTCGACCAGCTCCTTTCCCTTCTCGGTGATCAGGAAGCTCTTCGAGATCACGACCAGATAGCCGGCGAACAGGAGCGTCAGCGGATAGGCGATCTTGATCCACTGGCCAGCGGCGACGAAGAAGTACACTCCCGCGCCGGCGATGGCGATCGCGAAGAGCAGGCTCACGATCAGCCCCCAGAACGCGCGCAGGCGCGGGAGGACCAGCATGACGAACAGGCCCAGGAAGGCCATCGCCCCCAGCTCGAGCTCGACCGCCCACGGCGGGCGCGTCAGGAAGCGGTTGTGGAGGATGTTCTCGATGACGTGCGCCAGGATCTCGACCGACGGGAAGTCTCCCGCGACGGGCGTCACGTAGTTGCTGCCGACGCCCAGGGCCGTCGGCCCGATCAGCACGATCTTGTCCTTGAAGAAATCCGCGCCGGTCGAGCCGTTGAGCACCGACGCGAAGGACACGTGCTTGATCATCGCGCCCGCCGCGTTGGGCGGGCCGATGAAGGTCACCGCCATCGCGCTGTCCGAGTCGAGAGGCACGCGCAGCCTGCCGGCGGTCACCTCGACGCCGGGCGTGAACTTCACGTCCTCGGGCTTGGCGCCGACGTACGCCATCGCCAGGCGCAGCGCGTAGGACGGGTAGTAGGCGCCGCCGTAGCTCATCAGCGGGAAGTCGCGGCGGAACACGCCGTCGCTTTCCGGAAACAGGTTGGAGTGCCCCAGCCCTTCGGCCGCGGCGGCGAACGCGGGCAGAGGCCAGACCATCTTCTCCATGACGAGGCCCGGGTCGGGGACGCCCTTGGCGTGGACCGCCGCGCTCGACACCGCGGGCGGAGGCGCGGCGAGATCGCCGTGCGCCTCGTTCGGCGCGAAAAACACCGGCAGCACGACGTCGCCGGCCGCCGCGATCGAAGCGAGCAGGCGCGTGTCGGAGTCGAGCGCGACCGTCGACGAGGAGAACTCCGCGTCGAAATCGGCGCCGCGCTGAACGATCTTGCGTCCGGCCAGCAGCTCCTTGTAGCGGGCCTCGAGGCGGCGGACCTCCTCCAGGCCCATGCTCTGCTCGGGCTCCGAGAGCAGGATGTTCAGGCCGATCGCCTTCGGGTGCGCCGCGGCGATCCGGTCGACGGCGGCCGCCAGTCGGGTTCGGGGCCAGGGCCAGCGCCCGAGCTGGGAGATCGATTCCTCGTCGATCGCGACGAGCACGATCTCGTCGGGCGATTTCAGGGTTTGGCGAAGCTTCGCGCGGAGATCGTAGGCCCGGAACTCGACGCTGGCCATGAGCGGCCATTGCCGCAGATAGCTCGCCGTGAGCAGGAGCGTGAGAACGAGCCCGACGCCCGCGTCGATGAGCAGGCCTTTCTTATTCTTCATTAATAATAGCGCGCGGTCTCGTCAAACCGCTAATTCGGGCTCAGTGTAGCGGACCGCTCCCGGTCTGTCAACCCCGTGGAAGCCGCGCCGCCGCGGCGGCGTTTTCAGCGCGACGCGCGGCGTCCGACCAGTTTCCAGCCCAAGGGGAGCAGGCCTGCCGACAGCGCGGCCTTGACCAAGTCCCCCGGGATGAAGGGCCAGAGGCCCGCGGTCAGAAGCGCCCCGCCCGAGACGAAGCGCGACAGGCCGAGCAGGCCCAACGCCAGGATCGGAAGGCCTCCCAGCAGCATGGTCGCGAACGCTCGCGCCGGAGTGCGGTCCCAGCCGCGCTCGGCCAGCAGGCCGACCGCGAACGCGCCGACCGGGAAGCCCGCGAGATAGCCGCCCGTCGGGCCGAGGAGATGGAGGATGCCCGCGGCGCGGCCGGAAAAGACCGGAATACCGGCGGCGCCTTCTAGCAGGTACAGGCCGACGGCCGCGGCGCCGCGGCGCGAACCGAGGAGCGCCCCCGCGTACAGAACGCCGAGCGTGCCGCCCGAGATCGGGACGGGCGTGAACGGGAGGCGGATCTCGAGCTGCGCGCAGACGGCGACGAGCAGGCTGGCGACGACGACGGCGAGAGCGTCGGCCAGCGCGCCGGACGGCAGCAGGGCGTCGGCCAGCACCGGCGAGGAAAGGGCGGCGGCGGATTTCATTTTAAACGGCCTCCTTGGGGCGCTGCGTGAGGGGCAGGCGCGCGACGAATCGGGAGCCTTGGGTCCGGCCGGGCTCGACCCAGATGACTCCCCGGTGAAGCTTGACGATCTTGGCGCAAATCGAGAGGCCGAGTCCGAAGCCGGACTTCGGCCCGGAAGACTCCAGCTGGCGGAAGCGCTCGAAGACCGCGGCGCGCTGGCTCTCCGGAATGCCGGGCCCGTCGTCTTCGACGGCGAACTCCAGCTGATCGCCGCGCGAAGCGACCGAGACGGACACGCGGCCGCCGCGAGGCGTAAACTTCAGCGCGTTGGCGACGAGATTGTGCAGCAGCCGCTCGATCAGGCGCTCGTCGGCCTCGAACGCCGAGGGCGCGTCGGCCGCGATCGCGGCTTCGAGGGCGATGCCGCGCTCGTCGGCCAGCGGCTTGAACAGGCTCACGGCCCGGCGGGCCAAGGACCGCGCGTCCACCAGCCCGGGCGCGATGCGCAGGTGCCCGTTCTCGATGCGCGCGGAGTCCAGCGCGTCCTTGACGAACAGCGTGAGCTTCTCGCAGGACTGGTCGATCGCCTCGAGCCACGCCGTCTGGCGCTCGTCCGGCGTCATCGACTTGCGCACCAGCCGGAGATAGCCCTGAATGGCGAACAGCGGCGCGCGCAGGTCGTGCGCCGCGGACTGGAAGAACTCCTCCTTGAGCGCGTCGAGGCGGCGCTCGGCGGTCACGTCGCGGAGCATGACCAGCACCCCGAAGTCGCCGGTCGCCGCGTCGTTGAACATGGTGACCATCGTCCGGAAGGTCGACACGTCCTCGCCGCTGCGGACCTCGACCGCCTGGCCCGAGGAGTGCTTCTTCAGGATCGCCTGCACGGGCATGCGCCAGCGGTCCGGCTGGAGCGGCGAGAAGAGCGCGCGGCCGCCCTCGCGCACGTCGGCCATGGCCGCGCCGAGGATCGGCATCGCGGGGAGATTGAAATAGATCACCTCGCCGCGCATGTTGGTCATGATCAGGGCGTCGGGCAGCTTCTCGATCAGGGTCTGCAGGCGCGCTCGCTCGTACGCGAGGTCCGCCTTCGCCTCCTCGAGGCCGCGCTCGAGATCGGCCTGCGCGCGCGCGAACTGCCGCGCCAGACCGAGCCAGCCGGCCATCCGCGTCTCGTCGAGCGGGGTCGAAAGGTCGCCGCGCGTCCACCGCTCCAGGCCGCGCTCAAGCTCCTGCAGGGGAGCGACGAACCAGCGCCAAGCCAGGAACGAGGCGCCGATCGAGAACGCGGCCGAGAAGAACGCGATCAGGCCCAGGACCCAGGGCGAGGAGGCGCCGACGCGGCTGCCGATCCACCAGCCGGCAAGCCCCGTGGGCAGCGCGCCCGCGGCGAACATGAGCCAGGACGCGCGCCCGAAGAGTTCCACGGCCGCCAGCTTATCAAATACTCTGGACGGGCGCTACCGCGCCTGCTATGCTCATTTCCATGAGATCCGCGCTCCTGTCCCTTTTCCTCGTCCTCGCCGGCGCCGCCCGCGCCGAAGGACCGATCACCTACACGGAACTGCCGCCCGGCCGCTACACGGTCGCCGTTCACGGGATGATCTGCACGGTGTGCGCGCGCGCCATCGCCGCCGAATGGGCCAAGTTGCCCGAGGTCGACAAGGCGTCCATGGACTACGAGAAGTCGTCCGGGATCGTATCGATCCGCCTCGACCGGACCCTGCCGGTCGCGGCCCTCCGCCGCGCGCTGCGCCGCGCCGAGCGCACGGCCAATCTCGGCGCGCGCTTCGAGCTGCGGGACATCGCCTACATCCCGTAACGAGGAGGGTCAGGCCTTAACTTAATTAACTTGTTTCCGCATTCACTTTTGAATAAGTTAATTAAGTTAAGGCCTGACCCCGACTTGAACCCCGATTGACGGTCGGCGCCGGATTAGCGACAATGACCGCGTGGAACCCACGGATCCCGTCAAGCTGCACGAGTACCTGTCGCGGCTGGCCGCCGGCCTCGAGCAGACCGCCGAGAATCTGAAGTTCGAGATTCCGTACTACAAGGCCGACGACATCCAGGGCCACTACGCCAAGAAGTATCTCGCCTCCGTCGAGAAGCATCTCGCCGAGACCAAGGTCCGTCTCGCGGAGCTGAGCCAGACCCTCCCTCCCGCCGCCAAGCCCGATGGACACTGACGCGCCGAGAGCGCGCACGCCGGGCCAGGAGAAGGTTATGATCGCAGCGGGATCGAAAGTCAGCATCCATTACACGTTGACCGTGGACGGCGCCGTCGTGGACAGCTCGTCCGGACGGGAGCCGCTCCAGTACGTCCAGGGCGAGGGCATGCTGGTGCCCGGCATCGAGGCCGGCCTGGCCGGCGCCGCGGCGGGCGAGAAGCGCCGCGTCAAGGTCGCGCCCGCCGAAGGCTACGGCGAAATCCAGCCCGAGCTGCTCGTCAGCGCCCCGCGCGAGGCGCTCGCGCACCTGCCCGACCTGAAGGTCGGCGCCGTCGTGAGCGGCGAAGGCCCCGACGGCCATTTCCGCGCGATGGTGCGGGAGATCGGCGAGACCGAGGTGACGCTCGACCTCAACCACCCGCTCGCGGGCAAGACGCTGGAGTTCGACGTCGAGGTGATCTCGGTCGCCGCGCCGCCGTCCAAGATTCTCCGGCCCTGACTCAGCGCAGGTCCTTGATCAGCATCCGGCGCTGGCCGTCCGGCGGGACGATCAACTGCGGGGTCTGGTCGCGGTTGTCGCGGCGCGCGGCGTCCTGCACGTTGGGCGACAGGTCGTCGAACAGCGCCTGGACGGTGACGCCGTCGGCGGTCGCGGCCGCCTCGCCGTTGAGCCCCTTCAGGAAGTAATAGGTAAACAGGCCGTGGCCCTGGGCGGGCAAGGCCCCCGTGATCTCGTCGGGGCCCGACGCCGCGAAGACGACGAGACGCCCGGTCCGATCGCGGCCGGCGTCGACCTTCGTGATCAGCGGCCGGGCGCCGGCGACGAGCACCGACCGCCCGCCCGCGCCGGAGAAGCACGAGTCGAGCACGACGACGATCTCGCGGGCGGGCAGGGCGTTGAGCTTCTCGTAGAGCCGCTTGATCGGATAGCCGGTGTCGCGCAGGTACTCCGCGTCCCCGTCCCACGGCATCAGGTACGCCTCCCCGGTCTTCGGGTCCGGCGCGCCGTGGCCCGAGAAGTACACGAACAGCCGCGAGTCGGCGGTCAGATGCTCCGGGAGCCACGACTCCACGTACTTCACGACGCTGGAGCGCGCGGCCTGGCTGCTGGTCAGCACGACGACGTTGCGGTCGGGATAGCCGAGCGCGGTCAGGTGCGCGCGCACGGCCTCGGCGTCGCGCTCGGCGAACTCCGCCGGGGGCAGCTCGGCGTAGTTCTCGACGCCGATGACGAGCGCGAAGCGGCTCGCGTTCGGCTTGACCTCATAATTCGGCGCGTCGACGTCGGAGCGGTACACGGGCGCGGGCGGCTCGGCCGAGGCGGTGTTGACGACGACGTTCGGATCGGAGCCCGCGGGGGCCGGGGCGTACTGGACATAGGCGTTGTTCTGGTAGACGTACACCGTCTGGGGCTGCGCCGGATTCTGCCACCACCAGGCGCCGTCGTTGTAGTACACGTAGCGCTGGGCCCCGGGATCGTACCACCACCAGCGTCCCTCGTGATAGCGCGACCAGTAGTAGTTCGGCCCGACGTAGAAGCCGTACCAATGCGCGCCGCCGGAATAATAATGCACGTAGTCCCAGCCGCCGTCGCGGTGCCAGTAGTAGCGGTTCGGCTGGATCTCGCTCTGCTGGTTGGACAGGATCGTCGAGACGACGGCCCGATTGCCGAGGACGGCGGCATGGGCCGCGATCGGCGGCCTGGAAACGGGCGCGGCCGTGAGCGCCCCTCCGCGCGGACCCGTCTTCGGGGCGGGCGGCGGCGACCACCGGCGAAGAAAGTGCTTCGGGTCGGCGATCGGATGGGGCTTGGGCAGCGGCCGCGCGTGCGCGGGCCGCGGCGTCTCGACGGGGCGCGCCTCTTCGCGCGGCGGGCTGGCCTTCGGCCGGGCCGGGGCTGACGGCCGCGGTTGGACCGGCGGACGCGGCTGAGGTCTCGGGCGCCAAGGGACATTCGGGCGGCCGGGCGCGGGCCTGGGCTTCGGCCGCGGTTTCGGGCTCGGTTTCGGCCGCGGTCTCGGCTTCGGCTTGGGTTTGGGCTGGAGCTTTTTCGGCGCCTCGCGCCTCTCTTGCTCCTCGCGCTCGGGACGCTGGGCGCGCGCCCGCGGGACCGCCGTCAGCGCCGCGGCCAGGAGGAAGGGCACGATCAGAATGGAGGATTTCATCGCGGGCGTCCTTCAATCCTACGCGGGAAGAACGGATTGGTTCAGATGGTGGGCCGTGCAGGGATCGAACCTGCGACCTTCCCCGTGTAAGGAGGCTGCTCTACCGCTGAGCTAACGGCCCGGCCACGCCGGAGTTTACCGGATAATTCCGCGCTCCGCCAGCCGAAGGGAACGGCCAGGCGCGGGACCCGCGTAGAACTCCGCATGGCGCCGGCGCGCGAGGACTGCCATCATGGCGGTGAGACGGAGACGGCCTCCATGAGATCGACCTACAAATTCGCCGCGCTGACGCTCGCCGTCCTCTTGACGATGGCTTTGGCGTTCGCCCGTTATCGGAACCGAGCGGAGGCGAGGCCGGGCGCGGCCATTCCCGCCATGACCCCGACGACGAACGACGACAAAATCTTGAGGGATATCCTCAGCGCTCACGAGGTCCCGGCGACGGCCAATCAGATCGCGAATCTCAAGAGAGCGCGGCGAGCGCGGCTGCAGGAAAAAGGCGAGGCGCTGTGGGGCGCCAAACCGGACCGGATCGAGACGGCCACGGGAACGGCCAGGGGAACGGCCGCCGCTCCTTAAAAAAGACGCCGAGCTTACTTCAGAACGACGGTCTCGAGAAGGATCAGAACCAGGCCGATGATCGAGCCGCCGGCGATCGCGCCGGCGCAGACGGTCTCCTGGTTGTCCACGAAGGCGCGGAAGCCGAAGCTCTTCTTGTCGGTGAAGTACCTGCCGGCCAGCCAGAACAGCAGCGCGCCCAGGGCCATGGAGAAGGAATCGCTGAACTTCAGCACGAAGGCCAGGCCCAGGCCCACGCCCGAGATCGGGAAGCGGCCCTGCGTGCGCTGGTTGGCGATCTCGATGACGAGGCCGAGGACGGCGCCGACCAGGATCGCGGCCCGCGCGGTCGGATGCAGGAAGCTCAGGCCCTGCGTGAGGATCTTGGCGACCGCCAGCCAGATCTGCGCCGCGGGCATGGGCAGCTTGTCCGACATCAGCAGCGACAGGTCGCCGTGGATCATCAGATAGAACACCGGCACGGAGACCAGCGCCCCGGCGAAGATGCCCAGGACGTGGCCGAGCGCCTGGTGGCGCGGCTTGCCGCCGAGCATGTAGCCGGGCTTGATGTCCATCAGCAGGTTGGCGGCGCTGGAGGCGACCTCGCCGGTGATGCCGGCGGTCATGATGTTCGTCGTGACGTTGCCGGGCGCCAGCACGCTGAACGACAGCTGGGTCAGCTTGCCCAGCGCGCCGGTCGGCGTGATCGAGGTGAGGCCCGTCGAGTTGACGGCGATGAGCGTGAAGACGAAGACCAGCGGGATGGCGACGATGCCCAGCCACCAGCCGATGTCGAAGAAGACGTGGCCGGCCCAGACCGTCAGCAGGCCGACGACGGGGATGCCGATCACGAACACCCACATCGGCAGCTCGATGTCCTTCAGGACGTCCTCGCCGGCCTTCTTCTTGCCGAACAGCCCGCGGAACGACTGGAGGATGACCTGCGGCTTGGACAGGAACGAGTAGATCGACGAGGTCGTCATCACCGCCACGCCGCCCCACAGCGCCCAGGTCGTGATGTTCTTGAAGCCCGTGCCGTGGATCACGCCCTGCTGGATCATGTAGGGAGCCAGGATCATGTAGTTGACCACCGCGCCGATCATCAGGGAGACGGCCGTCTTCATGCCCATCAGGCCGCCGGCCGCGACCATGACGATCGAGGTGTCGAACGAGATGGTCAGATCCCGCAGAGGCGTGCCCAGCAGCGACGGCGTGAACCACTTGTAGACGAAGTCGTCCCAGTGCTCGGGCAGGCTCAGCCAGCCCAGGCGCATGGCGCCCATGACCTTCTCGTTGCCCATGGTCTCGATGGCCGCGGAGACGGCCGCGCCGCCGCCCAGGAGCTTGGCCTTGAACATCCCCTCCTCGCCCTCGCCGGTGTGGAGGTTGTCCATCACGATGCCGGCCGCGTAGCCCTCGGGAAAGGGAAGCTGCTCGTCGTTGATGAAGCGCTTCTTGAGCGGGAACGCGAACAGCACGCCCAGCACGCCCAGAACGATCAGCCAGACCATCATCTGCTGCCACGGGATCATCCTGCCGGTGAAGGCCATGTAGGCGGCCATCGAGGAGACCAGCGGCGCCGTCATGTAGCCGGCGCTGGTCGCGATGGACTGCATCGCGTTGTTCTCAAGCACGGTCATCTCGGCGCCGAGCTTGAGCTTGGACAGGGCCTTGAACATGGCGAAGGACAGGATGACGGAGGTGATGCCGACGCCGAGCGTCCAGCCGGTGCGGATGCCGACGTAGAGGTTGGTCAGGCACAGGACGCCGCCGAGCAGCATGCCGGTCGCGGCCGAGCGCAGGTTGAGCTGGGGCATGTCGCCCTTGTAGACGTTCTTGAGCCACCAGCGGTCCTTCTCCGCCGCCGTCATGGAAAGAACCTGCTCCGGCGTCAGCTCTTGAATGGCCATCGTTTCGCTCCTGCGCGGTGCGCGAAGAAGAGTCTACATCAACGGAAGCGCGCCGGGCGATTTCGCGAGATATCCCCGCCATGAGCGGCGCCCGCCGCCCGTCGAGATATCGTAGAATCTTCGTGTCGGCCAGGAGATTCATGAGCTTCGACTCGTTCCATTTTCATCCCCAAATCGTCGCCGGCCTCAAGTCGCAGGGCTACACGGCGCCCACCCCGATCC
>VFSW01005412.1_pt1 | contig 18872 bp, 18 predicted proteins | sample 5358111 | NCBI WGS metagenome assembly VFSW01 (sample SAMN11554181, study PRJNA540505) | mine drainage metagenome | isolation source: sediment from site ElyBrook_90M | place: USA: Ely Copper Mine, Vershire, VT | collected 2017 | reverse complement strand
GCGGCCAAGGCCAAGGGCGCCAAGCGGGCTATTGCATTGCCCGTGGCAGGCGCGTATCATTCGCGCTTTATGGCGGGCGCAAGCCCGAAAGTGCGGGAATTGCTCGCGGCTACGCCGATGAATCGGCCCGTCGTGGAAGTGATCTCGAACGTAACCGCCCGCCCGCACGAGGGGCCGAAAGAAATTGCGGAGCGGCTGGTCGAACAGGTGACATCGCCGGTTCGTTGGGAAGACTCGATCCGTTATTTGATTGCGCAAGGTTTCACTCGATTTGTCGAACTGGGACCGGGCACAGTGCTGAGCGGTTTTCTCAAGCGCATCAATCCGCAAGCCCAAAGCTTTAACGTGGCCGATGTTCCCAGTTTGGAGGCGACGGTCACGGGACTAAGGAGTCGTCCAGAAATAAGTTGATCCAATATGCTTGTCCTCTGCCCGCCATCCTGCGTTGTTCTTCAGTCACAGATCGCCGCGGATATGCTCTCTCCTAGCGCCTTGGCTGGCGGGCAGATTACGGCGCTCCTTGTATCAACTTATTTCTGGACGGCTCCTAATCAGTCGCCGATGAGACCCTGGAGCCTCACCAGCATGTCCAGGACCCAGGACCATTTATGAACCAACTTGCCGGCCAAATCGCGGTGATCACCGGCGCGGGGCGGGGGATTGGCCGCGCTATTGCGTTGAAATTTGCCGCCGAAGGAGCGGACGTCTCGTGTGTTTCGCGCAGCCTTGAAAACGCGGAAAAAACTGCCGGGGAAGTCCGCGTCCTGGGGCGCCGGGCGTGGGCGCATGCTGTGGATGTGGCCGATTCGCCGGCGGTGGCCGCCGTCGCGGAGAGGATTTTGGCCGAGGCGGGCAAAGTGGACATCCTGGTCAATAACGCCGGCATCACGCGGGATGGTTTGCTGATGCGCATGAGCGATGAAGATTGGGACAGTGTGCTCGACACAAATCTGAAGGGCGCATTTTCCTTTACCAAAGCCTTCAGCCGCAGTTTGCTCAAGCAACGCTCGGGGCGAATCGTGAATATCTCGTCGGTCATCGGGCTGATTGGCAATCCGGGCCAGTGCAATTACGCGGCCAGCAAAGCCGCGCTGATTGGCTTTACAAAGTCGGCGGCGCGCGAATTTGCCTCGCGCGGGATCACGGTCAACGCGGTCGCGCCGGGATTCATTGAAACAGACATGACAGCGGCGCTGACGGCCGAGTTGAAGACCGAGTTGCTAAAACGGATTCCGCTCAACCGCCTGGGCCAGCCGGAAGACGTTGCGGAGGCCGCGCTGTTTCTGGCGGGATCGGGAGCGCGTTATATTACCGGGCAGGTATTGACAATTGACGGCGGAATGGTGATGTAATGCCTACAGCCTACAGTAAGGCGCAAGCGGGGCGGTTGCCCGGCGCGTCCGGAGCCGGCGCATGGCGCGCGGCGCGTGAGGTTCGACGGCGCATTTTGTGGATGGCGGCGGGCGCAAAAACCAAAGTTGCGCCGTCCCGGCGATGAAATTTAAGAGCGACAAAAATAGTTTGAGTCAGTGCTTGACGGCCCCCACGACGTGGGGCATAGACACACACCAAACAGAAACGGAGTTTACAAATGGCTGAGAAATCTATTGAGCAAAGAGTCAAAGAGATCATCGTCGAGCAACTCGGCGTCAACCCGGATCAAGTGACCCCCGATGCCAAGTTCATCGAGGATTTGGGGGCGGACTCGTTGGACACGGTTGAATTGGTCATGGCCCTGGAAGAAGAATTTGGCAATGAAATCCCCGACGAGCAGGCCGAAAAACTGCAAAGCGTCGGTGATGTCATCAAATACATCGAAGACTCGCAAAATAAATAAGCCGCCTGCGCAACCGCCACGGCAGCTGGTTTGATCCAAGCTGCCTTTTTTTATGCCGAGTAATTGGACAGATCGCAGAGTCGTCATCACGGGCCTTGGCGTGGTGTCGTCGCTGGGACGAACACCGCGGGTTTTGTGGGAAAACATTTTGGCCGGCAAATGCGGCGTCCATCCTATCCGTGCATTTGACGTTTCGGCGTTCGACAGCCGGATTGCGGCGGAAGTCACCGATTTTGACCCCGCCGGCTCTTTCCCGTCGCCAAAAGAGATTCGGCGCGCTGATCGTTTCACGCAATTTTCGGTGGTTGCCGCCCACGAGGCGCTGCTCGACTCCGGCTTGAACCTTGAGAAGGCCAATCGCGACCAGATCGGGGTGTTTCTTGGCTCGGGAATTGGGGGTCTGCACACGGTTGAAGAGCAGCACAAGGTTTTGCTGGCCAAAGGGCCGGGCCGCCTTTCGGCCTTCATGATTCCGATGCTCATTCTCAACATGGGTTCCGGGTTGTTTTCCATGTTTTACAAACTGCGGGGGCCTAACCTCGCCACTTGCTCGGCTTGCGCCACTTCCAATCATGCCCTTGGCGAAGCCTGGCGCACCATCAAAATGGGAGATGCCGACGTCATGTTCGCGGGCGGCAGCGAAGCCGCCATCGTCCCCCTGGGCATCGGCGGTTTTTGCGCCATGCGCGCCTTAAGCACGCGCAATGACGACCCCCAGCACGCCTCGCGGCCCTTTGACCGGGACCGCGACGGTTTTGTCATGGGCGAAGGCGCGGGCGTGGTGATGTTGGAAGCATTGGAACACGCCAAGGCGCGCGGCGCCAATATCTACGCCGAGATGGTCGGTTATGGCAATACCGCCGATGCAAACCATGTCACCGCGCCGGCGCCGTGCGGCGAAGGCGCGGCCCGTTGCATGCGCGTCGCCTTGCGTTCCGCGTCCATTAACCCCGCCGATATTTCTTACGTCAACGCGCATGGCACCTCCACGCCGCAGGGGGACATCGCTGAAACTCAGGCCATTAAAACCGTTTTCGGACATCACGCCAAAACACTGGCGATTAGCTCGACCAAGGGCGCCACGGGCCACATGTTGGGCGCCTCGGGGGCCGTCGAGATGGTTATTTGCATTAAAGCGATTGAGTCCAATGTCGTTCCTCCGACGATCAACCTCGAAAATCCCGATCCGGAGTGCGACTTGGACTACGTTCCCGGGACGGCCCGCCAGATGAAGGTCGATGCAGTGGTCAATAATTCGTTCGGTTTTGGCGGCCATAATGCCACGCTTATTGCCCGGAAATTTTTGGGATAGCTTTTGGCCGGAGGGTCGTCGCCAGTCGGCTTGGCGTGATTTTCACGGCAATTCCGGGCGGGCAAGACGGGCACGTTCACCGGTTGCGTCCTCTCATTTGGGGTTTAGTATTATGCCTTGGATGTCTTATCGATTCGCAAACCGATCGCAAGCCGGGCAATTCTTGGCGCGCAAGCTGGAACCTTATGCCGGCCAGTCCGGCATCGTCGTTCTTGCCTTGCCGCGCGGCGGTGTGCCGGTCGCCTTCGAGGTTGCCCAGAGGCTCGGCGCGCCTTTGGATGTTTTTTTAGTCCGCAAACTTGGTGTTCCTTCTCATGAAGAACTGGCGATGGGCGCCATTGCCAGCGGCGGCATTTGCTTCCTGAATCAGGACGTGGTCGAATCCCTGCGCATTTCCTCCGATGTCGTGGAACGCGTGATGAAACAGGAGCGAGAGGAACTGCGGCGGCGCGAACGCGACTATCGCCACGGCGAGGCTCCGGAGCTCCGCGGCCGCACAGTTATTCTCGTTGACGATGGTTTGGCCACCGGCGCCTCGATGCGCGCCGCCATCATGGCTCTGAGACAACAGCGGCTTTTGCGATTGATTGCGGCGGTCCCCGTTGGCGCGCGCGAAACCGTCCAGGAGTTGAAAGCCCATGTCGATGAGATGGTGTGTGTGCATGAACCCGAGAAGTTCTCCTCGGTGGGCGAATGGTACGAGGATTTCGCGCAAATTGAGGACGATGAGGTCCGCGAGTTTCTTCTGCGGCCACGCAACTCCGCCCGCGGCGTTTCCACACGCGCCCTGTCGCCATGAAAAGCATCGAACCGGACGCGACACCCGTCAGTGTTTGCGCGGGCGAAGTTCGATTGGACGGAAACCTCGTGATTCCGCCCGCCGCCCGCGGGTTGGTGCTCTTTGCCCACGGCAGCGGCAGCGGCCGCCGCAGTCCGCGCAATCGATTTGTGGCCGCTGTGTTGCAACACGGAAATCTCGCCACGCTGCTGTTTGATTTGCTTTCGCCAGAGGAGGAACGGCTCGATCTGCAAACGGGCCAGCTTCGTTTCGACATCGAGTTTCTGACGCGACGCCTGGTGTGCGCGGTGGATTGGGCCGCCAAAAATCCTGAGACGAAACATTTGCGCCTTGGCCTTTTTGGTTCGAGCACGGGCGCGGCCGCCGCATTGATGGCGGCGACCCGGCGGTCCACAGGGATTGCCGCCGTCGTTTCGCGCGGGGGCCGGCCCGACCTGGCGGGCCGGGCGCTGCCCAAGGTAAAGGCGCCGACCTTGCTCATCGTTGGCGGCGAGTATGCGCCGGTGATTGACTTGAACCGGCAAGCCCTTGCCGAATTGCGCTGCAAAACGCAATTGCAGATCATACCGGGCGCCACGCATCTCTTCGAGGAACCCGGAACATTGGAACGCGCCGCCCAACTCGCGCGCGACTGGTTCTCCGAGTATCTGTGGTCTCCCGTGTGAAATGGCATGAGTGGTTTTGGAAGGGCTGTAAGCCGAATTTTGTCTTCCCCGAGAAACTCGAGGGAGAGAATCATTTGTCTGAGCGGCCGGTACCCGAAACCCGTCCCGCCGAAGCGGAACACGGAGCGGGCCGCCCCGAGGCTTCCTATTTGGCCTTGCACCCGATGGGGTTTTCCGTGCCTTGCCAGTTGCCTGGCAAGCGGTGAGCTCTTACCTCACCTTTTCACCCTTGCCCGTCCCTTGCGAGCCAGGCGGTCTAATTTTCTGTGGCACTTTCCGTCAAAATGCTTTGAGACATTTTGCCCGCGTGTATCCCTGTCCCGGCCAATGGCCGGGGCGGGGTTACGCGGCATCGCGCCCTCAGGTGTTCGGACTTTCCTCCCCGCTCTTTCTAAATTTTCCTTCGCGAATGGATGCGCGAGTCCGCTGTGGCAGGCGGCGGCATTGAATCCGCAGGTTTCTTGTTCGGAAAATGCAGAAAGAGCGAGGCGATTCTCCGCCCTTCCAAAACCAGGGCAGAGCATGGCCTTTTTTGCGCGGGTTCTCAAACTTAATTTGGTTTTTGAATTTTGGGCGGCCCTTGCGCTATTGTGCAAACTGTGTTAGTCAATCCCATCGGCCTGCGCGCCAATTCAAATTCTTAAAACTCAACACCCATTGCTTATGCCATACCAGTTACCACCGCTCCCGTATCCCAAAGAGGCGCTCGAACCGCATTTCGACGCGGCCACGATGGAAATCCATCACGACAAACATCACGCCGCCTACGTCACCAACCTCAACAAAGCCATTGCCGGCAAGGCCGACTTGGAAAGCAAAACTGTCGAGCAGCTTATCGCCGCAATTGATTCCGTTCCCGCGGACATTCGCGCCGCGGTGCGCAATAATGGCGGCGGCCATGCCAATCATTCCATGTTCTGGAAGCTTCTGGCGCCCAAGGCCGGGGGCGCGCCGACCGGCGCGTTGGCCGAGGAAATCAACAAAACCTTTGGCGGCTTCGAGGCCTTCAAGGAAAAACTGGAAGCCGCCGGCATGGCGCGATTCGGAAGCGGCTGGGCCTGGCTGGTGGCCCACAATGGCAAGCTGGAAATTTGTTCGACGGCCAACCAGGACAATCCGCTCATGGGCAAATCGGTCAGCGGTTGCGAAGGCCATCCGATTCTTGGTGTTGACGTATGGGAACACGCCTATTACCTGAAATACCAGAATCGCCGCGCCGAGTACCTCAAGGCCTTCTGGAACGTCGTAAACTGGCCTGAAGCCGCCAAAAATTACGCCGCCTCAAAATAATCCCAGCTTGGATGATTCAATTGGGCGAGAGCGGCTGGTTGCAACTTTCGGTTTTGGCTGGTGTTTTAGGTTGTGGTCGCTTAAGGTATGATCGTGAATCGCAAATTGGCATTTGTAGGCCCGCTTTTGTGCGCGGTGTTTTTGGGTCAGGCTCCCGCTTTGGTCCAACTTCATGCGGCGCAGGATGAACTGGCGCCGAATAACAAGGGCGCCGCAGCCAGCCATATCACGGCTCCCTCTCGTGCCTTGCCGCTGGCGATTCAATCCGCGCCGCCAAGCCCGGACGCCGACGCGGACCAAACACCGCCGAACCGCGACAATTCCAATCCTTACGCCATTATCGTGGACAGAAATGTGTTTCGGCTCGTTCCGCCCCCGCCTCCGCCCGCGGAGGAGAAAAAGCCGGCGGATGTCCCGACGGTCACTCTGAGTGGACTGCGAAAAATTGGCAGGGACAGATCCGTCTATTTTGCCATCACTCCCAAAGATACGAAGGAGCAGCGTATTCTTCTGAGCCTGCATGAAGGCGAGAAGCAAGGCGTCCTGGAGTTGGTCAGAATTCATCCCAACGAGCAAGAGGTGGATGTTGTCAATTCGGGAATTGCGATGACGCTTTCGTTCAAGAGCAATAGTTTCGCTTCGGCCAGCGCCCCCCCTCCAGGCAAAGGCGCTCCGGGCGCGGCAGCTGGAAGAAACCCCTTTGGCGCTCGAATGCCTGCCGGTACGCCCCCCTCTATGCCCCGAATGAAACCCTTTGCGCCGCGAGCGTCCACAACCCCGATCGACACGGCGCCGACTGGCGGAGGAACCGTTGTCGCCGGTGCTCAGCCTTCGGCCCAAAGCTTTAATCCTGCCGCGCAGCCGCAAGCTTACGGGGCAACGAGCCCGAATTACGCCAACACATACTCGGCAGGCGGCAATACTCTTGTTGCCGGAGCGCCGTCGGTAAATGTCAACGGCGCCAACGGCATGGGGCTTGATTTGAATCCTAGTGTTCCCGCCCGCTCCGCGCAAACCCAGCCTAATTGGCCGCCGGTAATCCCAGGCAGCGAGGCGGTGCAAACCGCCGCGTTGCTGGTCCACGCGGCCGCGGGCGGCCCGCCAGCTCCACCAGTCCTGCAAAACCAGTAAGTTCCGGGCGCCGGGTCGCCGGGAATTTCTGGCGTTCCTCCTCCGCCCTTTCGACAATCAAACGCCGTCAGCTCCTCAAGAATTCCGCCGCCGCCCAATCCGCGTGGCGCAATCCTCGCGCCGTCAATTGAAACCGCGTGCCGTCCAATCGTCCGTATCCTAGCTCGATCATTCGCCCAACCTCCGCGCTCCATTCTTGCGTCAAGTCGAAACCCGTGCGGCTGCGGAATTGAGCCAGGGGCCATCCGGCGGTCATCCGCAATCCAAAGGCCGCTATTTCCCCCGCGCGCGCCAGGGGCGTCAATTCTTCCTTGAAATCGGTGGCCGGCTCGCTGTTTTCCAATCGCTGGCAATAGCGGACGGTATTGGCGCAGTTGGTCTTGCGCGCGCCGCGCAGATAACTGGCGGCGCTCGGCCCCAAGCCGTGGAATGATCCCCCTCGCCAGTAATTGATGTTGTGACGGCAAGCGTAGTCCGGCACTTCTTGGCCCGTGACGCCATTCGTCCTTGCGAAGTTGGCGATTTCATATTGCTGAAACCCACGCGCCGCCGCGCGCGCCAAAAGCTCGTCGTACATGGCGCAAGCCAGGTCTTCGTCCACCGAGATTTTTCCGGCGCGCAATTGCGCGAACAGCGGAGTGTCCTCCTCGTAAATGACTTCGTAACATGAGAGGTGCTCGGTGTTCAATGCCATCGCTTCGTCGAGGGTTTGACGCCACATTTCCATCGACTGGCCGGGAATGGCGAACATCAGATCCAGATTGATATTTGTGAATCCGGTTTCGCGCAAAATGTCAAAAGATTTGAAGACCATTTCGCGGCTGTGGATGCGCCCGAGCCGTTCCAGCAAGGCAGGGTCAAAGGATTGCACCCCCATCGAAATTCTATTGACGCCCCAATCCCGCAGCAGGGCCGCCTTGTCGCGCGATACCGTCGCCGGATTGCATTCCACAGTCCATTCGGAGGCGCCGAGCAAATTGAGGCGCGCGAAGGCTTTGAAAATTTTCTCCCACTGCCGCAAGTTGAGCAAAGACGGCGTGCCGCCGCCAAAGAAAACCGTCGCCGGCGCCAGATCGGCGGACGCAAGCTCCAATTCGCCAATCAACGCCTTGACGTACCGGTTCACCAGTTCTCCATCGCTTGCTTCCGAGTAAAACGCGCAATAGCTGCACTTCTTTGCGCAAAACGGCACATGAACATATAGGCTGGAAACAGGCTCATCGAACATGCCACAACTTAAGCGCGCCAAGGCCTGAGTTCAAAGTTCAAATGATTTTGGCCCCCTCCAAGCCTCGCCTAACATCCACACCGCGCCTGAATGTTTCCATAGCGATCATATATGACTCGAAAGAAGCGGCCGGCGAGGGCGCCGACCGCCACACGCGGGGCGCGTGTGCTCCCCGGGCCGCGAAGTTAGCCGGCTTAGGCGCTGATTTGGGGCGCCGCTCATAGTTTGACGGTTGAAGGTCAAAACTTCAGGCTTCTCCGGGTTTGGATTTTGGATTTTGAAGTTTTCCCCGGCGTTTCCGCGCCCCGCTTTTTCTTTTGGTAAATGTCGGGACGATGGATGGTCATGTGGCTTTCAGGGCGGGACAGCGGCACGAACCCGAACTTTTTATACAACCCGTGGGCATCAAGCGTGGCGAGCATCCAGCGCCTCAAACCTTGCAGTTGCCGATGGCCGAGCATGGCGCGCAGCAGCAACTGGGCGGCGCCCCGGCCGCGGTGCCCGGGCAACACGAAAACATCCGCGACGTGGGCGAACGTGGCGCGATCGGTAATCACTCTGCCAAAACCGATCTGGCGCCCCATATAAAACACGCCAAAACAGATCGAGTTCCGGATGGCTCTGACGACCACGCTGCGTGGAATGTTTTTGGCCCAGTGGGAGCCGCGCAGAAATTCATGAATCAACCCAATATCCAAACGCCGGGCCTGCGCGGAAACTTGATACTCCGGCTTCGCATCCTTGGAATGATCCCGCTTCATTTCGGTTGGCGCGCGATTTTTTTGGCGGCGCGATTTTGGAAAATCTGGTCGGCCAGAACGCCGATGAGCACCACGGCGCCCATGACGGCGAAATTAAGGGAACTCGGAATGCCAAGCAGGTTGACCAGGTTTTGCAACACCAGCAGCAGCGCGGTTCCCACGAGAATGCCAATAATCGAGCCTTCGCCCCCGCGCAAACTGCAACCTCCCAGCACCGCGGCGGCGATGCCGTAAAGTTCGTAAAAATTCCCGTGAGTCGAGGGCGAAACGGAGTTGGTGTAAAACGCGAAGAGGATGCCCGAAATTCCTGTCAATAATCCGGCCAGCACATAGCTGCCGGCAATGACGGCGCGCGTGTTGATGCCCGAAAAGCGCGTCGCCTCCTCGTTGCGTCCGACGGCGAAAAGATACCGGCCATAAATGGAACGGTGCAACACCGTCCACATGACCAGGGCGATCCCGGCCAGAAAAACAAACGGCATCGGAAATCCGAGCCACTTTCCGTTGGCCAGGTTTTGCAGCGTCTTGAAGCCTTCGGCCGCGCCGAATCCTTTTGTGGTGTCGGAGGCGATGAACCGCGCAATGCCCCGATAGAGCAGCAGTCCGCAAAGGGTGACGATGAACGGTTGCATGCGGAATCTCGTGATTAGAAACCCATGCGCGCCGCCCAGGGCCATGGGCAAGGCGATGGCGAGCAATGCCGCCAGCGGCCAGGGCCAGTGCCACTGAGTCAACGCCAGCACCAGCACCATGCCGTTGAGCGCGATCATCGAGCCGACCGACAAATCGATTCCTCCGGTGATAATCACCAGCCCAAGGCCGATGCTAAAAATTCCAAACAGCCCAACCAGGTTGGCCATGTTTACGAGGTTGGCGTGCGAAAAAAAACGCGGGTTCTCAAATCCAGTGACCGCGCAGAGCACGACGAGGAGCGCAAATATCCCGATCTCCTTTTTCATGCCGCAAAGGCCGGTTTGGCGGCGGGAATCTTGTTGCCGACGGCAAGCTGCATCACGTTTTCCTCGTTGCAATCAGCGCGTTCCAGCACGCCTGTAATCTCCCCTTCGTGCATGACGGCCACTCGATCGCTCACGTTGAGGATTTCTTCCATGTCGCTGCTAATCATCAAAATGACCGCGCCACCGTCCGCCAGCGCGCGCATGAGCCTGTAAATTTCCGCCTTGGCGCCAACATCGATGCCGCGGGTTGGCTCATCGAGAATCATCACGCGCGGCCGCCGGGCCAGCCATTTGGCGAGCACGACTTTCTGCTGATTTCCGCCGCTCAAGTTGAGCACGCGCGCCTGCGTCGAAGGCGTTTTGATCTGGAGGGAAACCACTTGTTCCTCCGCAAGTTGCCGCTCGCGTTTGGGTTGAATCAGCCCGAAGTTTGACAGCGCCGGCAACGAAGGAAGGCTGACATTTTCGCAAATCGTCATTTCAACAACCAGGCCTTCGGCGCGCCGGTTCTCGGGCGCCAGATAAATGCCGTGCCGAATCGCGTCCCCAGGGGTCTTGATGGAAATCCGCTCGCCCCCCAGGAAGATCGCTTTTGCGGGCGCCTCGTCGTGACCGGTGATTACCTTGGCAATTTCAGATCGTCCGGCTCCCACCAGACCGCCAAGACCCAGTATCTCCCCGCCGGCGGCGTCGAATGAAACCTGTTTGTCAGGATACAATGGCGAGCTGGCATTGCGGACTTTGAAGAATCCCGGTTTCCTCTGGACCTCCGACCGTGTGTAATGGCTTTTAATTTCCCGGCCCACCATCATGCGGACGAGGCGGTCGTGCGTGGCCTCGCTCCTGGAAAGTTCGCCCGCGTTTCGACCGTCCCGGAGCACCACCACGCGGTCGGCGCACCGGCCAATCTCCGCCAGCCGATGAGAAATATAAATGACGCTCACGCCTTGGGCGCTCAATTCGCGCACCAACTCCAGCAGGCGCCGCGTCTCGGCCAGCGTCAGGCTCGACGTGGGTTCATCCATGATGATCAGGCGCGCATTGAGCGAGAGCGCCTTGGCAATTTCGACCATTTGCTGATGGGCGATGGACAACCGGTCAAGCCGCGCGCGCGTCGAAATTTCCAAACCCAGGCGTTTCAAAATCGGCTCAGTCTCCGCATGAATCCTTTTGCGGTCAATCAACCGCAGGGCGTCGACCGGCTCGCGTCCCAGAAAAACATTGGCCGCGACGTCCAAATTGCCGAGCACATTCAATTCCTGATGGATAAATGCCACGCCCCGGCCGATGGCTTGATGCACATTCTGGATTTGAACGGGATTTCCCTCGATGCGAATTTCCCCCGCGTCGGCCTGGCATACGCCGCCCAGGATTTTCATGAGCGTGGATTTGCCGGCGCCATTTTCGCCGCAGAGCGCCACGACTTCCCCTCGCCCGGCTTGCAGGCTCACGGAATCCAGGGCGACCACGCCGGGAAATCGTTTGGAAATCCCGCGCATTTCGAGGAACGGCGCGGGGTTCATGGGCGCATATTAACCGGCATGCATGTGGAGATCATCTATTGCCCCAGTAACTTTTTCAACTGCGCCTGAAAATCGGCGACGTTGTCCTTTTTGATCGCGCGCGTGGGGATGTACATCCGGCCGCCCGGCAACTGGGAGTGATCGCCGGCCAGATACTTGTCCATTCGCGTGATGGCCTGCTTGCCAAACTCGAACGGCTGCTGGACAATCGTGCCGTAAATGTCCCCCGAGGCGATTCCAGCGAGCGTATCGGCATCCTCATCAAAGCAAACGATTTTTATCTGTCCGGTTTTGCCGGCCCCGCGCACGGCATTGAGAATGGCCGGCCCGTTGTAACTGTAGAGGCCGACCAGGCAGGCCAGCTCGGAATTCTTCACCAGCGCGTCCTCGGCGTTTTTCTGGGCGCGGACGTGGTCGGCGTCATCGGTGCGAGTGTCAACAATTTCGATATTCGAGCCTTGCAGCGCCTTTTTGATTCCGGCGATGCGGTCCTTCGCGTTCTGGGCGTCCAGGAATCCGACGAACAGCATGATCTTCCCGCCGTTGGGCAGCACTTCCTTGAGAAGCTTTCCGGCCTCCTCGCCGGCGGCCTCGTTGTCGGTGCCGACATAACAAACCCGTTTGCTGGCCGCCGCGTCGCTGTCGCAGCAAATCAACAACGCCTGACTGGCGATTTTGTTCAGAAAATCCACCTGGTTTGCCGGGTCTATCGGGCTGACGGCGATTCCGTCCTCGCCTCGCGCCACCAGGTCATTGAGAATCTGTTGCTGTTCGGCTGCGCTGCCCGTGGACGGAATGCGGAAGTCCACTTCCACATTGCCAATCTCCTTTTTTGCCTCTTCGCAACCGGCGCGCGCGATCGTCCAAAAATTGGCGGCATTATTGCTGACAAACGCCAGTTTCACTTTTTTTCCAGCCGAACTTGCCCCTGCCGGCGCGGCGGGGTTCTCGTTCTTGTTGCAGGCTGCCAGCAGGGCGGCCACGCAGAAGGCCAATGCGAGGCGGGGGATGGTTTTGGGGTTCATGGATGTGGTGGAAAGCGTGTTGCGTGGTGCGTCTCAGGGGTGATCATTTTTCGGTTTGTCCATAGTAGGCTTTCGGGCCGTGTTTGCGAAGAAAGTGTTTGTCTCGAAGGACCGGATGCGCCGGCTCGATTTTCGGGTTGACTCGGAGCGTCTCGCTCGCCAGCCGCGCCACGAATTCGACCACCACCGCGTTATGCACGGCCTCGGCCGCGTTCCGGCCCCATGCAAACGGGCCATGACTGGCGACCAGCACGGCCGGATGTTGCGACGGATCAAGTTTTTTAAACGTCTCGATTATGACCTTTCCAGTGTTGACTTCATAGTCGGCCTCAATTTCCTCGCCGGTGAGCAAACGGGTGCATGGAACGGCGCCCTGCCAGTAATCGGCGTGAGTTGTGCCATAACAAGGGATGGCCCGGCAAGCTTGCGCCCAGGCGGTCGCATAAAGACTGTGCGTATGGGCGATGCCGCCGATGTCCTTGAAGGCGCGATAGAGCGCCAGATGCGTCGGCGTGTCAGAACTGGGTTTTAAGCCGCCATGCACGACATTGCCGCTCTCAATCGAAACCACCACCATGTTCGCGGGTTTCATGCCGGCATACGACACGCCGGAGGGCTTGATGACGGCGAGTCCGCGCCCGCGATCAATCCCGCTTGCATTTCCCCACGTATGCACGACCAGGCCTTCCTTGACCAGCGCAAGGTTGGCTTGACAAACATCGCGTTTGAGTTGCTCCAGCATTTTTCAGCCTCACGGCACTTTGGCCCGCAAATTTCACGCCCAAACCGAGGGTGCATCATCCGGGTTGGCGGCTTCTGGCTGCGCCGCGTATTTCAATCAGTTCCTTCATCACCGAGTGCAGATTACCCCGCCAGGTCGCCACTCCGAACGCATCATGAAGCTGTTTATAGAGCGCATAAAGACGCTGGTAAACCTCAAAGGCTTTGACGTCCGGCTGGAACACCGTCGGTTTCAGGGCCGTCATGGCCTGCTGCGCCGCCGCGAAATCCTTGTGCGCTCCCGCCACGACCGCCCCCGCAATGGCCGCGCCCAATGCGCAGGTTTGGGCCGAACGGGACACCTTCATTGGCCGTCCGGTAACGTCGGCATAAATCTGCATGACCAGCGGATTTTTGTCGGCGATGCCGCCGCAATTGACAATTTGAGCGATCTTGACGCCGAATTCCTCGAAGCGATTTATGATTGTCAGCGCACCGTAAGCCGTGGCTTCAATCAGCGCGCGGTAAATCTCGGACGGCGCGGTGTAAAGGGTCTGGCCCGCAAGCAGCCCGGTGAGCCGCTGGTCCACCAGGACGGTGCGGTTGCCGTGGTTCCAGTCCAGCGCCAGCAGGCCGGACTCGCCCGGCCGCAATTTGCCCGCGGCCCGGCTCAGCTCCTCGTGCGTGCCGGCCTTTTTGCCGCCCGGTTTGATATAATTGACAAACCAGTTGAAGATGTCCCCCACCGCCGACTGCCCGGCCTCCAAACCGTAAAAGCCCGGCAGCACACTGCCGTTGACGATGCCGCACAAGCCGGGAATGTCCGGCAATTTGTTGTCCGCCGGCCAGACAGCAATATCGCAGGTGCTGGTGCCGATGATTTTTACGAGCGTTCCCGGACCGATGCCCGCGCCGATGGCGCCCAGATGCGCGTCGAAGGCGCCGGTCGCGATCGGAATTCCGGCGCGCAAACCGGTCTTTTTCGCCCAGGCCGCTGTGAGCGTTCCGACGGGCCGGTCCACGGTTTGTGCGCGCGGGCAAAGGCGATCCCGCAGTTGGCCCATTTTGGGGTCCAATCGCGAAAGGAATTCCTTGTCCGGATAGCCGCCCCATTCGGCATTGTGCATTGCCTTGTGTCCCGCGGCGCACACGCCAACTGAAAGCTTGTCCGGCGCTTCGGCGCCCGTGAGCGCAGCCGGCACGTAATCGGCCAACTCGATCCACGAATGCGCCGCGTCCATCACATCGGGACTGGTTCGCAGGCAGTGAAGAATTTTGCTGAAAAACCATTCGCTGGAGTAAGTCCCTCCGCATTTGGCCAGGTACTGCGGCCGGATGTCGCGGCCCAGCGCGGTGATTTCCTCCGCTTCGCGGATGCTGGTGTGGTCTTTCCACAGCCACGCCATTGCGGCCGGATTCCTGGCGAAACGACGGTCAAAAGCCAGCGGCTGGCCTTTGGCGTCCACGGGCAAGGGCGTGCTGCCGGTTGTATCCACTCCGACGCCGGCCACTTGGTCCGCATTGAATCCACGGACGTTCTTTTTTGCGTTCGCCAGCGCCTTTTGAGTCGCCACTTCCGCGCCGGTGAGATAATCGGACGGATGTTGCCGGGCCAGGTTTGGATCGCGCGATAATATCACGCCCAGGTTCCCATGCTGATACCCCCACACGGCCGTGCCGGCTTCACGGCCGTTGGCGGTGTCAACAATCAGGGCGCGGACTGAATTTGTGCCATAATCCAGGCCCAGCGCGTATTGGCCGCCCATGCCCGCAGGAGGCGGCGATTTTTGGCGATTTCTTCTCATGAATGGTGATAAACCTCCCAGCCAAGATACTTGCTGAACGCTTCCTTGATTCCTGGAGCGATGCGCGCCGGGTTGATGGCCACATGATGCTCGAAGCCGTTTTCGCAGATATAACGCAGCAACTTTTGAAATTCAGCGATCCGGCAAACGCCATAGCCGCCAAACGTTTTCAGAGGATCGTTGGTCAATTCACCCTGGCCGACATACGCGCGAATTTTGCCGGAAAAATCATCGGTGCTCACGCGCAGGTAAGTGAATGCGGCGGACTTGACGCGCCCGACGATGGTCCCGTAAGTGTTTTCCTTCCCGACAGTGCCGGCAATGATTTCCTGATAGTCCATAACCGGTTTGCCTTCGCCTTCCTCGACGAACAGATCCTTGGGCAAATTGCTGCAATGAAAAACGACTCCCTTATCCGGGTCGTCGCCATAGTTATTGTTCCAATACACCAAGGCGCTTGGTTTGCCGCTGGCTTGAGCCATCGCGTACATCGCCACCGTGCCCATGATGTCCACCTCGCAGGCGCTGCTCATGAGCATATTGCTCATCATGCTCATAAGCGTGCAGGGAACCACGCCAAAAAACTCCTCCATAGCCGTCCAGCATTGGATTGCGGTCGCGTTGAGCCGGGCGTCCTTCATCCATTTGTCCACCGCCGCGCCGAACTTTGCCATCTTGAGCAACGCCGATGGCGGAATGGATTTGGCCGCGACGTATTGTTGAATCTCCTGCAACTTTGCCTCCACCGCCGCATCGCCCTCTTTCATCTTGTTGACCCATCCGAACAACTCGAACAGGTCGAGCGTCTCAATGCTGACGCCGGATTGCTCGAGAAGTTTTTCGCTGTAACGGACCGTGTTGAACGCCGAGGGACGCGCGCCCAACGCGCCAATGCGCAGGTTCTTGAGCGCCTTGACGGCGCGGCAAGTGACCGTGAAATCCCTCAAGTCCTCCAGGAACGCTTCGCTGTCCGGGGCGTCGGTGTGGCGCCGCGTGAGCGAGAAAGGGATATTGTATTGACGCAGATTATTGCAGACCGACATTTTGCCGCAAAAACTGTCGCGCCGGTCCTTGATCGTCATGATTTTGGGATCGTCGCTGAAGGCATGGACAAGCACCGGCGCCCGCAGCCCCGACCAGCGGATGGCATTGGCCACCCCGCGCTCGTCGCCGAAATTGGGCAACGTCACCAGCAAGCCGTCAATTTGGTCCGTGTGCGCCTTGAACAATTCGGCGCATTTCTGGGCGTCGCCCATGCTCTCGACGGCGCCGAACTTCGTGGCATCCGTGGGCAGCGCAATGACGTTGAATCCGCTTTTCTCAAGCGTTTTGAGAATTTCCTTTCGTCCCGAATCGCACAAATGGACCGGGAAAAACCCGCGATTGCCGACGATGAGGCCCAGAGTAATCTTTGATGGATTCATTAACTGAATTCCCGTATCACAAATCCTCCATGAGCACAATCAGACAATCGATGTCATTCCCAGTCCCTGCCAGTCCCAAGCGGAGGGAGCCTTCGTCGTCACGAACGAACTTTTCAAGAAGCCGACACTTGGTTCCTGGCGTTGCCATAAGTCCGGAAGCCTGTATCATCGGTGGCAATGAGAGTCAGAATATGAAACCGCGAATAGGAAATTTTTCCGTCGAGCGATTTCGGTCCTTTAGCCGGCTCAAAATTGACGGTTTGGGAATGGTCAATCTAATTACCGGAAGAAATAATACAGGAAAATCCTCGTTGCTTGAGGCCTTGCGGATTTTTGCATCCGATGCCTCGCCGAGGGTAATCTCGGAAATCCTTTGGTATAGGGAGGAAAACTTTGGAGAGCCTGATGAGGACTCTGGCGCAGGAGCGGAGGAACGGCCTTCCCAGATTTCGAGCCTTTTTTCGGGTTTTCCATCGCTGGAAAAAATTCGCGAGCCAATCATAATCGCTTCCAACGGTTTGAAGCCCCCACCGCAACTTTCACTCTCGGTTGGCTGGTTTTCCGTCCAGCGCGAACCCGATGGCAGCCGGCGTCTGGTGGAGGCCCAGTCGCAGATATTCTCAGAGGCGGACCGCATAGCCGCACTCGTAATTGAGACTCCTTCCGGCCGGAGGGTTGTTGCGCTGGATAGTCTCAAAAGACACATGCCAAGACGACCATTCCTGGAGTCATGGATCGAAGAGCCGCGCATTCCATGCGTGTATGTCAGCCCCTACGGCTCGGAGCACACGGCAGCCTTCGGCCCCCTTTGGGACAAGATTGCGCTTTCGGACCGTGAGCATGACATCATCGAAGCCTTGCGAATAATTACTGACGACATCACCGCTGTCTCCATGGTGGGCGGCGAATCTCGCAGCCAATCTCGCATGGCCATCGTCAAACTACGTGGGCAATCCCGGCCTCGGCCGCTCCGTTCGTTCGGCGACGGTCTCAACCGTCTTTTCGGCATCATTTTGTCACTCGTCACCGCCAAGGGCGGCCTGTTGCTTATTGACGAGATCGAAAACGGGATACATCACTCAATCCAGTCGGATGTTTGGCGGACGATTTTCCGGCTCTCAAAACTGCTTCATATTCAGGTTTTCGCAACTTCGCACAGTTGGGATTGCGTTGAGGCGTTTCAAAAGGCAGCCAGCGAGGATCCGGAAGCCGGGGTCTTGATCCGACTTTCGCGCAAGGGCGATGAAGTTATTCCAACGCTTTTTCGTGAGACTGAATTGGCGGTGGCAACCCGCGAGAGGATCGAGGTTCGGTAGTATGGCGGGCAAGAAAGTACTTCTGGTCGAGGGCATCGACGACGAACATGTGCTTAAGCATTTGTGCGGCCAGCGAGGCGTCGGGACGCTTGACGAGATCAGGCCCCAGGGCGGCGTCGAACGTTTGCTGGAGAATTTTCCCGTGCGGCTCAAGGAGAGCGAGATTGAGGTTCTTGGCCTCGTGCTTGACGCGGATACAGATCTGGCCAGCCGTTGGGCGGAGCTGAAACATCGGTTGGACGGAGCAGGGTACGACGGGGTCCTGGAGGAACCCGGCGCCGAGGGAACAATTCTGACGCCTCCCTCCGACACTCTGCTCCCGCGTTTCGGGGTATGGCTGATGCCGGATAACAAGTCCAAGGGAATCTTGGAGGACTTCCTTCGTTTTTTGATTCCCCCGGCCAGCCAATTATTCGAGCATGCGAAATCCAGCGTGGGCAGCATACCGCCGGGGGAACGCCGCTTCGGTCAGACTGCGGAACCAAAGGCCATCATCCACACTTGGCTGGCATGGCAGAGGGAGCCGGGCAAGCCGCTTGGAACTGCCATCACCGCCCGATTTCTCGATCCGAACGTGCCACAGGTGGATTCCCTCGTCGGTTGGCTGAAGCGATTGTTCTTCCCTTGAGTCATGGTCTCACCAAGCTCGCTGGCGACCAACATGAGCGGCGAATGGCGCCTCATCAGCAAGCGAGCCATAGAGGACAAGCCATGCATATAGCCCCGGCGAAAAAGGCCCAAAAAACGGCACGGAAACCGCGCTTGACAACCAGAGTCGCCGTGCTAATATACGAAGCGGTTGGCAGTAACTATCATCCGCTTCCGGCGTCCATCGCCGAGAGCAAGAGAGGAAGGGCGGCCACGCCCATCCGCGCTCTTTGAAAGCCGAAGGGAGAGCCGGCGGTGGTGGCCGACCGGGAAAGAGGGAGATCGCCGGTGCGTGACAGGCATGCGGAACTCGGAAAAACGCAAGCAAAGCACGAGCAACAGGCAGTAACAAGGAGAAGAAAACGCCGCCAAATCCGTAAGCCAACCGAAGCATCTCCGAAATCCGTTTTAATCGCACCCAACCTCACC
>VFSW01005411.1_pt1 | contig 18872 bp, 15 predicted proteins | sample 5358111 | NCBI WGS metagenome assembly VFSW01 (sample SAMN11554181, study PRJNA540505) | mine drainage metagenome | isolation source: sediment from site ElyBrook_90M | place: USA: Ely Copper Mine, Vershire, VT | collected 2017 | reverse complement strand
TCTCGAGCGAGCGCCGGAAGCAAGCTTGCTTATGGCAGTTATTAAACATCCAGCTCAGCGTGTGGGCGTATTCATTGACACGCAAAATCTGTATCACAGCGCGAAACATCTCTATAAAGCCCGCGTGAACTTCGCAAAAGTCCTCGAAGAGGCCGTCGGAGGCCGCGTACTTGTCCGTGCGATCGCCTATGTCATTTCAACTGAGAGCGGCGAAGAGACGAACTTCTTCGAAGCGCTTACCAAGATAGGCATCGAGACGAAAGTGAAGTACCTTCAGATCTTCGCCGACGGTGCGAAGAAAGCCGACTGGGACGTAGGGCTCGCAATCGATGCGGTCAAGCTCGCGCCTAAGCTCGATACGGTCATCCTCGCGACCGGCGACGGCGACTTCATCCCGCTCATTCAGTATCTCGATATGAACGAGGGTTGTCAGGTGGAGGTCATCTCCTTCGGCAAATCCTCATCGGCGAAACTGAAAGAAGCGGCGCATGCGTTCACCGATATGTGCGACGATCCTCGCAAATTTACTATCACTTCCCGTTCGTAACTCGCACTCTTATCCGGCAAACAACCCCGCAGATTACTGCGGGGTTGTTTGCTGTCATTTCGCGCGGATAACTCTCGGCACATCGTTTCAGATACGATACTATAGGTAGTGAATGGATACATTATCGACAACACCAAGCTCGCCACCTGATGCGGATAAGCCGAAGCAATATATCCGCACATTTCATGGTGACATCGAAACCGTAAAGAGGGGCGGTACTCCTGACCTCGCACCACTTGGCGCACCAACTCCTTCCGGACGACTCATTACGCCGGAGACGGTACATCCGGCTCCCGCCGTCATTCAGCCTGCACCGGCTCCCGCACCTACACCACCTACGCCGCCCGCACCACTTGTGCCGCCAGCTGTGGAGCCGGTTCCTGTTGTTGCGCCGGAGGAACCGAGGTCGTCTCCGCTCGAAACCTATGCCGGGGATTTCTCCGAACAGGTGAAGAAGATGAAAGCGTCTACGCTCTCGGTTCTTGCGGCGGAGCAAGACTCGGGAACGCGCCACGCGGAAGTACATCCGCAGAAATTTTCGCGCAACAGCATTTTCTACAGCATCGCGGGAGGCGTGCTTATCATCGCGGGAGGCGTTGGCGCATACCTGGCATATACGCAGTATCTCGCCACCTCCACATTGGTCCTGCTTCCTGCGGCTGCCGCGGCGCCGATATTCGTCGACGATCGTCAGCCGGTTTCCGGAACGGGTACGGCCCTATTGCAGGCGGTCGAACAATCAGTGACGCGTCCGCTCCCGTCCGGCTCCGTCCGGCTCCTCTATCTCGATACGGCGACGACGACCAATGTGAGTGTCTTTTCCGCGCTCCAGTTGCCGGCACCGGGCGCACTACTGCGCAATATAAATGCTCCCCAAAGCATGGCCGGAATCGTGAATGTCGACGGCACCCAAAGCCCATTTTTCATACTTTCCGTTACTTCCTATAGCGACACTTTCGCCGCGTTACTTCAGTGGGAACCGCACTTGCTGCGCGACCTCACCAAACTTTTCCCGCCGTACCCCGCTCCAGCGGCGACCGCGCCCATTGCCACTTCGACCGCCACGACCTCGACTCCTCGAATTATGGTTGCGAACACCGTTGCTGTGCCCGTACCAGTCGCCGCATTTTTTGATGCGACTATTGCGAACCATGATGTACGCGTGTATCGCGACCCCTTCGGACGCGATGTGCTCCTCTACGGCTACTGGAATCAGACCACGCTCGTCATCGCGCGCGATGCCGCGGCATTTACCGAAATAATCGGACGGCTTGCGACCTCGCGCGCCCAATGACGGAGCCGAGGGCTATATCTGCTATTATCCCTGCATGAAAACCGAACATTTGAGGAAAAAGCTAGAGGCCGAAAAGATGCGACTGGAGTCGGAGATGGGAACCGTCGGTCGTAAGAACCCCGCAGTCCCCGGCGATTGGGAAGCCATTCCATCGGAGACGGGCACGGAAGCTGATCTCATCGACCAAGCGGATGTCGTCACGAGCCGCGAGACGGATTCCGCCATTCTTGCCGACCTCGAAGCGCGCTATGACACGGTCACTGCCGCACTTTTGCGGATGGAAAGGAAGACTTACGGAAAGTGCGAAGTCTGCGGAGAAATGATAGAGGCCGCGCGACTTGAGGCTGATCCGACCGCGACGACCTGCACCAAGCATTTGTAATATCCCATGCCGGCGGTACGCTCGAAACCTGCATCTCCTCAAAAACGTGCCGCGGCGAAACGCGGATACGCAAAAACATTTGCCGCACAGCCGGTCGGCTCCGGTGCGGAAATGGTCAGCGTCGAAGCCGATCTCACGCGCGGGCTTCACGCGTTCTCAATAGTCGGTCTCGCCGATAAAGCGGTTGAAGAAGCGCGCGACCGCATCTCGGCTGCGATTCGCCATTCGGGCATCAAGCCGCCGAAGCAGCAGAATAAACGCATCGTCCTCTCGCTTTCGCCCGCGGATCTGAAAAAAGAGGGGTCGCATTATGATCTCGCGCTTGCGCTCGCCTACCTCATCGCCGCCGAGGAGCTTGCGGCGCTCTCGGAAGAAATGCTTTTTGCCGGCGAACTCGCGCTCGACGGAACGCTCAGAAGCGTGCGCGGTATTCTCCCGCAAGTGCTTGCCGCCAAGCGCCGCGGCGTCAAGATAATTTTTGTACCGCCGCTTAATTCCCGCGAGGCATTGCTTGCCGACGGCGTCGCCGTATATGCGCCGAAGTCGCTCACGGAACTTTTACAGCATTTGAAAGGGGAGAAGCCGCTTCCGCGGTTGGTGCGCGACCGGCGCACCCCCGTGCCACCCCCGTCGCTTGATCTGCGGGATGTGAAAGGGCAGGAGAGCGCGAAGCGCGCGCTCGAAATAGCCGCCGCCGGCCGTCACAACATCGTTTTCTGCGGTCCGCCGGGCACGGGGAAGACTATGCTCGCTCGTGCACTCGCCGGCATCCTGCCGCCCTTGACCGACGATGACATGCTTGAAGTGACGGCGATACATTCGACCGCCGGACTTCTCTCGGACGGCGAGGCGGTTTATTGGCCGCCGTTCCGTGCGCCGCACCACTCCATATCGCACGTCGCCATCGTGGGCGGTGGCGCGTTCCCGAAGGCGGGCGAAGTAACGCTCGCGCACAAAGGCGTTCTTTTCCTGGATGAATTCCCGGAATTCGACTCAAGGACGCTCGAGGCGCTGCGGCAGCCGCTTGAGGATCGCATCGTCACGGTCTCACGGGCGCGAGCGAGCGTGACTTTCCCGGCTGACTGCATGATAGTCGCGGCGATGAATCCGGCGGATACGCTTTCCGATGATTCGCGCGTTGCAGTGCGCGCTGCGGCAAAGCAGGCACGCCGCATCAGCCGGCCCATCGTGGATCGGCTCGATCTCTGGATAGAAGTGCCGCTCGTTCCGCACGCGACGCTCGCAAAGTTGAGTTCCGGCGAACCGTCGGAGCGCGTGCGCGAGCGTGTTGTCAGAGCGCGTACTCGTGCGGAGAAACGCACTGGGAAGCCGAATGCCACGAATGCGGTGCTCACCGGCCGCGAGCTCGATGAAAAAAGCGGGTTTACTCCCGAAGCGAAGGAGACACTCACGCAATCCGCCGCGCGCCTGCATCTCTCGCCGCGCAGTTATCACCGCACGATGCGCGTCGCGCGCACTATCGCCGACCTTGCGGGCTCCGACATTGTTACCCCCGCTTTCGTTCACGAGGCTCTCCAATACCGCCCCCGCGGCCTCCTCGGATTTGAGTAAAAAGAAAAACTCGCCTGTGGGCGAGCTAATATGTTGAGCGCTACGATTTTATTATGCGACTTTGAACAAGAACAAATGCCAGTATAGGAGTTCAGCCAGATACCGCGGTACCGAGTCAGCGGAGAGTCCGATCAGCCATCCGACGCAGATTATTTCCCCGAGGATTTTGTGCGCTCCACAAATCCTGCGCCGCAATTACATAGTGCACTACTTGATTTGGATTGTCAATAAATCATTGAGGCGAACAGACGGAACCGACGGGGCAATTACGGAAAGGATTTGCGGCACCGCGCACTTCGAAGTGGAGATGCGGGCCGGTCGTGAGCCCCGTCATACCGACATAGCCGATAACTTGTCCCGCCGAGACCGATTGCCCGGGCGAGACGATGGAGCGGATCATATGTGCGTAGAGCGTCTGCGTGCCGTTGTCGTGCGTGATGACGACATAGTTGCCGTACCCGCCGTTCCAGCCGCCGTTATTGCGGGCGATGATGACGGTGCCGTCCGCGGCGGCGTGGATCGGCGTGCCGCGTGCCGCGCCGATGTCCACTGCATTCCATCCGTGCAAGCCCTGTGTGACGGGCGCCCCGGGAAGGGGGTTGCTGAAATAGCCGTTCAAGACAACGCCGCTTGCGTCATGCAAGGGTTCTCGGATAACCCGCCTTGGGCCGCTTGCCGGGGAGGATTGGACCGAGAGTTCGCCGCCGGGGATGATGAGGGTCGAGCCGGCCTCAAGCGGTACCGACGAATCGAGACCGTTGAAAGTCGCGATTTCATCGGCGTTCGCCCCGTATTTCTTCGCGAGCGATTTCAGCGTATCGCCCTTGACTACGGTCCGTTCAACGCCCGAGACCGGCAGAATGATAAGCATATCGCCCGGATGCACATCGCGCGCGCTCTTAAGATTGTTCGACCAGAGAACGGTATTCGTTGAAACGCCGAACATGGCGGCGATTTCGGAAAGAGTATCGCCGCTGCGTACGACATAGACCGAGATACGGTCGGATTGCGTCGTGCCGGCGACATCCGCGGTAGTGCCGTCGGGGCCGTTTTGAGAGATGAGTGCAGAGTTGTCCGAGGTCGCGAGCGCGATAGGAGCACTGGTATTCGGGTTGCTGTTCGTGGACGCCGCCAGCACCGGTGTCGAGGAGCTCGGGATAACTGCGCTGGTCGCCGCATCGGCATTTGTAGAAAAAGGCCAGAACGCGCTCGCGCGATTCGGTAAAAAAGTCACTGAAAGGGCGATGAGTCCAAAACCCGCCACAAGCAGCGCGACCTGTTCAAGCGCCCGGTATATATCCAGTCTCGTGCCTTTCGGCATCGGGTCGGGAAGTTTTGGGTTTAATTCAATAGGTAAACGGGGCGGTTCAGCGAGGCGGTTTTAATACAAGAATGGCTTACATACGCCGTATATAAGCCATTCCTTGAGTGCTTTCGTATCAGTCGATAAGGAGAGTATAGCTCCATAAGTCGGGTAGTCAATCGTCCTCAAAAGAGCCTGTGGAGAGCGGTTTTAGGGTATAGTCGACAAGTGAAATATCTCGACGGATTGAACGATGCTCAGAAGCGGGCGGTACTCGCCACCGACGGTCCCATCTCGGTCCTCGCCGGCGCGGGGAGTGGAAAAACGCGCGTGCTCACCACGCGCATCTATCACCTCATCCGCACAGGCGTACCCGCCGGAGAAATACTTGCCGTCACCTTTACCAACAAGGCGGCTCGCGAGATGCGTGAGCGGGTGCGGAAGCAGTTGGGGGAGGACGGACCACTCCCGTTCATCGCCACATTCCACGGGCTTGGCCGGGAACTTCTGGAAAGCTACGGGAAGGTGATGGGCATCCCGCGTTTTTTCAGTGTGTATGACCGTGACGACTCCGAGAAAGCCATTGGTGCGGCGCTTAAAGCGCTCGACATCGAGGCGAAGGAACTCTCTCCGCGCTCGGTCTTGAATCGTATTTCGCGCGCGAAAGGGGAAGGGATGCGCGCGAGCGAGTTCTACGAGAAACAGGCGCGTTCAAGTTTCGGCGGGCGCATCGCGGCGGAAGCATGGCTTCGCTACGAGAAGACGCTCGCCGCAGAAAAAGCACTCGACTTCGATGACCTCATTGCGCTCCCCGTGCGGCTTCTCGAAGAGCACGACGACATCCGCAAGAGAGCGCAGGATCGATGGCGATACATCCATATCGATGAATACCAGGACACCAATGCGCTTCAAGGACGGCTCGCGAACATGCTCGCGGCAAAACATCGGAATCTGTTCGTCGTGGGGGATATCGATCAGACTATTTATACATGGCGCGGGGCGACTATCGAGAACCTGCTTGAATTTGATACAAAGTACCCGGAAGCGCAGACCATCATCCTCGCCCGGAATTACCGTTCGACGAAGAACCTGGTCGATGCGGCAAATACCGTTATCGAGAAGAATAAGAATCGCAAGGAAAAATTTTCGACGAGTGAGAAGGCCGTCGGCGAACTCATACTAGTGCATGGTGCGATGAGTGCGGAAGACGAGGCGCGTTGGATAGCGATGCGCATACAAAAACTGATGCGGGAAGGAGAGAAGCCGGAGGATATCGCGATACTTTTCCGCACCAATTTCCAATCTCGCGCGCTCGAAGAAGGATTGCTGCGCGCCAATGTGCCGTACAAGCTCTTGGGCACACATTTCTTCGCGCGCAAAGAAGTGAAGGACGCGCTCGCTTGGATGCGTCTTGCGATGGACCCGTCGCGCGAGGCGGATAAACTCCGCGCCGCGGCGAGTCCGTCGCGCGGTATCGGCAAAGTGACGCTCGGCAAGCTCGCGGCGGGGCAGCGCACACAGCTTCGCGCCGGCGAGCTCGCAAAAGTCGAGCAATTCGAACGCGTCATAGAGGAACTCTCGAATGCCGCAGAAACGCTTCGGCCATCCGAATTCGTGAAGCTCATCGTCGAGAAAAGCGGTATGCGCCGCGTGCTTTTCGACGAGGGAAGTGCGGAAGACCGCGAGCGATTCGAGAATGTCGAAGAACTCGCATCGGTCGCCGCGCGGCATGATGACGTACCCGGCAAAGAAGGCATCGCCTTGTTCATTACGGAAGCGGCTCTCGCAAGCGACCAGGACGAGATGGACCAAGGGGAGAAAAAAGGAGTGACCTTGATGACCGTCCATGCCGCAAAAGGGCTTGAATTCGGCACAGTTTTCGTAAGCGGTATGGAGGAAGGACTCTTCCCGCATCAGGCTATGGGCGGCGACACCCATCGCGATGAAGAAGAGGAGCGGCGGCTCTTCTATGTGGCGATGACCCGCGCGAAAGAACGGCTCATACTCACGCTCGCGCGCGTGCGGAAAATCTACGGGAGCGATATGTATGCGGAACCGTCGTCATTTCTTTCCGACATAGACAGCGCGCTCATTCTTTATGATGAAACCGAAAATATCCCAAGGCCTCCCGAAAGGAAACGGCATTCTTTTTTCGATGACGATGATGATATCTTTTAACTCATGACGTTCGCAAAAAAATCACTCGGGCAGAATTTCCTGATGCATGCGCGCATCGCGGAACGCATCGCGCTCGTCGCGAAGCTCGCGCCGGATGCGGTCGTATTCGAGATAGGGCCGGGGACCGGCATGCTTACGCGCGAACTTCTCAAACTCGCGAAGAAAGTCATCGCGCTTGAAGCGGATGATGCACTGTTCGAAAAACTCAAAAATGATTTTGCACCTGCTGTTGCCGCAAATCGACTCCAACTCATTCACGGCGACATACGCGCATTCGATATTGCCTCGCTTCCAAAAGGATATGCGCTTGTCGCGAACATCCCGTACTACCTGACCGGCGAAATTTTCCGTATGTTCCTCTCGTCGCCTCATCAACCGAGCATGATGACGCTCCTCGTGCAGAAAGAGGTCGCCGACCGCATTGCGCGCTCGAAGAAAGAAAGTATTTTGTCACTTTCGGTAAAGGCGTACGGCACGCCGAAACGAGAATTCATCGTGCCGCGCGGAGCGTTTAAGCCTGCACCGAAGGTAGATTCAGCCGTGCTCACCGTCCGCGATATTTCACGAGAAAACTTTTCCGCAAAAGCCGAAGAAGAACTGTTTTTCACCCTGCTGCATGCCGGATTCGCGCACAAACGAAAATTCGTACGAAAGAACCTGACGGAACTCGGACTTCCCGCGGGAGATATTCCGGAAAAGGCCCGGGCTGAAGACCTCTCGCTCTCGGCGTGGCTCGCGATTAAAGCGGAGAAGAGCCGGTCTGCGGCGTAATCATTCCTTCTGAAGGATAGGGGATATCTCCGATCCAGCACGACCCGCTTGCACCGGGGTCATATGCGCCGAGAAGCCAGCTGGTGGCCGGAATATTGTATGAAAGAAACGCTTGTGAACCGGAAGCGTAAGAGAGAAGGCCGACAAAAGAAGGCGGGAGAGGGGTCAGCGTAATGTTCCAGATACCGCCGTCGCAAGGTACAGAACCCAAGAGTGCTCCGCCGAAAGGAGCGCCGGTTGCGGCATATGCATGTTCCGGCATAAAGACCGCATCGAATGCGTATGCTATCTTCGCCAATGCTTGGTCGATGAGAGAGGTGTTCTGCGCCGTGTTATTGGATGTGCCCTGCACTTTTTTAAGAAATGCCGCCTGCAGGTCAGTCGTCGTCGCAAGGCGCGCAATGACGCGCTCTTTAAGCGTCGCGATAGTCGCGGCGGAGAGTCCCTGTTTTCTTGCGACATTATCGAGGGTAGCGAGGAGTTCATTCAGATTTTTCAGATTCGGGTTTTGCGGGGTGGTGGTCGAAGTGAAGGATGGAGATGGAGAAGGCGAAGGGGACGGAGAAGGCATAACAGCGGAGGCCGTATTCCCCGTGTTTGTCGGTTGGGCGGAAAGCGCATTGAGCTTTATCCTCGTATAAAATCCTACGAATCCGCTGCCGCGCGTAAGTCCGGCGGGCGCCAACAGCTCGTTCGCATACTTTTCCTGGAACCGTACGACCGCCATTCGTGTAAGCGACCCGAAATAGCTCGTTTCATACCCCGGAGATCCCGGACCCGTGTCCGCAATGCGCGTATCTGGGTCCTGGTTCAGGATCTTCTGGAGTGCGACGACCTCTGCACCCCCCGAGCCGAGCCGGAGGTCTGCCGAGAACGTGTTTGGGGCGCCCGACTCCGCACTCGCATAGGTTCCGCACGAGAGTACGAGGAGAGCCGCTATGGACGAAACATACGAAGCGCGCATAGCTATAGGGTAGCACGCACGCATCCGCCCTTAATGCACTTTTATACCTATGCGGGTACTCCTCTTTCCACGCGCTACTGTTATACTTTATCTCGATACTGTGGAGGGAAGATTTATTGTAAATTGGCGAGTGATAACCGCGACTCTTTTTTCGGCAGTACTGATCGTTGGTGCGTATGCGCTTGCGCACAATGTCGAGTCGCCCCCTCTCGCGCAAGCATCGGAGGAGACGGCACTTTTACAGGCTATCGCAACGAAAGATTCAAACGGAGACGGTCTTCCCGATTGGGAGAAAGTGCTCTACGGCATTCCGGTAACCAGCACGACAACGGACTACTTTCATCTCGGCATGACCGACGGTGAGGCGGTGGCGAAGGGTCTCATCGTGCCCAAGGCTATTGCCGATATTACGGTTGCAACTTCGTCTCCCGTTGGAGCCGCCGTCGACCATTCCCTCCCGCCCGCGCCGGCAGACGGGACTTTAACCGCCGCATTCGCAAAAAATTTCTTCACGCTCTATCTTGCCGCGAGACAGAACAACGGCGGTGCGGACCTTTCCGAAGCCGACATGCAGAATATCGCGAACGAAACGCTGAATTCGCTCTCTTCGGCCATCACCCCTACTCCCGATTTCAAATCAGTACGCGACCTTACCGTTTCCGGCTCGGGATCGGACGCGCTTAAGGCGTTTGCTGTAAGCGCCTAAGCGGTGCTCCATAAGAATACGGCGAACGCAACGACCAGCGAGCTCAGTTATCTGAAGAGCGCTCTTTTGAACAACGATAGTACGGCCCTCTCGCACATCTTCTCCATAGCAAAGGGCTATCGAGATTCTGCAGTCGGGCTCTCGGTGCTTCCCGTGCCGAAAGAGCTTGCCGCCGACGATCTCGTCCTCATCAATTCGATGATGCGCGTGAGCCAGATAACGACCGATTTCACCAAGGTGGAGACCGATACGTTAACGACGATGCTTGCGCTCCAGCAATATCCTCAAGTGGTCGTTACTCTCGGGAACGCGTTCATAGACATCGGCAAGGTGTACGCGGCGGCGGGCATTTCTCTTCCTGCAGGCGCGCCGGGCGCCTCATTCGTGAATCTCGTATCAGATCTTGCGAATGCGCAGGCCGCCGCCAAAAAACCATGAAATTCCGCCCACTCGCTTCCACGCTCGCAGCCCCCCTCGCTTTCGTAGTTCTTGCACCTTCAGCATTTCTTTTCGCTCCGCCGACGGTCTATGCGGCGGGCGGGGTTCCGGTGGATGACTTCATAACTCAAATAAAAGAAACTCTCAATCTCGTATCGACTTACACGAACACCGCGGCGAATGTCGCGACGGAGGTGAATGCATATGTGCTCCAGCCGCTCGCTTTCGTTCTCTCGGGAAATTTGATGAAGCTCTTGACTTCAAGCGTCCTGAATTTCGTCATCGGCAAGGCGAATGGTACCGGCATCCCGCAGTTCGTGACGGATGTACAAAAATCCCTGCAGACGGTGGGGGATGCAAAAGCACTCGCCTTCTTTGACCAGTTCGGCCGGAACTCAAATTCGCCGTTCGCATCGTCGATAACCTCGTCCTTGCGCAATGACTATCTCTCTAAGACGAGCCTCGCCGGATTTTGGGCCGCCAATATGAATACGCTTGCGCAATCGACGCCCTCGTACCAGCCGGGCTTCCTCACCGGCAACTGGCAGCAAGGCGGTGTGCAGGCATGGTTCGCGCTCACGACACAGACGCAGAACAATCCCTACACGTTGTATCAAAATTCACAATCCCAAATGGGCACGCTCATAGGCCCGGGCGTCGGGGGAGCTACCGGCGCGCGCTTGGCGCAGCTTAACTGGGGGCAGGGTTTCGCCTCGTGGTGCGGAGCGAGCGATTCTACTCTCGGTGCACTCACGACGACTAATACAGCTTCGCCAACCTCGTGTCCTGCGGGCTCAAATTATATTACCTCGAGCGGACAATGCGAATATGGCGACGGGTCAAAAGCAACACCGATTAGCAGCAGTACGGGGACTAATCCCGGGGACCCTTGTACCAACAAGGACGGCACCTCCGGTACCATTAAAACTCCCGGTTCGGTCATCGCCGCGACTCTCAATAAGGTGCTCGGCGGCCAACAGGACATCATAACTCGGATGGGCAATGTCGGTCCGCAGATCAATCAAATCTTAGGCAACATCGCAACGGTTATGCAGACGGCGCAATTTGCATCGCAACTTCTCGGCGGTTCCGGTTCCGGCGGCCTCTTCGGCGTCGACCAGACTTCCGCATCGAATCCAACTTCCCGGCTCGTGCAGTATCAAACTTCGACAAGCACCCTGGGCGTTACGAATTCCTCCGTATACCAAGGCGCCACCTCTCTCTCCGTGTCCGGCGCCGATATGACGAATCAGATTACGCAATACCAGTCGGCATGGAACACTATCACCGCAACGGCGAATGCGGCCTCAACGAGCGTTACCTCTCTCGCAACCTTCTGCACCGCCGCCGCCGATACCGCCGCGCAGGCCATAGTGAATGCTCCGGTTGACAGCGGTGACGGATACCTCGCCCCGCCGTCACCGTCCCAGACGAATCTCAGCAGGGTCACTTCTCCCTTCATAAGCGCCGCGCGCGCGCAGGCCACTGCGGCGCAAAATGCGCTTACGACTGAGATAGTGCCGGTATTTGTACAGGCAAATACCGCCTCCTCGATCATTGCCACCGCTCAGGCGGCCGTGCAGAAAATACAAAATGAATTGAATTCGGGTATCGATACGACCGGAAGCGCCTATTCCGCCGACATAGCGGCACTCCAAACGATGCGACCGACTGCGCAGGATGTGGGAACGGCACTGCAGAACGCACAAGTTATGAGTTCGGCAGCGGCGAGTCCCGCCGGTTCGCTTACGGTCACGGCAGGTTCTCTCGTCGACCAAATGAGTCTCATCAGTACGAACGCGGCGACGCTCAAGACGACGGTTTGCAATCCGAACTCATCCTTGTACGTGACTCCTACCACTTTCGGCAATTTCAGCGGTGGTTGATTATGATCCGCTTCCTCGCTTCCTCATTCATAACTCTCTCGCTCATCGTGAGCGCGGCGGGTGTTGTGCCCGTGGCGCATGCGCAGACGCCGCCCACATATGATTATTCTGCAAGTGAAACTGGCACCCCTGGTCAGATCCCTGGTCAGGGTACTGCCGCCCAACAAGCCGCCGCCGGCCTCACTTCTCAGCAATCGCAAGATCTCGCCGCCCAGAACACACAAGTCGATTTGCAGTCCTCTCCCTCCCTCGACGGGCCCATGGCAAAGATCATGAGTTTTATCATGAGCCTCTTTGCGTGGCTCCTCGGCGTTGCGATGATCACGCTCGACAACGCGGTGTACTACACCGTTGTCACGATGGGAGATTATGTGCACAATCTCAGCGCTATTGGTGTCGCATGGCGCATCCTGCGCGACATCGGCAACATCATGCTCATCTTCGGCTTCCTCGCCGTCGGCATCACTACTATCCTGAATGCGGATTGGTACGGCGGCGGCAAGAAGATGCTCCCGATGATGATCGTCGCCGCGGTGTTCCTCAATTTCTCCCTCTTCATATCCGAAGCGATAATTGATACCGGTAATCTCTTCGCGACCCAATTTTATACGCAGATAAACGGCGGTTCGTTCAATTCCTCTAATGTTCAGGGATTCAATGTCGCCGGTGAAGGCGTTTCCAATAAAATCATGTCTCAATTGAAGCTTGCACAGATTTATGGGAATGCGCTTACGGAAAAGGAGGTGCTCCCGGATGGAACTTCCGTGTTCATAGCATTCATGAGCATCCTACTCTTCCTTATTGCGTCATTTGTGATGTTCTCCCTCGCTTTCATACTCATCGCGCGTTTTATTGCGCTTCTTTTCCTCATCATTCTCGCCCCCGTCGGTTTTGCCGGCCTCGCCGTACCACAGCTCGCGAAAAGGGCGAAGCAGTGGTGGGACAAGCTCTTCGAGCAGACCATCACCGCGCCCATCCTGCTCTTGATGCTCTATATCGCTCTTACGATAATCACGGACGCGAATTTCCTCGGGTTCGGTCCCACCGGAGATTGGACGGGATTCGTTTCTACCAATGGAAGTACGAATTTTGCCGGTTTCGCGGGGATACTGCTTTCGTTCCTCGTCGCGATGGGTCTCCTTCTTGCGGTGGTCATCCAGTCAAAACATCTTTCCGCTTTCGGCGCCGCCGGCGCGACAAATCTTGCCGGGAAGTTGACCGGGGCATTGTCGTTCGGGGCTATCTCACTTGCGGGCCGCAGCACTCTTGGTGCGGGTGGTTATTTGCTCAATAGCCAGCGCATGCAGGCGCGGGCCGCGGAAAAGGGTCTTGCAGGTTTTGGAGCAAAGGCGGCATCATTTGTCGGTCGTAATCTTGAAAATAGGACCTTTGATTTACGGAATGTTTCGGGAACACAGAAACTCGGCGCCGCCTTTAATGCGGCGCCGGGGGTCGGCGGCGCCGGATTCGGGGGAGTGTTTGCGGGCGGAGCGAAGACCACCGCGAAAGGAGCTATCGATACGACGCGCGAAGCGGTCAAGACATACAAACCATTCTCAGGCGATTGGTGGCGTAACCAACAGAAGGAGTATGAAAAAGCTAAGTCTGAACTTGATCGTAAAGCGACTCTCGTCGCCGCGGCGTTACCATCAGTGCCCCCGAATCCCGCATCGGTTGCCGCACAAAAAGAACTCAAGAAGATGTCCGCGGATGAACTCGCGCAACTCAAAGATATTCGCGGCGGCATCAATACGCTCGTACACAATCTGAGTCCGGAGAAATACAACGAGCTCATGAAGAGCGACAAGCTTCTCGCGGGAGAAAAGAAGAAGCTAAAAGATACATGGGATGCCCAATTCAATCCAGCCCTTGGGGCCACCACGGCGAGTGCGGCGGTTTCAGTGGGTCGACTCAACACAGAAGAGGTCGTCGCGCTTGGTGGGGGAACTCTGGCCAATCTTCCTGTTGTCGCTAATCTTGGCGCAAATGAATTCGAAGCAATCCGCCGCAAAGGCAACCTCAGCGTCAGTGATCGGCGTGCAATACGCGCCCAGATGAATGTTGCGGCGGCGGCTGACCCTGCATATGCGGCAGAGATAGTAGATTACTTCGCCGTTGCCCATGATCCCGGAGGCGGGCGCGGTACGTATTGGAACGTATAATTGAAGTATGAAAGACCTTTCTCCGGAAGATGCAGGACGATGGATGGCGGCGGCTCCGCCGGTCGTGCAGGACGCGGTGACGAGTCCTACGACGCAACAGGTCATCGACGAGCTCGGCAAACAATACATACTCCATGTCGATGTCATCGGTCTCCTCGTGAAGCTTACGACATATATGTTGCTCGGATATGTGAGGCCGGAGGAGTCCCTCCAGGAATTACGCGCTGCCGGCATCACCGATCAGCAAGCGCGTCAGATTATTGATGAAATAAACAAGAAGATTTTCATCCCACTTCTAGAAAAAATGCGTACTGAAACAGGTGCACAGCCGGTAGCGCCTAAACCTGTAATGTCGGCACAACAAAAGCCACAACCTATAACACCCACAGCCCCGACGCCGCCTATATCCCCCCCGCCGGGCGCCCCAGTACCTTCGCGGTTTTTCCACTTGGATAACAGACTACCGCCTCGTCCTCTTAATTCTGCCCCGACAGGGTCGAGCGACCGCTCCGTTCCGCAGAACGGTTTAGCCGCGCAAACGTCGGTTGCGGCGGCGGCATTGAGCACGCCTGTTCCGCCACCGACTCAACAGCCTCCCAAACCGATTTCCGCATCGCCGACTCCGTTCCCGCAGCCGCCGCGTCCCTCCGTAGCCTCTGGCGTAGGGGGGCCGAGACCGGTGAGTGTGCAGCCTCCGGCGCAGGCAAAGACCGTGGACATTTTGAACACAGAACCGAAACCTCAACAGCCGTTGCCGATTCGTCCGCCCGTTTCCAACATCGCACCATTGCCGCCGAAAATCGTCCTGCCGCGCCCGGCCGCAACAATCATGCCGCGCCCGGTGCTTCCTGTAAGCGAGAAGCCTGCTGTTCAGCCGGTGAACACGCCTCCTCGCCCCCTTGCTCCTCCGCCGCCGAATCTTCCGGGCGCCATGCCTCCTACAGACATCTTGCCCCCATCCCGACCGGCCCCCATCGCGTCTAAAGTTCCTCAGGCCCCGGTGAAGCCGTACTCCTCCGACCCCTATCGCGAACCTATTGAGTAAGTATCGATATAGGTTGCATTCTCTCGTACACTTATATATAGTGCTCGTATCCCGCAGCTCGCGGGTTTTCTAAATAGATGTCCACCATCAATCAGCTTTCCAAGAAAGGTCGCAAAGACAAGACGCGCAAATCGAGCGTACTCGCTCTCGCGCGCGGTTTTAATGCACTCAAAAATCGTCCGACCTTCTATCCGTCACCTTTCAAGCGCGGCGTCTGCACCAAGGTGACCACCAAGACCCCCCGCAAGCCGAACTCCGCTATCCGTAAGATCGCCCGCGTTCGCCTCACGAACGGCATGGAAGTCACCGCCTACATCCCGGGTGAAGGCCACAACCTGCAGGAACACTCGGTGGTGATGCTTCGCGGTGGCCGCGTGAAGGATATCGGCGTGCAGTACACCATCGTGCGCGGCAAGCTCGACACGAGCGGCATCGAGAAGCGCCGCACGGCCCGTTCTCGTTACGGTGCGAAGCGCCCGAAGTAATATGCGCCGACCCCTGAAAAAGAAGCGCACCTGGCGTCCCGACATCAAATACGGGTCGGAGACCGTTACTCGTTTCATCAACGCCGTCATGTGGAGCGGCAAGAAGGACACGGCCCGCGCCGTCGTCTATGATGCCCTCGCCGAGATAGAAAAGGGCGGCGCGAATCCGCTCGAAACCTTCGAGGCGGCGCTCCGCAATGTCTCTCCTCTTATGGAAGTTCGCTCTCGCCGCGTCGGCGGTGCGAATTATCAGGTCCCGCGCGAAGTGCCGCAGAACCGCCGCCTCGCGCTCTCGTTCCGCTGGCTCATCAACGCCGCGCGCAACAAGAAGGGCAAGCCGATGGCGGAGAAACTCGCCGCCGAACTCCTCCTCGCCTCAAAGAATGAGGGCGACGCTATCAAGAAGAAGGATGAGATGCACCGCATGGCGGATGCGAACAAGGCCTTCGCTCACTTCGCGTGGTAAGTCGTAGGAACGACTTTCTGCCTGCGCTCGCTCGGGAAAATTAGATAAGAATCTCTTTTTATCTTCGCTCGCTTGGCAGTAATCCTCATGATAATATCAATTTGCGCCCAGCGCTTTTTATTTTTGTAACCCATTTATGAACAGAGATTACCCATTGGAGAAAGTTCGCAATTTCGGCATCATCGCGCACATCGACGCGGGCAAAACGACCGCCAGCGAGCGCATCCTTTTCTATACGGGTTCCCAGCACAAGATCGGCGAAGTGCACGAAGGCGAGACGACGACCGACTGGATGGAACAGGAACGCGAACGCGGCATCACCATCACGGCCGCCGCCATCACCTGCTTCTGGACGAAGACCGCCGAGAAGGACAAGAAGGACCTCACGAAAAAGTTCCGTTTCAATATCATCGACACGCCCGGACACATCGACTTCACTGCGGAAGTGAAGCGCTCGATGCGCGTGCTCGACGGCGCCATCGTCGTCTTCGATGGCGTTGCAGGCGTGGAGCCACAATCCGAAACGAACTGGCGCTATGCCGACGAGGCGCAAGTGCCGCGCGTCTGTTTCATCAACAAACTCGACCGCACCGGCGCATCGTTTGAAAGTTCTTATGCGAGCATCCTCGACCGCCTCTCACCGAAGGCTATTCGCATGCAAATCCCTATCGGCGAAGAGGCCGCGCATGAGGGTTCCGTCGACCTGCTCACGATGAAGGCCTACACCTTCTCGGGGAATATGGGCGAGGAAGTAGTCGAAGGAGAAATTCCGGCGAATCTCCTTGAGGACGCGAAGAAATATCGCGCCGAGCTCATCGAGCGCATCGTGGAGCAGGATGACGCCGCTATGGGCGCGTACCTCGAAGGCAAAGAGCCCTCACTCGACGAACTGAAAGCTATTTTGCGCAAGGCCGTTATGGCAAATGAGATTTTTCCGGTCTACACCGGTTCCGCGCTCAAAAACAAGGGTGTCCAGCTCGTGCTCGATGCCGTCGTGTACTACCTCCCATCGCCGCTCGACCTCAAGCCCGTTACCGGCATCAATCCGAAGACCGGTGAACCGGTAGAGCGCCACGCTTCCGACGAGGAGCCGTTCTGCGCGCTCGCCTTCAAGCTCCAAACCGACCCGTTTGTCGGCGCACTGACCTTCTTCCGCGTCTACTCGGGCACGCTCGCCGCCGGTTCCTATGTATACAACTCAACGACCGGTTCCAAGGAGCGCATCAGCCGTATCGTCCGGCTCCAAGCCGATAAGCGCGAAGAAGTCGCGCAGGTGTTCACCGGAGAAATAGCCGCCGCCGTCGGCCTCAAAGATACGAAGACTTCGCATACGCTTTGCGATGAGGAGAACCCCATCATGCTTGAGGAAATTAAATTCCCCGAGCCGGTGGTATCGCTCCGCATTGAACCGAAGACCAAGGCCGACCAAGAGAAAATGGGTGTCGCACTGCGCAAACTTTCGGACGAGGACCCGACCTTTCGCATCAAGACAGATGAAGAGACGAACGAGACCATCATCTCCGGCATGGGTGAATTGCATTTGGAGATCCTTGTGGACCGCATGAAGCGCGAATTCAACGTCGTTGCAGATGTAGGAAAGCCGCAGGTGGCATATCGCGAAACCATTCTCGGCTCTTCGGAGGCGGAAGGGAAGTACATCAAACAGACCGGCGGCCGAGGCCAGTATGGCCATGTGAAGATCAAGATGAAGAAGATGGAGCCGGTGGACCCGGAGGCGAAAGTGTCGAAGAACGTCACGCGCGAAGACCACTTCGAATTTATCAACAACATCAAGGGCGGTGCTATTCCTCAAGAATTTATTGCACCGGTAGAAAAGGGTCTGAAGGAAGCAATGGCACGAGGATTTCTCGCCGGCTTCCCGATGGTCGATATCTCAGTCGACCTCTATGACGGTTCATTCCACGACGTCGACTCGTCCGAAATCGCTTTCAAAATTGCCGCCTCGATGGCCTTCAAGGAAGCGGCGCAGAAAGCGAAGCCGGTCATTCTCGAGCCGATTATGCGCGTGGAAGTCATCGTACCGGACCAGTTCATGGGCGATATCACCGGCAACCTCTCGGGGAAGCGCGGCCAGATAGAAGGCATGGAAGAGCGCGGTTTGAACAAAGTGGTGAAGGCCAAGGTGCCGCTTTCCGAGATGTTCGGTTACACCACCACGCTCCGTTCCATGACCGAGGGCCGCGGAAGTATGACGATGGAATTCGATCACTATGACACCGTACCGAACAATGTAGCCGCCGACATCATCGCGTCTCGCAAGTAAGTAAATACGCCACCGTTTGGGACAAGGTTAAACCTTGTCAGAAGTAACGGCCGCCCTTAGGGCGGCCGCTATGTTTACACACCCGGCTTGTGGACGATGAGATAGAGTGCGATAGTATTGGCCTATGTCACACCGACAGACACAAGTAGCGCTCCTCGGACTCCTCCTTACCACCTCTGGTGGAGGATTCGCTTGTGTCTAGATTCTAAAAAGAAACCAGATACACACGAGGCCTCCACCAGGAGGCCTCGTTCGTTTTGTTCTTTCTCCGCGACCCCTACTGCGCATGACCCGACATGATCGGGAAGTGCAAGTCGGGGGGGGGGGGGGCCCAAGGCGCCCACGGCGACGGGGGGGGTGGGTGTGGGGAGGGGGGGGGGGGTGGGAGG